>Ga0208468_1000601_pt1 | contig 10219 bp, 15 predicted proteins | sample DeeseametaMP0960_FD_184198 | JGI IMG/M metagenome (GOLD analysis project Ga0208468, IMG submission 184198) | Marine microbial communities from the Deep Indian Ocean - MP0960 (SPAdes) | ecosystem: Environmental > Aquatic > Marine > Oceanic | place: East of Madagascar, South Indian Ocean... | reverse complement strand
CGGATAATCTCTAATAGACTTGGTGTACAAAATGGTAGTCTGAGTGCCTTAGAAAGATTAAATGAGGGGCAATTTTTTTACGATAATGAAGAAGCTCTTGATATAAAGAAATCATTAAATATTCCTAAGAATGAGTATTTAGGTGATAAAGAAAACATTACTTTTGGTAGAGTGCTTTCTTTGGGTGATTTAAAGACTCAGGATGAGGGAACCTACTGGCTTGATAATGGTGAAAATATTTCTATCATTACAGTAAAAAATGGCAAAGTAAAATATGAATTAGGGAGAATATGGTGTTAGTATTAGCAAGAAAACTTGATGAATCGATAGTTATTAGTGATAATATAATAGTAAAAGTAGTCTCAATAGAAAATGGTGTAGTAAAACTCGGTATTGACGCTCCAGAAGAGATCTCTATTATGAGGAGTGAGTTATTAGAACAGGTAAAAGAACAAAATATAAGTGCTGCTGGAAAAATTGACCTGCACGAGTTAACTGAGTTAAGTAATATTTTAGGTAAAAAATAGTTTTAATGAAGCAGTATAAAGCCTTTGCTAAAGTAAATATTTTTTTAAAAATCACAGGTAAACGAGGTAATTATCATGAAATAATTTCGCGTTTTATGAAAGTGAAAAATATGTATGATATTTTAGAATTTGTTCCAAAAGAAGAGATAGATGCAAAAGGAAATGAGTTTAAGATACTAGGTGAATTTTCTTGTAAGACAGAACAAAATACTATATATAAAGCCTTCTTCGCACTAAAATCTGCTACAAACTCAGAGAAGCTGGAGCAATTGATGAATAAGTATGCTATTAAAGTTACAAAGAGTATCCCTATGTTCGCTGGTCTTGGTGGTGGAAGTAGTGATGCTGCAACTTATCTTAAGATGTGTAACTCAGCTTTAGACTTGGGACTGAGTCGTCATGAGTTAGCTAGCATTGGGCTTAAAGTAGGTGCCGATGTACCTTTTTTTGTATATGGCTATGATAGTGCAAATGTTAGCGGTATAGGTGAAGTGGTACAAGAGTATAAAGAAGAACTTTTAGATATAGAGACCTTTACACCTGCCATAGAGGTAAGTACACCTCATGTGTATAAGATTTATAGTGAGGATTTTTATAATCCTATTGATGGTTTTAAAGCACAGGAGTTAAAAGAGACTCCTTCTAGGGATATACTGAAGAACATGAATGCTTATGAGGCAAATGATTTGTTTAAACCAGCACTTCAAGAGTATAAAGAATTAAAAAATCATTTTAAAGCAGCACACTTTTTTAGTGGGAGTGGTAGTAGCTTTTTTAAAGTAGTAAACTAAGAGAGAAGAGAAATGGGCGAAACAATAGCAAAAAATAAAAAAGCATATCATGACTATTTTATAGAAGAGAAGTTTGAAGCTGGATTAGTGTTAATGGGGAGTGAAGTAAAAGGTCTTAGGGCTCATCGTGTGAACTTAAAAGATAGTTTTATTAAGTTTGTAAAAGATGAACCTATACTTTTTAATGCACATATAGGAAGACTAGAAACTACTAATCATTACTATGGTCATGAAGAGAGAGGAAGTCGTAAACTACTACTACATAAAAAGCAGATAGAAAAGATGCTTAAAGCTGTAAACCGTGATGGTTATACTATAGTGCCAATACAGCTCTACTTTAACGATAGAAATCTAGCTAAGATTCAAATAGGCATAGCAAAAGGAAAACAACTCCACGATAAACGCCAAGACCTAAAAGATAAAGATCAAAAACGCGATATTGCTCGTGCTATGAAAGAGTACTAATGAAGTTTATCTTTGTGTACTTGACTTTGATTAATATTTTAATAGCTCTAGAAGTTGAAGTGGTAAGCTGGAAAATTCCAAATGGGCAAACAGCACTTTTAGAGTTTAAAGAGACAAAAGGTTTGAAGTATAAAAGTGTAGAAGTCGGTAACAAAAGTTTTACTATCTTTAGTAAACCAAATGACAAAACAAGAAAGTATGTACTTATTCCCTTTTCATACTATGAAAAAATAGAAAATAAAACTCTTATCATCCATTACAAACAAGATAAAAAAGAACAGAGAGAGAGTTTACTTCTCAAAGTGATAAATGGAAAATATACTAAAGAAGAGATACATGTAGATAGTGCAAAGGTTAATCCTAGAAGCAAAGAGCTTAAAAAACGTATCTTAGAAGAATATAATGAAGCAATGAGAATTTACTCTACTGTCACAGAAAAGAGTTATATTTCAAAACCATTTATTTGGCCGCTCAACTCCAAGATAACAAGTTCTTTTGGAAAAGCAAGAGTTTATAATGGCTCGCATAAAGGCTATCATAGTGGTACAGATTTTCGTGCTGCTATAGGTACCCGTATTATTGCTGTAAATGATGCGAGAGTTGCTCTTGTGAAAAAGAGGTTTTACTCTGGTGGGACAGTTTTACTAAACCATGGTGAGGGGATATACACTTGTTACTTTCATATGAGTGTATTTAAGGTAAAAGAGGGACAGATGGTAAGACAAGGTGATGTTTTAGGACTTTCAGGTCAAAGTGGTCGGGTTACAGGTCCTCATTTGCATTTTTCAGCTAGAATAAATACAGTACAGGTTGATCCCCTACAACTTATTTCACTTTTAAACAAAAATTTATTAACAGGAAACTAAAATATGACACTCTTTCAAATCTTTATGCTTGGGACTTCTGTCTTTTTTGCATATAAAATTTATGAACACATTCAAACTCTTGATGATCCAGAAGAAAATGTAAGTGAGCCAAGTAGAACAGCAGAGAGTTTTTCTACATTTGATTCTATCTCTCTTTTAGAAAAAGCTGATGATGAGGTTGTAAAAGGTAATTTAGATAAGGCATTAGCGATTTACAGTGAAGCAAATATCAAAGAGCCTAAAAGTGGAGAAACACTTTTTAAAATGGGATTTACACTTGGACTTCAAGGAAGAAATGAAGAGGCTTTAGAGTATTATCAAGATGCACTTAAAGTTGATTTAGAGAATCCTTTTTCTCATTTGGAAATTGCATATATATATCTTAAGGATGGTGAATATGCTAGTGCTAGAACTCATTTAAATGCAGCTTTAGAACTAGATCCTAACTTAGAAAAAGCAAAAATAGAAATAGAGAAACTAAACACAGAGGTATAAAATGAAAATATCCAAAATTTATAAGTTTTTAAATGAGCTCTCTCCTTTTGATCTTCAAGAAAAATGGGATAATTCAGGACTCTTAATAGGTGATTTTAATGAAGAGATTAGTCAAATTGCCTTGAGTATTGATGTTGATGAAACACTCATTGATTCATTAGAAAACAACACACTTTTAATCACACACCATCCTATCATTTTTGGTGGATTAAAACAGCTAGAATTTTCAAAATATCCAGCAAATTTAATCAAAAAAATGATTAAAAAAAATATTTCTAATATAGCAATGCATACGAACTTTGATCAAACACACCTAAATGAATATGTTGCAACAGAGATACTTGGCTATAAAATTGCAAAAAAAGATGGATTTGTTGCTTACTTAGAAATTGATGAAGATTTTGATGTTTTTGCTCTGAAAGTTGCTACTGCATTTGGACTTAAATGTGTACGAGCAGTTAAGTGCTCACAACGAGTCAAAAAGGTCGCTTTGACCACTGGTTCAGGCTGTTCTTTAATGCGAAGTTTAGATGCAGATTGTTTCTTAACAGGTGATGTAAAATACCATGATGCAATGGAAGCAAAAAGTATCAAGTTATCGCTAATTGACATAGGCCATTACGAAAGTGAACACTTTTTTGCACAAATTCTAGAGAAAAATTTGAAAAATTTAGGTTTAAAAGTTATAATTGCATCATCAGAAAATCCATTTACATATATACACCCTTAAAGGACCTAAATGAACAACCACCTTCAACAGCTTATTGACCTCTCTATTATAGATAAAGATATCGATGCATTTGAACCTCAAATTGAAGAGGCAAACTATAATTATGAAGCAGCACTTGCAAAGACTAAAAGTATTGAGACGGACATTGAGAACTTAAGTAATGAAATAAAAGAAGAAGAAGTTAAAAAGAGTAAAAATGAAATTCACTTAGGGGAACTTTCACAAAAACTTGAAGAAAATTCTAAAAAAAGTGGTGATGTTAAAACTGAACGTGAAATGAAATCACTTCAACTTGAAGAAGAAATTGCTAAAGAGCAAGTAACTTTTGCAAATGAAGAAATAGCACGTTTGGAAAAAATTATTGAGTTAAAAAAAGAACAAAGAGAAGTTGCAGAAGTGTCTTTAGTTGAACTTTCAGCTTCACTAGAATCTGTAAAAGTAGATGTTGATGCAAAATTAAAGTCTATTAATAAAGATCGTCAAGAAGTATTTATTAAGAAAGAAAAGCTTCTTAATGTAGTAAACCAAAAAGGTTTAGCTTTTTATCAAAAAATTCGTAGATGGGCAAAAAATTCAACAGTTGTTCATGTAGAAGAACAAGCTTGTATGGGTTGTCATATGATTATTAGTGATAAAGTTTATTCAGATATTATAAAAGGTGAAGAAATCACAACTTGTCCTCACTGTGGTCGTATTCTTTACACAAAGCCTAACGAAGAGTAAGTTTGAAACCCTTTACGTTAGTTTATTACACTTTGAGTGTGATGCTCTATCTTATAGCATTACCTCTTATTGTATATCTAGCGTTTAAGACTAAATACAAAGAGTCAATCCCTGCACGTTTTTTTCTTTTTAAAAACCCTACATTTTCAAAAACAGAAGCTATTTGGTTTCATGTGTGCTCACTTGGCGAAGCAAATGCTTTAAAGCCTTTATTACCTTTATTAAAGGATAAAGAAGTACTTATAAGTACAATAACTCAGACCGGATATACTGAAGCTTTAAAGTATAATGCAGAAGTGCGCTACCTCCCTTTTGAAATATTTTTACCATTTTGGGTAAAAAAACAAAAGGTTTTAGTAATTCTTGAAGCTGAATTTTGGTACTTACTTTTTGCAGTTACTAGAAAGCGTGGTGCAAAAATAGTACTTTTAAATGCAAGAATTTCTGATAAAAGTGTTAAAAGATATTTACAGTTTGCATGGTTTTATAAAAAACTTTTAACTTATGTTGACGCACTGTATGTACAAAGTGAAATTGATAAGAATCGTTTTATTGCACTGGGTGGAAGAAATATAGAAGTTATAGGGAACATTAAGTTAGCAAATGAGATAAAACACTCTCAAGAATATGAAAAACCCAATGTTTTAACAATAGTTGCAGCAAGTACTCATGAAAGTGAAGAAAAATCTGCTTTAGCTGCATTTATAGAGTTAGTTAGAGAAAAAAATGCAAAATTTATTGTTGTGCCTCGTCACCCAGAGCGTTTTGATATAGTGTATGAGTTATTACTCAAAGGGGCTAAGGACAATGGACTAAGCCTGAGTCGTTTTTCTCAGACTCATAATTTTGATACAGATATAATTTTAGTAGATATGATGGGTGAGTTAAATAATATCTACCGGATAAGTGACATAGCAATTGTAGGTGGGGCATTTAGAGAAGATGTAGGCGGACACAATCCACTTGAACCTGCACATTTTGGATGTAAAATAATTACTGGAAAGCATATTTACGAGCAAAAAGAGCTTTTTAAGTATGTACATCATGTGCAGTATGTAGAGCGAGATGAGATATTTGATGCTTTAAAAAAAGCAGAAAACTTACCGTCTTCCTTGGTTGAGGAAACTATTGATTTAAATCCAATAGTAAATAAAATACTCGAACAATAAAAAATAAAAGGAAATAAACACAATGGCGACAGAAAAAGCATATAAGATTCTTGCATTGCAAGAGGGCATTTCTAACAACAACGCAAAGTCTATGATAGACCGTGGGCTAGTGTATGTTGGAAATAAAAAAGTAGTAATTGCTCGTGGGGAGCTAAATGCAGATACAAAGTTTAGAACGATTAAAGTAGAACGTCCTAAGGTCATTTTTGAAAATGATGACATAGTTGTAGTTGATAAACCAACATATGTAAACTCTGATGAGATAGAGCGACAGTTCAAACCTGCAGTTCTACTCCACAGACTTGACCGTGAAACATCTGGTGTTTTAATGCTTGTTAAAAACGAAGAGTTCCGAGAGAAAGCTATTAAAGAGTTTAGACAAGATAAAGTATATAAAGAGTATATCGCTTGGGTTGAAGGTATCATGAGTGAGCCTATAGAGGTTGATAAACCAATATCAACACAAAAAAAGAATAATAAAGCCTACTCCAATGTATCTCCAAAAGGAAAACCCGCAAGAAGTGAGTTTTTTCCAGACTTAGTAAGTGCAAATAAAACGAAAATTAAATGTATTATTCATCATGGACGTACTCACCAAATTCGTGTACATCTACGTTATATTGACCACTCTATTGTTGGTGATGAGCAGTATGGTGGACGTCGTGCAAAACGTGTGATGCTTCATGCACATAAAGTAAGACTTCTTGGTATGGAGTTTAATGCTCCTGAACCTAAAGAGTTTATACACTTTCAATAGCATATCAGCAATGCTTTGCTAAAATGCAAAAAAATTAAATACCTAAAATAAGAGAGAAATATATGTTTGATACTTTAACAGATTCCTTTACAAGTGCAATAAAAAAGATTCGTTTTCATGACGATGAGAAAGCCTTAAGTAAAGCACTAGCTGAGCTAAAGAAAAATCTTTTAAAAGCGGATGTAAACCATAAAGTAGTAAAAGAACTCTTAGAAAAAGTACAGTTACGTACAAAAGAAAAAGGTATCGGTAAAGATCAGTTTTTAGAGGCTCTCCGAATCTCTTTAACTGAGTTATTAGAAGTTGGAGGGAACAAAGGTTTTGTATTCGCACCAAACCCCCCAACCACAATACTTATGACAGGTTTACAAGGCTCAGGTAAAACAACTACTACTGGTAAACTCGCTACATATCTTAAAAATAAGCAAAAGAAAGTTCTTATTGTTGCAGCCGATTTACAGCGTTTAGCAGCAGTAGAACAACTCCGTCAAATTACAGCTCAGATAGAAGTAGAACTGTATGAAGACGAAGCAAGTAAAAGTCCTGTTGACGTTGTTAAAGCAGCTATGAAATATGCACACTCTAAGATATTTGATGTTGTACTTATTGATACAGCTGGACGTTTAGCGATAGATGATGGACTAATGAATGAGTTAGAAGATGTTAAAAAAGCAGCTTCTCCCGATGAAATTTTTTATGTAGTAGATTCACTGACTGGTCAAGATGCTATAAGAACAGCGACTACATTTAAAGAAAAAATTGGTATTGATGGTGTAATCCTCTCTAAATACGATGGAGACTCAAAGGGTGGGGTGGCATTGGGCCTTTCAAGTCAAGTACAAGTGCCATTGCGTTTTATCGGTAATGGTGAGAAGATGGAAGACTTAGAAATCTTTTTACCTGAACGTATAGTCAATCGTCTTATGGGATTTGGTGATGTTGAAGGTTTAGCTGAAAAAACTGCTGATATTATAGATGAAAAACAAGCAAAACGTCTGAGTAAAAAGATTCAAAAAGGTAAGTTTAACTTTAATGACTTTTTAGAGCAGATGGAATCAATGAAAAAAATGGGTAGTATGAGTTCTATAATGGGAATGATTCCAGGAATGGGCTCAATGAGTAAGGCTATTAAAGACTTTGACTTTGAAAACTCAGGTGAACTTAAAAATATCAAAGCAATGGTTAGCTCAATGACAAAAAAAGAGCGTGAAGAGCCAGATCTTATTAATAATTCACGTAAACAAAGAATTGCAATTGGTTGTGGACTTACTATAGTTGAGATAAACAGAATGATCAAACAGTTTAAAAATGCAGGTAAAATGGCGAAGAAGTTCTCTGGTAAAAATGGAATGAAACAGCTCCAATCAATGATGGGTGGAGCTGGCGGTATAGCTGGACTACCTCGTTAAAGGAAAAATAAGACTTTACTTTTAAGTATTACTTGGATATAATTCCAGTATCGTAATAACTTCTGAAATAATCCCTCTGTGATTAGAAGGTATCTCTTTTTTAGAGATATAAGACGCCAAATGGCGGTAAGAGGCACAATAAACTACTTGTATTTATTTACAAAATGTATTTATTCTGCAAAAAAATACCCCTAAAATATTTATAACCTAAAAGGAAACACATGACAGTAATTAGACTTACTCGTATGGGAAGAAAAAAGAGACCATTTTATCGTTTAGCGGTAACAGATAGCCGTAAACGTAGAGATGGTGGTTGGATCGAACTTATCGGTCATTACAATCCAATGAATGAAGAGAAAACTCTTGTTGTTGATAACGAAAGACTTGACTACTGGTTAAGTGTTGGTGCTCAGATGAGTAGCCGTGTTAAAAAGATTACAGGTCGTTAATCATGATTACTGATTTTGTTGCCGAGTTTGCAAAACTAATCGCCTCTAATCCAGACGATGTAAGAGTTGAACTAGAAGAAGGCGATGAAGTAACAGAAATCATACTCTATGCTAATCAAGCCGATATTGGTAAATTGATTGGTAAAAGTGGCAATATGATTGGTGCTATTAAAACTGTTATCTCTGGCTGTAAGGCTAAAGATGGCATGAGTTATAGAATTAATGTCGAAGCACTTTAAAGAACAGTTACTTCATATCGCTACTATCGGCAAAACTGTCGGTATAAAAGGTGATATGAAGTTTCATGATAAGTCAGATTTCCCTGAACAGTTTAAAGTAGGAAGCTCTTTTTTAATTAACAAAAAAGATAAAATCACTTTAACAGATGTAAACTTTGAACGTGGACTAGTAAAGATTAATAGTCTTAGTAATCCACAAGATTGTAAAAAGTTTGTGAATGCAAAACTTTATACAACATATGAAGAGACAAGACAAAACTGTCAGCTTGAAAAAGGTGAGTATTTTTTCTTTGACTTGGAAGATTGTCAGGTTTACGAAAATGGAAAACTACTAGGCGTAGTTCAAGAGATAGAGAGGATAGCAGTAACTAATTATTTGTATATAGTTACGAATGAAAGTTTAGTTGAGAGTGGTTTACCTAAAAGCTTTTTAGTTCCTTTTATAGAACCATTTAAAAAAGATGTGGATATTAAGAATAAAAGTATCACTTTAAGTGGTGCATTTGATATTTTAGAAGCTTCTTAATGACTTTTACTTTTGTTACACTTTTTTCAAACTTAGTAGAGGGTTATTTTAATGACTCTATATTACAACGTGCGATAGAGAAAAACCTGTTTTGTGTTAAGTATCTTAACCCTAGGGATTTTTCTCTTAACAAGCACTCTAAAGTTGATGATACAGCAGTTGGTGGTGGAGCCGGAATGGTGATGAATCCTCAACCTTTGTTTGATGCCTTAGATAGTTTGAAAAAAGAAGATGAGAATGTGTATATAGTTTTTTTAACTCCTGTTGCTAAACCGTTTGTGCAAAATGATGCGAAACGTTTAAGTAACAAGTCCCATATAGCTTTTGTGAGTGGAAGATATGAGGGTATTGATGAGAGAGTTATAGAAAAATATGCAGACGAAGTTTTTTCTATTGGAGATTATATATTAACTGGAGGAGAATTAGCCTCTTTGGTTATATGTGATGCAATAAGTAGAAATATAGAGGGTGTGTTAGGAAATAGTGACTCGTTAACTGTTGAAAGTTTCGAGACACCACTTTTAGAAGCACCATCGTTCTCAAAGCCGAAGCTCTATGAAGGTTTAAGTGTTCCATCAGAATACTTAAAGGGAAATCATAGTAAAATTCGCTCATTAAAACTAGCTATGTCTGAGTGTAAAACTAAGTTTTTCAGACCAGACCAGCTAAAAAAACACTGTCAAGGTGTAAAATAAAGGAACTTTTTATGAGAAATAAATACATAGAAAACTTTGAAAATGCACAAACATCTGAGAAAAATATTCCAGATTTTCGTGCTGGTGATACTGTTCGTTTAGCAGTAACAATTAAAGAGGGTGAGAAATCACGTACTCAGAGCTATGAAGGCGTATGTATCGCTAAACGTGGTCAAGGTACTGGTGCAACAATTACAATTCGTAAGATTGGTGCTAATGCAATTGGAATTGAAAGAATATTCCCATTATTTAGTGACTCAATCACAGAGATTAAAGTTATTCGTCGCGGTCGTGTTCGTCGTGCAAAACTTTTCTATCTTCGTGACCTTGCTGGTAAAAAAGCTCGTATTAAAGAACTTAGAAGAAAATAATTCTTCT
>Ga0208468_1000589_pt1 | contig 10297 bp, 8 predicted proteins | sample DeeseametaMP0960_FD_184198 | JGI IMG/M metagenome (GOLD analysis project Ga0208468, IMG submission 184198) | Marine microbial communities from the Deep Indian Ocean - MP0960 (SPAdes) | ecosystem: Environmental > Aquatic > Marine > Oceanic | place: East of Madagascar, South Indian Ocean... | reverse complement strand
GTTTTCTAAATGGGTTATCCATTTTTTGCAGCATCCACACGATGGTGATTTATAAACTAATAATTCGAAGACGTCGTTTGCGCCATGGTGGATATTTGCCATGGCAATACTAGGTAGAATTAGCAGTAATACCGCAGCTTGATAGATGATTTTTTTTAACATTTTTGCCTCCAGACAAAGCTGGCACATATAGGTACGCTAGCACCTAGATAATAAACAGGAACTAAAACAAATTGTGCGTGAAATTTGGACGCACTGACCCTGTGTTAGGCAAATATCGGTGGGCGAAAAAGTGAGGAAGTTACTGAAACTGGCTGTTGGAAGAACAAGCCAAATGAAGCGTCCGGCACCACTGGGTGTTGAACAATCATCATGGAAGCTATAAGGACGGGAGCATGAGTACAACCACCTGGTGGGCATGTGCATTCCGAAGTGTTGCAACAATCTTTAATACTAGCGTTTTCGGAACTTATAGAATCTACTCTCATACCATGGCTCATGTTCGTAGAGCAATTCGATTCAGAATTACTATTGTAATGTTTGTTATCAATATCCATTTCAAAACTCATAGTATCTACAGCCATCGCTTGCCCGACGAGGGCAGATAGCACTGTAAACACTAATATTAGTTTTGATATGAATTTAAACATTTCTTAAGCATTAAACATAACCAATATGGAGAATAATGGATTTTCGCGAATTGGTAAACAGTTGAGGCTGATTTGTAATTAGAATAGCCCGTTCATCGGCAGAATTTAGGAAATAGTCATGATGAGGGAGATTGCCTACAACCATGCAAATTTTTGGGCGCGTCTCTAACTCTATAATTCAGATACTGCGGTAGAACTTGAACGCTTTAAGTAGCCGCCACAATACTTTCCTTTTGTCCAGTTCCATTAACGTTATAACGGGGGCTAACCAGAAATACTAGAAAATTGAGGAGGCTTGAGGAGCTATATAAATAAACACACCCGATAAATATAAATTCACCGGTAACTTGAAAGAGAAATCAGATATTCTGTTTAAATCGTTGAGGCACAAACTCACTTCAGCGATTTCAACTTAAGCGCCACTCAAGCGCCACTCAAGCGCTGGTCGATAAGTGACTTTCGCCCCGCGGTTATAGATACTCTCTGTTTCACTTATTTTTCTGCATATGAATAAGGCGATTAATATCAGCTTTAGGATAAAAAAGTTCAATCACTTCTATCAATTGTGAGCACGGTAATAAGTTGTCTATCCGTGATAGGAAAACCTCTTTATAGGGCTATCAGCGCTTGCTTTAGCTGACTACTGGCAATAATTAACTGTTGGCTCACGAGCAGTAGAAAATGTAACTTAACATGCAGTCATGATCTCACGTTAGGAACTTATTCGGATCTTCCCTAGTATCAATTGAATAACATTTTTATGCTGTTTCTAATTATTTCATCGATCTCGGGACATTCATTGAGACAGGTAACGTTAATCTATATTAGGATAACCTATTGTCAGCAAGTGTTTTTCAACAGTTTCTTGATAGAACTCTGCAAAAAAATCGTAAAGTCATTTTATCGTTGTACGCCCAATGAGTTGAATGGAAGCATTGACTTGTTCCAGCAGCAATTATCCGTGACAAGGAACAGGTGGCCGAAAACTTTTTTGATCTCTACTACATACCAAATTCGAAAGCTAGGTTACGTTTCATTACCCTATTTTTATTCTCTTGCTAAGTCGCAGTCTCTCTTTTCAGGAGTGTTATTAAGGCTAAGGTTACAGTAACTTAAGCCTGCCTAAGATTACGGACCAATAGTTTCATTTTTAAAAGTCAACAAAAACGATATGTCTTCTTCGGTGGTTTTGGTTACAGAAACTTCTGCACATACAGCGTCGCACAATGCATTTACTATAGAAAGACCTAGCCCAAAGTTATCTTCAGATGTTCTAGAAGCATCTTTTTGCCAAAGCGGTTCAAACATATGCTTTAGATCATCCTCATTAACCTCTGTCCCCACCTTATTTGTCACTCTGAGGTAAACATTACTAGAACTATTTACACCTAAGTTCACAAGTATTTCTGTATCAGTTTTTCCGTGTTCGATAGCGTTATCTATCAGATTACTTATTATCGATTCTACTCCAACGCGATTGCTCTTGACGCTTAACTGAAAATTGGAGCTAATCTCTACCTTAACATTTCTTGCTTCTTTGATCTGAATAAGTTGAGATACTAATTTGTGGATATCTATCTCATCAGTTAGCTCTAGGGTCTTAAAACTATATTTTTGGATTAACATAAGGCCAGAAATAATATTTTTCATTCTTGTGCCTATTTGCAAAACACGTGGCTTAAAATCTTTTTCTAATCTTATTTCTCCTGGAAACTTAATTGCTACTTCAGTCATATTTATTAATTCAGAGACTGGTGTTTTTAGCTCGTGTGCGATATCCGAAGTCAACCTCTTCTCACGCAGGTAAAGCGAATAATTATCTTCAATAAAGTGATTCAAACTTTGGGTAATGGGTTCCAATTCCTCGACATTATTTTGAAAAGCTTCGTGTTTTTGCCTAGTGGTAAATCGTAGTCCTTTTATCTTGGCATTTAAGGCATCCAAGGGTGCCAGAGCATAAGCCACAGTGTTACGCACTGTAAATCGAACAACTAGCGGCACGATAATTAATGCAAATAGAAAAGCACCATCGATAAACCACAACGTGAAATTTAACAATTCTGTAGATGTTGCGTACGCGATAACCATTGACGGGCGAGTATCGTTACCCTTATCCATGACGCGATAAAATCCAGCTCTGTCTTCAGAATCAATCTGAGGTATATATCGAGTGTAAATTACCCGACCCGTACGGCCATCGGGCAGAGTAATATCCTGGAAAGAATATTCATCCAGGCCAATGCTGCTGTAAGGCAATTCATTGATGGTATAAAGCGCCAGAGTATCTGATTTTTCAAACGTTGAGTCTTTGTACCAAAGTTGAAAATACTCGGGGGAAGATGTCCCTTCAAACTCAGGCAAATACTCACCTGCAAATTCGAACTCCACACCCTCGACATCTTCATTTACCAAGCTCTGAAGCATACCTACTTTTGCCTTCATAGCCTGGTTGAATTCTTGTTCGATCCAGGAATCGACGCCAATATCTGCTGCAAGTAAAACGGCAATGACTAACAGTGAAATAATAATAGAAAGTCTTCGTGTTAATGTTTTACGTATTGATTTCATTAGCTTCTACAACTCTGTAACCAAAACCACGTTTACTTTTAATGGGTAGAGACGCGCCGCTTTCTCTTACTTTTTTCCTTGCTGAGGAAAGGTGAGCTTCAATAGCATTTTTTGAGATATGGTCATAGCTTCCAGAAATAAATTCACTCAGCATTTCTGAGGTAACTATCTTGTGTCTATTGAGGAAAATACATTCAACAATTTTGTACTCATTCGGGGTCAGGTTGATAATGCCATTATTGTATGAAAGCGTTTTAAACTGGATATTGAGTGTCAAACTGTTGATAGTAACCTGGTCATTGAGACAATTTGCCGCACCTCTCCTCATCAAGCTAAGTAGTCTAGCAGTCAATTCGTCAAACGAGAACGGCTTAGAAAGGTAGTCGTCAGCACCTGCCAATAGCCCCGCTACCTTGTCTTCAGACTCAGATCGCGCAGATAAGATGATAACCTTTGTTTCTAAATGTCTTTTTCGTAACGTTTTAAGAATAGTCATACCGTCCAACTCAGGTAGCATCATATCAAGGATGATTATTTCGTAGCTACCAAGCAACGCCATACTCAATCCCTCAGAGCCAGTGCCAGCAGTATCGACTGAGTACCCCAACTTTTCTAAGCCTAAGCTCAAACTGTTCCTTAATGATAAGGAGTCTTCTATCAGAAGTATTCTCATAATTTGAACGTCAATTTTAAAGTTATTTCAGTATACCTTCTCATCCTTAGGATTTACTGAAGAAGCTATTGAACTGGTGCTTATAGTTAACCTACGCAAAAGTGGTTCTTTTAGCATAAACTGATTGATTTCCTTCAGTAGCTCTTAATTTATCTCGTTATTATGTTCATATTAATAACAGTTTTGTGACTGACGATGAAGGCTTATTTTATATCAGCGCTGCTACTTTGTGGGTGCTCAATAACCTCTACAGAAATTTCTCCCCCCAATGGTAAAAGTGACAAAGCTGTCATTTTTGACATCGATGGAACATTGATCCCCTGTAACGCCTGCATTTTTTCTGAAAGAGAAAATGCGTCTGAACGTGTTCAAGCATACGCTGATAAAGGCTTCAAAATTATCTATCTGACTGCGCGAAATGTATACTTCCAGTTCAACATTCCACTTTTTTATCCCGTTACCATCTCCCAGATAGAGATATTCAGGTAGCTAATTCGATGGCTTAGCGAAAAAGCTTTTAAAACGTTTAAACTAAATATTCTAAAGCCTTACAAGGAGTCTGGCTGGAAACTTTTCGCTGCTTATGCCGATTCAAGCACTGACTTTGTGGCTTATTTGGCCGCAAGCGTTCCTCAGGACAAAATATTTGCAATAACATGACAAGGTGATTGTAAGTGCAAGCCAAGGCCGTGGCGAAAGTACTACGATAGCTGGTCGAAACACACTCCTATAGCGTTCCCTCCTTAACCAGCCTCTTTCTTCCTTCCTGAGCGATTAGAACATTATTACCTCAATTAAATGACTCTTCATAAGCGTATCTTAAGTTTCGTTTGTTAGAGTTTTCCTGTCGAAAATAGAATTTGCTTGATCTTGGGGCTTTGACAGAGGGCTACGTGCGAATTTCAGTTGTAATACCAGCAAAAAACGAAGAAGAAAATTTAAAACCCTTAATTGAGGAAATTTATAGAGCGTTAACAGGTGTAGCAAACTTCGAAGTCATCTATGTTGATGATGGAAGTACGGATAAGACATTTGAGAATTTGCTTTACCTGAAAGCGAGTGGCTTTGACAAAGTTAACGTACTACGGCATAAGCACTCGGTGGGACAAAGTACAGCTATTTGGACAGGGGTGAGCCATGCTGATGGAGAACTTGTAGTAACACTTGATGCGGATGGGCAGAATGATCCCTCTGATATACCAAACCTCCTGACTATGGCCTCTCAATTTCCGTTAGGGAGTCACTTTTGCATTGCTGGTCATCGTAAAGACAGAAAGGATACAGCTTGGAAAAGATTTCAGTCAAAACTAGCAAATTCTGTAAGAAGTAAATTTCTTAATGATGATACACCTGACACCGGATGTGGGTTAAAGGTCTTTCCAAAACAAACATTCCTCGATTTACCCTATTTTGATCATATGCATCGTTTTCTGCCAGCACTGATCCGACGACAAGGTGGGATCATTAAAGTTGTTGAAGTGAATCACAGAGACAGGCAATTCGGAAAATCAAAATATAATATGTTAGGGCGGCTTGGGGTTGGACTAATTGATATGGCAGGAGTTTATTGGCTTCAGAAACGTAATAAACTTAATGATGTCATCTTAGAAAATGAAGAGAGTATCTAATTGAATTCCAGTCTCCTTCGTTTCTTCATTCTGGTACTTGCCATTCTGTTTTTTAGTCATTTGATTTCGCTCTCCCCCTCATTTGACGCATTTAATCAGGAGTGGATAGACAATCATACCCGTGATAATGGAGTGACAGGGATAGCCAAATTTTTAGCCGTCTCAGTATTTTTACTTACTATCGGACTTCCACGCCAGTTAGTCGCATTTATGGGGGGGTATGCCTTTGGATTTGCTGAAGGTGTCATCTATTCAACATTAGCAGCTACGCTCAGCTGTGCAACAGTTATGGCAGTGTCCCGGTATTTCGCTAGACCGATTATTATTCAACACTTTGAAATGCGAGTGCGCAAGTTAGACCACTTTCTACTTCGCTCTCCCTTTCTTAAGTCCGTTATCATTAGACTGTTGCCAATAGGGAATAATCTACTCACAAACATTTTTGCTGGCGTTTCAAAGATTCCACGACGCTCTTTTATTTTTGGGTCTACTATTGGCTACATCCCTCAAATGGCGGTTTTTGCATTGATGGGTAAGGGTGTATTAGTCAACTCTGAACTTAAAATAATCATAAGCGCCCTATTATTCGGGATTTCCAGCTTGCTAAGCGCATATCTTTTTAAGGTTTATCGTCGTCAACATAATGACGATAAAACTCTTCGTTCACTCACAAAAAGCAGCAAATGTAGCAATGAATCAGACGAGCTTAGCCATTAAACATAAGAACAAGCACCCAAATTATACTTTCTGGCTTTTTGTACTGGCTAGCGTGTTGATATTTATCGGGATTGGGTTAAGAGATCCCTGGCCTGCTGACGAACCTCGTTTTGCACAAGTTGCAAAAGAAATGGTTGAAACAGGTCAGTGGTTCTTTCCAGCCAGAGCGGAAGAGTTTTATCCTGATAAACCACCTGTGTTTATGTGGTCTATCGCTTTTTTCTTTGCGCTATTCGGGTCAATTAAGATTGCCTTTCTGCTCCCATCTGCTTTATGCAGCCTACTCACACTTTTTTTGGTGTATGACATCTCAAAACGACTGTGGAGCACAAAAGAAGCGCTGATCGCAACGTCACTTCTTTTATTGAGTTTTCAATTTTTGCTTCAGGCCAAGTCTGCACAAATAGACGCAATGGTCTGCTGCTGGATAACAATAGGATGCTATGGTCTTCTGCGCTTTTTCTTAGTTGAAAGGCGATGGCGTTGGTATTACCTCGCCTTTTTCTTCATGGGAATTGGCGTCATCACAAAAGGGGTCGGATTTTTACCAGTCTTAATGCTGATACCATACTTGATACATCGACGCGTTTGGCCTCAGCGGGACATAGCTAAGAAGCAAACTAAAAACTCCGTATTACCGTGGATAATGGGTGCAGTGGTGATGTTACTGGCTATATCACTATGGTTTATACCTATGTTGATATTAGTCGAAAATAGCCACGATCCATCACTTGCTCTATATAGAGATAACATTCTTTTTAGGCAAACGGTCACTCGATATGCTGATTCCTGGCATCACATAAAGCCATTCTGGTATTACCTCGTTGAGGTTATTCCATTATTTTGGCTGCCAATTAGCATCGCTCTTCCATGGCTCATCCCATTTTGGTATAGCGCAATTAAAAAAGGTGATGCCCGCATACTCTTACCGTTGGGTTGGATTGTACTTGTCCTGCTTTTCTTCAGCGTAAGTCCTGGCAAACGGGGGGTGTACATCTTACCCGCATTGCCGATGCTGGCACTGATCTCTGCGCCTTACTTTGATTCAGTTGTTAATAAAAAAGTATTCTCCTGGCTTTTGTGGGGTGTTGTATTTTTACTATCAGTAGGCTTATTGGGGTTTGGTTTTTCCGGCATAGTAGAAGCATCATTCGCCCTAAAATTAGAAGAAAAGTTCGGGCTTTCTCCGTGGATGTTTTTTTTAGTAACGGGGGGACTGACGTGTCTGGTTACGGTGATTACTTCTAGAGGGAAGCACTGGAAAGCCTGGCCTTATTTCTTGTGTACTCTTTGGGGCATGTACGCTACATGGGGTTACACTTTACTTGAAGATGTAAAAACCCCTAAAAGCGTATTTGGAAATATTGAAAAAGAAATTGGCAAACATGATGCAACTATTGCACTTGTTGATTTTTCTGAACAGTTTATTCTCTTCTCGCCTTATCCCATCGTCCACTTTGGCTATCATACCCCTACTGATGAGCAATTATCTGCCGCCTACCAGTGGATGGAGAAGACTGACAAGGGAAGATATATCCTCGTCGATGAAAAACATGTACGCAATGGTTGTTTTAAAAAAGAAATGGCAACGTCTGTAGGGTATGCACATCGCGTCCACTGGGTACTATTATCGCACGAGGCATTAACCGAAAAGTGTCCGCTTACGAAAACTGCGACTGAGATCTTTAGTTATATCCCAGATAGGCCCGTTACGTGAGGTACATGTTTTCATACAATTAAAAAATAATGCGAGAATTTTCATCCTACAGTTTTTCTTAAGCGTTATTTAAGTTTAGACAGGTAACTTATGTGCTAAGAAGTACACGAGAACCTTATTGTGAAATTTCCAAGAACACTAAATTTCAATCCTACATCAGCTCAGTTCATTTTACTTTCTTCATTGCTTATCGCAGCAATATTTAACATACCATTTTTGTCCGCTGTTTATGAAGTTGTAGCCCCTGTAACATTGAATGAGTGGGTGTTTTTTCTCTCTGTACCGCTCTTGCTAACCTTTTTTAATATTATTTTTCTAAGTCTTTTTGGTGCCCTATTTTTGCCGCGCACCACAGTTGCAATTACTTTCGTTGTAAGTTCTATTCTACTTTACGGCACCTTGGCCTATGGTGTCATTTTCGATAAGAGCATGATACAGAATGTAATGGAAACAAATTCTGGTGAAGCCTTTTCTTATCTAAATTCAACACTTTTTTTATTCTTCTCTATATTGGGATTAATCCCTGTATTTGCGATTTTTAATCTGGAAATAAGTGGAAAGCTCAAGGCTCGAATCAAGCACCTTCTAGTGCTGAACTTATTAGCTTTATTGGGTATTGCAATTATAGCCACGTTCCTTTTTAAGAGCTATGCAGCTGTCGGCAGAAATAACAAAGATCTAACGAAGTATATTATTCCCTACGCCTTTTATGATTCAGGGTACAAGTACCTTCGGGACACTTACTTCTATCCGCCTTTACCCTACAAAGTATTAGACAAGCGTCCCTACTTAAAAGGTAACGCTAATATACACCCATCTATTACAGTGTTAGTGGTTGGCGAAACAGCCAGAGCGGACAAGTTTTCAAGCAACAGCTATTCGAGGCGTACTTCGCCTAATATCCAGAACGCAGGTGCAATCAGTTTTAGCAAGGTGACATCTTGCGGTACTGCTACCGCAGTCTCCGTGCCATGTATGTTCTCAAGACTCTCTCGAGAAAATTATGATTCGCGTATTGCAGACAGTCAGGACAATGTTTTAGACATCATTCATCGTGCAGGAGTTGACGTCACATGGATTGACAACAACAGTAGCTGTAAAGGCGTATGCAAGAGGGTAAAGACCCTAGACTTTGATCCGTCCAGAGATCCCAAGTTTTGCGATGGAGATTATTGTTATGATGAGGTACTTGTTGACCTTTTAAGAGAAACTCTTTCAAGGCCATCTAAAGAACATAGAGTGATAGTCTTACATATGATTGGCTCACACGGCCCTACTTACTACCGGAGATACCCAGAGAAATTTGCTAAGTTCGTGCCTGACTGTCCCAGAAGTGATATTCAAAATTGTGAAGAGGCAGAGCTGACAAATACGTACGATAATACTATTGCATACACAGACTACGTGCTAGGCCAGATTATTGAACAGCTTTCCACTATTCCTAATTCGTCGATGCTTTATCTATCGGATCATGGTGAGTCATTGGGAGAAAAAGGGCTTTATTTACACGGTTTCCCTTATAATTTAGCGCCTGTTGAGCAAACTCATGTACCAATGGTTTATTGGGCCTCCAAGTTTAGCCAACCTGAATACAGTGATTGCGTAAAGTCGTTATCCAGTCATCCTTATTCGCATGACAACCTTTTTGACACATTACTTGGTCTTACTAATGTGCAAAGCAGCACCTACCAACCCACTCAGGATATTTTACGAAAATGCGAGTCATAGACGAAACCACATCAAAAATGAATTTCGACCCTAAAGCCAAACCAAAGGGCATGTTGCGTATTGTATTAGCAATGAAAAACTCAGTTCGAGCTATATCATGGCTTGTTAAAAACGAGTCAGCGTTCCGGCAAGAACTTATCTTACTTATCTTAGCGGCGGGAGTGCTTGCATTTTGGTCAATTCCTTATATGGAAAAGGCGATTTTACTTTCCTCCATACTCTTCGTTTTGTTCGCTGAAATTATAAATACTGCAATTGAAGTAACTATTGACCGTATTGGAAAAGAGATTCACCCACTGTCAGGCTTAGCGAAAGATTTAGGCTCAGCGGCTGTTTTAGTGACGATCGCAATTTCATCACTGTTGTGGTTAGCTACATTGTGTAGATATTTTTGATTTGAGACTGTTGACTCACCGATGAGGTACCGCACTGACATGGGTCCAACTATGCAAATTCATCAATGTGTATAAAAGAATAGAAAGCCAATAATTAGCGAGCTTTAATATAAGAAGTTAAAGTCTGATATAACTAAAAGGCAATACCCAACAACCTTTAGGTTCAGTTTTCAATTACTAGCCAGGAGTTGCATAGCAAATCGCAAAGCAAAATTGTCAGT
>Ga0208468_1000587_pt1 | contig 10311 bp, 8 predicted proteins | sample DeeseametaMP0960_FD_184198 | JGI IMG/M metagenome (GOLD analysis project Ga0208468, IMG submission 184198) | Marine microbial communities from the Deep Indian Ocean - MP0960 (SPAdes) | ecosystem: Environmental > Aquatic > Marine > Oceanic | place: East of Madagascar, South Indian Ocean... | reverse complement strand
GAAAGAGGCGGCTACATGGCAACGAAAGCTGCTATTGACGCAGGCCACAAAAAGATTGCGTACATTAGCGGCCCGCTATTTAAAAAGGATGCGAGCGATCGTCTGGCAGGTCACAAAAGAGCCCTTCAAGAAGCAGGGGTTACCTTTCGTGAAAACAGTGTCTTTGAAGGTGACTTCCACGAGTCATCAGGCCAAGAAGGCATGCAGCATCTTCAGAGAACATTCTCTGACTTTACCGCATTGGTATGCGCGAACGACGAAATGGCCTCTGGTGCAATGACCGCCGCAAGAGAAGCGGGATTTGATATACCGTCACAGCTTTCTATCATTGGCTTCGATAACGTACTGTTTTCGCGCTATCTTTATCCAAAACTCACTACCATTAATAACCCTATTCACGCTATGGGAGAAATGGCTGCTTATTGGGTGCTACAACATGTTTATGACATAAAAAGCCCTATTCCTATTGAGCACTTATTTGAACCCGAAGTAGTAAATAGGGACACATTAGGCAAATTATAAAATGAATAAAGCCCTGTCTCCGTCGCTGTATTACACACTCATTGTCTCTCTTGGAGGGTTTATTTTTGGCTTCGATGCCAGTGTGATAGCAGGAGCCAATGGCTTTATCGATGCCGAATTTAACCTAAGCGATTGGCAGCAAGGCTTCGTCGTAAGCTCACCGACACTAGGTGCGCTAATAGCCATGCTATTTGCCGGTGGCGTTAGCGACGCTATTGGCAGGCGCAAAGCACTCATTCTTGTCGCTTTCCTTTACCTGCTTTCTTCTGTCGGCTCAGCCTTAGCCCCTAATTTCGAACTATTAGTGCTTTCTCGCTTTATTGGCGGCATTGCGTTTTGTTCGCTGATCATTGCCCCGCTGTATATTTCGGAAATAAGCGCTCCAGAAAACCGAGGCAAAATGGTGTCGGTGAACCAGCTAAATATTGTATTTGGCTTCGCCCTTTCCTATTTCACCAACTATTACCTGTTGCAGCTCAGCAATAGCGGTGCAGGTTGGGTTACTGAATGGAGTATAGATACGCATTTGTGGCGCTACATGCTGGGCTTGGAGGTTATCCCCGCAGCACTATGGTTTGGTTTACTGTTTACTATTCCGCGTAGCCCCAGGTGGCTGGTACTCAAAGGCCAACACGAGGAAGCCGAACAGGTTATAAACCGCTTATTCGACAAAGCCCAAGCCAGCGCTCTTGTTGAAGATATAGCGTCTTCACTTAAAGAAAAGTCGTGGCCTTTTCGTGAACGCCTAGGCTTTCTAAAGGCAAAGGCCATGCGATTTCCGTTAATGGTCGGCATTATCATTGCCATTGCTCAGCAAATTACCGGAATTAACGTTATCTTTTTTTACGCGCCCACGATTTTTGAACAAAGCGGTGTAGGTACCAATGCGGCATTTATGCAGGCTGTATGGATTGGCTTGGTTAACGTAGCATTTACCGTAGTCGCTATGCTAACTATTGATAAATGGGGAAGAAAACCGCTGCTACTGATTGGCTTAACTGGCGTAGTGATCAGCATGTCTATTTGTACCTATGGCTTTAAACAGGCGACATATCAAGTACAGCAAACGGCCATAAACGAAATACAGCAAGATGCGCCGAGTGTGGCAATAAAGCTAACTCCACTAACCAGCGATATTTATTATTCAGACGTTGAGTTTAAGCGCACGCTAAAGACCACACTTACCAGCGACGAATACGATGCATATCAGCAACCATTGCTAACTAGCAGTATTAATATGAATGCACCTTTAGTGTTGTTTGGCATCATTGCGTTTGTTGCTTCGTTTGCGATGTCCCTTGGCCCTGTGATGTGGGCGATGCTTGCTGAAATTTTTCCGAATCAAACCCGCGCTTTGGCTATTTCATTAGTGGGCATGGTGAATTCACTCACCAGCTTTCTAGTTCAAGTTGTTTTCCCTTGGGAGTTGGCCAACTTGGGAGCCGCGGCCACGTTTGCAATTTACGGCGGGTTCGCCTTAGTCAGCCTGATATTAGTTGCCAAGCTCTTCCCAGAAACAAAAGGGAGAACCTTGGAGGAAATCACAGAAGAATTTGAGCGTTGCGCTTAGCTGAGGTCAATCCTGTATATTAAGGCAACCAGATAGCATGCTGACCTGCACAAAGGTTATCCATTCTCGCCTCTTCTAATAGTAGTGTTGATGATACATTTAACGCGCTTGGCGTAACGTGAGAAGCAACAAGGATGAGATGGTTGGCAGCGTAGCGATTTAATACCTCACACACTTTATGCTGAGTAGTCACATCCAAGCCCTCGAAGGGTTCATCAACAAGCAACACTTTTGCGTGAGATAAAATAGCGCGCGCTAAGGCTAGTCGCTTACGCTCTCCCCCAGAGAGCGTCCTACCCGCCTTGCCAACCCACATAGACAACGGCAACAGTGCCTCTAGCCCTAATTGAGCTAACAGGTTAGTCATGTCATCAAGGGGAATACCCATTCCGGCAGGGTCTAAATTTGAAGAGACACTGCCAGAAAGCACTATTGGCTCTTGTTCCACATAGCGCCAGTTTTTAATTAAGCCATCGGCTATACGCATGCCATCCACTTCTTTAAGTCCAGTAGAAGGCACTACCCCCGCAATTGACTGAAGCAAAGATGACTTACCACAGCCTGACGGCCCGGATATACATACGATGCCAGTGGCTGGGAATGTAGCATTGACCAAAGGTAAGCGTCTATTTTTGGCAGTATAATCAGATAACGTAAGTGAATGGTGCAGTTCGGTGCGTTCAAGTACTTTAATGGGTGAGGTTTTGAGCTTCTTAAGGGCTTTCGCGCTTTGTTTGTGCTGTGCAAACTTGGTAATGCTGTGAAAAGCTGCACCAGCCCAATCAGGCGCAGCCATCAATATCATGGGCACAACAATAGCAATAGGCATATACGAAAAGTCAGATATTGGACTTACTGCGCCCGACATAACTAACACTACCGCGAAAAATGCCGCGCCTTGAAACCACCAGCTCGCGCGTTGCGCTTTGTCTTTCTGCGTAGTTTGTTGTCGCCACACCCTGTCAGCACTCGGCACACTATTGATCACATGCCCACCCTCTTCCTGCGGCTTATCTGTCATTGTTTTATTTAAGTGCCATAAAGCGCTGCAGTTAAGGAAGTCGGCTGACTCTTGGCGAAACACTTTATTTTCCTTTGTCGCTTTTTCCGCAACGTTTAAACCAATAAAGCCTTGCAGCACAACGATGAAGAGCCAAATAGCAAAAAGCGTAATTAAAAACGAGGTGCCAGGAAGATTAAACCATACTGCAACAACGCAAAGATTTGTGAATATAAATGTGATGTTAGAAAGCGGAGCTATCCATGCAATCCAACGGCTGGCAAGCTCTTCGGTATGCTGTGCTAACGCTTCTGTGGTGAAGGCTTTGTCGGTAATTTTACTGTTTTCAAGTTGCCTAAAAACACGTAGTCGCCCCCCTGCGATACGCGCAAGTAAATCGTTGTGCCCCACCCACATACTGGCATACCCAGATGCTATGCGAAGTAGTGCTAGCGCGCGAATGACCACCGCCGGAATAACGTAATTAAAACCTACAGGTGCAATAGCGCTGATAGCAATAAACCACGAAGAAATAACAAGAATAGTTATTCCTGCCATACCATGTAAAAGAGCAAGCAGCAGCGTGAGGTAAGCCGGTTTACTTTTCATTAAGGCCACACTCCTTTTGATTGGCATTCGCCTTAAAGCTCGTTGCCGTCACACTGCTACAGCCTTGTAGGTGCTCGTCTTGTAATGCGCCTATTTTGCTTTTAAGCCCTGCCTCTGATTTTGATATTGAGTTGAAGTTTGAGTTGGAAATAACGTCTTGTTCATTCGTACTTCGCGATACCGTCCAAAAGCGGTTAAACCAGTTTGCAGGGAGTGCTTTGTGAGAAGCCCAAATCAGCGTTTTGTCTCTACCCAAACGTTCAATTAACTGTGCCAATCTTGCATGCTGGGAATCTGGCAAATGGGCTGTAGGCTCGTCTAGTAACCATATATCGTCTTTGCGCAACAGCGCTCTCGCTAGCGACAGCCGTTGCGCTTCGCCACCTGAAAGTAGCGGATAATCAGTCATTACCGTATCAAGCCCCAAAGGCAATAACGACAGCCACGCGTCAAGTTCTACTGCTTCTAGTGCTTTCGTAAGCGCGTCGTCTGTATAGGTGTCGTTTAAGCACAAATTTTCACGCACGGTACCTGGCGTGATCACGGGGTGCTGGGTAATCCAAATTACCGGTTCACTGAATGTATGTGTGCTAGGTCTTTGACCGCCTAAGGCTTCTAATAATAGTGTTTTACCTGAACCAGAGCGCCCGCTAATGAGTATTTTATCGCCCTTTGATACTTCTAGAGATTCAGCGTGCAAAAGCACAGACGGCTCATCAACATCCGTTGTAGCGTGAGAGCTTTGCGAGTGAGTTTGCCCGGCGTTAATGTCAAAAACCTTAAGGTTGTTAGCCGTAAGCAATACCTCGTGTTCTGATGAATAATGGTGGGTTGTGTCAGCGTTGACCGGATTCACTGCACTACAAGCAAGATTTTGCGTGAAGCGCGAGAATAACGGCGCGAGTTCAGCTTTGGCGGCTTCTGCTTGCGCCTTCTGATGGTATACCTGCCCCAACTTTTTCATTTCACTGAGTAACAATGGCACAGTCAGCAATATCCATAAGCCTTGCTGGAGCGTTATTTCCGGCCCAATACTCAATTCTCCTAACAGTGAAAAACCAATAAATACTGCCGTAAGTGCAACCGCGAGTGTTGCGAAGAAGTCGAGCACGCTGTTGGACAAAAAGGCTACGCTCACTACTTTCATAGTACGCGCATTCAAGTTTTTACTGGCATCTTTAAGCAGGGCAGTTTGTTTTTGATGCGCCTGATAGCTAGTCAGCATAGGCAATGCAGCTAACCTATCAGTAAATAAACTTCCCAAGCGTTCAAGGGCGATAAAGTGCTTTCGATGAAGGGCTGCCGCCCCTTTACCCACAATAATCATAAAAAGTGGCACTACTGGCAATGTAAGCAGTAGGCCAATCCCTATAACGGGGTTCACATAAAAGATAACGGCTAAAGCAAACAAGGGGACAACAACTGCAATCATTTGCTGCACTCGATATTCAAGTGCCCAGTCAGCAAAAGCCTGTAAGTGCTGCAGCCACACCGTTTGCCAATAGTAAACCGAGTGCTGTCGAATAAGCGCATATTGACGCTCAATGAATACGTGTTGTAGGTGCTGTTCGAGCTTGTTTAATACCTGCATTCTTGCACTACTAGATAAGGCATTGAATGCGCCTTGTAGCAGCCAGCTAAGCCCCAGAGAAACGGCAAGTCCTGTGACATCACTCGCTGTTGCAGGAGACTGGTTTACTACCCAGTCATGAGCAATATGAGAAAAATAATAGAACCCAATAATCAAAGAAAAAAGCGACAAACACTTAACCACTACTTGCGCCATAAGCGAAGTGCGCAAGCCAAGCGACTGCGCCTTATCCATCTCATTGCACCACGCATTAAGCGTTTGCCGGTTGGGAACTTTTTCTTTGATCACTGTGGTTTTGACTCTTCTTTTGCGTTACTTAGTAATGAGAGCAAATTTCGCATTTCTTTTTCATTCTTTTCCAAGTGGTGGTGGGCTGGCTGCAAGAACCCTCAGCGGCAGGGACGCTGCCGAAGAGCCCCCATGGACGAGTTCACCCCGTGTCCTTGCGGCCAGCCTACCTCCACTTCTATTCTTGGTCTTCGGGTCTATCCATATTTTCCGTCGACTCCAACCACATGGCGTTGATAATGCCAAAAGAGCACGCCAGCAAAACTCCTAAAATCCAAGCGAAATACCACATAGCGTTCTCCTTAATAAATGGTGTGAGACTGGTCGAGGTCTTCGTTTTTAATGCGCCCGCGCATTACGTAAAAGCTATAGGCCGTGTAGCTAAGTACAATAGGCACAAAGATACAGGCAACGATAAACATTACGTTTAGCGTCATATGGCTAGACGTAGCGTCCCATACGGTTAAGCTCGCCTCTGGCATAGTGATGCTTGGCATTAGGAATGGGAACATTGAAAAGCCAGCTGTTAAGATAACGCCTGCTATAAATAGCGCACTCGATACAAACGCCATGCCTGCATTACCTTTCTTAGAGAAAAGCGCACAGGCCAGACCCGCAATAATACCCAGCACAGGTGCTGCCATCATAAGGGGGTATTTGCTGTAGTTGCTCACCCAAGCTCCAGCTTCAATGGCAACCTCTTTCTTAAGTGGATTTGACGTAGCAATGGTATCGACTGCCGACGTAATCACGAAGCCATCTAATCCAAATGCTACCCAAAGACCTGCAAGTACAAATAGCGTGACACCAGCCAGGCTTAACACAACCGATACTGCACGTGCGCGAACTTCAATAAAGCCATCGGTTTTCATTTGTAGCCAGGTTGCACCGTGATTCAGCAACATAGCCACAGATAGCAGTCCTGCCACCAGCGCAAACGGTGTTAAAAGGCCAAAGAACGAGCCTGTGTAAGTTGATTTAAGCGTGCTGTCCATTTCAAACGGTACGCCCAACAGCAGGTTACCAAACGCCACACCAAAGATAAGGGCTGGGATTATACCGCCAGCAAATAACGCCCAATCCCACGCTTTACGCCACTGCGGGTTAGGTAATTTACTGCGGTAATCAAAGCCTATCGGGCGCATCCAAAGGGCAATTAAGGTAAGGGCCAGCGCGAGGTAAAACCCAGAAAACGCAGTGGCGTAAATCATCGGCCACGCGGCGAAAATAGCGCCACCTGCGGTGATAAACCAAACTTGGTTGCCATCCCAGTGCGGCCCTACTGTATTTATCATTACGCGGCGCTCTTTGTCATTTTTACCAATAAGCGTGAGCAGTGCTCCAACGCCCAAATCGAAGCCATCAGTAACCGCGAAGCCAATTAGCAGAACGCCAACCAAGCACCACCAAATGACTCTCAGTAGTTCATAATCAATCATGCTTTTGCTCCTTGCTCATCAAGGTCAATAAGATCAAATTCAGTGTCAGGCTGCTTATCTTCAGGTGGAACTGGCCCTTTCTTGGCAAACTTCTTCATTAGGTAAAAACCAATAATGAACATGCCGGTGTAGAAAGCACTGTAGGCTACAAGGGTTGTTACCACGTCGCTTACGGCGAGATTAGATACCGACGTATGCACCGGAAGCACCTCTGCAATTGACCATGGTTGGCGGCCATATTCAGCGACAAACCAGCCAGCCTCACAGGCAATCCAAGGAAGCGGCAAACCGTAGAGCGCGCTTTTTAATAGCCAACGTGGCTTAGTAATCTTGTGTTTAGTACTGTAGTAAAAGGCGCACACAAATAGCGCAAGCATAATAAAGCCAGCCACAACCATAAGGCGGAAACTCCAAAACAATGGGGCAACCGGCGGAATGCTGTAATCTACTGCCTGTTGAAGCGCGGCATCAGAAGGATTTGAAACGTTCTCAGTGAAAGGCTCTAACAACATAGCGTAGCCCAAACTGTCTTTATTTTGGTCGAAGGCAGTTCGTTGCTCAGCTGTCGCGGTGCCGTTTCTTACATCATCAAGCACTTCATAGGCTTTAATTCCGCTTAGAATACGCTCGCGATTCTCTTCTTTGAGATCCTTAATACCTTTTACTTCTTCGGTTAACGAACGGGTAGCAATAATGCCCATTGCCCAAGGAATTTGAAGGGCGTACTCGGTTTCCTGCTTCTCGTCGTTTGGAATACCAAACACAGTAAACGGCGCAGGTGCAGGATGGGTTTCGTACTCAGCTTCAACTGCTGCCAGCTTCACTTTTTGTACATCACCAAGCTCATAACCACTTTCATCACCTAGCACGATCACAGAAAGCGTTGAGGCTAGGCCAAAGCTAGCAGCTATGGCGAACGAACGGCGCGCAAAGGCGATATGCTTATGATTAAGCAGGTAGTAACTTGAAATTGCCAACACAAACATTGCGCCGGTCACGTAACCTGCTGATACAGTGTGAACAAATTTGACCTGTGCTACGGGGTTAAAAATAACCTCAGCAAAGCTGGTCATTTCCATACGCATGGCTTCAAAATTAAATTCAGCGCCTACCGGGTATTGCATCCAGCCGTTAGCAATCAAGATCCACAGTGCAGAGAAGTTTGAACCAATGGCCACCAGCCAAGTCGCCATCAGATGCTTCACCTTTGACATTTTGTCCCAGCCAAAGAAGAACAACCCCACGAAGGTAGACTCCAGGAAAAAGGCCATTAGGCCTTCGATGGCAAGTGGCGCACCGAAGATATCGCCTACATAGTGAGAATAGTAAGACCAGTTCATTCCGAACTGGAATTCCATGGTTAAGCCTGTGGCTACACCAATGGCAAAGTTAATTCCAAACAGCTTTCCCCAGAATTGGGTCATCTGCTTATAAATTTCTTTACCCGTCATTACGTATACCGATTCCATAATGGCAAGTAAGAAACTAAGCCCCAAAGTTAAGGGTACAAATATAAAGTGGAACATTGCAGTTAATGCAAATTGCCACCGCGATAGTTCTATTAACGTATCGCTCATGGGTTATCTCCCTTGTATTTCGTGTGCGCGTTAAACGCTTAGCAGAAAAGTGGTTTAAAATTCAGTGATGAACACGTGAATATGCCGCATGGCAATAGCACGGTTTATGCCATACATCAGTAATTTGGCTGCTTAAGCCTCAATTACCGATAGACGGCGGTATTTCCGTACTGTGCAGATAAATCATTCCACGACCGAGCGTGTGGCTTATTGATCCAACGCAACAATTGGCGGCGATAAATTCGCCATATTTGTCACTTATGTGACAAATATGACACAAAAGAAAGACTGCTTAGCCGAATGTCAAAAAGTGGAGTATAAGGAAAAGTTAAGGGGTATATGAGAGTGTGAACGCGCCTCGTAATTCTCCCAATTCGAACCCTGTAGCTTGATCGTTGGGATAGTGCTTTAGAATGGATTGTTTTACTGAAGGTGCCACATTAGCTCCGTGGCATGCCATGCATACCTGACCTTGTTCAATAGCCATCATGTACCTAAACTTACCGCTTTCGCTATCGTATTGATAAGTTTCAAGGGGTCTTTTAGGGGTCAAATTGTCTTGCTTAGCTTTGGTCAGTAATTGTGAAAACCATGCTAACTGCTCACGCTCCCATTGATCTGCCGCATTGTTTGGGTTCCTTACTTTCAGCGCGGTACGCCCAACCTCCCACCCGTTTTGACTGAGCGCCAGAGCAATAGGAGCCGCTGCGATCTGGCATTCGTTAACGCCAGCTTCTAGCCCTCCGGATTGAATTGCTTGCTGTAGTCGTGATTTTAGCGCGCCTCCCAGCGCTTTTGCGTGTAATCGCGCTTCTTTGACTTTTTCCTGCACACTATTTTCACTTTGTTTCTCATAGGCAGTCGCTGTGTCTGCCAATGAATGAGCACTACTCGCCAATAAGCTTATCGCCACCAGCATTACGCCATTTTTCATTATAAAACTCTCCTAGGAATTGAATGAGTTGCTACCCAAGTATTGCCGTTTGTCTCAAACAGTGAACAAGCTCTATGCCAATATGATAAATTGCTAAAATCAAATTAGAGCAAACTAATATTCAGCGCCCCATGAATATATCCATAGTACAAGCGATGATAGATGCGATAGATAAACCCGCAATCTTCATTAACCCAAGCTACGTTATTGAAGCTGTCAACCAGCCCTACAGAGACACCTACCCTGTGGATATAAAGCTTGGCTTTAGTACCTGCTATCAAGTCTCTCATCGCAACAGCAAACCTTGCGATAAGTGCGGCGAACATTGCCCCATGCAAGAGAGTAAAGCCACAGGACGAGCGGCTAGCGTAGTACACGTTCATACCACCAGTGAGGGTCAAAGCTACTGCGACATCCTCATGCGCCCGATCTTCGACGGTAGCGGAGAATTATTAGGTTTCTTGGAAATACTTGATAAGCTTTCGTTTGCCTCAAACCGACCTTCAGCAGGAAAGATGGTCGGCGAATCAGAGGCATTTAAAGCAATGCTAAACAAAATAAATCGCGCCGCTAACTCAGATATTTCAGTACTACTGTTTGGCGAAACCGGCACGGGTAAAGAGCTGGTGTCCCAAGCACTTCACTCGAGTAGTCACCGTGCTGGCAAACCATTTGTTATCATCGAGTGTACCGGCATGTCTGACACGCTGCTTGAAAGCGAACTATTCGGTTATGAAAAAGGGGCATTTACAGGCGCTACCACGAATAAGAAAGGGCTCGT
>Ga0208468_1000583_pt1 | contig 10392 bp, 6 predicted proteins | sample DeeseametaMP0960_FD_184198 | JGI IMG/M metagenome (GOLD analysis project Ga0208468, IMG submission 184198) | Marine microbial communities from the Deep Indian Ocean - MP0960 (SPAdes) | ecosystem: Environmental > Aquatic > Marine > Oceanic | place: East of Madagascar, South Indian Ocean... | reverse complement strand
AGAAAGTCACGTAATGCACAAAGCTAAAGACACGGGTTCAGATATTTATGTTTGGGATTGGGTAGTGCGCGTATGCCACTGGGGCATTGTTGCAAGTTTTATCACCAACTACTTTATTGTAGAGCCAGGCCGGCTTTTTCATGAAATCGCGGGCTATGTGGGCGTAGCGCTTATATCTATACGCGTTGCTTGGGGCTTACGTTCAGCTAATCCCAACAAGAAGGGCTCCGCAGATTACGCTAGCTTCTCCACTATTTCGCTAAGCAAGCAGGCCTTTAGAGAACATCTTCAGCACTTAAAGCATAAACAAATCCCACGTACTCATGGCCACAATCCTTTTGGCTGGCTTATGGTGATGGCAGTTATTGCCCTTTTGCTTGGGTTAGGTATTACCGGTTTTATGATGGAAGAAATAGACGCACTGTTTGGAAATAGCACGCTGGAATGGATACACAGTATTATGGCTGATGTATTGTACGGCTGTGTGTTGGTGCATATTGCTTCCGTGTTTGCTGTACAACGTATGGGTAACATTCAGTTAGTTCGCCCTATGCTTACTGGCTGGCGTAAGCGTTAAGCCTACGTAAAGACATAGATGTGCTACGGACATAAATACGCTTTTGCCGAAGCTGGCTTATTGTGTTTGCCAGCCTTTCTGCCCTTAAGATTTTAGTTGCCTGCAGGTGTTCGTTATCACCTCGCCGCTTGTAGCTTTTAACTATCCAAAGGCCGCTTTGCCTCTCGCACGGCTTTCGGGTGCATTAATTTTTCCAAACGAGCAAGATATGACGCTATTTTCTGATGCTGCTTTTTATCGTTGGTTACAGAGTTATACAGCCAGTGGTAGGCGTCTTCATAATCGTAAGGGCTGCCATAACCGTCCAAAAACAACTCAACCAAGTGAATTTGCGCTTTTAGGTTTTTAAGCGCAGCGGCTTCTCGTAAATACACTACGGCGCGAGATTTATCTTGCTGTACCAGTGTGCCTTTTGCGTAATAACGTCCAAGCTGCTCAAGTGCTGCAGGCAAACCTTGATTCGCGGCATCTTCCATATAGCCAATTCCACGGACAGGTTCAGCATCTACGCACACGCCCCACGCCAGCATATCTCCCCATAAAAACTGGTAGGCCGGTACTTTCAACACGTTGGCACGCGCTTCAATGTCTTGCACTAATTGGCATCGATCAGCCACTACTTTGTCTAAATGCGTATTAGCATTAATCATATCGATTAAGGCATCTTGGCTGTAAAGCTGAACTGCGCGAAGCTCTTCAATCGTTTCCCCTTCAAGAGCATGAGCGCAAAAACCCGTGACAGTCGCGCAGATAAATAAGGCTGTGTGTAGAATACGTTTCATAGCAAAAGAGTATGTGTTGATTACAATGTCTTAGTTAAGGTATCGACTAATTATAGATTATCTTAACCAAGACATGCTTTTCTTTACGAATGGACACATGAGCGTCTGCGGCCAGCTAATATCTGCTTTCAACTTTATGCTGACCACCTGCATTTAACCGTACGCCAGCATCTTGCTTTTAGTGGCTACTTTTTCGTGGGCACATGGCCGATTGGATATGGCGGGCGTGATCGGCTAGGTCAATACCTAAATCAGTTAGGTAACCACCGTCTGGCTGGGTGATTAGGCCTTTGGAGTATAGCCTGGATGCTGCGTTCACCATGCTTTGGCTGGCATCGTGATGAATTTTTAAACCTTGAAGTAGGCTGTCTGTTGGAAACTTCAGTAACAAATTTAATTCGTCTAACATGTCCTGATCGAATGAACTCATGTAACCACCTTAGGCAAAAGGGTTAGTAGGGATTTAGCACGCTGGCCACTGTAAAACACCTCAGCAAAGCACTATGGTAACAACCTATACCGAAGCGCACACACCAAAGCACTATTAGCCCTAGATTTGTTAATATTTTTAACGCTTTCTTATATCACACCCAAATGGCACCTCTGTAAAGCGTAATTTATCTGTAAAACGTTTAATCGTGTAAACACAGCGCTTACTGATCGGACTTTGGCGCTAAATAGTATATTCTTGCCATAAATTGAGTTTGTGGATGCACCTGCACTGATGAAGTACAAAGATTTACGCGACTTTATTCGCCAGCTAGAAGCTAAAGGTGAATTGGTACGCATTACCCAGCCCATTGATACCGACCTTGAAATGACAGAAATTGCCGACAGGACGTTGCGTGCCGGCGGCCCTGCACTGTTATTTGAAAACCCTAAAAATCACGACATGCCCGTATTGGCAAATTTGTTTGGTACACCAGAGCGCGTAGCTATGGGCATGGGTCAAGAGTCTGTTGAAGCACTGCGTGAAGTAGGCAAGCTACTGGCTTATTTGAAAGAGCCAGAGCCGCCTAAAGGGCTGAAAGATCTTTGGGAGAAGCTGCCAGTATTTAAGCAGGTGCTTAATATGCCTGCCAAAGTCCTTAAAAAAGCCCCTTGTCAGGAAGTGGTGCTTACCGGTGACGACGTAGACTTATCGAAAATTCCGGTACAGCGCTGCTGGCCGGGTGACGCTGCGCCGTTGGTAACATGGGGTTTGAGTGTTACTAAAGGGCCGCATAAGAAGCGTCAGAATCTGGGCATTTACCGTCAGCAGGTTATCGGCAAAAACAAACTTATAATGCGCTGGTTATCACACCGTGGTGGCGCCCTTGATTTTCGTGAGTGGTGTCAAACCCATCCGGGCGAGCCTTACCCTGTCTCTGTGGCACTTGGCGCAGATCCCGCTACTATATTAGGTGCGGTTACTCCTGTACCAGACACCCTTTCCGAGTATGCTTTTGCAGGTTTACTACGTGGTGATAAAACCGAAGTAGTTAAGTCTATTAGTAACGATTTACAAGTACCTGCCAGTGCCGAGATTGTGCTTGAAGGCTATATTGCACAAGATGAAACTGCGCCTGAGGGCCCTTATGGAGATCACACCGGTTACTACAATGAAGTCGACGACTTCCCTGTATTTACCGTTACTCATATTACCCATCGTAAAGATCCTATCTATCATTCGACCTATACAGGCCGTCCACCAGATGAGCCAGCTATTTTAGGTGTTGCGCTAAACGAAGTGTTTGTGCCCATTTTGCAAAAGCAGTTCCCTGAAATTGTCGACTTCTACTTACCGCCTGAAGGATGTTCTTATCGCATGGCAGTGGTGACGATGAAGAAACAGTATCCAGGGCATGCGAAACGGGTGATGATGGGTGTGTGGTCGTTCTTGCGCCAGTTCATGTACACCAAATTTGTGATAGTGTGCGATGACGACGTCAACGCGCGTGACTGGAACGATGTTATTTGGGCCATCACCACCCGTATGGACCCAGCCCGCGACACGGTAATGATAGAAAATACGCCTATCGACTACTTGGATTTTGCGTCCCCCGTTTCAGGGCTAGGCTCTAAAATGGGCATGGATGCAACAAACAAGATGCCGGGCGAAACCGACCGAGAATGGGGCGTACCTATTGTAATGGACGAAGACGTTAAAAAACGCGTTGATGATATTTGGGACAGTCTTGGTATTATGTAGCGACTATTTTTAGCGCTATTTATTTTGTATTGAAGCATGCGCTTTTTTTTAAGCGCATGAAAAGGCGACACGCTAAGCAAGAAGGTTAGAAGAGAATACATGTCAGAAATTAAGTGTAAGGTTGCAAGCATCACGCCTTTAACCGAAGTGGTTCAAAAAGTTGAATTAACGCCAGAAAGCCCTGTTGAGTTTAAGGCGGGTCAGTACGCCATGGTGGTAATGGGCGAAAAAGATATGCGTCCATTTTCTATTGCCAATGCCGCATTTGATAATAGCCGCATTGAATTACACATTGGCGCAGAGCCTGGCAACAGCTACGCTGGTGAAGTGCTAGAGCGCATGCGTGCGGATGGCGAAATTACCGTAAACGTAGGTAATGGCAATGCCTTTTTGCAAAGTAATGGCCTGCCTATGGTGCTTATTGCTGGTGGTACTGGCTTCTCATATACCTACTCTATTCTGCAAGAGCATCTTAACAGCGGTGATAAGACACCACTTACCCTTTATTGGGGTGGAAAACACGCGGCTGATTTGTACTTAGCTGACAAGCTAACTGAGCTCGCTGAAACTAACGATCACTTCACTTTTGTGCCGGTTGTAGAGTTTGCATGCGACGAATGGAAAGGCAGAACGGGCTGGGTACACCATGCGGTAATGGCAGACCACGCTGACTTTGCCAATATTCAGGTTTACGTTGCAGGTCGTTTTGAAATGGCCAAAGTTGTACGCGATGATTTTACACAACGCGGCTTAAAAGTTGAGAACCTATTTGGCGACGCGTTTGCGTTTATTTAAGCGCTAGCGTAAACCCATATTCTGAAAGCCGGCGAATGCCGGCTTTTTTGTTTTTTTTAAAGTCATTTTTCATTCCCAGCGCCTTACTCCGTTTTTCAATCGCGATGCCTTGCGATGACCAACCATTAAACACGTTTACTCTAATTGTAGCTTTGCCACGTATTCGTTACGGTGAAAAATAAAAACAGGAGATAACAATGATAAAAAACCGACCCGCACTAGCTAGTATAAGTGCAAAAATAAGAACTGAATTAACGAAAGTACTGGCATCAGCTGTATTGGTAAGTAGCACAGCGTCATTCTCCGCTCACGCACAAAGCGAGCAGCAGCAAGCACTTTATGATATTGCCAAAAATGTTTCCGCTGAAAACATTGAAAAAGACATTACTACGCTGGTGAACTTTGGTACACGCCATACCCTTTCTGAGACCGAGTCCGATACTCGTGGTATTGGTGCTGCGCGACGTTGGATTAAATCTGAATTTGATAAAATTTCAGCCGAGTGTGGTGGCTGCTTAGAAGTGTACTACCAGTCGGAAGTCATCAGCGGAGAAAAACGTATTCCCGAGCCGGTAGAAGTGGTTAGTGTTATCGCTATTCAGCGCGGTAGTACTGACCCTGATCGTTACGTGATAATGTCTGGCGACATTGATTCACGGGTGTCTGATGTGATGGATTTTACGTCTGATTCACCAGGTGCAAACGACAACGCCTCTGGTGTTGCCGGTACCCTTGAAGCTGCACGAGTACTATCCAAATACAAGTTTAACGGCAGTATCGTGTATGCTGCTTTATCTGGCGAAGAGCAAGGGCTTTTCGGCGGGCGTATTATGGCAAACCAAGCCAAGGAAGACGGCTGGCGAATTAAAGCCGTGCTCAATAATGACATGATAGGCAATATCGAAGGGGTTAACGGTGTGATTAACAACACCACCGCTCGCTTGTTTGCTGAAGGTACACGCGTAACCGAAACGGATAAAGAAGCGCGCATGCGACGTTTCACCGGGGGTGAAGTTGACTCACCAAGCCGTAACCTTGCCCGTTACATCGATAAAATTGCCGATCAGTATATTGAGAACTTAGACACAATGGTGATTTATCGCTTGGACCGTTTTGGTCGTGGCGGCCATCACCGCCCGTTCAACGACTTGGGCTACCCGGGTATTCGTATTATGGAAACTAACGAAAACTACACCCGCCAACATCAAGATCTTCGCGTAGAAGACGGTGTTGCCTATGGTGACACCTTGGATGGCGTCGACTTTGATTACGCAGCCAAACTTACTGGCCTTAATGCTGTTTCTCTTGCTGCGATGGCGTGGGCACCGAACCCACCTGCAAATGTAGAAATTGCCGGTGCAGTTCAACCTTCAACATTTTTAAAGTGGGATGCACTAGACGCTGAAGAGAACCCGCAGCTTAAAGGGTACAAAGTATACTGGCGTCATACTGATGCTCCGCAATGGGAATACAGTAAATATGTGGGTAACGTCACCGAGGCCATGCTTGAGAACGTTGTTATCGACAACTACTTCTTTGGCGTAGCCAGCGTGAACAAGGACGGTGTTGAAAGCGTAGTAGTTTATCCAGGTCCTGCGGGAAGCTTTGGAGAATAAGCGTTTAAATTGAGCGTTTATATTGAGCGCGCTTATACGCATCCAATTACGCATGCAATCAAGTTCGTGACGTTAAGCTGGCAATGAAACCGGCTTATCGTCACGAATGACTTTACTTAATAAAAGCTAGTATAAACGTGGACACTACACTCAATATATTGATGTCGCTTACATTTTGTTAATTTAAGCCAGTACGTGTTTATTGGAATTAAGCGACTAACTGCATTACAGTGTAGTAAATGTATGACGGCAGTTCGGAGTTCACCTTTGGTAAGATTCAGCGCGTTCTCGCTCTCTATTTTCACTCAACGTCTTTCTTTATTAGGCATAAGCCTAGCCCTTTGTTGTTTTAATGTTTCGCAATTACATGCCGCCCCTACCAAATTAGGTGCAGCTTCCTTCGAGACCTACATAAGCGACGATGGGGAGCCTGCTCGAGTTAACACACTGCTCGAAAAGGTGTTTCAGAAGGCGGAGTTGGATATCCAACTTCAGGTTATGCGACAAGCTTTTTTGGGCAGTTCTGTACTGACAGGTAAGCTAGACGGTGAATTTGCCTACGTTAATTTGGGCGAGGATAGCAGCAACTATGTTCTATCCGATATCTACTTACCCATTTACCTTTACGCGGTAAGCAAAGAGGCGGACGTTGAGGCAATAAAGCTTTTTCCTCATTTAAAAGACAACCGGGTCGCTATTGAAAATCGCTTTGCGAATACGCCCTCATTCAGACTGCTGAAAGATATAAAGTGGTCACGCAACCCCACTACGTTTGATGCATTTCGACAACTTGCCGACGATAGAGCGCCTTACTTAATTACCACCCAGCTGCTTGCGCGAGAGCTAAACATACTGCTGGCTAACGATAATGAAGAAACCTTGCACTTTTCAGCAAAACCTTTAGCAAAAACCGGATTTCAAATAGCTATCAGCAAAAATGTTGCTAACGCTGAAAGGATTATTGCGCAATTCAATCAAGCTGTGTCGACAATGCAGAATTCGGGGGAATTGAATCAGCCACTTGAGCTAGCTTGGCTCACCAAAGATGTGAATGGCGATGGCGTTGCCGACTTTATCGGGCACAGCAACATAACTACCACGTCAGACTTGTTAAACACCACCTATTCCCTAGACGGTAAACCTACATCTGAAGCCAGCGCGTTTTATATTGACGGGGATAGATATGCATCGCTTGAGGAAGCGCGTGCTGCCCTTCCCGATAAAGAAAGTTCGTCGCCCCGCGAGTCGCTGTTAGATAAAACCACCTACCAGCTATTACTCCGCCGCTGGTAGATGAATTTTGACTTCGGTGAACTTTGAAAGCAATGAGCGTTGAAAGGCATTAAATTAGGTAGAGAAGCACGAAGTCGACTACGCGACTTCTACACTACAAAGCATACCTGTCGTTGCTTAAACTAAACGACCTATTCAAAGATATGCGTCAGCTTTGTTAACGCTCTATCTTCGCGCTCTATCCTCGTAATACTGCTGATCAAAGGTTGCAAAAAAGACTGGGAGTCATCTGCGTTAGTGTGTCGTTTCTGGCAAGTACATTTCCAAAATTGTCAGCAATTCTTCGCCATCTACCGGTTTTGACACATAGTTATTAAAGCCAGCTTTAAGAGCTTTAACGCGATCAGAGGTATAGGCATAAGCAGTAAGCGCCACAGCGTTGAGCTTTGCAATCTCTGGGATTTCGCTTGCCCTCATTTTCAATACTAGGCCTAACCCGTCCATTTCCGGCATGCCAATATCCGACAGTAATAGATCGAAAGCTTCGGGCATATCGTTTAGCTCTTTCCATGCGAGTAGCCCGTTTTTAACTACGTTGACCCGGGCACCGTTAGACTCTAAAAACAGCTTTATAAAGTCACGGGCGTCTTGCTCGTCTTCTGCTACCAAAATTCGTAAACCGCTTAGACGCAAAGACTCGGTCAAATCACTGATTTCACTATTCTTGGTTTCGATAATGTCATCGTGCAAACTAAGAGGAGCAATAGGCAAAGACACAAAGAACGTAGTCCCGGAATTTGGCCCATCACTTTCGGCACGAATTTCCCCGCCGTGCATTTCAACCAAGCTCTTTACAATAGATAAACCCAGCCCCAAGCCGAGTTTGTTATGAGAGTCTTTACCTTGGTAAAAGCGTTCAAAAACCCGTGCTATCTGATCTTGGGTCATTCCTTTACCGTTGTCTTTTACACGAAACAAGTAATTTGAATGTTCTCTTCGCCCCCGCACATGTACGGTTCCGCCTTTTGCTGTAAATTTAAGAGCGTTACTGAGCAGATTGTTTATCACCTGCTTAATACGCAAATTATCACCCAGAATTTGAGTATGTTCGTCTTCGCAATTGATTGAAAGTTGAATATTTTTACTGGCAAAGCCCGCTTCGAATGATTTAGCGACTTCAAATATAGACCCAGCGATATTTAATGAATGCGTACTCAATTTCATAGTGCCGGAGATAATGCGCGACAAATCTAAAATGTCATTTATTAAGGCAGCCTGTGTAGACGCAGCGCGTTTGATAACGCCTAATGCGTCAGACATTCTATCGACATTCGTCACATCCATCAGAGCTAAGTCGGTCCAACCTACAATAGAATTAAGGGGCGAACGAAGTTCATGGGAAATACTCGCCAAAAACTGATCTTTAGCTTTATCTAACTCTTCTAATTTACTAATTTGCTTGTCGAGCGACGCTTTCAGGCTTAGCGCGTAAGGTATAAATAGATGATCAAAACCTTCTATAATAAGCTGATCATCCTCGCTCCACTCTACCGACTCATCAGCAACACTTTGTAAATACATATCAAAGGAATTACGAGGTGTTAGTACCTTACCAACATCTTTGTTCGCGGCTTCGCGGCCCGCCCATCGTATAGTTTTGTCTTTTTGCTCTCTAAACCAAACCGTGTAGTAACCAAGCTTGGCAGATACACAGGAAATATACATGCCGCGAATGCCATTAAGGTCACATTGTTCGGACACTTCTTCCGCCAGCTTGCTAATAGCAATTGACTCTTCAGAGTTTGGAATAACGAATTTGTCGAGAAGGCGAGTTAATGTTTGTTCAGAGGGCGTTTTACCTACTAAATATTTATCTACAGGGGTAATAACGGCCATACCACATGCATTGGCTACATCCAAAAGGCCTTTTTCTTTTTGGGTTATCGCCTCAAGCGGGTTAGCAAAGCCAGTAAGCTGATGAATAATAGTGTTTAGCTTACGTTGGCGAATTTGAAACTGTTCTTTCTTTTCATGCAAGGCTTTAGTGTGTAGCTGCCACGCATAGAGATGACCGAGGGATTCGCATACCAAACGCTTTTTTTGGTCGATATATTTAGGCTCGTTATTGTGACAAGCAAGTAACCCCCAAAGTTTACCTTCAAACACAAGGGACACGGAAAACGATGAACGTATGCCCATATTTTTAAGATACGTAATATGAACCGGCGACACTGAGCGAACCATAGACATAGATAAATCCAGTGGCGGTCGCTCTGCTTCTTGCACAGTTGGTATTAAAGCAATAGGGGGGTGTTCTACGTCAAATACACAACGTACGCGATTTTTTAAGTACAGCGCCCGGGCTTGGCTAGGAATATCAGATGCGGGAAATTTCAAACCTTTGAAAGAGCGAGCCCCTGGGAATTTTGCTTCGCCAATTACTTCTCCGCTATAGGTTTTATCGAACTGATAAACCATCACCGAATCAAACCCTATGTAGCGCTTAAATACGCCCGCAATGGCGTCTGCAACATCACTGATAGACTCGCACCCATCCACATCGGGAAGCAATGTGCGAATATTTACGTCCATCGGTACCCAGTGTAGGGCGGCTTCATAACTAAGCTGAGGGGTAGGCTCTAGTTCAATAACGAGTAAGCCGTTTGAATCGAACGCGACACCACTGCCCTCTTTTTCCCAATTGTCTAAACAAAGTGCGTTTTCGGCAAATTTCCATTGATACGCTCGGCGTGTATTCCCGCCTTTAACGCTTTGATAGATACTTTGAAAGGTTGGTGCATCTTCGGAAGGCGTATCGATGAGCTCAGTAATAAGAGTTTCACCCGCAGTGATACTGACTTTAAATAGCTCATTGATGTTTTCACTAACCACCTGAATTTTTTTAGTTTCAGGGTCTACCGCTATAACGTAACCAAAGCTTTGAACACTTTCGATTAGGTGAATAGCTTCATCTTCGCAGTTTTGAAGCGTCTTTATCTTTTTATCTGTAACGTGCTGCATTGCCTTGGCCGAGAAATTTGGAAAGCGAACTTTCATGAGGGAAGTGTTATTTTTGACACGATAACAACTTATCGTGAAGAAAGCATGCTATATCCAAAAGTCTAACGCATAAAAAAGGAGGCTTATCGCCCCCTCTATTGGTTTTGCTCGTATATTACTTGTTGAAAATTTACATTT
>Ga0208468_1000580_pt1 | contig 10425 bp, 7 predicted proteins | sample DeeseametaMP0960_FD_184198 | JGI IMG/M metagenome (GOLD analysis project Ga0208468, IMG submission 184198) | Marine microbial communities from the Deep Indian Ocean - MP0960 (SPAdes) | ecosystem: Environmental > Aquatic > Marine > Oceanic | place: East of Madagascar, South Indian Ocean... | reverse complement strand
TATGTGATTGGCTACTACAGCGGAATCAGGCCGCATCGGCACAACGATGACCTGCCGCCAAATGTGGCAGAAAGTATGTACTGGAAAACTTACAAACCCGTGGCCAGTTTTACTTGACCACTACAATTTCACTGATGACCACTCGTTATATTTTCTGGCGAACAAGGGGTTCCGGTTTGGCGGTATACAGAACCTTCCGGAAGATGAACTACAGAATGTTCCAGGTACTTATAATTCCGACTACATTTGGAATTACGAACTGGGCCTTCGCACTTCCTGGTTAAGAAACACGCTTGAATTCGATATAACTGCATTTCATATCGACTATACCGATGCACTTGTTGTGCTGAAGAACGCAATACAAATTAATTACTATGACAATGTGGGAAGTGCGGAAAGTGATGGATTTGAGGCGAATCTCCGATGGCTGACCCCTATCCCCGGCGTTATTTTCAGTCTTAGCGGCGGCACAGTCGATGCGCGAACTACTGAAGATTTCCAGGCCGGACGAGACATTGTTCCGGCAGGCAAGACTCTTCCTGGATCCGCAGACTACCAATACAGCGCAAATTTGGCGGCTTATGGTTCTCCAGACTGGCTAGTCAATATGTCGGTATTGCTTGGATATACGTATGTCGGGGAAACCTATAACGACATCGCATCAGATGAAATCGTCAATGACTATGGCTCATACAACCTGGGGATGAGTTTTTCAATACCCTCTCTTAAAGGACGTCCCACGCTGGCACTTAATGTCCTTAATCTCACTAACGAAACTGCTCCTGTCAGTGTCATTAATGCTGCTGCTGGCGATAACTTCTACATTCTGAACCCGCCGCGAACCGTCACCGCCCGGTTTAGCTTGGAGTTAGATTAATGAATATCCTAACAAGAATTCTGACCGCTATTCTTTTGAGCGTCCCTTGCTCTGGATGGGCCGGGGAGGGGTGGCCTGGCAGTGCATTGTCCGCTGAGGATGCCATGACCGTCAGGGCCGATCAGTTTGTTTCCGCTGATCAACACCGCGACTGGCAAGTTGATCTGGATCAACGAGGGCTTCGCGCAGCGGGTAGTACGGCTCACGAGGCCTATATTGACGTACTGCGAGAAAGGCTTATAAAAGCAGGTATTCCAAACGTCTATGAAGAGCCTGTTACCCTTAAAAAATGGGAGGTGGGTAAGTGGTCTTTGGAGGTTATTGGTAATGCTGATACTGATACTGATACTGATGTGATTACTTTACCTACCGCCAGTTTTGTTCCCTATTCTGGAGGAACTCCCCAGGATGGGGTCAGGGGAAGGCTGGAGCTAGTTCAGAGCGATAACGATTTCAATGGTGATAAGCTTAAAGGAAACGTTGCGTTGATACCGCTGAGCAAACCTAAAACGACATTGGAGGTCTTTGCGGAAGCGGCTTTTTCCCTCTATGGTTTCGGCCAGTATCCTGCGTCAGCAAGGCCCTACGAAAGAACGTATTTTTCCACCAGCCAGATGGCAAAGAAGCTGGATGCCTTAAAGCAGGCCGGGGCGATAGGTGCGGTATTTATTCTGGACGAACCCGCCTCCAATGCACTGGGGCTTTATGCTCCTTACGATGGCGAAAGCCGTGGAGTCCCGGCGTTGTATGTGGATAAAAATGTGGGGCATACGTTACTGACGTTGGCCGAGCGCGGCTTCGACGTGCGGTTGATGGTTGATGCGAAAATACGCAGTGTTAACAGCCGCAATCTTATTGGGGTAATCCCCGGTGCTTCTGACGAATTGATTGTGCTGAATAGTCATACAGATGGCCCAAATGGTATAGAAGACAATGGGCCTAATGTGATTGTTGCTATGGCGCAGTACCTTTCCCGTTTGCCGAGAGAGGCGTTGCCACGCAGTGTTATGGTTTTGCTTACAACGGGGCATTTTGCCGGTGCTCAGGGAGGGCAAGCCTTTGTAGATGCACATCTGGATGATGAAACGCTAGGGAAAATTGCGGCCTTGCTCTGTTTGGAGCATCTCGGTGCCGAGGAGTGGGTGCAAGGCCCGGGGGGGCGCTGGATGCCCACAGGAAAGGCTGAACCCTATGTGTTTTTTATGCCGAATATACCCGCGCTGATTGCTGCCGCTAAGGATGCGGTTAATAGGGCCGACTCTGCTCCCACCATTATCCGTGGGCCGACCCGTCCTCAGGGAGGTGGGTATTTCCACGATCATGTCTGGCCGGGGGAAGGGCAGGTATTTTGGGGGCGTGTGCGGATTCCGACGGCGAATTATATTGCTGGTCCCAACTATCTGTTTAATTGGGGAATCAGTACGGCGGATAAGGTGGATTATCAGCGCCTGCAGCGGGAGACAATGGCATTTACAGAGATGACACTGAGGCTGGCCCGTACACCGATGGGCCAGTTACGGGAGTTTGCAGAATGATTTTTCGGGTATTTGCTTGCTATTGCCTGGCGCTGCTCAGTGCTGCTGCCAGCGCGGCGGTTGTTACTCTTGATACGGGCTTACTAGAGGGCAAACAGCAGGGCGGTGTTTCGAGGTATTTGGGCGTGCCGTATGCGGCGCCACCTGTAGGAGAGTTGCGCTGGAGGGCTCCGCAGGCGGTATCTCCCTGGCGCGGAGTTCGCCAAGCCTATGAATACGCGGACGCCTGCACACAGATCGGCGGCTTTTTTGCCAGTAATGATCAAGCGACTTTTGACAAACCGTATGGAAGTGAGGACTGCCTTTACCTCAATGTTTGGGTGCCAGAGAGCGGTGCTCAAGCACGTCCCGTACTGGTTTTTTTTCACGGCGGGTCGGGGATTGCGGGTACCGCTGCTCATCCCATGTATGACGGGGAAACACTGGCTAAGGAAACCGGAGCCGTGGTGATTACGGCCAACTACCGTCTGGGCGTATGGGGATCGTTGCAGAGCCCCGCCCTGCAGACGGGAAACGCCGCCGAAGACTCGGGCAGCTTTTATTTACTGGATATGATCCAGGTGCTGGACTGGGCGCGGCAGAATTGCCAGTCGCTGGGCTGTGACCCGTCAAACATCACTATTTCCGGCCAGTCGGCGGGCGCGGTCGCGGTATTGGCGCTGCTTCGCTCTCCTCTGGCTGAGGGCAAGTTCCAGAAGGCCATCAGCTTTTCTGGGCTGCCATTTTCTGCCTCGATGGGCGAAGCTGAAGAGCGAACAGACGTGCTGCTGACCTCGTTGTTGATTAACGACGGGCTTGCCGAGAATAAAAAAGCGGCCGCCCGGTTGCTTGCCTCCATGTCCCCAGAGCAGCTGCGTGAGTACCTGTACGCCAAATCCTCCGAAGACCTGTTGCGTGCAAGTGGGCGAGGGCTGTATCCGCTCGCTGTTGACGACGGGACGGTGCTGATGGCGCTGAATAAGGCCGATAAACTGGCCGCAGAAGTCGTCAGTGTTGTACCGCTTCTGATCGGCAAAACCCGGGACGAAATGACAACGCTGGTCCCTATCAAAGGTATAGGCCGCAATGCCAACCAGCTCTGGCCTCTTTTTGATGGTGAGCCTCGCGAGGAGACCATCAGTCAGAAACTCGGTTGGTTTGCCGGTTTAAATCGTCGCATCAAAATTTCTATGAATAGCTGGGCACTTGACAGGAAATTTAAAAAAATACTGAATAGCTATGCCGAGAGCTTACCGATTATGTATGCCTATCAATTCGAGTGGGCTGACTATCCCGACCCTTGGCGATCTGATCTCGGGGCACTGCACGGTTTGGATATCCCGTTTATCTTTGGCAATTTTATTGATGACAGAAAATCTTACATGCGCTTTGCATGGACTGAGGAGAACGCCGAGTATCGGGTGGCGCTGCACCAGCAGATCGTAAGGAGCATCAAAGCCTTCGTTCATACAGGCGATCCCAACATCGTGCCCAAGAAACCCTGGCTGCCGTGGTGGGGGAAAGGGGAGCAGGTTGAACGATGGGGAAGATAAGGCTATCGGTCAGTATTCGCTTGCTGGTTTGCGGACTACTGTTTTTATGGTTGGTGAGTGCCGAGGTGCTGGCGAAAAATGTGAAGGCAAGTGTGTGGCCGGTGTCGGTGGCACGCGACGGGTTTTCTGTTGATGAAGTTACAACGATCCGGCAGCATTTTGCCCCATTTAAATTAGCTGCTGCGGGTAATCAGGCGTTATACACCTATCTGAATATGACGGAGTTCGTTCCCCACCACCTGATTGCTCGCAAGGGTGGGGTGCGCTCTCTGCCTCTAAAGCCCAACGCGGACTTGATGGCGCTTCAAGTCAGTTCCGCTCTCGGCGAAGTCTCTGTTGAATCGCTGCTTGAGGATCCCCGCTCTCGTTTGCAGGGGCTGATAGTTGTTCATCGGGGGGAAATTGTTCTTGAGAATTATCCGGGAATGCGCGAGGAAGACAGTCATCTTTGGTGGTCTGTTGCGAAACTTCCGGCGGGTATTCTTATTGAGCAGTTGGTTGATGAAGGAAAATTAAAACTCAATGTTTCCGTTGCCTCCTACTTGCCTGCGTTTAAGAAAACGGCTTGGGCGCGAGTTACTGTTGGGCAGGTTTTGAACATGTGTAGCGGTATTGATGCGCTGGATACGCCGGAAGGGTATGCGAATCCCGATTCAGGCATTGGTCGTCTGATTTATGCCGAGGCTATTCTGACTCGGCCCGGGCATGAGCCGCTGGGCCATGATCAGGCGCTTCGGTCCATGGTGTTGGCACAGGAGCCAGGAAGCCGATACGAATATTCCTCGGCGAATACCAACATCTTGAGCCTGTTGATAGAGCGCGTTACAGGGAAGCGTTATAGCGAGGCAGTACAGGAGCGTATCTGGTCGAAAATCGGCGCTGAGGGTGATGCCCTGATAGGCTTGACTCCCGAAGGGCGGGCCATCGCCCATGGTATGTTTTCTTCGCGTTTGAGAGACCTAGCGAGATTTGGTCTGCTATTTACGCCAGGTGGTCATAATCCTGCTGTTATTCCCGCTTCTGCGCTGAAGAGGCTGGTTAAATATAAAAATGGTCAGCGTGCCTACCTTAATGCACCATTGGCCGTGAAGAAGGCGCGAGCCCTCTTGGGAGTTGCGCCGGTTGCTGCGCCCTCTCAGTGGGATGCCCTGTTCTCCGACGGCGACCTGTTCAAGTCCGGGTACGATGGGCAGGCATTGTATGTCTCGCCTTCCAGGGAAGTGGTTATTGCTTTGTATTCCACGTCGAAGGAAAAAAGTGCCTATCGCTTATTGCGTCCTATAGCTGAATATTTCCCCGATTGCCGCCAGCGGTGCTGATGCTAAACTTAAAAGCTTAAGCTTGTTGGGATATAGGCTGATATAGTCAGTGTTTTGGCCAGTTTTGCTTATCCAGGCATGCCGCTGCGCTTCTTCGATAGTGGGGTCCCGCGACTACTGTAGTAATTTCCAGCCAGCGTCGATGGCAATGGATTAGACCTTGGTCTAGTCAAGCTGAACTGGGCGTTGAAAACCCTTGCCTTGTGACATTCACATGTCAATTACTTCGGAGGGCGCTTATTCGACCCTGGTGATATAGAGTGGTACAGGGTAGACCCTGATTTAGGCGAGCTTCTTCCCAGGCTAGATTGATATGACTCAAACTCAAAGTGTTTTCAACGAAGTTGCACGGGTCTGGTTGTTCCAGTCCACCGATATTCAACGCCGATTCTATGATTGGGCTATCTGGGAGGAAATATTTCCCCATCTGGAAAAGCTTATTTTACAGTCGGGTCGTGATGCTGCCATTCGGACTGAGCAATTTTTAGCGAAGGCGGGTGAACCAGTAGGTAAGTCGCTGCCATTCGGTAGGATGAAATGGAATTATAAGAATAATGAGAAGTGGGCATGTAAATATTTGCGGGATCCGACCTGCCAGGATAATGTGCGATTTAAAGAGCTCCAAGTTTGGGCGCCTAGTTGGACTGCATGCGAAAAGGAGGACATTTACCCAAGGGTGTATTTCCACCTAGATAATATCGCAGACGATGTTCGGTCAGTTTTCAAACTGGTGGTAGATCGCGCTATGTACAATCAATTTTCTCTAGAAATCGATGAAGCTGTCGCTGATATTGCCGAGATACTCTCAGGCGGTTACTACAAGGCATTTGACTTGAGGTGGAACGGCGCGCCGTTGATTAAGGGAGGCAAATGGACCAATGGGCCGATATGGGAATTTCCTGCGCTGTTGTGGAGTAATATAGGGCCAGATACAGCGAAAAATTAGCGTTGTTTTTGACCGATGTATCGCGAGTCATGGACTGTCAGCTTGAGTATTAGGCAATTCCACTCGTTATTTAGGCGACTTTCCTCCCAGACTAGATTGATATGACTCAAGCTCAAAGTGTTTTCAACGAAGTTGCACGGGTCTGGTTGTTCCAGTCCCCCGATATTCAACGCCGATTCTATGATTGGGCTATCTGGGAGGAAATATTTCCCCATCTGGACAAGCTCATTTTGCTGTCGGGCTATGATGCTGCCATTCGCACGGAGCAGTTTTTACCTACCGAGGATAAACCAGCGGGTAAGTCACTGCCATTCGGTAGGATGAAATGGAATTATAAGAATAACGAGAAGTGGGCATGTAAATATTTGCGGGGTCCGACCTGTAAGGATAAAGTGCGGTTTTTAGAGCTCCAAGTTTGGGCGCCTAGTTGGACTGCATGCAAAAAGGAGGGTATTTACCCAAGGGTATATTTCCACCTTCAAAATATTAGAGAAGATGTTCCGTCGGTTTTTAAGTTGGCGGTAGATCGCGCTTTGTATAATCAACTCTCTACAGAAATCGATAAAACTGTCGCTGATATTGCCGAGATACTCTCAGGCGGTTACTACAAGGCATTTGACTTGAAGTGGAACGGCGCGCCATTGATTAAAGGAGGCAAATGGACCAATGGGCCGATATGGGAATTTCCTGCGCATTTGTGGCGTAGTATAGGGACAGATACAGCGAAAAATTAGCGTTGTTTTTGACCGATATATCGCGAGTAATGGACTGTCAGCTCGGGTAATAGACAATTCCCCTTGTTCTTCTGTATCCGCTTATACGGTTACGCTGTGAACCGCATTTCGTGTGTATGTGAGACGAGCCATCAGTGATAAGGCCGCTGCGCAGGTGGCCAGTTTTGCTTATCCAAGCATGCCGCTGCGTTTCTTCGATAGCGGTGCCCGCGACTACTGCAGTAATTTCCAGCCAGCGTCGATGGCAATGGATTAGACCTTGGTCTAATCCAGCTGAACTGGGCGTTGAAAACCCTTACCCTGTGGTATTCACATGCCAGAGGAGAGGGCGCCCATGTTGGATGAGCACGATGCCGGTTTATTGATTATTGATGTGCAGGGCAAGCTTGCACGGATGATGCACGACAGCGAAGCGATGATCGCCAATATAAGGCGGATGATTCGCGCCTGCCAAATACTGTCAGTGCCTATTGTTTGGATAGAGCAGTACCCACAAGGGCTTGGTGAAACCGTCGAGGAATTATCGGAATTACTCGTAGACTTAAGGCCGCACATTAAGTCGACGTTCAGTGTCTGCGATTGTGAATCAACACTTCAGCCCCTTGAAGCCTCCGGTCGCAAGCAGTGGATGGTGTGCGGCATTGAGGCACACATCTGTGTGTATCAAACCGTGGTGGGTATGTTGCAGCGGGGTTATCAGGTAGAGGTTATTAGTGATGCAGTATCCTCTCGAGCCGCTAGTAATCACCAGCTCGCTTTGCAAAAAATGCATGAGCATGGTGCGGGGCTAAGTAGCGTTGAGATGGCGGTTTACGAGCTGTTGAAGGATTCGGCGCGGCCAGAGTTCAAAGCCATGTTGCCACTGATGAAATAGCGCGCCAACGTACCTTTCGGATCAATATCACGGCGATGCCCGGCCTCTGTGGAAACAGAGGTCGGGCAAGTGCTTAGGGGCAGTTTGAGATAGGTTCGGAGATGGTGAAACTGCTCGACACCCCTGAGTAGGCTTGTTTTGGTAGTACCAGGGTTTGTGCCGCACCTTCATGACGCAGGCGGTACGTACCCGCGGGCGTGTTGCGGGGGATATGCCAAGTGACCTCAGCCTTAGAAGGGCCAACTTCCGGTAGCTCTATGGGTAGTGGCGAGGGCAATAGAGGCTGCCACGAGAACAACAGCTCGGGGTCTTTGTCGGTAGCGACAACCTGCCATTGTTGGTCTTCTCCCAGGCGTTCGGCATACACGTAGCTGGATTGTATTTTCAGATCATTGCGTGGGTGGCCGGCCTGGAAACTGGCGGTAACGGTGTCGCCGGGCGCCGCACTGCTGGGCGCGTCGGTAACAACATCGCCATAGCTTTTGCCCAGGCCCGGTAAGTCACTGGGAATATAGGGCAGGCGAATCAAAATTGGCGAGCCATCAACGTAGCTTGGCCCCTCGGGCGAGGCCTGGCCCTCGGCAAGTGAGCGCGCCAGACGCCGGCTTTCTTGTTCCACCGCAGCCAAAGACCACGGGCCAAAGATGGTGGACCCACCTTCATACTGTTGAACTGAGTATTCCTCGCGGGTTGTCAGGTAGTGGGAGTACTCGTTGACCAAACCGGCGACGACAATGGTGTCGATGCCCACTGGCGCCAACAGCGGGAATAGTTGTTTTTGAATGCGTCGCGCCGACATCGTGGTCACTTCCCAGGGAATACCGAGAATCGCTAGATTCCCCATGCGGAAGAGCTGGAAAGGAACGATGCTGGGCTCAGCGGAAAGTGGTGGGCCAAGTGGAATGAGGATGGGCTTCTCGGCGTGGCAGGAGAGGTCGAGAAGGGGCAGTTGGTCAAGGTTGCAGAGCACCGCATTGGATAGCAGTGTTGGCGGTATCAAACCCTGTGTTGCCGTTTCGATATCGCTAAGTGCTGCCGCGATGAGGTCTGGGTCGTCGTCGCAGCTAATTCCCTCGCGAGTGAAGCCGGGGCCGTCTTCGGCACCCGCACCAAAGGCGGGGCCTACCGCCGCCAAGCACGTGCGAATTTCTTCGGCATCCAGCTCCGCTGGGTGGTTAAGCGCATTGAGAACGGCTGGGTCAGTAACGCTGACCTCGTCCATTTTTACGTGGAAAAAGCGGTAGTCGATAGGGCCGTTCAGTGCCTTGCCTGTTTGGAAAAGGTCCAGCGCTTTGGCGAGCTGTTTTGTCCCCGAGATGGCGTTGGACTCGTAGGGATCGGCGCCGCCGCCACGCGTTGGGTCGGGGTGGGGACGTTCAACAATAAAGATATTCGGCGAGGCATCGCCCTCATCTTTTTGAGCGAAGGCCGCGACAAAGTTGTCTTCGCCGTTGCCGGTGTCGCCGTAGCGAGTATTCATAATGCGTTCGAAGCCGAGCGATGCATAGCCCTTAATATCTGAACTGACTAAGTCCAGTTCTGAGCCGAGCACGGTTGGGTGTACGCCAAACCAGTTGATAACACCGACAGCTGAGCCGCTTTTGCGCACCATATTCAGCTGCACGACGCGCTTGTCGACAGTGATCTCTTCACCGCGGGTATTGATAAATTCCTCACGCTCTTGCTGGCTGTTTTGCTCAAAGGCAATCAAGGAGCGGTTGATATTGGTATTTAAGAGTTCGTCTACCGCTAACTGAATAGGGGCGGTCTCTGGGTGCGCCTGGATATTTTGGTGGGCCATTCTCAGTGCGGCCATCATGCCGTTGACGATCGTGTCGAGCACCAGCTTGTCAAAGCCAAAGTGGAAGGTATTAAAGCCCTCGTAGTGGGAGTACCCCGCCGGCCCTTGGTGGGTGTGAGTCGCTGACAGCATGATATTGTCGGGCCCATAGTGTTGAGACAGCTCAGGGTCTTGGGCCACTTCGCGCAACACAGCCTGACGCATGGAGCCAAATACCATGCCGGTGTCGGTGGACATGAATAATACGCGCTTGCCGTTGCAGGGGGACTCGATGGCGAAGGCGCGAGCGTACTGGCGCTGATGCAGACCGCTGAGAACCTGGGTAGGGCTCTCCCAGCCCATGCCGCTGGTATTGGCAACGGGCCCGGTGATGTCGTGAATGCCCGAACCGAAACGGTACTCGTTATTGTCAGCGCAACTCCCTGTGGGTTTGCCGGTAGCGGTACCTGCGGCCGCTGGGGTAATCGCGAGCGTCCTGCTGGGAGCGTCGATGCCTTCCCCAACTTTTAAGTACTCACTATCGCGCATACATTGCGCTCGCTCTGCGTCGACAAAACGGTTCACCTGCTCGCTTGCCGGTGAATTTTTGCTGCTGGAACTGCTTCCCCCGCAGGCGACAAGCAATAGGCTAAAAGCGTAGATTAGTGGCTTGGCCAGTGATGAATTGGCAGGCATGGTAAATCCTTTTTTGGGGGCGAGAGCGGATTTCTGCGTCGAGTGTTTCGCAATTCGCGGGTAGTGAGCTATAGCGCCTAAGTTCTTAGGTTACTTTTATGTGGCGATTGTGTCGATAGGCAGAATGTCGGG
>Ga0208468_1000575_pt1 | contig 10471 bp, 8 predicted proteins | sample DeeseametaMP0960_FD_184198 | JGI IMG/M metagenome (GOLD analysis project Ga0208468, IMG submission 184198) | Marine microbial communities from the Deep Indian Ocean - MP0960 (SPAdes) | ecosystem: Environmental > Aquatic > Marine > Oceanic | place: East of Madagascar, South Indian Ocean... | reverse complement strand
TATATGCAATATTCCAGTTTTGGTGGTTCAGAGGAAACTTCAACACTTATAAATGAGTATAATGATGGATATATCATACATAACTTTCATACCTTAGCGGCATCAACACAACTTACTCGTGCTTATGAAGATTTTTCTCATGTAATAAGTTTGGGTATTTCATACAATAAGGCTGGAATGCAGTCTCGTAATGGCTATTATGCAGACTATGAAGAGAGCTGTGCAAGCCCTAAACAAGAAGATATTGATCACTGTAGCAAACTCAGTGAATTTTATAATATATCAGATATTCAAGAAGAGGTACAGGTCGATTTCATACAATATATTTATGATGATAAAGCAACCGAAAAACTGTATCATAGATTAACTCAAAAAATTTCCTATGGGGATATCACAAATAGTTATGGTGAGTTAGAAAATGAATTAAATTACAGAGTAACAGATTATTTAACATTTTATAATAACTGCTTTTATAATTATGATGAGACAAGTTTTTCTAAGGTATTTAATCAAGTTTCATTCAATAAGTTTGGCATTAAGATAAACTTATCACATCTCTATAAGGACACTTTCACAGCTACGACTACAAATGTGCCACAGTTAACAAGTTATTTGACATCAACTCTTGGATATACTTACGATAATCACTACTCTTTTAGTGCTTTATATAATTATGATGCGATTAGTAAAGTCACTAAAACAAAAGAGATAGGCTTTATGTATAAAAAAAGATGTTGGGACTTTGGAATAAGGTACAGTGAAAATAGACGGCCAGTTTTAAGCGAAACAGATGGTAACTCATTTGTTTCTGAACGTTATATGTATTTTACAATTTTGTTAAAACCTTTGATGAAAGCAAATCATGATTCAAGTATTATGTACAAATTCAAAAATCTAAATTAAATAAGGGAATCTTTTATGCAGTCATATAAAAATATTATTGTAGATCGAAAAGATGCAGCTACTAAACTGAAAGATGTAATACCTATGAATAAACTCAAAGAAGAAGAGTGGGATATAGTGGCTGTCTCTCGTGGTGGTTTAGAAGTTGCGGCTTGCATAAAGGGAAAACTTCCAAACAAGTTAGAGATTCTTTTTTTAGAAGCTATTATGGCACCAAATAATGCTGAGTGTGAAGTGGCAAGAGTCTCAGAAACGGAAGAGATAGTTATAAATGAGCAACTAGTAAGTGCTTTTGAGATTCAATATGATTATATTTATGGTGAAGCACATAGAAAACATGAAGAGAATATTTTAAGTCGAATTTATCAGTATAGAAAAGGGAAGCCTTTTCCTAGTGTGAAAGATAGAATTGTTCTCTTAGTTGATGAAGGCAGTGAAAGTGGTAGTAAGCTTATGACAGCACTTAAGACTGTTCTGGTTCAAGGGCCAAAGGCTGTTTATATAGCAGTTCCAGTGTTACCAAGTGATGTTCTTGAAGCATTAGAGCCTTTTGTAGATGATATATTCTTTTTACATGATATAGGTGATTATGTTGAAACTGCTCTCTATTATGAGGATTTAGAACCAATAAATGATGAAAAAATTGAAAAAATATTAGAGGAATTAAAATGAAATATGATGTAAGTTTAGAATTAGAAAACAGAGAAGAGTCTTACTCTTTTGGAGATGTAGCAAAACAAGCAAATGGTTCAGCATGGATCAAGTCAGGTAAAAGTGTTATTCTTGCAACAGTTGTAATAAATGAAACAGAAATAGTAAAAGATGACTTTCTTCCTTTAACTGTTCAATATATTGAAAAAACATATGCAGCAGGTAAAATTCCTGGTGGATTTTTTAAACGTGAAACAAAACCAAGTGATTTTGAAACATTAACTTCAAGAATTGTAGATAGAAGTCTAAGACCACTTTTTCCAAAAGGTTTTGGGCATCCAACTCAGATAACTATTATGGTTTTTTCTGCTGATAGTGAGTCTGACTTACAAGTTTTAGCTTTAAATGCAGCATCAGCAGCTCTATTTACTTCAGACATAGATATTAACACTTCTGTATCTGCTGTTCGTACTGCAAAGGTGGACGGTGAGTTAGTAATAAACCCAACTCTTTCACAACTTAAAAACTCTACACTTGACCTTTATCTCTCAGGTACTAAAGATGATCTCCTTATGATAGAGATGAGAACTTTTGGTGGCGAGCAAGTTACAGTGTCAGAGATGGTTATCGATCCAATGTTAGATCCTACTATGAGTGGAGCAGTTATAAGCTCTCATGTTTCAAATGCAATGAGTGAAGATGAACTTATAGAAGTTTTTGAGAAAACTCAAGCAGAGCTTTTCTCGGCTAATACTAAATATGAAGCAGCATTCGTAAACTCTCAAAAAGTTGTTTTACCTCTTGACCTTAAAGCGCATGTTCCAAATGAAGAGATAATGACTTATGTAAGAGATACTCATATGTCAGAGATAAAAGATGCAATTAAGCAGATGGCTAAGTCTGAGCGTTCAACTGCACTACGTACTTTACGTAAAAAAATTCTTACACTTAAAGAAGAATGGGTTAGTGTTGAGTTAGAATTAGAGCTTAAAGATGCAATAGACAAGGTAAAAAAAGAGGAAGTTCGTGCACAGATCTTAAATGATAATATACGTGCAGATGGTCGTGCTTTAACTGAAGTTAGACCGATTAGTATAGATACAAATATCCTTCCAAGTGCACATTCTTCGTGTCTCTTTACTCGTGGACAAACGCAGGCATTAGTAGTTTTAACTATGGGTGGAGCAAAAGATGCACAAATGTTTGAATCGCTTACAGATAGTGGAACTCAAAATGAGAACTTTATGGTTCACTATAACTTTCCAGGTTTCTCAGTAGGAGAAGCATCTCCAGTGATGGGAACAAAACGTAGAGAATTAGGTCATGGTAACTTAGCTAAACGTGCACTCTCTCCAGTAGTAGACTTAGAGGGTCAAACAGTGCGTTTAGTATCTGAAATACTTGAATCAAATGGTTCTTCTTCAATGGCTACCGTATGTGGTGGTTATATGGCTCTTAAAGCTGCTGATATTGAGACTAGTGATACTATCGCTGGTATTGCTATGGGTATGGTTAGTGAAGATGGAAAATATGCAATTCTCTCTGATATCATGGGCCTTGAAGATCATGATGGAGATATGGACTTTAAAGTAACTGGTTCAAAAGAGGGTATCACTGCAATGCAGATGGATATTAAACTTGGTGGAATAAGTTTAAATATCTTAAAAGAAGCACTATATCAAGCAAAAGAAGGTCGTTCTCATATAATTGACATTATGCTTGAAGCAGAGTCTAGAATAGAGTTTAATGACGGTGTTCTTCCAAGTGTAGATTTTTTCCACATAGATCCTTCTTTCATTGGTGAGATTATTGGTCAGGCTGGTAAAACTATTCGTGAGATGATAGAGAAGTTTGAAGTAGCGATTGACATTGATAAAAAAGATGGAAAAGTAAAAATTACTGGTAAAAACAAATCTGGTGTTTCTGGTGCTCGTGGGCATATAGAAGGTATTGTAAATGCTCCTAAAAAAGAGAAAGTAAAATACGAAGTAGGGGAAAAGTACGAAGGAACTGTAAAACGAATAGTTGACTTTGGTGCGTTTATAGAACTTCCAGATGGAACTGACGGGCTTCTTCATATCTCGAAAATATCAGATCAAAGAGTTGATAAAGTGTCTGATGTATTAAGTGAAGGCGAAAAGATAAGTGTTGAAATTTTAGAGTTTAAAGGGAATAAAATCTCTTTAGGGCGTGCCTAATCTACATTTAAACTCTTTTTTAGAACTATTTAACTATAATTCGACTATCAATAACAAGTAGGGAAATCCTAGCATTTATGTGTGGGTTGCTTCATGATTAAAAATGAGGTTACGCTATCCGAAAGTAATTGTAATAATTTTAAGGACATATAATGAAAAGAATTCTTTTTTTACTAGTAGCATTTTCTGCTGCTGCATTCGCAAACGAGGGTAACGTTGCTAACGAAACTCTTAAAGCATACTCAATGATCGCTGCTGGTCTTGGTCTTGGTTTAGCTGCACTAGGTGGAGCTATAGGTATGGGTCATACTGCTGCTGCAACTATCGCTGGTACTGCACGTAATCCAGGTCTTGGTGCTAAACTTATGACTACAATGTTCATCGCTCTTGCAATGATCGAAGCACAAGTTATTTATGCACTAGTAATTGCATTAATCGCACTTTACGCTAACCCTTACTTAGGCTAGTTAGCATTAAAAAAACTTCAATTTTTTTGAAGTTTTGAGTTGATTAGGGGTCTTCGATATTTTCGTAAGAAAATCGATTACCCGCAAATCACTTAGTCAACCTCAGTCTAACTCTTTTAAGTTAGACTTTCTTAAATATTAGATTTAAGTGCACTCGTGGTGGAACGGTAGACACGCAACGTTGAGGTCGTTGTGCCTTCGGGTGTGGGAGTTCAAATCTCCCCGAGTGCACCATTTATAAACAAATGAAATTTCATTTCTCCTCTAATCTCGTAGAGCATCATTAAGATTATTAAAACTATCTGCCTTACCTAAAATAAATATTTTATCAAAACTATAACAAGTAATGAATGTATAGACTTCTAGTAAAAAATAAAAGGGAAATACCTTAGTAATATAGTATGCTTACTTGACTTTAAAAATCTAATTCACTAATATTATATAAATTTAATAAATACATCTGAATGTATATTTATTTAGTGTAGAATAAATGAATAAATGAATAAATAAATAAGGAAAATAGATAATGAACATAGCAAAGAATATAACAGAGTTAGTGGGTAACACACCTTTAGTAAGACTTAACACTCCATCAGAATTAACAGGGGCTACAATTTTAGGTAAATGTGAGTTTATGAATCCAACAAGTTCGGTTAAAGATAGAATTGGAATGAATATGATTCGTAGAGGTATAGAATCTGGTCTTATAAAAAAAGATACTACACTTATAGAACCAACAAGTGGAAACACAGGTATTGCTTTAGCAGCTAATTGTGCAGCACAAAATATAAAACTTATCTTAACAATGCCAGAGTCTATGAGTATAGAGAGACGTAATCTACTCAAAGCATTAGGAGCTGAGTTAGTACTAACTCCAGCAGCTAAAGGTATGACTGGTGCGATAGAGAAGGCAGATGAATTACAAAAAGAGATAAAAAACTCTATAGTATTACGGCAGTTTGATAATCCATCAAATCCTGAAGTGCATGAACTTACAACTGGACCTGAACTTCTCAGAGATACTGATAATAATATAGATATATTTGTAGCAGCAGTTGGGACAGGTGGTACACTGACTGGATGTTCACATATATTAAAAGCGGCAATCCCAAATATCATTGTAGTAGCAGTTGAACCAACTGATTCTGCGGTTCTTTCGGGTGAATCACCTGGTCCACATAAAATACAAGGTATTGGTGCTGGATTTACTCCTATAAACTTAGATACTAAGGCATATAGTGAGGTTATCAAAGTAAGTAATGAAGATGCAATAGCAACTGCAAAAATGTTAGCAAAAAAAGAGGGACTTCTTGTAGGTATCTCAGCTGGAGCAAATGTATGGGCTACTATGCAAATTGCATCTCGTCCAGAATTTAAAGGAAAAACACTTGTAACTATCCTTTGTGATACTGGTGAGCGTTACCTAAGTACAGACCTCTTTAGTGAGTAGAGTATTTCTTGAAACTATAAAAATTCTTGATGGAGTTGCTCTTCACTTAGAGTATCATCAAGAGCGTTTAAACACAGCCCTACAAACCTCAAATAGATATAATCTTTATACACTGATTAATCCTCCTACTAATGCTCTATATCGATGTCGTATACTTTATGATGCAGCTGAGATAGAGATAGAATATTTACCATACACAAAGCATTATATACATACTCTAAAACTAGTTCTTAGTGATGCAATTATATATGATAAGAAGTATGTAAATAGAGATGAAATTAATAGGCTTTTTATGCAAAAAGAGCAATGTGATGATATTTTAATTATAAAAAAAGGGCTTGTATCTGATACAAGTATTGCTAATATTGCTTTTTATGATGGCAAGTTGTGGTTCACACCAAAGGCAGCACTATTAAAGGGAACTTGTAGAACAAGGCTTTTATTAGAGGGAAAAATAATTGAAAAAGAAATAAGAGTAGAAGATATAAAAAAGTATAAAAAAATAGCACTTATGAATGCGATGATAGATTTTGATATAATTGCATCAGATAATATAGAGGAAATAATTTGTTAGAAAATGTAATAGATGAGGCCGAATTTGCGAAAATCATGCAAAAAAATATTCAAGATGTGATTATTCATTTCTTTGAGAAAGAACAAAATTTTGGAATTCTTTGTAAAATTGAAGAAGTTCACTTTAACCCAACTCTTCCAGAGAGTATAAACTCTGAATTTAGACCATTAACACTATTCTTTTTAGCAGGGTATACATTTGACACAGCTCGTATAGAAGATGATACTCTTATCTTTGAAGCTGGTTTTGGTAGTGATAACTATGGAAGTGTTGTAAGTATTCCACTACTGAGCATTATGCAGGTGATTATCGATGAAACACCAGTTCTTATAAACCTTTCGGTGTACAAAGAGTCAAAGGATAGTAAAAAAGAATCACAAGAAAATAATGAGAAAGGAGTTGAAAACTCTATGGTATCATTTTTAAATAATCCAGAGAATTCAAAGTTTTTAAAAAAATAAAATCTATATATTAGATTTTATTTAGTGAAAGAAGAAAGTTTACAATATTGTCAACAAATGCATCATTTTTTCTTTCTTTTAGGTAAGCGATATAGAAAGGTCTGCTTATCTTGTGGTCTTTTACTTTTGCTTCATAAAGTAAACCACTTGCTATTTCTGACTTTATAACATGGCGAGATACTATTGAAACTAAAGGTCTCTCTGTAGTTTTGTCAGCATTTAGAATAGCTTCTTTAACTGAAGTTGGACTAGCTAAAGTACCAAGAACATTAAGGGAAGATAGATTTACATCCATCTCCTCAAAGACTTCAGATGTAAGTTGACATGTATGTGACTTCTCATCTCTACATACCCAGTCAAAAGAACTCAAATCGTCAGCATTAAGACTCTTTTTAATTGGCTGGTTTGAGAATATAACAAGTTCATCTTCAATCCATTCTCTATAAATAATACCATCTCTAAAAATTGGTGACTCAATAAGTGCGACATCAATTTTTTTATTTTCTAAATCATCTATAATTCTTGAAGAGATATCTACATTCATAATAATTTCGTTATCAATACGTTTTTTAATCTCTCCAAGGTAATTTGGAAGTATATAATTACCTATTGACAAAGATGAACCCATTATAAATGTAAACTTTTTATTTATTATTTTAAATAAATCTTTTTCACTATTTTGAATTGCTTTATCAAGTTTTGTTGCAATGCGAAAAAAGTCTTCTCCCTCTTTAGTTAGTATGATACCATTCTTTTTTCTATCAACAATTTTTGTATCAAGATAATCTTCGATAAATTTGATCTGCTGTGTTACTGCAGGCTGCGATATTCCTAGTTTAGAGGATGCTTTGGAAAAGCTTTTTTCTTTTATAACCATTAAAAAAGTTTGTATTTTAGCGAAATCTTTTAACATAATAATTCCTATAAGTTTGTACTAAAATTATAACGATTAATTATAATTAATGCAACACTTTTATAAAAATTTATTAAATTTAGCTATAATTAACACAATTAGAATAATAAAATTATAGTGGTAATTATGAAAAAAATATTTAATAGATTAAATGAATCACAAGCATCAGCGGTAAAACAAAGTGAAGGTCCTGTCCTTATCCTTGCAGGTGCTGGTAGTGGTAAAACAACAACTATCATCTCCCGTTTGGCTTACTTAGTAGAAGTTTTAGGTATTCCAACTTCAAATACTTTAACACTAACTTTTACAAATAAAGCAGCAAAAGAAATGAGAGAACGTGCTCTAGATATGATGGAAAATATTGCCTACCCACCTCTACTTTGTACATTCCATAAGTTTGGACTTCTTTTTTTAAAGTTCAATATTCATCTGCTTAAACGTCAAAATAATTTCGTTGTTATAGATACAGATGATAAAAAGAAAATTATAAAAAAGATAAATACGGAACTCCCAACACCACTCATAGCAAGTGAAATATCGCGATATAAAAACTCGCTGCTTTCACCAGATGATGCATATAAACAAGCAGAACTTTTTAACTACAAACAGATTGCTGAAGTCTATAGAGAATATGAAAAACATTTACTTGAAAATAACCTTGTAGACTTTGATGATTTAATAGCATTAACATATAAGATTTTAGATGAGAACCCTGAACTAGCATCTGAAACTTCTAAAAAATATCAGTATATTATGATTGATGAGTATCAAGATACAAATGAGTTACAGTTAAAACTCATACAAAAACTCTGTCGCGAGCATAATAATATATGTGTAGTTGGTGATGATGATCAGAGTATTTATGGTTGGCGTGGGGCACATATTCGTAATATTATAGAGTTTGATCAAGACTTTAAAGATGCAAAAGTTTTTAAACTTGAAGAAAATTACCGTTCACGCCTCCCTATCCTTAATGCTGCAAATGCACTTATTGAGCATAACCGTTCGCGTTTAGGAAAGAAACTTATCGCTACTCGTGGTAATGGTGAAGATGTTACCGTTTTAAACTCTATGGATGAAAATGAAGAAGCACGTAAAATTTCAATCAACATTCAAAAACTACTAGATAAGGGAATTGAGGCCAATGAGATAGCAGTCCTATACCGAGTAAACGTACTCTCTCGCTCAATAGAAGAGGGATTAAACCGTGCAGGCATAGGATATAAACTAGTTGGTGGTCAGCGTTTCTTTGACCGCGCAGAAGTAAAAGATCTTATCTCATATTTGCGTATTGTGACAAACCCACATGATGACTTTTCAATAAAGCGAGTAGTAAACAAACCTAAACGCGGACTAGGAAAAGCTAGTATAGATAAGATAGAACTTGCAGCATATACAAATGAAACTTCAATATATGAGTATATTAAAAACTCTGATTTAAGTGTTTTAGTAGAGCTAGTTAAAAAGAAAAATGCAAATACACTTAAACAATTTGTACAAAACCTTGATGAAGTTGCTAGAGTGGCAAAAGAGTCTACTTATAAATTTATTGATGTGCTTGAAGATACTTTTCATCTAAAATATATTTATAAGGGTATGCAAGATGAGCAAGACAGAGTCCGAAATATGGATGAATTTTATGGACTTTTCCGTGACTTTATAAAAAAGTCTCCAGATGTTTCTTTAGATGAATTTTTAAATGAGTTAACATTACAAAGCGAGCAAGACCAAGTAGAGGGTGAGTCAATCTATATGATGAGTATTCATGCCTCTAAAGGTCTAGAGTTTGAACATGTATTTATTATCGGTATGGAAGAGGGTTTTTTACCACTTGTAGGTGAGGGTAGTGATTTAGAAGAGGAGCGCCGTTTAGGTTATGTTGCTATGACAAGAGCAAAAGACTCTTTAACACTCTCACATGCAGGGAGTAGGTTTTATAAGGGTAGAAGAAGCGATTTGTCAAAGAGCCGTTTTTTTAATGAAGCAGGACTTTGTGAGGGCTCTTTAATAGTTACTAAGAATACAGCCTTTAAAAAGGGAGACTTAGTGAGACATAAGGTCTTTGGAACAGGTCGTATTAATGGTGTGAGTCGTGCTGGTAAAGAGTTTAAGCTAAACATTAACTTTGCAGGAACACAGCGTGATATTTTAGCTTCATTTGTAGAAAGACTATAAGATGGGACTTAATCGTCTGTTTGTTGCCAATAAACCAAGCGGTATAGGTTCAAATAAATTTCTCAATACTCTTAAGTACAAGTATAATGATAAAAAAGCAGGTTTTTCAGGAACACTAGATCCCTTTGCTAAAGGAGTCTTACTTATAGGCTTTGGCTCGTATACAAAACTGTTTCGTTTTTTAAATAAAACCCCTAAAGTTTATAGAGCCACTTTATGGCTAGGTGCTAAAAGTGATTCATTAGATAGTGAAATGATAGAAAGTGTTGATATATTAGATAGCATTAGTGAAGTAGAAGTAGTAAACGCTGTGAAGTCTTTAGAAGGAGAACTGGAATATGAGCCTCCAATATTCTCTGCTAAACGAATAAATGGTAAACGAGCATATGATTTGGCTCGTGCAGGGATAGCATTCGAGTTAAACAAAATCAACTCTAGAATATATGAGACAAAGCTTATTCATTACTGCCATCCGTTTGTAACTTTTGAAGCTACAGTAAGTGAAGGAACATATATTCGCTCACTTGGTCGGATAATCTCTAATAGACTTGGCGTACAAAATGGTAGTCTGAGTGCCTTAGAAAGATTAAATGAGGGGCAATTTTTTTACGATAATGAAGAAGCTCTTGATATAAAGAAATCATTAAATATTCCTAAGAATGAGTATTTAGGTGATAAA
>Ga0208468_1000568_pt1 | contig 10599 bp, 10 predicted proteins | sample DeeseametaMP0960_FD_184198 | JGI IMG/M metagenome (GOLD analysis project Ga0208468, IMG submission 184198) | Marine microbial communities from the Deep Indian Ocean - MP0960 (SPAdes) | ecosystem: Environmental > Aquatic > Marine > Oceanic | place: East of Madagascar, South Indian Ocean... | reverse complement strand
CTCTGACAACCATTCCAACAATGACATCGCCAATGCTTTTTGCTTGCTGGCCGCAGTCACGCCAGCGCCGGAGATATTAACGTGCACACCGCGGTTAAACGGCGCTTCACCGGTTTGGTTCGCCCAAAACAGATCCACCGGCAAGGAGGGATCATCTGCCTTCATGCGCGCCAGGTAGTAGGTATTCACAATACCCACATCGCACTGACCGGCGGCAATGGCCTCAATTACTTTGTTATCACTGGAGAAGGGCGGCACCGCCAAATTATCGACCCAAGCCGCCAATACCCGCTCGGTGTTCTCAGCACCATCGGCGCTAATCATCGTGGCAACCAGCGACTGGTTGTACACCTTCTTTGCCGTGCGCAAGCACAGGCGCCCCGCCCACTGCGGCTCTGCAAGCGCCTCATAACTACTCAACGCCTCAGGCTTTACACGCTCACTCGAGTACACAATGGTGCGCGCGCGAATGGAAAGCCCCGTCCAGCGACCCTCTGGGTCACGCAGAGATTCAGGCACATTATTGTTTAGCACCGACGACGTCTGAGCGGCCAACAAGCCCTGCTGCGCGGCTTGCCAGAGATTGCCAACATCAACCGTTACCAAAATATCAGCCGGCGTATTCTCTCCCTCGGCACGCAAGCGCGCCAGCAGCGGCCCGGCAGAGTCCGTCACGTAGCGAATATTCACTCCCGTCTCAGCAGTATATTGGTCGAAAATCGGTTTAATCAGCTGCTCTATGCGCGAGCTGTAAACAACCAATTCAGGCCCAGAGGGCTCTTCGCTTCGGCCACAGGCCACCAAAGAAAGTAACAAGCTAAACACTAGCGCCGAGCGAAATATCATAATGGGCAGGTCCTTAACGGTAAGAAGGCAAGAAATCTTCAGCATCAATGATAATAATTATCATTTAATGACTCAAGTTTTACTTCTCGGGGAAATGGGTCAGCGACGCGCCAGCCCCATCGCGCGAGCAACAATCTGGCGCTTGATAGGCACTGCTCGATCTAACCAGCTCATGCCCGCATTTCTCAACAGGCGCAATGGCAGGGCTTGGCTGGCAAACAGATTTTGAAAGCCTTCCATCGCCGCCATCATCGCCAGGTTTTCACCCTTGCGTCGCCGTTGATAACGCGACAGCAGCAGCTCATCAGAGAGTGGCAGGCCGCGCGCCAAGGCACGCTGACATTCTTCGGCAAGAACCTCGGCATCGGCGAAGCCCAAATTAATTCCCTGCCCAGCCAGCGGGTGGATGGTGTGCGCGGCATCGCCAATAAGGGCGATACCCTGCTGAAAATAGCGCTGAGCGTGGCGCTGGCGCAGCGGGAAACGGACGCGCCGGCTGGCCGCATTGATACGCCCGAGCCGCCCTTCAAAATGCTGGGCCAGCGCCAGGCAAAAGGCGTCGTCATCCATCGCCATTAGCGTATCGGCCAGCTCGGGCTTTGCCGACCAGACGATTGAACTAAAGTTTTGCGCGCCATCGCGGTCGGGCAAGGGCAAGAACGCCAGCGGCCCCTCTGGCAGAAAACGCTGCCACGCCGTAGCGCGATGGGGCTTTTCGGTCTCCACGGTACACACAATCGCGTGGTGCTGATAATCCCACTCGCGGGTTTGAAAACCACCCCAGTCACGCAAGCGCGAATTGGCGCCGTCTGCGGCAACAATCAACGGCGCCTGCAAGAGCCGCCCGTCATTTAACTGCAACTGTCCTTGATCACCACTTCGCACCCAGGCGGCAACAGGACTGTTAAACAGCATGCGCACGCGACTGTCTCGCAAACGGTTGTGCAGCGCGGCGGTTACCAAGCGATTCTCGGCAATATGCCCCAGGGCCAACTCACCGACCTCATCGGCCGAAAAATGAATTTCACCGGTGCCCTCAGCATCCCAAACAACCATCTCCTGATAGGGGCACACCCGCCTTTCTGCCACAGCAGACCACGCTCCCAACCGCTGCAGGAAGCGACGCGACGCGTCAGTCAGCGCACTGACTCTGGCGTCATAGTCCATTACGGTTTCATCAAGCGGCGGCCACCCTTCACGCTCTGGCTGGGCATCGATCACGACAATATCCAGCGGCTGGTCCGCCATCGCCAGCGCGAAGGCAGCACCGGCCAGCCCGGCACCGACCACAATAATGTCAAATTTTTCCAGTCGGTCTGTCACAGCGGCAGCTCCATGTCTCGGCCTTTTATCACACCCGCAGCGCGCGCGGTAAAGCGCGACTTTATCGGCTTGCTGGCATCGAGCATGACCAGCCCCATATTCCTCGCCAAGCTCAGCACAGGCTGACGATTACTAAATAGTTTGGTTAAGCGGTCAGAGAACAAGGTCGTTACCTGCTGGTCGGTATGCTGACTGCGCAAATAGCCCTGCAAAACGGACAGCTCTCCCGCACTGAGACCCTGTGCAACCGCCGCGGCCACACGCTGGGCCAGCGCATCGGCGTCGCGCAGGGCGAGGTTAAAGCCCTGCCCTGCCACGGGGTGAAGTGAATGCGCAGCGTTGCCCATCACCACAATATTTCGCCGTACTTGTTCCTCAGCAAAACTGAGGCGAAGCGGGAAGGCCACGCGCTGCCCCACTTTTAGTAAGCGACCCAAACGGTGGCCAAACTGCTGCTGCAAGCGCGCCAGAAAGTCCTCATCAGTCCAATTCATCGCCGCGTCGGCGTCATCCTCGGGAAAGGTCCATACCAGGGCGGAGCGCGACTGACCCTGCTCGTCTGGCAATAGCGGCAACATCGCGATAGGCCCTTCGGCCGTGAAGCGCTCGTAGGCGGTTCCGCCATGTGGCAGCTCGGTGGCGATATTGGCGATCACGGCCGTTTGCGCATACTCATCCACACGGCGATGAATCCCCAGGCGTTGGCACAGTCCCGAATCGGCCCCGTCGGCGATGACCAGCAAAGACGCGCTGCAGGATGTTTCCCCGCCCTCGGCTTGTAAATCCAGCTGCACTTTGGCGGCCATTGGCGTTACCGCCTCGACACTGGCCGGGGAGATAAATTGTACATTGGTATGACGCCGCAGATGGTTAAGCAGCACATTGCCCAGCCACGCGTTCTCAATAACATAGCCCAGCGCGGGCCATTCCAGCTCACCGCAATGCATCAGCGCACTGCCAAAATGGCCGCGATCAGAAACCTGGATATTCAGAATATCGGCAACATGGCTCTCCAGCGTCGACCAAAGCTCCAGGTTTTCAAAAATTTGTCGGCTGCCGTATGACAGCGCGGTGGACCTGGCATCAAAACTGGGTCGATAACTCGGTCCCGTGTCGCTAAGCGGAGGCAGAGGAAAGCTCTCAACCACAGCAATTTTTAACTGGCCCTGGCTGTGTTTGTGCAAGCTCAGGGCAAGGCTGGCGCCGACCATGCCGCCACCGGCAATCAGCACATCGTAGTCAACGTCCATCGCCCGCCTCCGCCATCAGGGCTTCGATGTCTTCAACCGACTTAGGCACTGACGCCGTCAGCACCTCACAGCCGGACTTACTCACCACCACATCGTCTTCAATACGAATGCCAATCCCGCGCCAACGCGGCTCGACGGCGTCGTTGTCGGGGGCAACATAAATACCCGGCTCGATGGTTAACACCATACCTTCTTCGAGCACCCGCCATTCGCCGCCGACCTTGTAATCACCCACATCGTGCACATCCATACCGAGCCAATGCCCGGCCCGGTGCATATAAAATGGCTTATAGGCCTCGGTTTCTATCAACTCAGATAAATCGCCCTTTAGCAGCCCGAGCCTTAGCAGGCCTTCTGTAATCACCTTCACTGTCGCTTCATGCGGCTGATTCCAATGATTACCCGGCTGCGTGGCTTCTATTGCTGCCAATTGCGCTTCCAATACCACCTCGTAGAGGGCCCGCTGTTCATCATTGAAGCGGCCATTGGCCGGAAAAGTACGCGTGATATCCGCGGCGTAACCTTCAAACTCACAGCCGGCATCAATCAGCACCAACTCGCCATCGCGGATCACGCTGTTGTTTTCCACGTAATGCAAGATGCAGCCATTTTTCCCCGAACCGACAATACTGCTGTAGGCCGGGAAGCGTGCGCCGGCCATTGCAAATTCATGCTGAATTTCCGCCTCAAGCTGGTATTCATATACACCGGGACGGCAGTAACGCATCGCTCGGCAGTGAGCCTTTGCAGAGATCTCGCCAGCGCGACGCATAATCCGCAATTCCGCCGCGCTCTTATACAGGCGCATATCGTGGAGTAGGTGATCGAGGTCGAGAAACTCGCCCGGAGGCTGGGCGCCGCTGCGCACTTTGGAGCGAATAACATTCACCCAGTTCATCACCTGCTGATCAAACTCTGCGTGCCGCCCCATGGCATAGTAAACGCGCTGCCGACCTTCGATTAGCCCGGGCAAAATATCGTCAATATCCGCAATGGGGAACGCATCATCGGCGCCATATTCCGCGCAGGCGCCCTCTGGGCCAGCGCGATAGCCGTCCCACAATTCCATGGCGGGGTCACGCTCGCGGCAAAACAGAATGTATTCACCCTGCGGCCGCCCCGGCAACAACACCAACACCGCCTCAGGCTCGTCGAAACCACTCAAATAAAAGAAGTCACTGTCCTGCCGAAAGGGGTAGTCGGAGTCTCGACTTCGCGTGCGCAACGATGCCGACGGCACAATGGCAATGCTACCCGGCTCGAGCAGGGCCATTAAATTCTTACGGCGCCGCGCAAATTCCTGCTTACTGATGCTCATAGTGTCCCTGATGTGTATGATCTTGAGGAGCTTATCACAGCTGTTTTTACGGGAAATTGATCTACTCGGTTGTCAGTGCAATCGCTCGCCCTTGGGCTTCTTCGTCGCCGGGGTGGCGGCGTTACACTCAAGAAAAATGGTCATCGCCACGACTCGCACATACTCGCAGATCTCCACGTAGTCTTGCTCGCCGTCTTCATCGTCGGCCTGATCAGCAGAAATTTGCGCAATGGCCGCCAAGTCGCTCAATGCCTCGCGGCTCTCTTTAGACAGCGCATCCAAGGCATCACCCTCGCTCTGCCGCTGCTTGCCGGCCATCGCAAAGCCAGTGAGAAAACCCTGCACCCACTGACCGAGGCTGACAATGCGCTGCCCCAAGTCCAGCTCGTCTCCCGGCAGCATCAACTGCAGTGCCAAGTCCTCACTGCCCAGTGCTTCCAGCGCGCTCTTATAAACGCCGAATAGGGCATCGGCATCGTCAGGGTTGGGCATCTCGATATCCAGCAGCTCCGTACAGTGCTTTAACCACGCCTGGCGCTCGACTCGCCCGCCGACAGACAAAAAGCCAACGGCATAACCGTGGAGCTCCGCCGGGGGCTGCAAAGCACCTAAATTAAGGAATAAATTAGCGAGATCATCGTGGTCAAACTCGTTAGACATTGCACATCCCAAGGGCATCAAAGACTGGAGGCGCATGGTAGCGCTGATCCGCCGCAAAATCGAATACCCGCCGCTGTTCACACCGCCGCGCATAACCGTTGACCGAGCGCTGGCACCCACTCTACTATGGCGACATCATTCCCGGCCGTGGAGCTACGCAATAATGGACGACCGACAGCTGCAGGTTTTGGAACGAAAAGTCGATGAGCTCATCCAACTGTGCGAACAATTGGATGCAGAGAACCGTACTCTCAAATCCGAAACGCAAAACTGGAAGATTGAGCGCGAAGCGCTGATCGAAAAAACCGACACGGCCCGGGCAAAAGTCGACGCGATGATCCAACGCCTGCGCGCATTGGAAAAAGAGTGCTGATGACCCGCCCCAGCCACATGGAGACGACAAGGTGAGTAAAGAAACGGTCATCGTTAAAATCCTCGACAAGGAATATCAGGTTGCCTGCCCGAGTGACGAGCAAACAGGCTTGCTGGAAGCGGCCCGCTACCTCGACCAACAGATGCGCCAAATACGCAACTCCGGAAAAATTATTGGCCTGGAACGCATCGCCGTGATGGCCGCGCTAAACATTGCCTACGAGCTGCGTGAGGCCAGTAAAAGCGGCGTTAGCACAGAGCAAGAAGCCACGGTAAGCAAGCGCATTACCGATAAAATTGACGACACCCTCAACCGCTGCCGCCAACTCGATATCGGCTAACCACCCTGTTAAGCGCGCGGGCCTATCGGTATACTGTGAATTCCTGGGATATGCGCTAGGCCGTCAGACCCCTGAGCCGATGCTTTAAAACCCGGAGCGAACCAGCCAGTATTTGTGTGCATGTCCGCGTGACGGAAAGCCTAAAAATGCTGCGGTAAGCTCCACCTTGAACCGCTGGGTTCAAGGGCCACGCGGCCGGCGGTATCCTGGGTCCTACCTTTTCAGGCTGCGCCGTCAACCACTACCCACCTTCACTATGGATGCATCGAGCAAAAACCAGCTCCGCCAACGCCTTCGGCAACAACGGCGCGCCCTGCCGGCCGCCATCCAACGGCGCGCCGCCAAGCGCCTGCTACAACAGCTGAGGAAACTACCCGAATTCCGGCGCGCTCGACATATTGCTCTATACAGTGCCAGTGACGGTGAAATCTCCACCACCGACGTGCTTCGCTACTGCCAGCGACGCGGCAAGGTGTGCTACTTACCAGTGATCCACCGAGATACCAAACACGCGCAAATGCGTTTTCATCGCCACGCCCCAGGGCAAACCCTGCGCAACAACGCCTTTAACATCCCGGAACCCAATGCCCTGCGCCGCCGACAGATAGACCCTATCCGCCTCGACATGATGCTTCTGCCACTGGTTGGCTTTGATCGCCGGGGCAATCGCCTGGGTATGGGAGGCGGCTACTACGACCGAGCGCTGGCCTTTAAGCAGCGCCGCAATGCGGCGAGTAAGCCCCTGCTGATCGGCCTGGCCCACCACCTGCAAGAAGTGGAGCGTCTGCCAACACAGCACTGGGATATCCCCCTCGACTGGATCGCCACCGACCGCGAAATTTTTGCCGCGGGTTAACTGAGAAACTGCTGGTACGCGAGGTTGTCGGTCTCTTCATGGAAGGGGTAAGCCAGTTTACCGAGAAAAGCCTCTACTGCTTTGCGCTCAGACTTATCCGCTTGCAAGCCTACCAACACCCGGCCGTAGGCCGCACCGTGATTACGGTAGTGGAAGAGCGAAATATTCCAGCGATTACCCAAACGCGTCAGAAAATTCATCAAGGCGCCGGGGCGCTCCGGGAATTCAAAACGATACAGTAATTCATTGGCGACCGCGTTGGGGCGATGACCACCCACCATATGGCGGATATGCAGCTTGGCCATCTCGTTGTCGGTCATGTCTTCGACCCGGTAGTCCAACTTGCGCAAGGATTCGACGACCTCCGTCCGCCCTTGCCCGCCGGCCGCAACGGCAACGCCAACAAAAATTTGCGCGTCGCGATCGTCGCCATAGCGGTAGTTGAACTCAGTGATATTGCGCTTCCCCAGGGCGGCACAGAATTTTTTGAAGCTCCCGGGCTGCTCGGGAATGGTGACACTCAAGATCGCCTCGCGCTGTTCACCAATTTCTGTGCGCTCCGAGATATAGCGCAAGCGATCGAAATTGGTGTTCGCGCCACTGTCAATCGCCAGCAGCGTCTGGCCTTCACAGCCGTGCTGTTCAACATATTTCTTGAGGCCGGCGAGCGCCAGTGCCCCCGCGGGCTCGGCAATCGAGCGGGTATCGTCAAAGATATCCTTGATTGCTGCGCAAATTTCATCGGTATTTGCCGTGACAACCTCATCGACGGTTTTACGCAGTACCCGGAAGGTTTCCTTGCCGATTTGTGCCACAGCAACGCCGTCGGCGAAAATCCCGACCTCTTTCAAGCGCACTCGACGCTGCTTTTCCAGAGCGACTTTTAGGCAGGCGGCATCTTCGGGCTCCACCGCAATAACGCGGACATCCGGGCGTACATATTTGATGTAGGCCGCCACCCCAGCAGCGAGACCGCCGCCACCTACCGGCACGAATACCGCGTCAAGCGGCCCGGTAACTTGCCGCAAGATTTCCATGCCAACGGTGCCCTGCCCCGCAATAACATCGGGGTCGTCATAGGGGTGGACATACACCATGCCTTTTTCCTGCACGAGCTTTTGGGCATAGGCCGAAGCCTCATCGTAGGTGTCCCCGTGCAACACCACCTTGCCACCGCGCGAACGCACCGCATCCACTTTGATCTGCGGTGTGGTTTTAGGCATCACAATTGTTGCCTTCACCCCCAGCTTTAGCGCTGACAGCGCCAAGCCCTGAGCGTGGTTTCCCGCCGACGCGGCCACCACGCCCTGGCGGCGCTCGGCCTCACTGAGATTGACCATTTTGTTATAGGCGCCGCGCAACTTGAACGAAAATACCGGCTGTAAGTCCTCGCGCTTGAGCAGCACGGTGTTATTCAGTCTTTTCGACAGCAGACGTGCCTCGTCCACAGGCGACTCGATAGCAACATCGTAGACCCGGGCATCGAGAATTTTCTTGATGTAACTCTGTGGCATGTTGTCGGAGACTCCAATTGCGGCCTGCTGGCGGGATGATCGTATACCAAACGGCAAGTCTAACGCGTCGCTGCGCGCTCCACCATGCTGCGAGCAATTCAGAGGCACAAAAAAGCCCGCCGTAGCGGGCTTTAATTCACTCGGCTGCTCTTATCCGCCGAGGCGCCAACCAAACCGCACCTGCGCCGACGACGCCTGCGGCTCGCCGCCGAGAGTCTCCGGGGTAAAGCTACACTTCATAATGGCCTCTAGCGCTGCATTATCCAGTCGCTCTACGCCACTGCTCTGCTGCACCTCTCCACTGACGACCTGCCCCTGCGCATCGATGGCAAATGTCATCGTCACCGTGCCTTCCTGCTTCAAGCGGATCGACGCACGGGGATAACGCGGCTTGCGGCAACTACTCCAATCCACGCTTGCCGGGATGCGCTCGGCATTTGCCTTGGGTTTAGGTTTCGCAGCCACTTTCGGAGCGACGGGTGCCGCGGGCTTAGCCTGAGCGGCCAAGGCCTTTTTACGGGCCAATTCAGCCTGCCGGGCGCGCTGCTCAGCCGCCTCCGCCGCTTCCTTGGCTGCCTCTGCCGCCGCTTGCGCCTGAGCGAGCGCCATCGCCTGCTCTTCCAGCACCGCACTCTGCTCTTGCTGTCGCAAGGCCTGTTCACGCTGGTTGAAGGTTTGCTCTAAACGCTGTTCCCATGCAAGCAGGACATCCTGCTCATCATCCGCCAGCTCGGCATCTGCCAGCGAGGCAAATACCTGCACCGTTTCAACGGTTGCCGACTCATCGGCTGCGCCATCCCCCAAGCTCATTAACCACGCTGCCAGTCCTGCCGCTGCGCACACTGCGAACAGCACCACAGCGATAAACATTTCCGCCGACTGCACCAAACTTTTCTTGGGAGCACTGCTGGCCGACACGTCACTATTCATCATTGTATTCATTATTATCGTTATCTCTGCAGCATCAGGCGGTCAGACCAAACAAGCGACCAATACGCTTGAATACCCCGCGGCGGTCACTGGGTGGCTCTGGCGCTTTTTCAGCAGCCAGACGCAGTGTCTGCTCTGGATTCTTTTGCAAAATATCGAAGCGCCGCACCGCCAAATTAACACTGCCGCGCAGCATCCCCTCGCTGATAGGTTTGCTCAGGAAGCGGTAGATTTGCCCGCGATTGATCAATTCAATGCCCAAGCCGGCATCAGCTCGCGAGGTTAGTACTATGGCCACCAGCGATGGGTGATGCTGGCGCAGAGCGGTCAGCAGGTGCGTCACGCTCTCGCCGCCGATAGACAGTTCGGTGATGATCACGCCGATATTTTCTGACTCCAGCGCTTCAAGTGCGCCGTCCAGATCAACCGCGGTAAATACCGGGCGATCTTTGTGCAACACGCGCTGCAGAACGTCGCGGGTGGTGCTGTCTTCGTCCAGCACTAGGATGCCCGTTTCATTGCGAAGCGCCTCCGGCCCTGCGGCGATATCAACCACCGTTTTCGCCGTGGGCGCAGACAGCTCCGGCGTCTCGGCGGTTTCGCTCGGCGCAGCGACCTCAGCTCCTGGCTGAGCCTCATCGGAAGCTTCTTCAGCCTCGCTGTGATTCAGCTCAGCACTGACATCCTCGGCCACATCCACCTCTGAGGCCTTCACCGCCGCAGCAATGGTGTCGCGCAATTCGTTATTCGACCAGGGCTTGTTGATGAAACGGAAAATTTCACCGTCATTTATCGCGCCCAATATGGCGCTTAAATCCGAGTAGCCGGTCAGCAATACACGGATCGCTCTCGGCCGGAGCTCGCGCGCTGTGCGCAGAACCTCGACACCCGTCATTTCCGGCATACGCTGATCAGAGACGATAACATCGACATCTTCTTGCTCTAACAACGCCACCGCGTCCGCGCCACAATTGGCGGTAAACACTTGATAGCGACTGCGAAACAAAGCCTTTAGGGCGACGAGGATTCTCGGCTCGTCATCCACGAATAAAATCTTTGCCTTACTTTCAATGCCTTCAGTCATCACGTACTCCTCAAACCGCGCTGTCACTGAGAATAATGCTGTCTTCGGTCACAACGGCTTGTTCTGGAACGGCCTTGCCCGCTATCGGCAGGCTGACAACAAACT
>Ga0208468_1000567_pt1 | contig 10662 bp, 8 predicted proteins | sample DeeseametaMP0960_FD_184198 | JGI IMG/M metagenome (GOLD analysis project Ga0208468, IMG submission 184198) | Marine microbial communities from the Deep Indian Ocean - MP0960 (SPAdes) | ecosystem: Environmental > Aquatic > Marine > Oceanic | place: East of Madagascar, South Indian Ocean... | reverse complement strand
CCCGACGCCGCTGGCTCGACAGTTGATCACGCCGATCCGCGACGCCTTGCAGGGTCTGGAACAGTGCGTACAAACCCGCCAGCAATTCGATGCCGCAACGGCAAAACAAACGCTGCGCCTGCATACCACCGAGCACGCCGAAATCTTCCTACTCCCTCGCCTGTTGGAACGGCTGGCCAAACACGCGCCCGGCATCAACCTGGAAGTGGAATTTATGCGCCGACGGGAAATCCCGCTGGCACTGGCGGCTGGCGAACTGCAGCTCGCGATTGACGCACCGCTGATCAACCACAGTGAACTGGTATCGAAACCCCTTCGTCGCGACCACTACGTTTGCGTGATGCGCCGCGACCATCCGCTCGCCAAACACGAGCTGAGTCTGGAGGACTTTCTGGCCGCGCGTCATATTCATATCTCCAGTCGCAGCCGCGGCTCGGGGCATATCGATCTGGCGCTGCGCAGCCTTGGTCACCAACGGCGTATCGCCCTGCGCCTGCAACACTACTCCAGCCTGCCATCCCTGCTGGCGCGCAGCGATGACCTTGCGGCTATTCCCCAGAGCCTGGCCCAACTCGGCCCCTGGCACAGCAAGCCCCTGCCTTTCGATTGCGCCGCTTTGGAATTGCATATGTTCTGGCACAAAAATGCCGACCACGAACCCAGCATTAACTGGCTGCGGGAACAGCTTGTGCAGTGTTGCGAAGAATTAGAGAAAGAGCTGCCGGAGAACGCCGGCAGCTCATCGTCGGCTTAGGCGAAGGTCTCGCCTTTTTCAGCCTTGTCGAGCAGGACTTGCGGTGCAGCGAAGCGCTCGCCATAGCGGCTTTCCAGCTCAGCCAAACGCGTGGCAAAGGCTTTCAAGCCGTAGGTGTTTACGTACTGTAAAACACCCCCGGTGTGAGGCGGGAAACCAATGCCCATAATCGAGCCGATATTGGCATCCGCCACTTGGTTCACCACGTTTTCTTCGTAGCAGCGCAGCGACTCGACAATCTGCCTAAACAGCAAACGGTCTTTAATATCGTCTACAGGCAGGTCCACCTCGGGCTTGTGGTACAGCGAGTAAAGCTCCGACCACAACTGCTTTTCGCCACCCTCTGGGTAGTCGTAGTAACCGCCGCCATGGGCGCGGCCGCCGCGGCCGTATTCATTCAGCATTTTGCTGGCAATGCGGTAGCTGGCCGTTTCTCCGGCAAACTTGTCGCCGAGGCGCTCGTCCAGTTCGCGATTCGTTTCGCTCACCTTCACCGCCAATTGCTGGCTCACTTCGTCTTGCACGGCGAGCGGGCCAACCGGCATACCCACAGCGCGACCCAGGTTTTCGATCAATACCGGATCAACACCTTCTTCAATGAGTTGCGCCCCTTCCTCGATATAGGTAGCGAAGACACGCGAGGTAAAGAAGCCACGCGAGTCGTTGACCACAATCGGCGTTTTGCGAATCTGCTGAGCGTAGTCAAACGCGCGCGCCAGGGTTTCATCAGAGGTCTGTTCGCCGGTAATAATTTCCACCAGTGGCATCTTGTCGACGGGCGAGAAGAAGTGAATACCGATGAAGTTCTCGGGGCGTTTTGCCGGCTCTGCCAGCAGGGTGATAGGCAGGGTTGAGGTGTTTGAGCCCCACACGCCGTTTTCAGCCAGCTTGCCCTGCAACTCTTCCGTGATCTTATGTTTGAGGTCAACGTTTTCAAACACCGCCTCAATAATCAGGTCGCAGCCTTCGAGCAGGTCGGCATTATCAGTAGGGGTAATCAAGCCCAGCACTGACGCTTTTTTCTCTTCGGTCATGCGTCCACGGGCAACACGCTTGGTCAGCAGTGTATCGCTGTAGGCCTTACCCTTATCCGCTGCATCCTGGCTGATATCTTTAAGGATGACTTCAATGCCAGCCATCGCCGACACATAGGCGATCCCCTGCCCCATCATACCGGCGCCGAGAATACCGACTTTCTTCACAGCGGTTTTCTCGATGCCTGCCGGACGACTGCCGCCGCCGTTCACCTGATTCATTTGCAGGAAGAAGCTCATCAGGTTTTTGGCAACTGGCGTGGTCACCAAGCCGACAAAAACCCGCGCCTCAATTTCCATTGCGGTGTCGAAATCGACACGCAAGGTGTCGGCAACCACGTCCAAAATCTTAACGGGCGCTGGCACCAAGCCCCGCGTTTTTTGGAACAGCATGGGGTTGGCACCCTGCAACATTTGAGTGATCTTGGGGTTCTTGGCGTTGCCACCAGGAATTTTAAAGCCCTTCACATCCCAGGGGTTCATCGCCTCTGGGTTGGCTTTGATCCACGCCTTGGCTTTGCTGATCATGCTTGGCACATCGTCAGCCAGCTCTTCAACCAAACCGGCTTCCAGTGCTTTCTTGGCATTAAAGCGGGTGCCTTCCAGCAGCGGCATAATGGCGCGCTCAACACCAAATTTATTCACCATGCGCACGATACCGCCACCGCCAGGCAGCAAACCCAGGCTCACTTCCGGCAGGCCCACTTGCACGGCCTTGCTGTCGAGTGCAACGCGGTGGTGACAGGCCAGGCAAATCTCGTAACCGCCGCCGAGCGCCGCACCGTTAATGGCCGCAACCACTGGGCGACCCAGTTTCTCCATGCGGCGCAGCATACCTTTGATCTTGAGGTTCATCTCAAACATTTCTGCCTCGCCCTCACCGGGCTTCAGGCTGAGCATGCTTTTGATATCGCCGCCGGCAAAGAAACTGCTTTTTGCAGATGTGAGCACCACACCGGCAATGGATTCACGCTCCGCTTCCAGGCGGTCAATGGTCTCGCCCATCAGCGCTACATATTCGTCGTTCATCGCATTGACCGGACCGCTCATGTCCATAGTCACCGTTACGATGTTGTCGCTATCTTTTTCGTAGTTGAATGTTCCAGTCATCGGACTTACCTATTCTATTAAATCTGAAAAATGCAGGGCTGCGCGCTTACACTCGCTCAACAATCGTTGCGATACCCATACCGCCGCCCACACACAAGGTCACCAAGCCAAAGCGTTGTTGGCGACGCTCCAGTTCATCCAGCACTGTGCTGATCAGCATGGCACCGGTCGCGCCCAGGGGGTGACCCATTGCAATGGCGCCACCGTTTACATTGATCTTTTCCCAGGGGGCTTGCGTGTCTTTTTGGAAACGCATCGCCACTGACGCAAACGCTTCGTTGATTTCAAACAGGTCGATCTGATCGATCGTCATACCGGCTTTTTCCAGTACCTTAAATGTGGCGGGGCCAGGGCCCGTCAACATAATGGTGGGCTCGGTTCCGGTAACCGCTGTTGCCACTACGCGGCCGCGGGGTTTCAGCCCCAGTTTTGCACCCGCCGCTTCGCTGCCGATCAATACCGCAGCTGCGCCGTCGACAATACCTGAGGAGTTGCCCGCATGGTGAACGTGATTAATACGCGCAACGTGGGGGTATTTGCTCAAGGCAATATCGTCAAAACCCATGCCGCCAAGCATCTCAAAGGAGGGCTTCAGCTTGCTCAGGCTTTCTACGGTGGTGCCTGGCTTAATAAAGTCGTCGCGCTGCAAGATGACCATGCCGTTGCCGTCTTTCACCGGAATCACCGAGCCGTCAAAGTAACCGGCCTCGCGGGCCGCCGCTGCGCGCTCTTGTGAGCGAACCGCAAAGGCGTCAACGTCTTCGCGGCTAAAGCCTTCCATTGTCGCAATCAAATCTGCGCCCACACCCTGGGGAACAAACGCAGTATCCGATGCGGTTTGCGGGTCTTCACCCCAGGCGCCGCCGTTAGCACCCATGGGCACGCGCGACATGCTTTCCACACCACCGGCAACCACCAGATCTTCCCAGCCAGAGGCAATCTTCATTGCCGCCAGGTTTACGGCCTCAAGGCCCGATGCGCAGAAGCGGTCCAGCTGAACACCGGCCACTGACTCATCCCAGCCCGCCTTCATCACCGCGGTTTTCGCAATACAGGAACCCTGCTCACCCACTGGCGTTACACAGCCCATGACTACGTCATCCACCAGGGCGGTATCTAAACCGTGGCGGTCACGCAGGCCGTTTAGCAGGCCAGCAAGAAGATCGACGGGCTTCACCTGACTCAGGGGCGAACCCATTTTGCCTTTGGCACGCGGTGTTCTTACCGCGTCGTAGATAAAAGCACTGTTGCTCATGATGGTTCTCTCACTTTGCATGAAAATCGTGCACCAAAGATTGGACGCGGGGGGCCGCCTGAACAATGATCTGCTGTGACAGACGATAGACATTTTCTTACAGGTCGACGTAGACTGGCGCGCCAAGACAAAAGAATGACGGAGCGCCAAAGTAGTGAGTGTCAGTGACCACCGCACGATTTCTGCCGCCTTTGTGCGGGCCATCGGAGCGCGCCAGCCCCTGTCGGCAAACCAACAATCGGCGCTGCTCGCCGAGTGCGACATTCCTGAAAGCGTGCTCACCAGCGACCGCGCCCGCATACGCCCGGCCCAGTTCGCACGCCTCATTGAAGCCGTCACCGAGCTGAGCGGTGACGAGTCACTCGGCTACAACAAACACCCTCAAAAACCGGGTACGCTGTTGGCGCTAATGCGCTATGCCCACAACAGCGAAGACCTGCTTCAGGCATTTGAAAGACATATCGAACTGTTCAACCTCTTCGACTTTGGTTACAAGGTCAGCCTGCAACAGCGTGACGACTACGCCTTTTATCGACTGAGCCCGGAGCCGGGCTTTGAATTAACATCGTGGACCTGCGAGCAGCATATGTTGATGCACCACCGCTATTTTTGCTGGTTGTGTGGCACGCGGCTGCCCCTACTTCGGGTCAACCTGCACTACCCCGTACCTCGCCACCGCGATGAATACCACTACCTGTTTCATACAGAAACGCGCTTCGCCCAAGCCCACACAGACTTTGTGTTTGCTCGCCGCTTGCTCAGCCTGCCGATAGTACGCAGCGCCGCCGAGCTGGAAGAGTTCCTGCCTCGGGTTCCCTATGAACTCATGCATATGCCCGACCAAGACGGCAGCTATACCGAGCAGATAAGGCGCTATTTGAAGAAGTCGCTGCCGCAGCTCCCCAACTACGAACACATTGCCGAGGCACTCGGTATCGGCGCGCAAACACTGCGGCGACGGCTCGCTCAGGAAGGCTGCGACTACCGCCAGCTCAAGCACGAATTACTGCGCGACCTCGCCATCGATTTACTCGCCGACCCGGAGCTGGATATCAAAAGTATTTCTTATCAACTCGGCTTCTCTGAGCCCAGTGCTTTTATCCGCTCTTTCAAAAAGTGGACCGGCAGCAGCCCCGGCGAGTACCGACGCAACAACACAATTAGCACCGAGCAAGACACAGTCAAACCGCTGCCATAACAGGCTGGCAAAACGCGCTGAGGCGTTTTACATTGATAGCCGCGAGCAAATAATACCGATAACACGCCAAGGAGCTCCGGCTATGAAGATTCACCAGTTCGTCGACTATCACGCGCGGGTGCGTGCTAGCAGCGACTGCATCATTTACCAAGACACCGTCCTCAGCTACGGCGACATTACCGAGCAATCTCACCGCATTGCTGCAGGGATACTGGCGCGGGGCATTCAACCCGGCGACCGCATCGCCATCATGTGTCAAAACTGTCCGGACTTTCTCACCGTGCTGCTGGCATGCAGCCGCATTGGCGCGGTGTTATGTGCGGTAAATTACCGCCTTGCCCCCGAAGAAATTCGCTACGTTGTGCAAGACAGCGAAGCAAAATTATTGATTGTTGCCGACGAGGAACTGGCCACCTTGAGCGACGCAGTGCAACAGGCCCAGCCCGAGCTGAACATTCTGGCCAGCCACAACCAAAGCTGGACCGATTGGCTGTCCTCGCTGAGTGATGCTGGCGAGGTCGACAACAGCAGTGACAGCTCGGCAGCGCTACTCCAGCTCTACACCAGCGGCACCACCGGCCGCCCCAAAGGGGTGGTGCTCAGCCAGCGAAACATCTTGTCGCTGTACTGCATGACCAGCGCGTCCTGGGAGGTTAAGTCCGGGCCTGGCGGCCGCGATCTCGTTAGCGCGCCCAACTTCCATATCGGCGGTGCAGGTACACTGATCCTGCCGGTGTTATCCGGCGCCAGCGTGGTACTGCACAAGACCTTCGACCCCTTTAAAATCGCAGAAGATCTTGAGCGTTATAAAATTGAAAACACCTTTATGGTTCCGGCGATGATCATGGCGCTGATCCATATGGTGCCGGACCTGCGCCAACGCGACTTCAGCCACCTGCGGCAAATTGTGTACGGCGCCTCGCCCATCAACAGTGCACTGTTGCAGGCGGCGATGGAGGTATTCGACTGTAATTTCTATCAGGTATACGGCATGACCGAGACCTGCGGCGCAGTCGTGTCACTCTCGGCAGACGATCACCGCCGCGCAGCGAACGACGCCCCCGAACTGCTCGCCTCCTGCGGCCGGCCCCAAGCGGGCGTTGACGTAAAAGTGGTCGACCGCGACGGCAACCCACTACCCAACGGCGAAACCGGCGAACTGCTCATCCGCTGCGACGCCAACATGATGGAATACTACAACCGCCCCGACGCGACCGCCGAAACCCTGGCCGGCGGCTGGGTGCACACCGGCGACTCGGCAGTGATCGACGAGGACGGTTATATTTTCCTGCGAGACCGCATTAAAGACATGATTATTAGCGGCGGCGAAAATATCTATCCTATCGAGATCGAAAACGCCCTCAGCCAACATCCGGCCGTGGCAGATGTTGCCGTGGTGGGCATTCCCTGTGAAAACTTTGGCGAAACGCCACTGGCCTGCGTGGTGCTGGCCGAGGGCAAGCAGCTAAACGAAGCCGAGATGATCGAGTTCTTACGCAATGACCTGGCAGGCTACAAAATTCCTCGCCAGCTCAAAGTGTTTGCCGAACTGCCGAGAAACCCAACCGGGAAAATTCTGAAAAAAGTGCTGCGCGAACCCTACTGGGAAAACCAGGAACGGGCGATTAACTAACGCCAGGCTTGAAATGAAGGTGAGCTGGCGCAGTTACCCACCGCGACAGCTCAGCCTTCACCCCTCAAAATACGAACAACCTACGACTCAGCAACAATGTAGGTCAGCATCTCCACTACCTGCTCTGGTGTCGTCGCCCAGGCATACGCGGCGGCATCCACCTCTTTCAATGGGTGAATAATCTCCTCACCGTGCAGCGTGATATAGGGCTTACCCTTCGCCGCGCAGTATCCCGCATCAAAGGCCGCGTTCCACTGCTTATACTTGTCGCCAAAGCGGATTACCGCGATATCGCACTGCTCGATAAGCGTGGATATCCGCATCGCATTCACCTTTGCCGACTTGTGATCGCGCCAAAAACTGTTCTCCTCCGCGCCCAACACATCACCCGCGGCATCACTGGCCTCATGATTCGTCACCGCCGATGAAAACGTAATACCACTGCCTTTGCAGCCAGCAATAATTTGCTCCCGCCAGTCTGTATGGATTTCGCCGGAAAGATAGACATTCAGTTTCATGTTAAAAGCCCTGGAGATCGTTTTAGAGAAATGAGGTGATACGCAAAAGAACAGCGAATGGTATCGGAATCGGGGCAGACCAGCCAAGCGCCATCAACAAACCACTGGCCGCCTTGCGCTTATTTCGGATTTTCCTCGTTCGCGAGCACGGTTAGGTATTTGGCAAAACGCCGCTGCCGCGTCTCCGGTTTTTTCGCACTGATCAAACCGTAGGCAATCACAAAACGGCTTGCTTTATTCAACGTATCAAAAAACGACTTCGCCTTCGGATCGCCTTCAAGCGCCGCCAGAAAATCCTCCGGCACCGTCATCTCACTCACCGCATAGGCATTTTCCCAACGTCCATCTGCCTGCGCCGCGCGAACATGCACCAGGCCCGGCTCTCGCATTCGACCCTCGTCGATCAAACGCTCCACATATGCCCGATTCCGCTTCGACCAACTGCTACGCGCCTTGCGCGGTGTAACCCGTTGAAGATACGCCTGCTCATCAAGCGACTTCTTTACCCCGTCGATCCATCCCCAACACAAGGCCTCTATCACCACCTCATCCCAGGTCACACTAGTCACAGCCGACTGCTTCTTAAAAATCTTCACCCACAACTCACTCTCGTTGGCATGATTTACCTCTAGCCAGGCAGCAAGTTGCTTTGGTGTTGGAAACATTTTGATTCGTGATGGGTCGACTTCTGGCATTTAACGACGTTCTCTTAATTTAACGCCTAAAGCAGGCGACCATTTGTAGTGAAGCCGAAGGCGCAACGAAAAATGGGTCGCGCTGCCTGGCCTTGTTAGAGAGCAGCATACCCAAGCAGCTCCATATCCAATTTTCTGGGTGTTGCTAGCATTCCTAGCCTGGGTTCAAATTCGTTGTCTCGGTAATGCAGGCACCTTGCGCAAAAGGCTGAGTATGTATCATCAAAACCTTTCAGATACTTAAACCTCTTTCTTTTCAGTCGATTTCTAATCTCTTTGTTGGCAATTGAATCAAATATGAATACCGATTCTGGAACATGAAAATGCAAATACTTAGAAGCGAGGGAACGCTTCTCTATTCCTGTTGCGCTGCCGAACAAATCGGTCAATAACTTATGCGTTGCTAGTATTCGTGAGATATTTTCCGAGTTCGGACGACCAACTGACTTCAGATTTTGGATTGCATCATCTAAACCTGAGTTGATAAGGAGCTTTGCCGCATTTTCAATTTTGAAGTCCTTCCCAGATTTTCGCTCTATGCTTGCAGAATATGCACGCCCAATTATCCAGAGCTTACCGCATACAGTGTCTAAATCAGTGTGTAACGGCCTGTCCTTACACATTCTATACAGTACAGAATTCCCCCACCCTGAATAGTCATCTGCGTAGTTCATAATGCTCTCTAACGCCGTGATAAGCGGCGCGCGTTAGCGCGTCCGGCGGAGGGCCAAAGGCCCGTAGCGCACTTGATCACCTTGTTATGCCAATACTTCGTTTGAGCCATAACGCATCAGCACCATCTGACCTTTTGTGGTGCTCCATTGATACGGGCGTGTAACCTGAGGTAAGCAGCAGACAAAGCATGGCCGTATTGTCTGCGAACACCAAAGCTTTGACGTCTCTGAAGCCATGGCTTTCTGCGACTACAGCAGCTTGCTCGACGAGCATTCGGCCAATACCCCGACCCTTATGCTCGGGCAACAAACCGAGGCCATAGATCTCGAAACCTTCTAACGGATCTTCTTTTACAACCATGACGCCAAGAATGCTGTCTTGTTCATCAAGTGCGCAAAAGTATCTGCCACCCAGCTGTTTGTGGTTTTCAAGCCACGCCTGAACCTGTTCGGATGCAAACGGGATTAATGTATGGGACAGGTACTTAAGGTTTTCCGGTGCATTCCAAATTTTCAGGAATACTGGGAGCAAAGCCAACTTTTCCTCAGCTTCATCCTCCGGTACGAATTCTCTAACTAAGATCGGGGGCATATCTCAGACCGTTTTTAGGCATAACGCCCTACGCCAGGGGCAGACAAAAAAGCGCAGCGTTTTGGCTGTCCCGCCGCGTTTTTCAGCGGCAACTGCGCGTACTGGTTATGAGGCTCTGCTATTGGCACCATAAAGTTATTCATTGGACGCACCTGAGAACAGCCCTCGGAGACTCAGCAGTATTGCCACCAAACAGCCCACAGCAGGAACTAAAAGAATTACACAAAACAACGTGCTTTCTCGAAGGTGGAAGGCAAGCCCTACGCAAATAAAAAGGACGAGTGAAAGAATTCCAATACCCTCTAGGCCGCTTCCGATCTCGCCGACATCGGTAAGGCGTCTGAAGTTCCGGTACTTGACCTTCATGCGAACTCTCTTTTCACTCGATTAGCCTCATAACAGCCTGTTTATGAGGCCGGTTCGGCCTCATAATAAATATTATCGGGCGGCCATCTATCACTCAGAAGCACTCGCCAGTAATGGCCTATCCCATTGCAGGAAAAGGACTATTCCTAAAATAAATCGACTCAAATCCCATTAACAGGGCCGACGATTTTGTAGTAAAACCTGTTAAGCAGGCCGCGCCTTATCTACGGAGGGAATGGTGAGAAATTTGGGAAACTGACACACCGTTCCTTCGGTAGCAGGGCAGTACATCCATAACAGCGTTAAGCACTAAGATAAGTTTGCTAGATGCTTGAGGCAAGCGTTTTCACCAAACGCTAGCGTGGCACCCCCTCCCCTCAGCACTGCCGAGCACGACGGGAGGTGTGCGGGAATTGCGCGAGGACTGTTTGAGCGAAGCGAGTTCCGCAGCGCCCGCACAGCTCCCGTCGCGCGCAGGGGATCGGCGGCGACAGCCGACGACAGTGATGCGGGGTGCCTTTTCTCTTTGCTTACTTTCTCTTTGGGCACGCAAAGAGAAAGTAAGTCGCCCAGCAGGGCGAAACCAGTGCTACCAGCAACTGCAAGAAAGAGCCGTTCATCGGGCCACAAGGCAGAAGCCCCAAAACCTAATCGCGGTTAACAGCGTGCCCCGCGACCGCAGGGAGTGCTTTGGGTAAACCGCTCCTACAACCACTCTGCTCCAAAGCTAGGTCGGTCGCGGTCAGGCCCGCTCCTTGTATGTTGCCAACGCGTCAGATGGATTATGGTTTACCGGTTACCGGGGAGGCCGTTCGCTCCTGGAAGCAGCTTGC
>Ga0208468_1000562_pt1 | contig 10764 bp, 10 predicted proteins | sample DeeseametaMP0960_FD_184198 | JGI IMG/M metagenome (GOLD analysis project Ga0208468, IMG submission 184198) | Marine microbial communities from the Deep Indian Ocean - MP0960 (SPAdes) | ecosystem: Environmental > Aquatic > Marine > Oceanic | place: East of Madagascar, South Indian Ocean... | reverse complement strand
GCGCGTTTGACCTCGGTGTCCCAGTAGGCGCCTTTCACCAAGCGGACCATTATCTTGCGATCATGACGGATCGCCATGTCATACAGCGCATCGATCACCACACCAGCGCGGGGGCCATAGGCCTGCACCACGATGCCGAAACCATCCCAACCGGACAGCGCAGGTTCGGAGAGCACCTTTTCGATGACATCCAGCGACAGGCCCAGACGGTCGGCTTCCTCGGCGTCGACGTTCAGCCCCATGCCGGCGGATTTCGCCAGCAAGGCAAGCGCCCGCAGACGCGGCACCAGATCACGCATGACGGATGCTTCTTGCGCGACCTCATAGCGCGGATGCAGGGCCGACAGCTTGACCGAGATGCCGGGGTTCTTGCGGCTGTCCTTGTGGACGCAGGCCGTCGCGATGGCAGAGATCGCGCGGCTGTAGCTCAGGTGATAGCGTTTGGCGTCGCTTTCGGTGCGCGCGGCTTCGCCCAGCATGTCATAGCTATAGGTATAGCCTTTCTTTTCCATGCCCTTGGCGCGTTCCATCGCGGCGTTGATGTTCTCGCCCAGAACAAACTGGCGTCCCATTTCCTTCATTGCGCGGCTGACGGCGGTGCGGATCACCGGTTCGCCCAGACGTTTGATGGCTGCGCGCAGGTGGCGCACGGGGCCGGGTTGGTCATCGTCCAGCACGCGGCCGGTCAGCATCAGGGCCCATGTGGACGCGTTCACCAGCGGCGAGGTGGAGTGCCCCATATGCCGGCCCCAGTCAGAGGGCGCGATCTTGTCCTCGATCAGCGCGTCGATGGTCTCGGCGTCGGGCACACGCAGCAGCGCTTCGGCAAGGCACATCAGCGCGACACCTTCGTCGGTGGACAGACCGTATTCGGCCAGAAACACTTCCATGATACCGGGGGAGGTATGGCCGCGGATATCGCGCACGATCTGCGCCGCGTCTTGCGTGATCTTGACCCGTTCCTCTGGCGACAGATGCGCATTGCGCACCAGTTCACGCAAAACGTTGTCTTGGTCGGTGTAGGTGCCTGCGTCAATCTGGTGGCGCAAAATAGGGGAAGAATCGCGTGCCATGAGGTACTCCAACTGATAATTGCGCTAGAATAGCTCGGGAATAGTAGTATTAGTTCCTGATTCCGGCCAGTTTGGTGGGTAAACCGCTTTATTATTGGGCCTCTTGCGTGACAAACGACGACTTTAAATTGGACCGCTTCGATGCGGCGATTCTGACGGTACTGGCCGAAGACGGGCGCATCAGCATCACTGACCTCGCCAAACGGATCGGGCTGTCCAAATCCCCCACCCAAGCGCGGCTGCGGCGGCTTGAGGATAGCGGCGTCATTCTGGGCTATCGCGCCCTGCTGGACCCGATCCGTCTGGGGCTGGATCACGTGGCTTTCGTAGAGGTCCGTTTGGAAGACACCCGCGAGGTCGCCCTGCGCGCCTTTAACGAGGCCGTGTCCCGTGTGCCTGAAATTGAACAGGCCCATATGATCGCAGGGAACTTTGATTACCTGCTTAAGGTGCGCACCCGTGACATGGCCGCCTACCGTCGTTTTCTGGGCGAAACGGTGACCACGCTGCCCTATGTCGCCAACACCTCTACCTATGTGGCGATGGAAGCGGTCAAGGAAATCATGCTCGCGGACATGGCGTAAGCCGCGAAGGCGCGCGGGGCCAATCGCGATTTTGATGCCGGCTGCCCTGCATCTGACCATTTACACCGCCCGCAACCTAGCTATTGTGCGCGGCACTGCGGGCGTGATGGAATGGTAGACATACCAGACTTAAAATCTGTTGGGCCTTGTGCCCGTGTGGGTTCGAGTCCCACCGCCCGCACCACTCATCCCTCCACTTAAATCCAGTCTCCGAAAAGCGTGACAGGCCGGTTATCATGGCATTGTCGTTGCTCTTGGCTGTGCATATGGTAGCGGATGCGAAACAAATGGGGGATATCGGGTGGACGACGAAACGAACATGCGCGCGATCATTCAGGATCACGAGGCCTATCTTGCCGGTGCGCATGATTTCCAGTCGGATATCGAAATGCTCGCGGCAAGCGAAACTGTGGGGACGTTGCTGGAAACGGTAATGCTGGCGACGGATATGCGCTTTGCTGCTGTGGCGCGGGTGACGACCGATCGCTGGGTCGCCTGTCGCACGGTGGACGAGGTGAACTTTGGCTTGTCCGAAGGTGACGAGATCGGGATCGACCAGACCTTCTGCCAATCGGTGCGCGAGACCTCCGAGAAGGTGATGTTCAACGATGTCGCCACGGATGATGTCTATCGCAACCATCCGATTGCCGCGCAATTCGGCATCGTCAGCTATGCCTCCATCCCGATCTTCCGCAGCAACGGGTCGTTCTTCGGCACTCTCTGCGCCATCGATACCGAACCGCGCGACGTCAAACACCCCCGCGTTGTGGCCATGCTCGAGATGTTTGCCGATATCATCGGCCGCAGTCTGGAAACCGAAGAACGGCTTGAGGCGCAGGAGCGACTGGTAGAGCACGAACGCCAGATGGGCGCGGTGCAAGAGGAGTTCGTCGCCGTCTTGGGCCACGACCTGCGCAATTCGGTCGCCGCGCTGAACGCGGGTGTGCGCCAGCTCGACAAGGAGCCGCTGTCAGACAAGGCGCGGAAAATTCTGCCGCTGATGGGGACCTCTATCCACCGGATGAGCGAGCTTATCGACAATATCATGCTGCACGCAAAATCGCGCTTGGGCGGCGGTATCCGGATCTCGGCCACGCCGGACGCGGGGCTGGAGGATGCGTTGAACCACGTGGTCGAAGAGGTGCGCGCCGCAGCACCCGATCACAAGATCACCGTCGATCTGGATTTTGACCGCCCCGTGAGCTGCGATGCCGCGCGCGTGGCGCAGGCGGTGTCGAATCTGTTATCGAACGCCGTGCGCTATGCCGATGACGGCAGCGAGGTCACGGTGCGCGGGCGCGTCAGCGGGGCGGAGGCCGTGATTTCCGTTGCCAACCGCGGCGCGCCGATCCCCGAAAGCCTGAAGCAGAAACTGTTCCAACCCTACCAACGTGGCGACCAGACCAAGGGCGAGGGGCTGGGGCTTGGCCTGCATATCGCATCTTCCATCGCGGTGGCGCATGGCGGTCAGATCGATGTGACCTGCGATGACGGTCTTACCACATTTGAGTTCCGTTTGCCGTTGCTGGCGGCCTGAACGCCGTTCAGGGTTCTCTGGTGGGGCTAAATCAAAGGCCAGCGCGATGCGCTGGCCTTTGATCGTTTTCGGTGTGGTCAGACGGCGGAGCCTTGGCAGATCAGCTGCGCACGCCTGCGAATTTTTCGGCCCATGCGTCGCGCTGGTCGTCGGTGATTTTCGCGAACAGCACTTCTGGCACCTCGAAGGCGTGACCGGGGGCCAGTTGGGCCAAGGCGGCAGGCACATCATCCGGCCATGCGGCGTTTTCAACCTTCATACTGTCAAGCATGCTGGCGGCGGCCGTCGGGATGAATGGCGCAGACAAGACCGCGTAAAGCGGGATCAGGTTCAGCGCCAAACGCACCTGCGCCGCGGCTTTGTCGGGGTCTGTCTTGAAGGTCGTCCAAGGGGCCTGTGCTTGCAGGTATTCGTTACCCGCAGCCCAGATCGCCCGCAGCTCGGCGGCGGATTTGCGGACTTCCATCGCCTCCATCGCGGTTTGATAGCGGGCTACCCGCTCGGTCAGATCCGCGATCAGCGCGTGTTCTTCGGGCCCGTATTCGCCCGCCGCTGGCACGTCTTCGCTGAATTTCGAGCGGCAGAATTTGGTGATGCGGCTGATAAAGTTGCCCAAGACATCCGCCAGATCTTTGTTCACGGAGGACTGGAAATTCTCCCACGTGAACTCCGCATCCGAGGTTTCGGGCGCATGGGACAGCAGCCACCAGCGCCAGTAGTCCGCCGGCAGGATTTCAAGCGCCTGATCCATGAACACCCCACGCCCGCGCGAGGTCGAGAACTGGCCGCCGTCATAGTTCAGATAGTTGAACGATTTGATGTAATCGACCAACTTCCACGGCTCTTGCGAGCCCATGATCGTTGCAGGGAAGCTGAGCGTGTGGAAGGGGACGTTGTCCTTGCCCATGAACTGGGTATAGCGCACGTCGTCGGCACCTTTGTCGGTGCGCCACCAGCTTTCCCAGTCCGATCCCTTGCCCGCATCCACCCATTCCTGCGCGCAGGCGATGTATTCGATGGGGGCATCGAACCAGACATAAAAGACCTTGCCCTCCATCCCCGGCCAATCTGCGTCGCCGCGTTTGACAGGCACACCCCAGTCCAGATCGCGCGTGATACCACGGTCCTGCAGCCCGTCACCGTCATGCAGCCATTTCTTCGCGATAGAGGTGGTCAGCACGGGCCAGTCGGCCTTGCTGTTGATCCATTCGTCCAGCTTGTCCTTCATCTGCGACTGACGCAGGAACAGATGCTTGGTCGCGCGCATCTCGAGGTCGGTGGCACCGGAAACGGTCGATCGCGGGTTGATCAGATCTTCGGGGTCTAGCTGTTTGGTACAGTTGTCACATTGGTCGCCGCGGGCATCCTCGAACCCGCAGTTGGGGCAGGTGCCTTCGACATAGCGGTCGGGCAGGAACCGCCCGTCGGTCTCGGAATAGATCTGGCGCTGTTCCACTTCCTCGATCAGGCCCTGATCATAAAGTGCTGCGGCAAAATGTTGGGTCAGCGCCTTGTTCTGCGCACTGGAGGACCGGCCAAAGTGATCGAAGGACAGGCCGAAGCCTTCCGCGATGCGGGCCTGAACCTCGTGCATCTCGGCGCAGTATTCCGCCACCGGTTTACCTGCTTTGGCAGCAGCCAGTTCAGCGGGCGTACCATGTTCATCCGTCGCGCAGAGAAACAACACCTCCTGGCCGCGCCCGCGCTGATAGCGGGCGTATAGATCGGCGGGCAGCTGGCTGCCCACAAGGTTGCCCAGATGTTTGATCCCGTTGATGTACGGAATGGCGGAGGTGATAAGGTGGCGCGTCATGACTTGGACCCCGAAACTGCTTTTGCACGTCTCTAGCGCAGCGGCGGGGCAAGGGCTAGGGGGCGTCGCGTTCGCGGCTGCGGCGCATCAGGCGGCCAATGGTAAAGGATGTGCGCGGCGCATAGACATAGGGGGTGCGTTTTGTCGCCGTAGGGCGGGCGCGCATCCGCGTTAGTCCAAAAAGCACCAGCACCCCGTGCCCGACCGAGATCATGGTAAACAGCGCCGCGGGGCCAAAGCCTTCGATCAGCACCGAGGCGATGTAGGGCGCAAAGATCGCCCCGACAGCGAACCAGAACATCAGCGCCGCCGAAAGCTCTACCCGTTCCGAGCTGCTGGCAAAGTCATGGGCGTGGGACGCCGCGACGGAATAGATCGGAAAGGTCGTGAGGCCAAAGAAGGTCGCGGCAAGAAAGATCGCCTGCGTGCCCATGCCCGCCGACATCACGGTGACCGCACAGCTAAGCATTGATGCAGCCGACAGCCAGATCAGCACCCAGCGGCGGTCGAACTTATCGGCCAGCCAACCCACGGGGAACTGCGCCAAAGCGCCTCCCAGCACGAAAGCCGACAGGAACCACGCGATCTGACCGGCGGTCAGCCCGACCTCTTGCCCGTAGATCGGCCCGACCATCCGGAAGGACGCGCTGGACAGTGCTGCGACAACGACGGCGGCGACGGCCAGCGGGGATCGATCAATCGCGAGCTTGGGGCGCAGCCGCCCTTTTTCGGGGGTTTCGGGTTGGGGCAGGCGGGTCAGCACCAGCGGGATCAGCGCGGCACAGCACAGGATCGCCAACAGGTTGTAGGACACGTAGGACGCAGGCGCGAGCACGCCGATGATCATCTGCGCTGCCAATGACCCGCTGGTATCCACCACACGGTAGGCCCCCATGGTGCGGCCCCGCGTCTCGTTCGTGACCTTGGCCTGCAACCATGCTTCGACCACCGTATAGCATCCGGCGACGCAGAACCCGGACGCGACCCGCATGAGCGCCCAGGCATAGGGATCCAGCACCATCATATGCGACAGCAGCCCGATCGCGCCCGCAGCGGTAAAGGCGGCGAAGGCGCGGCTGTGCCCGACGGTGCCCAAAAGGCGCGGCGCGCCCCAGCAGCCCAGAAAAAAGCCGACGAAATGCGCCGAACCCAAAAGGCCGATCTGCTGGTTGGTGAACCCCAGTTGCGTGCCCGACAGCACGTCCAACGGCCCCACACCGCCTGACGACAGTTGCAGCAGAATGACGGAAAGAAACAGGGCGGCGAAGGAAATGAGAAGGAGCATATCGTGGTACTCTGTGCCCATTTTCGGGCAAGACCAATGGCCAAAGCGACAGTCACGCGAAAATTTTTACCCTTCGGCTTTTGCACGGCACGGCTGCCCGGAAAATGCGCTTGCGGTGACGTGGCGGAACAGAAAGGGTAGGCGCAAATCTAAACGAGGAATTCCAATGCAACAGAACACGCTGGGTCACACAGGTATCGAAGTGACTGATTTCTGTCTGGGCTCAATGACTTGGGGCACGCAAAACACCCCAGAGGAAGGCCATGCGCAGATTGAACGCGCCCTTGATGCGGGGATCAATTTTATCGACACCGCCGAGATGTATCCGGTTAACCCGATCAAGGCGGAAACCATTGGCCGCACAGAAGAGATCATCGGTCAGTGGATCGCCAAGACCGGACGGCGCGACGACTTTGTGTTGGCGACGAAACATTCAGGCGCGGGGGCTCCGGTGCGTGACGGCGCGGGGATTTCGCCCGATACGATCCGCAGCACGCTTGAAGGATCGCTGAAGCGGCTCAACACCGATTATGTGGACCTCTACCAGTTCCACTGGCCCAATCGCGGCAGCTACATGTTCCGCAAGAACTGGGAGTATGACCCCTCGTCGCAGAACCGTGCCGAGACGATGGCGCATATGGAAGACTGCCTTGGCGCGCTGCAAGACGAGGTGACTCGCGGCACCATCCGTGCCTTCGGGTTGAGCAACGAAAGCGCTTGGGGGCTGACCCAATGGGTGAATGCCGCCGAACGCACGGGCGGCCCACGTGCCGTTTCTGTCCAGAACGAATATTCGCTGCTGGCACGCATCGCTGATACCGACGTGGCCGAAACATGCCACAACGAAGATATCGGGATGCTGTCGTATTCTCCGCTTGCTACGGGGCTGCTGACCGGCAAATACCAGAATGGCGCGCTGCCCGAAGGGTCGCGCATGGCGATCAACGGGGATCTGGGCGGGCGCAAGACGGACCGCGTGTTTGATGCGGTGGACGCCTATCTGCAGATCGCGCAGAAACACGGGCTGGATCCGGTGCAGATGTCCCTGGCCTTCACGCGCCAGCGGCCCTTCATGACCTCGGTGATCTTCGGCGCGACCTCGCTTGACCAGCTCGAGGTGATCCTCGGCGGGATCGACCTGCATCTGGATGACGAGGTGATGGCAGATCTGGATGCCGCGCATAAAGCGCATCCGATGCCGTTCTGACCCTTCAAACGCCACGCCGGCCCTGAACCCAAGGAGATTCTGATGCCTCTCACCATGAATAAGGACGTATTCATCACCTGTGCGGCCACGATAATCGGCAATATAGGCGCACAGGTCATCGCTCCGGCACAGTGTGTCTTGACTAAACGGGATGCGGCATGAAGCGCGCGCTATTTTGGCTGGCGGTCTTGGCTGGATGCGCCGGACCCGCACCCGAAACGGCACAAGGCCTGCGGGACAGCAAGGCGCTAATCGGTGCCACCAGCCGCTATGACGCGGCGCGCTTTAAAGGGGCGTGGCTGGTCCGCGACAGCTTTGGCGACGGCGTGGCGCAGGTGGCCTTGGTCGAGACGACGAAGGGCCCCGCGTTCCAGCTGTGCACACAGGTCGGCTGTGGCGACGGCGGGACGCTGTGGCTGGCGCAGCAGCAGGGGCAGGGGCAGGGGCGCTATGCGCTGTCGCGCCCCGATGGCAGCACGCGCACGCTTTGGGTGCTTTGGGTCGACGAAGGGTTCCGCACCGCGGTGGTCGGCAATCCCGCTGGCGACTTTGGCTGGATCCTTGACCGCAGCGCCAGCGGCGGCGCGGACCGGATCGCGGCAGCGCGCGAGATATTGGACTTTAACGGCTATGACACGGACCAGCTGAGGATACGACAATGACCAAGCACTTAGAAGTCACGTTATCGAACCGCATGATGGGCGCGCCACGGTGATCGGGGTCCGCGCCCATGGCTGACACGCTGCCGGACCTGTGGATCCTCGTGACGCTGGCCGCCGCGGTCTTTCAGACCGGACGGTTCATGCTGCAAAAATACCTCGCCACGGCGACCCTGTCGGCGGCGGGGGCGACGTTCTCGCGGTTTCTGTATTCCGCGCCCTTTATTCTACTGGGGCTCGCGGCTTATCTGGCGCTCAGCGCGACGCCCCTGCCGGCACTTGGGCCGGGGTTCTGGGCGCATGGGTTGGTCGGCGGCACGGCGCAGATCCTCGCGACGGTCTGTGTGGTGCTACTGTTCAAACAGCGCAACTTTGCTGTGGGCATCACCTTCAAGAAGACCGAAGTCATCCTGACGGTGCTGGTGGGCTGGATCATTCTGGGCGAGGGCGTCAGCACCACCGGGTTCGCCGCGATTGCGCTTGGCGTGGTCGGGTTGTTGCTGCTGTCCGGCGGGGCAGAGGCCAAGGGGTTTCACCTGCGCGACCTGCGCAATCGCGCGGCGGGGCTGGGGATCGCGTCAGGCGCGCTTTTCGCGGTGTCAGCCGTGTCCTACCGCGGGGCGTCGCTGGCGGTGCAGACCGATCTGCCGGTGCTGCGCGCAGGCGTGACCCTTGCGGCGGTGGTGACGATGCAATCGCTGATCATGGCGGTGTACCTGCGGCTGCGCGAACCGGGGCAGATCCGCGATGTCTGGCGCGCGCGCCGGGTCGCGGTCTGGATCGGGCTGACCTCGATGGGCGGATCGCTGTGCTGGTTCATCGCCTTCACCTTGCAGAACGCGGCCTATGTCAAAGCCCTTGGTCAGGTAGAGCTGATCCTGAGCGTCGCGGCCTCCACCCTGTTCTTCCGCGAGAAAATCAGCCCCCGAGAGGCGGCAGGCATGGCGGTGCTGATCGCGTCGATCCTGATGCTGGTGATGGTCGCCTAGCTTGGCATCGGTCGCCCGCGCAAACGCAGGAACAGGCTTTCTTCGTCGTTATTCTTGAAAAACGGGACCGAGGCGGGCGGGTCAAGCTGCCGCGCGCGGGCCTCGACTTCGGCCAGCACCACCTCGGTGATGAAGGGCATGTCGAATTTGCGCGCGTCCGACAGGGCCACCCATTGCAGATGCGAAAGCTCGTCACAGGCGTCGTCGAAATTGTCGAGATCGGTGGCGATATCCTCGGCATCGACCAGAAAGAAACGCGCGTCAAAGCGGCGCGGACGGCCAGGAGGCGTCAGCGCGCGGAAAACAAATTGCAGCGGGGCCGCGTGGGGCAGATAGCCGCGCTGTGCAAAGGTCAGCCAATCGGCAGGGGGCGTGCCCTCCCATGCGCCGTTCTGGCCAAGGATCAGGCCGGTCTCTTCCCAAAGCTCGCGGATCGCGGCTACCACCAGGGCATGTGCAAGGCTGCCATCGGCGTCTTCGGCCAGACGGTTCTGGCAGGTTTCATCGACCATGCTGGCCAGCGGCACCTGCGCATCGCCCAGATCGACCGCGCCGCCCGGAAAGACGAATTTATTGGGCATGAAGGCCGCTGTCGCGCCACGTTGCCCCATCAGGATCCGCGGCGCGGTATGCCGGTCGCGGATCACGATCACCGTGGCTGCGTTGCGGATTTTACTTTTGTCGATGGTCATCGCCTTGCCCCATATCCTGTTTTTCTAGCGGGGCTTTTGGGGTGTCGGTCAGCTGGTGCTGCCGAACCCGCCCATGCGCTTTGCCCATTGGAAGCCGATCATGGCTCCTTTCAGTCTGGGCAGAAGGTAGAGGGACAATCCGACGCAGCCAACCGAAAAGATTGTAAACAGCGTCAGCGGCTCGGGGCGCCAGACCACAAAGGCGATGTGCAGCCCCGGGGCCAGCAGGTGCCCGACAAGCAGGATCGTTAGATAGGCCGGACCATCATCGGCGCGGTGGTGGAACAGTTCTTGGCCGCAGACGGTGCAGGTATCATTGACCTTCAGATAGCTTTTCAGCATCGGACCGGCCCCGCAGTTGGGGCATTTACGCCGCCAGCCGCGCAGCAGGGATCTCTTCATGCTGCGTTCATCTGTGTCTACGTGAGGCATATTTACGGTCTGGTCAGTCATCTGGGTTTCCTTGTTCCCATCCTACATGCGGCCAAAACACCGCGAAATAAAGGGATCTCGGGGCAGTTGCGTCGCCATGTCGCAAAGCCCGCGCAGGGGTGCCCAAAACTTTTTCACATTTTTTGCGACGGAATGACGGGCGGCTGTCGTTTGAACCGGTATCGCCACGCTGAAAACGACGGGCGTTAGATAGATCACCAAAGGAAGAAACAGATGACAAAACGAGCAAATCTTCAGATCGCACTCTTGAGCGGGTTGATCGCATTGGGCGGTACGACACTGGTCGCGCAGAATGCGGATAAGGCAGAGGGCGGCAAGCAAAGCCACTTTGTCCAGTTGGACACCGATATGAACGGTGAAGTCACTGCCGAAGAAATGAAAGCCCACGCTGCGGCACGTTTCGCTGCTGCTGACGCGGATGGCGACGGCTTCCTGACACAGGATGAACTGGCCGCCGCAGCCAAGGCACGCC
>Ga0208468_1000559_pt1 | contig 10784 bp, 9 predicted proteins | sample DeeseametaMP0960_FD_184198 | JGI IMG/M metagenome (GOLD analysis project Ga0208468, IMG submission 184198) | Marine microbial communities from the Deep Indian Ocean - MP0960 (SPAdes) | ecosystem: Environmental > Aquatic > Marine > Oceanic | place: East of Madagascar, South Indian Ocean... | reverse complement strand
TAAGGGCCAATGCGGGGCGCCCCAGAGATGCTAAGGTCCGGACATTCGTTTCAGGAGAATTCGCTATGTCCCATAACACCGAGGTGCTGCGCTCCCTGGCCGCTTCCGCCCTGCAACAGGGCCGCGGCATTGCCAGCAAAGGCCACCGCAAGACGCCCCAGGAACCCCTTGAACTGTATGACATGGAAGGGTGTCCGTTTTGTCGCCTGGTCCGCGAAGCTCTGACGGATCTGGACCTGGATGTGCTGATTTTCCCCTGCCCCAAGGGCGGTGAGCGTTACCGCCCGCTGGTGGAACGCCTGGGTGGACGCCAGCAATTTCCCTATCTGATGGATCCGAACACAGGGGCAGCCCTTTACGAATCGGCCGATATCATCGACTACCTGTACAGAGAATACGGCGGCCGTCCTGCTCCCCGTCGCTGGCTGGTACGCAGTCTGCGCACGGCCGCGGCCGTGTCCGCGTCACTGCCCCGGGCCTCCCGAGGTCTGCATGTCCTGGACAGCCAGGCGCCCGAACAGGCGCTGGAACTCTACTCTTTTGAGGCCAGCCCTTTCGCCCGTCTGGTTCGTGAACGGCTCACCGAGCTTCAGCTTCCCTACCTGCTGCGCCAGTGCGGCCGGGACCAGTGGCAGGATTGGGTGCTCCCGCCTGTGCGCCGGCGTCTTCTCGATGAATACACGCCCCGTCAGCGCAACCGGGTCGCCCTGATGGAACGGGCCGGCCGCATCGCCGTTCCCTACCTGGTAGATCCCAATACTGGCGCTGAACTATTCGAATCCGCGAACATTCTGGATTACCTGGATCAGACTTACGGTCGCTAATGGCAGCCCGGCGCATCAACAAATGGTGCGTCGGGCCCTTCTCCCTTTCCCGGATTAGTGCTATATAAAGCACTGGATACCCCTTTAATTTTGTAAAGAGAGTAGCACCATGGGTCGTCGACATTTTGATGACTATGAACCGGACGATTGGAACGAAGAACATGAGCGCGCCGAGCGTGAACGTCGCAAACGCGATGCCAAGCGACATCGGCACGATTCAGAGGAAAAAAGTGAGCCGCGCGAGCGTCGCGATTCACGACCTTACTGAAACGCGTTTGTTCCCGGGAGGCATTCGCCTCAAGGTCTGAAAACCGGGCTTCACGGATGAAGCCCCTCTCCCCTTTTGGCTAATTGTCGCCGTAACGGCTGGCAAGAGTGGTCAATGCTGCAGCTGTATTCTCATCCGCCAGAAGCTTGAACCCACCTCGCCAATGTCCATTGGGCAAATAATCATGCCAACGGGGCTCCGCCATCACTGTCAGTTCACGGTGCCCCGATAAAGGTAACGGTAGTTGCAGTAGCAGTGACTGGCTGCCCTGAGGAGGTGTACCGCGACCGGTAAGGCACAGGCCCTCGTCAGTCAGATTGAGAATATGCCCCACCGGTTTTCGATCAATGGAAGCCCGGACATTCAGTCTCAGTCGAGGCCTGCGGAAACGTCGTCGCTCCATAACTACCTCTCGGTAAGGGTCTCACTGCCAGTTTCTGCCCGCTTTGTGTACCATGCAAGCATGAACTAACGGGTTTTGTGGAGCAGTTCCATGGCCACCAATGACGATGATCTGTTCCGCCAGGAAATGGCGGATGTGACCCCGATAAAACCGGATAATCGCGCAAACCTGCCCCGGACCAAACGGCCAGACAGCCTGCGCGAACAGCTGCGCCGCGCCGCCGCCATGGACGACCGCAAGGACCGTAATCCCCTCACCGTACCGGAACAGGTCCCGCAGATTGGTCCCACGGACATAGTCGGGGTCAAAAAAAACGGTGTTCAGGAAGGGGTATACCGCAAACTGCGACTGGGCAAATACGATGCCCAGGACCTGCTGGATCTGCACCGGGTTCGCTTGATGGATGCCCGTGACCAGGTACAGGCGTTTCTGATGAAAGCCCACGAACAGGGCCTGCGTTCCGTCCTGATCAACCATGGCAAGGGCGTGCACAGTGAACGCCCGGGCTTCCTGAAAAGCTACGTCATGCACTGGCTTGAGGAAAGCCATCTAGTTCTGGCCTACCATTCCGCCCCCCAGAACCAGGGCGGCAGCGGCGCCACCTATGTGCTGATACGGAAAAGCAGTCAGTCACGGCAGCGTAATAGGGAATTTTTTATGGAGGCGGGAAAGAACAATCGGTAAAGCAATTGATAATTGAGAATGGATAATTGATAACGGCGCGGAATAGGCAAGGCAGCTAGTTAAAATGCTCGAAGCCGCGCCCCAAAGTTAAGGTCGCGACCTCCAGCGATTATGTATCCAAAATCTGTTGGCGCGTAGTTATCAATTATCCATTCTCAATTATCAATTCAACCCTCACCTTCTTATCCGATTAATCCCGTTAATCGCCGCCACCCGATACGCTTCCGCCATGGTCGGGTAGTTGAAGGTGGTGTCGATGAAGTACTCCAGGGTGTTCAGCTCTCCGGGCTGGCGCATGATAGCCTGCCCCACGTGCACGATTTCCATGGCCTGATAGCCGAAGCAATGGATACCCAGCACTGCCAGGGTCTCCCGGTGAAACAGTATCTTCAGCATCCCTACCCGCTCACCGGTAATCTGCGCCCTGGCCAGATTGCGAAAGAAGGCCTGACCCACTTCATAGGGCACTTTTGCTTCTGTGAGCTCCTGTTCGTTGCGCCCTACGCTGCTGATGCCAGGGATGGTATAGATCCCGGTGGGTACATCCGTCACCTGGCGCACTTCATCACCGGCAATGGCTGCCGCACAGAAACGCCCCTGATCATAGGAGGCGCTGGCCAGAGAGGGCCAACCCACCACATCCCCAACCGCATAAATCCCGTCCACACTGGTCTGGTAGCGCTCGTTGACCTGCAATTGCCCACGATTGTTGGGCTCAAGCCCGACAGCGTCCAGCCCCATGTCCTGCGTATTACCGGAACGACCGTTACACCAAAGCAAGGCATCGGCACGCAGCTTCTTGCCGGACTGCAATTCCAGCGTGACGCCATCAGCATCGGCGATCACCCGCTTGTATTCTTCATCCTGACGAATGGTGCAGCCTTGCTCACGCAAGTGATAACTCAACGCGTCGGAAATTTCTGTATCCAGAAAATCCAGCAAATGCTGCCGGGAATTGACCAGGTCAACCCGGATCCCCAAGCCGGTAAAGATGCAGGCGTATTCCGACCCGATCACCCCTGCCCCATAGATGATGATATGGCGCGGGGTATGATCCATGGTGAGAATGGTATCGGAGTCATAGATTCGAGGATGTCCAAAGTCCACATCCTCCGGATGATAGGGCCTTGAACCGGTGGCAATCACCACGTTTCGGGTTTTCAGCAGATGCAGCCGCCCTTCCCGGTCCGCCACCTTCACCTCATTGTTGCTCAGCAGCTCTCCCCGGCCACCGAATACCGTCACCCGGTTGCGGATATAGAAGTCCGTGCGCACCTGGACCTGGGAATCAATCACCTCGCGGGTCCGGGCAATCAGGTCCTGCCAGCGCACTTCCCGGGGGTTGATGATGCCGCGCAGCAGCGGATTGCGTTGGGTGCGGATCACTTGGCGCACCAAGTGGCGAAGCGCCTTGGAAGGAATGGTTCCCCAGTGAGTACAGTTGCCTCCAAGGGATTTCTGGTCTTCCACAATGGCTACCCGCAGGCCTTTCTTGGTCGCCTGCATGGCCGCCGCTTCACCCGCCGGCCCACTACCAATCACCACCAGATCCCAACCCGCACTGATATCCATTCACTTCTCCTTTCCGCGACAGCACTATTATAGGCATGTCCCCCAGCTGGCACGAGTAAGACCAAAACTGAGGCTCCCTAGCCATATTGGCAGAGACTGGCATGATGGGGAGGATGGAAGAAATGATCCAATCCGATAACAGAGGTGTCTGACATGGAAGAGCGCAGCGAACACAAGCCCTCAAAGCTGGCCCGTGGAGGAAAGACAACAGGCCGGTGGCTGGTGACCCACCCGATCGGGGCCTTGCAGATTCTGGCAGTGATAGTAGTGGCAATTATCGTGCTTCAGAATCTGGAGCCCACCAGCATCGATATCCTGTTCTGGACACTGGTGGACATCCCCAAATTACTGCTTTTGCTGGCCAGCATGCTGGCCGGAGGGTTGATCTGGGAACTGTTGCGCCGCAGCTTGCTACACCGCCGTAAAGGGTCGGCGGCGCCATAACAGTAATAACAGACCGGAGAGCAGGCCAAGGCTCCAGCTACCGGCGCTGGCGTCTTCCTGTTCTCCCGGGTAGGTGATGGTGAAGGTGGCAGCCGCCGACGTACTACCACAGTGATCCTCCACTTCCAGAGTAAAGCTGTCCTTGAACGGGCTGAAGTTACTATCGGGGATGTAGGTCACGGTGCGGGCGTCAGAATTGATGATTATCCCCGTGCCCTGAGCACTACCCGTTTCATTATTACGTTTAGTAAAACTAGGCTCATCCTTGATTCTAAGCGTTGGCCAATTGATGGAACTCGAGTCACCATCGGAGTCATCAGCCGTAATTTTGAAGGTCACAGATTCACCAGGACGGCTGCTACGGGTCTGGCCAGTAATGCTCGGCGCCTTGTTGGTGATACTCATGCTGACAGAAGCATCCGAGGACTGCTGGGCCGGTGCCGCGTTGTCTTCAAAGTTGTAAAGGAAAACCAGTCGAGGCGTGTCTCTGTCATCATCATTGAGGGCTTCACAAACTGCATCTTTGGCTGGATCTACTGAATCTGGAATGAAGCCCTGGTTTGAAGGAGTGAACAGGACGATACAATTTTCGGCCACATCTCCATCATCATAATTGTCCGGATTGCGATTAATGAAACGCTGGGGAAGCGGATCGCCGCATTTCACGTCATAACCATCAACCGATTCGCTATAAAATTCCCAGACAAACTCGATAGTCGTGCCATCGGCTTGGGATCCACTGCCACCAAGAACATAACGGCGGGTCGCTGAGTCATACATGTAGGAGCCGACCGCCGGATTGACCTCTTCTTTCCCGCCGACAATATCAAATTGCGCCGGAGTGAAAACGAAACGGTCGTCCAGTAACTCGCCATTTCCATCAAGCAGCTCAATCTCGGCTCCATCACTCGGCAAATCATTATCAAAGACGTCTATCAGGACGCGGCGATCTGGCGCACGCTGGTTATTGGCCTCGTCATCTGCAGCGGTAATTTGTTGATATTCAAAGGCCCCTCGATCACAAATGCCACCAGAAGTCCTGGCAATACCACGCAAATCCGCAGCGCGGCAGCGCAGCGGAGTTGAGGTACCAGATTGCAGATCCTCTTCGTCGTTGCCGGCATCAATGATTAATAAATCGTTGAGATCAGCAGCAACGAGATACGGAGGCGTATAGTCCGTAGAACTACCCGCCTCACCTTCCAGCACTGATGACATGCCCGCGGTTCCACCTTCCCCATCGTCATTGTTCTCATCTGTACCACTCGCCGTACAGGCAGCGCCAGAAAACAGGTTGTAAACGCTATCGCGCAATTCCCCGGTACCTGTTGAGCAACTGGTTCCACTGGCCGCAACAATACTGTTTGCCAAGCTGACCGTGGCTTCAGAGTCGCCCAGTTCAATACCATTCCCCGGAGCATTATTCACGAAGGTCAGATTCATCAGACGGACATTAATATCCACGCCACTGAGATCCAGGGCCGAGCCTTTCGGTGCACTGTTGTCCACAAAGGTACTGTTGGAAAATGCAATGAAATTGCCGGTTGGAACATTCAAATCAAAGGCGCCACCCTCAACGTCAGCATGGTTGCTCTCAAACGTTGTATCAACAGCGGCAAACCGGAAACTCTCTCCATTCTGGGCTGTGGTTGCCATAACACCACCGGATTGCAACGCCTCGTTACCTGTCACATAGGCACGATTGAAGGACACCTGTTTTTCATTGCCGGCGTTGGCCCGTACATAGATAACCCCACCGGAACGGTCTGCCCGGTTATTGCGAAGGATAACCCGGTCAAAAATCACGGAGCCGCCGGTAATGACTGCACCGCCAAATCCCTGATCACCCACGGGGGTACCTCCAGGCACAGAGGCGTTACCGCCTTCCAGCTGGAGATAGCGAAACAATACACTGGGATGACCATTGCTAACTGGCGCTCGCACTTCGAACAATCGGCTCTGTCCATCCCCGATAATTCGGGTGATGGTGTCCTCAGCATCCGGCTCTGCATCATCTGCATTGCGAACGCCTTTGCCGACCAGCTCCACACTGCCCCCCTGGATTACCAGTGTGCCTTCCAGATGGATATCGCCGGCAGGCAGCAGGATGCGATCTTCGCCTTTGGCACCGAAATCACAATCCGGGCTACTGAAAGTAGCGGCATTGGCCAACGCTTCTCGCAAGGTGCACAGGCCATCATTGGTAATGGAAGGGTTATCATCGAGCAGGGAGTTCACTTCAATATCAGCAGCCAACACTGTGCCCGATAGCATCACGGCAAGGGCAACAAGCCCTGAACGCCACCGGCGGAGCAGGCCACCAACGAGCAACGTTAAAAATGCCAGGACTGAAAAAGAACCACCGCTGCTGCCACCCAGAATACTCTTGGGCTCTGTCAGACCACTGGACGGCTGCGCCACCATATTGGCAATTTCACTCTGATCCAGACCGATATCGGTACCACCAGCAAAGGCATACCGGGAAACCAAATAACGCAGCTGATCTACGCCGTGAAAACTGCTGTCCGGGGAATAACGAACACGAGGGTAACCCTGGCCATCAATTTCCACTGATGCCCGTCCCCGCTCAGGGGCAACAATAATTGTCATGCAACGCTCAAGTACTTCTTGCTCAAGGCAGGCACTATCCATGACCGGGCAGGTGCCTTCATCAATAATGATTGGTTCCAGACGTCCACAATCCACCACAGTGTCATTTCTGTCATTTTTCAGCACGTCTCCGAGCACAGTCCGGCCGCTAATCAGATCAATCTCATCCGGTTGCGCCAGTGCACGCAGAAATTCCACCGCTCCCACGTCACAACGTCCACCAGCGCCACCACGCGACTCACCGCGCATGTCTTGCTTGGCACATTGATCTACCGTTTCCGGGTTACCGCGATCGAACAGGCTGGGAGTTGCCTCCGGTATTGTCGTATCCAACCCGGCGGGTTCCGGGTTAGGGAGAAAGCCAGGAAAATTTCCGCCCAGCTCTTCGGCAGGAATCGGTATGCAGGCTCCGGAGCCGGTTCCCACGCAAGTGACACGACCGGCCGTTGTCTCATTCCAGCCAAGCAGCACTTCCGCCGAGGCTCCGTTCGGGTCCAGTGTCACCGGCGTCCCTTCGGTCTGCTCCCGCGGCAAAGGGCACGTCGCGTCGTCGGTAATTGTGTAAAGCAAGGTAGCATCGGCATCGTCGGTGCCATCCAACGCAGTACCCGCACATGCCCCATTGCTGTTACCTGCCAGTACCGTATTGAAGATAAAGGCCGTACTGAACGCTTCTGGTGGATCTTCATCCGGATCGGTCGGCACATCCAGCTGAGCTTCATCAAGATGTAGCGCCAAGCCTTCGTTGAAGACGATCGTCATGTTCTGCAGCACCAGCTGATGCTTCGGCGCTACCAACTGGATAACGCCGCCACTATTGTTGGTGATGGTTCCATTGGTCAGATCAAACACAATCTGCTTGTCTTCATCTCCATCCAGATAGAACAGCCCACCATCAGACTGAGACTCGTTACCTGCCATGTAAAAGCGGTGACCGGTAATTTCCCCATCAAACTCGGCAGACGTTGCTATCACGGCACCATTGCCGCTGGCCACATTGTCTTCGAACAGCGTGCTTTCCGGAAAAGCCAGGTTGCTACCGTTCTCAAGGTATACCGCGCCACCGTTGATCGCCTGGCCTCCACGCAACTCGACATTCTCTGATAAGCCAAGCCCGCCATGAGCCAGGATCAACCCGCCATTTCTCTCTGCCGGGTCGACTTCATTATTGGCCGAGCCTTCCTGCAAAATAAGGTTACCCAGCGTCAGCGAGCCTCGCTCCAGCAGGAACACGCGGCTGTTTCCGCCCGCGGAGATGACAGGCTTTTCCTTGTCTTCCGGTTCTTCAAAGCTGTCCAGGAACACATCAATTCTGATATTGGGCGAAATGGGAGTGTCATCGCCTTCATCAAGATCGACAGGCACTTTCACAACGATCTCTACTAGACAGTCATCTTGGGCCGTTGGAGTGCATTCGGGGTCCACAACTTCTTTTGTCTCATCAACAAACTTGACCTTCCTGCCCCCCAGGGGAAGCTCCCCTTCAGTCAACAGGTACGTCTCACCTTCAAGCAAGCGAATAGTGTCATTACCAGTGCCCGCCTCACAGGCCCCGACGCTGACTTGGTAACTGATCGCGTAAATGGCTTCGCGCAGAGTGCACCGACCACCGCTCGACTCCGGGGTTACTTTGTAATAGCTGTCTTCCGGAGCGAACTGGGGGGCATCGGACTCTTCGTAGACGACACGTTCAACAGAAACCGCCACATCGTCCGTGGTCTCGATTTTGTAAACGGTTGCCTGGGAAGTGGCGGCTGCGAGAATAAGGGCGCAGCCAGCAAGGGTTTGCCAAAGCGCGATGTGGCGCATGTTGTGCTCCTGCAGGCTTTTTTGTGCCTGGCGTTATTGTTCTAATCTGGATCCAAAGTCCGACAATGCACTGATCACCGGAACGTAATCTGATGTAACCAATCATCAATATAGCGACTACTTACGTAGCAGACTGTTGCCTCTTCGTTAAGCGACCCTTTTTACCACCCCAGCGCATCCTTGACAAAGGGAATAGTGACCGAGCGCTGTTGCGCGAGGGCCATACGGTCAAGGCGGTCAAGCAGCGCCATCAACGCCCCGGGGCTACGCTCACTGCGCAACACGATATAGTGAGCTACATCCTGCTCAATCCGTAGCCCACGGGCCCTGGCCCGCTCCTGTAACATTTTTTGCAGGTCATCATCTGCCAGAGGGGCCAGCCTGTATACCGGCCCGGCGGCCAGGCGGGTGGCCAGATCCGGCAGTAACAGGCCGGTGGCGGTCGGAGAGGCATTGGCGGTCACCAGCAGGTGCCCGCCCTGTGCCATCAGACGGTTATAAAGGTGAAATAAGGCCTCTTCCCAGGCCGGATCACCGGCAAAACGCTGACAATCATCCAGCGCCAGCAGATCGAATTGTTCCATGGCCTCCAGCACCGCCGGCACCAGCGGGAGTAGCTCGCTGGCAGGCAACAGGCAAGCATCCATGCCCTGCTGCTGGGCCAGGCGCACCGCCCCTTCCAGCAGGTGGCTCTTGCCCTGTTGCTCCCCGCCCCAGATAAAGGCCTGACGATCTGCACCCAGCACCACTTCACGGACGCCGGCCAGCGCGGCCCCGTTGGGGCCGGACAGGAAATTGGAAAGGTCATTTCCCTCACGCAATTGCAGCGCCAGGGGCAGCTGTGCGCTCATGGATCAGGAACGCCAGCAGTAGCGCCACTGCGGCCCGGCGACCGAGTCGTCCGGGCAGGGGCGCAATTGTCGGGAAAGCTCCAGCAGGCTACGTAGCTGGGAATCGCTGGCACCGAAATCCAGGCCGAAAGTCACTCCCTGATCAGAGGCCTGTACTAGCGAGACGGCCCGCATGCCGCTCAGCCCTGCCAGGAAACCCTGCAGCTGATGCCAGTCAGCCAGCGTTTCCACCTGCTCGACCTCCAGCAGGGTGAGCCGCTCGGAAGCGCTGCTGGCCACCGCATAACGCTGGGCGAGCTGATCGGTCACCGCATCCACCAACGTTGTCACCGCCTGTTCAGCGGAAGCACTGTCCTCACGCCCCTGATTCAGGGTCTTCTTGCCCTGTAACACACGCCAGCTCACCGTGGCCGGCGAGCCTTGATACAAAACAGCAGCGACAACCAGTTCATGAGGGTATCGCTCGGAAGCGGACCGCAACTGGTTATCGAAACGGCCGCGGACATCCGCTACGGTGACCGCATTACGGTCCTGACTGTCCCATTCGGGTACCACCAGGGATAGCCCCCGGCGCCGGGCTTCGCCAACCAGGTGCTCGCGCAGTTCATGATCTCCCGCCACCATATCTCCACGGCCGGTGCCCTGCTCTACCAGCCAGATCAACACCTGAGGACGCGGAAAGCCCCATACCGGCGCGCCCGCTGCCGCCATGAAATCCATCAAGCCGCGGGTGTCATAGCGGACCATCAGTTGATCACCGTCGTAATCGTAGCGAGTGACCCAACGGTCCAGCTGCGCCAGAGCCTGCTCGGATACCGGCTGCTCAAGGACTTGCTGTTTGCCACTCAGACGCACCAGCATGTCCTTCAGCCCTTGCTGCAGAGCCTGCTGGCGCTGAGCCTCGCCACGGCCATCAACCGTCAGCGCCACTGTATTCAGAGACTCTGCCTGGGCCCCAAGGGCCAACCCCAACAACAATGCCACGATTCCAAGAAAACGCATGACCGCCCATTCCAACCTGAAAATTCAAGCGCGCTATTATCACTGATAACCCGCCGGGACGCGAGACGCCTGACACCAGACACCGTGCAATTGCACAACGGTTTTCTGTTCTCACCGCATGCAGCGTGCTGCCAGCGGCAATTCTGCCGGTTTGGCTGGAAAGATAGCCCCCTCACCCTTAAAATACGCGCCTTCACCAATCCGGAGCCCCCCATGACCGATCAGAAACGGCCGCTGACTTACCGTGACGCCGGTGTCGATATCGACGCTGGCAACGAGCTGGTAAAACGTATCGCCCCCGTGGCCAAACGCACCCG
>Ga0208468_1000556_pt1 | contig 10814 bp, 8 predicted proteins | sample DeeseametaMP0960_FD_184198 | JGI IMG/M metagenome (GOLD analysis project Ga0208468, IMG submission 184198) | Marine microbial communities from the Deep Indian Ocean - MP0960 (SPAdes) | ecosystem: Environmental > Aquatic > Marine > Oceanic | place: East of Madagascar, South Indian Ocean... | reverse complement strand
AACTACAACGAAATAGCTGAAGATTTCTTTGATGTTCGCGTGGACGGTAAGTTTGTCGCTGACGTGATGCTAGGCGGTGGAACGTCTTACTTTGAACGCGATGACAGAGATATTTTGGCGCAGTTTATTGATGCTGGCTACGAATATGCCGATTCATATAACCGTCTGGCTTCAGTGCCTGCGGGAAGTAATGTTCTCGGTCTGTTTGCTCCAGTAGCGCTGCCTGCGGTATTAGATGACAAGCGCAAAAATCGTCTTGAGTACCTAACTCAACATGCTATTAAACACTTAGAAAACGACAATGGGTTCTTTCTTCTCGTTGAAGCAAGCCAAGTAGATTGGGCTGGTCACGCAAACGATATCGCGTCTGCCATGGCTGAGATGCACGATTTAGCGCAAACCATGGAATATTTGCGAGATTATGTAAAAGCACACCCTGACACTCTTGTTATCTTGACGGCGGATCACAGCACAGGTGGCTTAACCATTGGCGCAAACGGCGACTACCGCTGGAGCCCTGAACATCTTAAGTCTATGTCAGCCTCGGTAATGACAATTGCTTTAGAGATGGCAAATGAAGAGAACCCTGGCGAATTTGTGGCGCAGAAGCTTGGCTTGTCGTTGAGTGAAGAAGAGCTTGCCACGCTAGATAGCGTATCAAACCAAGATGATGAAACTCGCTTCATGGCAGTAAAAACCTTCTTAGACACCAAAACAAACACGGGGTGGACAACAGGCGGTCACACTGGTGTAGATGTTGAAGTATTTGCTTTTGGTGCTGGTTATCAATCGCTTATGGGGCAAATTGATAACACGGATATTGCAAAAACAATCTTCAGTTTTATCGATAAAAAACAGCCAGTAATAATCGATTCCGATTCAAATAAAGTATCAGAAAAGGTATCGACCAACATTGAGCTTACGTCAGACGAAGATGATGATGGCTTGTGTGACTTTAAGGAAGATTGGCGCTGTAACTAATCGCTACATTGTTTGTATAGAAATTAAAGCGCCAGCGTTTTTATAACAAGGCGCTTTATTTTTATCTGTGGTAAGCAGGAAAGGAGAACTATGAAAAACGAAATGCTGGCACTACTTCAAGATATCTATGATGAAGTTGAGCCCATGTTGGGCATGGGAAAAGTTGCCGACTACATCCCTGCGTTGGCCACGGTTAATCCACGGCAATTTGGCATTTCAATTTGCGATACAAACGGTCAAATAACGTCGATAGGCGATGCGAGCGTTCCTTTTTCTATTCAAAGTATCTCAAAAGTCTTTAATCTTGTTTTAGCTATCAATCACTACGGTGAAACTATGTGGGAGCGAGTTGGATGCGAGCCATCCGGCCTGCCGTTTAATTCTCTTGTACAGTTGGAATATGAAAACGGTATTCCCCGCAACCCCTTCATTAATGCCGGTGCGCTGGTGGTTAGTGATATGGTGCAATCTCGGTTCGCTTCCCCTTTTATTGCCATGCGAGATTTCGTAAGACGTTTAAGCTGTAACGGCGATATCGTGGTAAATAAGGTGGTGGCGGAGTCTGAATACGAGCACCGCTCTCGCAATGCAGCAATGGCATATTTGATGAAAGCCTACGGAAATTTTGAAAACGAAGTGGAAGATGTGCTTCGTAATTATTTTCACAACTGTGCGCTAGAAATGAGTTGTGAGGACTTGGCGCGCTCAACGAGCTTTCTTGCTAACGCAGGTTTTTCTACTTGCGCAAATGAAAAGGTGCTAACGCCTTATCAAACCAAACAAGTGAACGCGCTTCTGGCGACTAGCGGTATGTATGACGAAGCTGGGAGCTTTGCTTTTAAAGTAGGCTTGCCGGGTAAAAGTGGCGTAGGTGGAGGCATAGTGGCTGTTGTACCAGGACGCTTTTCAATATGCGTATTTTCGCCAGCGCTTAATAGCGTGGGTAATTCTCAGCTAGGTGTGGCGGCTTTGACATCGCTAAGTGAACGCATCAATTGGTCTATTTATTAGGGGCTATTGCGCTTCGCTGCATATCAAAGGTCAACAGGCCTTAGTAGCCTGTCAATTCCATAAAGCCGCTCCCTGAATGGGAGCCTTTTATTTCCACTCGCCCTTCATAATAGGGAAATAAGCTGTTATTCCATTGGTTTTCTTTAAACGGTTTTACAGTAACGTCGATATCTTTTATTGGTATTTGAATGCGCCAAATGGTGGGGACAGCGCGAGGTACTCCTCCCTCGTTGATTGTTTCATACGCCATTGGCGTAATTGATACGTTGGCTTGGTCGATAGTTTCTTTCGTGCCATTTTCCGCTATATAGCTAGCCGTTGTGAATATTTCGCTGTGTTTGCTTTTGCTGTTTTTCATGTTTTCATTCATGGCGTGCATGCGAAACGCCATCAATTTATTTCCATCGTCTAGATGCAGCGAGAACCAATCCCATCCCATGGCTTCACTATTGGCTAGGTGGCTCGTCCATTCGTGATCAAACCAGCCTTTACCCGTAACTCTTACGCTATTGCCCTCTATGTTTAACGTACCTTTCGCGTTAATAAATGGTTGGCTGTAATAGTAAGAGCGAAGGCGTTCGTCTTGTGTTTTTTTACTGTAGCCGTTATCACCCTGTTTGATGAAAGGCCCATAGGTATCTAGATTAAGCGAGACTTTGACGGCGCTAACGCCCGGTGTATCATTTAATTCTGATAAGCTGTCTGCAGCGGTAGCGGGGATTTTTCCATTTATTTTGACCGGATGATGCGTGCTGCTTTGCCCAAAAGCGACTTTTAACACGGACGGGAACATGGCTTTGCTTTCTGCACCTGTTTGGACCTCCGCCTGTGCCGCTTTCCAAACCCAATCGTCAATAACTGTTGTAAAGGGTTGTTGATTCACATAGGCATTACCTACACCGCCGCTTGCAAATCGTTCTTCGAAATAATGCTGTTCAGCGGTATGTAGCGAAGCATGTCCCATCCACTGCTGGCCATCGCTCCAGTTTTTTGCGATATGGTTGTTGGCGTTAACTTCAGCACTATTTTCAGCATTAGCCTTAGTGCTTTGAGGGGCGTCTAGCTCAGTATTGAAACGAAAAAGCGTATATTGAAGGCCGAACTCTTGCCCGTCTTCAGCGCTTAACACAAACGTGAGGTACCACCACTCTAACTGAAAATCGGGATGACTCATGTGATCGCGTGGTAATTCAACAGTATTGCCCCGCTTTACTGGCGTAAAGGCGTCGCTCGACTGCATGTTTCCAAAAAAGCCCTTTGGCGTGGAGGTTCCCAGAGTTTCGTTTTCATCTTTTGGGTTTTCAGTACATGCACTCAACGTGAAACAAACAGCTACAAGTACTAAAAAGATGTTGGCTTTAAATCGCAAAAACGTGGTGTTGGCACTACCTAAATGGTTTGTCATAGCTGAACTTCCTGCCTTAAATCAATTTTCGGCTTAAGTTTTCCTAAAGGTAACAACAGCACCAGTGAAACGATAAGCAGCGATAACCCCACGTTAGAGAGAATAACCTCTGCATTAATTGAAAGCGGGTACACCCAGTTAAATGCATGCCGGTTTACTTGTTGAATAAAGACATAGGCCAAGTACACGCCAAAAGGAATAGCGAGCAAGGCTGAGATAAAACAAAGCAGCAGATATTGCGCAAACAGGGATACTTTTACTTTAAGCTGACTAACGCCAAGGGCACGCAATACAGATAACTGCGCTGCGCTGCCTATGGTTAGTACCGTCAGCGAAACAGCGAAGGCGACGCCCGCCACCAATAGGGTGGCAATGTTAAGGCCGTCGGTTAATACAAAGGTACGATCAAAGGTCTGCATAGAGGTATCTAACAGCGCTTGTCGGGTATAGACGGCAATTTCGCGGTGTTCCCCTAACTGTGATTTTAGCTGCTGTTCGAGGATGTCCTTTCCATAGGTGCTTTGTTTGTTGTCGCCTATCACGTTAGTCTCAATAGGCGGCTCTGGGTAAATAGCCACTACACCGGAAAAAAGTTGATCCCTGATAAGGACATCGTTTCGATTAAATGAGGGAAGAGGCACTAATATTTGCCCGTTCAGGTTACCGTAGTCGGGATAAATACCCAGTACTTTCCATTGAGGCGTCGCTGCAAATACGTCTGAGTTCGACGAACTGCTTTGTGAGCCTTGTGTTGGGTCAGTAGTTTTATCTTGTGGCGAGCTAAACGCCTCGTTAGATGTATTAACCGCCAAAGAACTTGAATTCGCAGTTTTACGAAGGTGAATATTTTCTATATCTAGCGTGTGTCCTAACTTAGCGTTAAGGGCAAACGCTAATTGCTGATTGATGAATACCCCTTTCCCTTCTGTAAACTCACGCCACACCGTGTTGAGGTCGTTGTTTATTACATCTTCGAGGACAAGCGCCTTTTTACCGTTTTGGTGAACGGGGTAGCTACTGATAGAAACGTGGGTGGGCGAGATGTTACTGACTTCACGTGTTTCTTTATGTATCTCTTTATGTGTCTCTTCTTGAGCATGTGAGCCAATAACAGCTCCCTCGGCCTTAAGTAAAGGAGTTAAAGCAAGCGGAGGTAACGATTTGGTAGATAACGTTTCGATACGACTAAGTGGCGCGTCGGTGTACAGATAGAAAGGCGCGTAAAGCCTTTGCGTTAACCACTGTTCAGTGGCGTCTCTAAAGCTGTCCGTCATGGTGTTCATACCAATATTTGCGGTTAGCGCGATAAAGAATGCACAAACGGCGAGACGGGCTTTGCTAGACAGTAAATGCATATTAGCAATGACGTAGTGGAACGCGGGCCACTGTCTTGGTACAAATCTAGTCAGTAGCCTAGAGAAAATAGGTAACCAAAGAAGAATAAGCGCGCAGCTGGTAAGGAGTAACAGTGCAACAAAGAAAAGTGCTGAAGCAGTAGAAGATACGAACCCCTCAGCGATAAATAATAGTAGTAGGGCACATAATGAGATAAGACCTACGGCAAATTGGCCTAACGCGTTTTCTTTTTTGACAGGCGCTACGGTTAGGGCATTTGAAAGCTTAACTATAGAAACTAACGAAAAAACAACTAGCGATATAAAGGTCGTTGTTAATGCGAAGCCGAAGGTGAAAAGCAGATTAACGTCTGGGTTAACAAATACAGCGTTAAACAACGACGTAAATGTACCGTTTATCACAGGTGACAACCATGACGCAGCTTGAAAACCGATGAACATGCCAATTGGAATACTTATTACGCAGTAAACAAGCAACTCGGTGAATAAGGCAATGCTTAAAATTCGCTGAGATATGCCCAGCTGCCGTAAACGAATGATATTGGGTAGCCGCGTGCGGTACATCAAGTTTAGCGCGTTAAGTACTATAAAAAGCGCCACAACGCCCATCAGTCCACTCATCGCCCAAAGATTTAATCTAAAACTATCTGGCAACGAACCGGTGTCATTGTCTGTATTGCTAGTGGTTTGCTTTACAGGTATTCCAAGTAGGGTTTCTATTTGGGTTAAATGCTGATGTGATAGCGGTGAAAATGCAATAAACCCGGAAAGTGGGACGTAAGCTTTCTGTTGCTTTGCTTGTTTCTCTTGCGCGCGTTTAGCATTGTCAGGAATAACAGGCTTAACAGGTTCATCATTCTCAATCGTTACCCCGCCTCTGTAAAACTCATCGATAGAGATTAAAATTGTATTTTGCGGAGCAAAGCTGCTCACATACGCGCTTACCGTTGCAGGCCAATAGGGACTTGGCGCGGTTTTTCTATCGATTTCATTGAGCGTGTCGTGACAGGCCAGTTTTGCGTTCGTTAAGGGGTGAATAAGCCCATTTACTGCGAAGTCTACCCCAGAATTTGAGCGCAATTCGCGTCCCGCTGGCGTCTGCTGGTTTTCCATTTCACTAAATTTCTTCGCATTTTGCGATAAATAGGAAAGCGAAAGAGCGCTATCGTTTTGGGCAGGCGCTTCAAAACCTCTCTTTCTAAATGCATTTCCTAAAAGAGGCTGAGTATCAACACCGATTAATGTGAGAGTTGTTGTGGGCTTGCTGGCATTGCACGATAGGGTGATGTCTCGTTCAGCTATCGCAACAAGCTGGGTAAACCCCTGCTTGCGAAGCGTGGCATAATCGCTTTGTGTAAAGCGATCTCTGCTGTCTGCTGGGGTGATGATACTACCCAAGGTAAGCCCTTGCTTCGACTGTAATAGTTCACCTTGTGTGGCGCCTTCGTTTATAAGCAAAACGGTAACTAAGCCAGCATTGGCCAGTATAATTGCGGCCATAATGAGCAAAGGCTCCCACGGCCTGTGCCTTGCCATTGCAAGTAAGCTAGAGAGCGCTAACAGTAGAGTGCGTAGCACGTTATCTTCCTACTTGCTGTTTTCGGTGGGTTTTTCACAGGGCGCATATCGCTAACGTTTTTCACCTGTAATTAGCTTGCTGCTACTGGTGAAGATAAGGTTTGTTCTTTAGTTTTATATTTCACACTCTCTAATACCCCTTTATGTAGTCGCAATGCGGCGTCTGCTTTTACTGCGACGTCTTGGCTATGAGTTACCACAACAAGAGAAGTATTGGCCTCTTTACAAGTTTTAAAGAGTAAGTCAGACACGGTTTCGCTAGTGGTTTCGTCTAAGTTGCCGGTGGGTTCGTCGGCCAAGATAAGCGAGGGGCGATGTACAAGTGCTCTAGCAATGGCACAGCGCTGCTGTTCACCGCCAGATAACTGACTTAGCGGCTTTTGCGCTAGGCGTAATATTCCAAGCTGCTCCATTAACGCTAATTGGTAGTCGTTATCTACATTACCTTTTAGCCTTGCAGTAAAGGCAATGTTGTCCCACGCATTAAAGCAGTCGAATAGATTGAAGCTTTGAAACACGATACCTAAATGCTGTTTGCGAAAATTATCAATATCCTTCGCTTTAAATGTATTATCGAGTTTGCTATTGCCAGCAATCGACAATCCATTTACCGCAATATCTCCTCCGTCGGGCGTCTCAAACCCAGCAATAAGCGACAGCAAGGTAGATTTACCGCAGCCAGAAGCCCCCTGAATACTCACCGATTCACCTGTCTTTACGGTAAGGTTAAGGTTGTTGATGAGCGGAGCCCCTGTCTTTGAAAAAGATTTCTTTAAGTCTTTTATTGTCAGCATAATTCGCCGTTTTGTATTGAACCGTCTTAGTGTGAACATGAAGGAGCGAGAATGCATGCAATAGGCAATATTCAGCGCTTATGGCGTAATGCTAGAGGCGCAATGCGCGCTTTAAATTAGCGCCAACATGTTCTAATAGAATGGGTTATTTTTATCATTGAGAGTATACGTAATACTCACGCTTTTTGGTTAAAAGCGGTGTGGGAATTTGATGGCTAGTATTCTTCTGCGTTTCAGGAAATTGCTTTAGTAGCCTAAATTACAAAATATGTAATAGCTTCAGTCGTAGGGAAGGGCATGTTAAAGGGGCGTTAAGCCCCTTATCGATTGTCTTTTTACTGATTAATAAAGTTATCGAGTTCTTCGCCAGTAATTTTTTTGATTTGAGCGAATAAATACCAGAGCGCTGCAATAAGCAAAATCATGCTCGGGATCACAATGACTGGATAGCTAAGCGCAGTCATTCGGCCAAGCTCTTCAGTGTATGCCGTAGTGCCCGGCTCACTGACCAAAATCATTTTAGCTAAAATATAGTTAAGTGCAGAAGAGAGGAAAAACGAACTGGCTACGATGTAAGAGCTAACCGCGACTTTCTTTTTAAACTCGCTCTGCTTTCCTTTCGCATCAAGAACTTGGTTTAGGTGTGGCCAGTTTATGATTTGGTCGTTCAAAATAAGCATTTTGACCAAGGGTTTATTGGAGTATTGGGTTACCAGTACAGCAATACCGATAATGCCTGGGATAGCGGCTTCTTTTATCGCAATATACTCTGCGGGCAGTTTAAGTAAGCTAAACCCGCCGGTAAGTAGTACGCTGATAATGCCTAAAATGGAAAAGCCGTTGACCTTTCCCGACTCTTTTAAATCCCATAGGCCATAACCAATAGGAAAGCTGAGTGCCGCCACAATGCTCCACGCAGGGCCTAGGTAATCTTCCGAACTTGCATAGCTCATTAGCACCACAGGAATAACAATGTTAAACGCGAGGTTGCCGAAAAAGCCTTGGTTTTTTTGTGTAGGTTCTTGTACTGCTGACATATCTAATTACAACGTCTTATCTTGAGGCTAATTATACGTAAACTAATTAGCGTGCCCAGTGCCATGCGGCAAATAAGCCGCCAATAAAGCCAAACAGATGATATTCAAAGGAAATAAATTTGGATGTGGGAAGCACACCAACCAGCATTCCTCCGTATAGCGCTGCAACTACTAGTGAAATAAGCAAATACCGCACTTTGTTACTTCTAAACCCTGCTAGCACGAGGAAGCCGAAGTAGCCATATACCATGCCGCTCGCGCCAATATGCGTAGCGCTTCTACCGAACAGCCACACGCCCAAACCACCTATAAGCAGTGCGCTTAGCGTAGCGATAAGAAACGTGCGTTTTCCCCACTGCATAGTAAGCCACATGAACAGCAAAAGAGGCACCAAGTTAGCCATCAAATGCGTGGGTGTACCGTGAAGGAAAGGGGCTGTGAATATATATGGCAAGGTTGAAAGTGTACGAGGCACTACACCAAACTGATTAAGTGCATTGCCGGTAAGTAAGTTTGCTACTTCTATTACGATTAACAATGCACCTAGCGTCAGTAGAACGCGAATTTGGAAAGAAAGCGGCTTCATCGAAGGCCCCTAAAGTAGATTACAAAATAATATGAGGAAGGTAGCGAGAGAGATCTTGGGTAATAGCAGATGCATCTTCTCTTACTGAAATACCTGCTGGCATGTCATCTACCAACCAACTACCTATGAGTGTATGGTTACCTTCAAAAACGGGTAAAGGTTCAAATGCTTGAACAATATAGCCTTCTTCGCCGTAAGGACCATCGCTAAGCCTATTCTCAATTCCACCTTCAATGATTGAAACATTCGCGCCTTCCCTAGAAAATAGAGGCTTTTTAATCCACTTTCCTGATAGCGTGTTTGTGTTTATTTCATCTGAAAAATAAGCGGGAAGCAGGTTAGGGTGGCCTTCAAATTTCTTCCAAAGCTGAGGAAGCAAGGCTTTATTGGAAATTATCGATTTCCATGGGGGCTCTATCCAATTAACTTGGGCGTCTTCTAACACGTCGCCAAACTCTTCGCGTAGCATAAACTCCCAAGGATAAAGCTTGAAGCAGTCTGTAATGGGCGCGTCTTGAAGATCAGTAAAAACGCCCGTGTCGGCTAACCCAATGTCTTCAATAAAAACGAAGTCAGCTAAAAGCCCGGCCTCTGTAGCGCAGTCTTGTAGGTACTGCACTGTTCCGCGGTCTTCTACGGTATCTTTACAACACGCCATGTGCAGTTGATTAATGTTGTAGTGCAATGCTATTTCGCGAAAGCGATGAACTAGTTTTTCTTGCAAGCTATTGAACTGATCAGCGTGCAGGGCAAGTTTGCCGGCATCCACATTTTGTGAAAGCCACAGCCACTGCCAAAAGCCAGATTCATACAAGCTGGTGGGCGTATCTGCATTGTTTTCTAGTAGCTTAGCTGGCCCTTTGCCGCTGTAGACAAGGTCAAGGCGTGAATACAAACTGGGGGCTCTTTCCTGCCAGCTGTTTCTTACTAAGTCCCAATGTTGCTCTGGAATTCGAAAACGAGTAAGTAATTCCTCACTATTAACCACATCTTCGGTCACTGCCAAGCACATTTGATGTAGTTCGGCTGTGGGGTCTTCAATGTCGTTTTCAATTTGCGCTAGCGTGAATTGGTAGTAGGCACTTTCATCCCAATACGGCTCGCCATACATGGTGTGGAAATGAAAACCAAACTCGTTAGCCAACTGCTGCCAGCCCTTGCGAGGCTGGCAAGGCATTCTAAACATAGTTATCCGCCCCAGCCGCCTTTACGGCTGCTGCTACCCCAAGACGATTTTGCACGAACGCTGCTACCAAACCCGCCTCGTTTCATTGTGCGGTTCACGGTAGGCTTAGGCTTATAAACGTCTTTGTTTACGCGATATTTTCTTTTGCGAATGTCACCGTCGAACACATAGCCGTCTGCCGTTATCCAGCGTGAACGAAACGGTGAATTATATGAATAGGAAGTATATAAGGGCTGTGAGTAATAGCGATTTGGCGATAGCAGAGAGCTCACCATGTAGCCTGCCATGAATGGCATGAAAAAGCTGCCGCTACTATTATTCACATATTGGCACTGGTTAGGGCCAAATTCATGTTCGCAGTCGTACTCAGAGCTAAAGCGCGGACTGGTGCGCATGGCCTCGTCGACCGCTGTCTGGTAGGCAGCTTCACAACGCTCTACTGCATCAGGAAAATCCTGTTTACAGTCTTCTAGCGAGGTGTAAATGGTGGCGTCTTCTTTTTCGCCGCCACAACCACTTAAAATAACGCTGGCCACACCCAATGCTAAAGGCTTCACGCTAAAACCTTTGCGCATGCGACCAAGGTCAATATGTTTGGTGCGTTTTAATGCGGGCTTCTCACCTTGCACGCTATCAACAACATCAAGCTGAGTGTTTCGTTTATCAGTCATCGCTGCCCCCTTAATAGGTCATGCAAGCGGCATTGAGTAAGCCTACGGCAATAGACATGCTGGCAAGCATAACACCCGCAGAAACTTCGTTATTGTTTATGCGCTCAGCGATTTTCGGCATAAAGCTGAAACGCAAAATGGCAAACGCTAGGGATTGTGCAATCACAGCAACCAACGCCCAAATAGCAAAATCTACTACAGCAACCGAGT
>Ga0208468_1000550_pt1 | contig 10858 bp, 8 predicted proteins | sample DeeseametaMP0960_FD_184198 | JGI IMG/M metagenome (GOLD analysis project Ga0208468, IMG submission 184198) | Marine microbial communities from the Deep Indian Ocean - MP0960 (SPAdes) | ecosystem: Environmental > Aquatic > Marine > Oceanic | place: East of Madagascar, South Indian Ocean... | reverse complement strand
TCAATGAGAAAACTAGACCAATCCGATCACTTAAGGTAAAACTGGCAAGGACGAAAAAGAAGAAGAAAAAGTGATCGGATAAAACCGAAACGACCGATCGGATTCACCGAAATACGCAAATCCTAAAATTTGTTAAGGAAACTGCGAACAAGTCCTATAATTTAGGTCCGGATCAAGACTTTGCACTGCCAGCTCAATTTTGGAACACTAAATTTCCTATTTCGGCCAATATACTGCCGTTTTAGGCCTAATTTCGCCCCTCATCCGGGCTATTCCCTGGTTTCAGACAGATCTTGGCTGTCGTCGTAACATCTGGTCTACTTTAAACAGGTTCGCCAAGGTGAATAGCATGGCTAACTGTGAGTCATTTTTCGTCAGCCCTTTATAGCGTGCTTTGATAAAGCCGAACTGACATTTGTAAGCGAGGTTATAAAGAGCTTCGAGCCTTGTTTATTCATGCAGCTAGGGCGGTGATGTCACGACCCTACAAGACAGGAAAAGTCTATGGTGAGTGGCTGATGAACTTACGCGCTACAAAGCCATTCAACGTTGTTACCGTCGCTTTGGCGAATAAGCTCGCCCGAATCGCATGGGTGGTCATGAAGACGAGGCAGGCGTTTAACAGCAACGGGTTTGCAATGATAAAAGTGATGACGAAAACGGTAGAACCACTGGATAAAAACCTGACACAAAAAACAGCTTACAGAAGCTTTGGCCTTTTTTGAGGATAATCCAGCGCGGATCTCATCGTGGAGCGGGTTGCGAAAGCGCCTAATCAGACTCCGAATACATTAGCGCATAACCAACCCCGTTATCGAAGTTTATTATTGCAATAACGAGGCGGACCATACATTTTTGTAAAGTAAGGTCGTATACGACACTTACCTGTAATCAAAGTACAACGAGGATGCATTGTGGAAAATATTCATCAGGATTTTATAAGAGATCTTAACGAAGCCACTGAGACGACATTACTCATCGAAGTCTATAAACGGCATGTTGAGGCAATGAGACGTCACAATGAGGCGTTTGATGAATATGCTGTATGCCGCGATGTCTTTGATGAAAAACTCACTGACAGGCAAACCAATGTCATTCGTGTCGATGCCAAAGCAGATCAGCCTAATCAGTTAATGTCTCAGATCTACGCGTTAGTCGGCGCAGATTTGAAGCAACGTGCATCCATTGATGCTGCATTAAAACTTGCCATTCATGTGTCGACAATGGGGCTATCTGAGCTGGTAAACAGCAGTATTTCAGATGCGATCTCTAATACGGTCAACGAACTGGTTGATGGCATTGGCAGCAAGATCACCGACTTTATCTCCTCCCGCGCGGAAGCGGAGCTGGTCAATGCGGCCGGCGACAAGTCATTGGAAGCAATCGAAGGCACAGACGCGACGAACGTCAAAGGAATGGAGCTGTTTTTAAGTCACGACGCCAGAAAACAATTACTGGAGTTGGCTTCCAGCGCTCCGGATGTGTCAACGCCACATGAAGCGATGCAATACATCGTCAAGCTGATTGAAGTATTGGGAATAGGTGCGCCAAAACTGATTGTGATAAACGATCCGTTTAGTCTTGATGTCGCGTCCTTGGCGCTGTGCTCATTGATGTTATCCCATGCCAAAGATAAAAAATTACAGGGCGAAACCTTTCCGGTATCCATTGTATTTAACTATACCCATCACCAACCGTTCGATAAGACCGATGACGCTTCAAAACAAGGAAGCCTTATAATCCGACTGCGTCATATGGTGCAGCGCTACGGCATGCTTGAAAAACCCGGCACCAACATCCCGACACCCGCGGTGAATTCATCTGTTTTTGTGGGGCGACATGACGAGCTTGCGTCGCTCAGTCAGCGCCACCATGCGTATATGGAAAGTGTGATAAATCGCAGCGACATCGCCCATCATTGGGAACTGATAAGCGGTGAGCCAGGGGCTGGTAAAACGGCGTTGGCAAACCAACATATCAGTAGACTCTCTGACTATGATGATAAAAAGGATACTGCACAGATACGGTTACGCCTGCTTAATCAAATCGGTCACCAGTCACAAAATACAGGGTTGGCATCACTGCTGCAGTCGATACAGCGCGAAGCGCTGAGGTTAACCGAGTATTACGATGCGCATAACAGCTTCCTCTATAAGGTGGTAAAGAACAAAATTGATGAATTTCGCGATGTCGGCGATAACATCAAAGAGATCTTCACCAAAGGCTCAGTCAGCAGCGATAACGTTCACGCACTGGCAAAGTCGATTGCCTCAGCAACGCACTACGGCACCCTCTTTGATGCGGCTAAGTCAGCAAAAAACAGACTGTCCATGGACCGCTACGCGAACGCGATAGGTGAGTCAATAAAAAAGGAAAATAAATCTGAAAAGGAGCAGCAGTTTGAAAGACTGTTAGCGGCGCTGTCGAAGCTGAAGCGACTGACCAGGGAAATCCATCCCGACGCGAAAACGATGCCAATCATGTTGGTCATTGATGATATCCAGTGGATAGATGAGCTGACTGCCGAGTTTATTACTGAGTGGCTAATGCCGCGTTACAGTATTGAGTTTGTGGGGACCTGTCGACAAGCGGATGCCGCGTTGTTAAGAAAAAAGACGAGCGACCAGCATGAGACTCGTCCCTTTACACGCGCATTGCTGTCGCTATTCGGACTGACAGAAGATGATGTGTCGACAACGTGCTATGAGACCAATATTAAGGGGATGGCTCGAGGCACGCTGACGTCACTGATTGAAGCGGTGTTCAGTAACCCGGATAAACGTGATGTCTCCCCTATCAGCAGCGCATTAATTGCACAGCTCAATGAACGCGATAATGAGCATGTGAACACGTTGTTTGCGATAGAAACGCTTAATCTTTTAAGCGATAAAGGTTTTTATCAGGATAAGGATGTTACGCCGTTATTTATTGAAACCACCCGCGGCCAGTATTCAATAAACAACATTCCGGCGTCAGCGTTTCAAAGCTGCATTGATACTGTATTTGGGCAGCTTAAGGACGCCTACAATGATGCGTTTGCCCAGGATGAGATGAAGCAGGATGCAAACATAGGCTTTACGTTATCGTCCTATGCGGTCATGGAAGAGCGGCTTCATATCCTAATGCAGTACTTGGGCGATTTCGGGGATATCGCTAATTTTACGCTGCAGATCGCATCCATGATTTCCGCGCCGTTTAGTTCACAGTTAGTTGACGATGTTATTGCGCATCTGAGGGGCCTGGATGAAACCGCGCACCCTGAATTGGCGCCGCTTATTAACATGTTAAAAAAGCAGCCCGAACGGCATTTATCCACCGAACATTATCAGATCCTTGAAGAGGTGCTGGAGATTGTCAAACGTGTCAGAAACGAAGACATGCATACCTTTACGCACAATCTGTATACCACCTTTTTGCGTCAAAGTTGTCTGAATGTGCTAAAAGATACGCTGGGTACATCAGATAAGAAGATCATCGGTGAATGTATTGCCGTCATTGCTCAATACCTTCATCAGCAAATTGAAAACATCGAGTTAACACATGATGCGACGACACGGACATATCAAAAAACAATTTACCTCACCAAGTCGCTGAGCGCGCTGCTGCAATTTGCCCATGACACATTTGGTATGTTTATTCATGAAAGAATACATATCACGTACGGACTTGCCGTGATTCTGGGAAATATGAACAGGTATAGCGAGTCATTAGAAGTGTTTGATGAAGTTGAGAAGCTTTGCAACGTGCTAGAAAGTAGCGATGAAAAACAAGAAAACGTCGCCATGATTTTTGGTGAGGAGTTTAACTTGGAGCAGGCATCCATTGATATCACAGAAGGTAAGATGGATGTCTGTCATTTTCTTGGTAGGCATGAGGATGTGAAAGCACTGTATCAGCGCGCACGCAATATGGTGGAAAATAACACTCAACTATCTGTCGACGAAAAAGATAGCCGTATCATCGGACTGCTAAACACCTTAGGCAATTCTTATAATAAACAGATTCAAGTAAACCATGCAATAGCCGTACAGAAAGAAGCCATGGAGATGGCAGAAAAGCTGTATCAGCGCGATCCAGAAATTCATCAAGATATCTACGTTAAGACTTTGTTTGGGATGGCAAAAGGACACTTAGCCGGCCTGAATTACCAGGCAGCTGCGCCCTTTGCTTTGCAGGCGTTTGAACAAACTAAACAATTAGCTGATGCAAATAGAAGTGCCTGGCTGGGTGGTTTTGTTAATGCCGCAATACTTTACGCGTCTATATGCAGTAAAACAGGAGAAAATGCTCAGTCTATTGACGTGCTTACGCAGTTACTACCCATCACTGATGGCTTACAACAAAGAAATCCCGATATCTGGCTTGAAGACCATGCTTGGGTTGTACACACACTGACAATGAGCTATCTACTTGCCGGCGCAATGCCAAGTGCAAAGCAAGTCATAGAGTCAGTGATGCCGCTGCTTGAATCTGAGAAAGAAAAATCAGCAGAATTGCCCGGTCACTATCTCAACGTGAAAGCTATGCATATGACATGCCTGCTAGGGACCGGTGACAAAGAGGGCGCGGTGCGGGTAGCGGAATCACTTATCTCTTTGACCAGAGAGGAGCAGTTGGCAGGTCGCAGTGATATTGCATCTACCGTGAACACACTGTTGTCATGTGCGTCGGCTTTTCTCAGATACAAGATGTTCGAAAAAAGTGAAATGCTCATTGATGAGCTCATCACGATGCTTGATGAGCAAGAAGAGATAGAAAGTTATCATGCCTACATGAAGCTTCAATCGTTTGCTTTGCTTGCAAATACACTGCTTGAAAAAGGAGAGATCGATAACGCCGTCAGTATTGTAAAAAAGGACATTATCCCTTCTTTAGATGTCACGTTCTCCATGCTCAAGGGTGTCGAAATGGAGTACGTCAGTGTTTTATCTGCCAGTGGCAAGGTGTTAAGAAAAAACAATGACATTGAGCAGTCAGAACATCTTCTGTTAAAGGCGCTCAATATCATTGAGAAGGAAGGCGACGTTTTTGAAGTGTCCACACTCACCGCGCAAACCTATTTTCAAATCGCGAAGCTCTACCGTATAACCAAAGATATGTTACGCGCCGAGAAATTCGCCGAAAAAGCACTTTCGAACTGTGACGATATACTTTTAATGAATAGCGCTGCGTTCGATAGCCACCATACTGCGCTCAGTCTGCTTCGAGACATCTACTGTCAAACAGGAAGAACGGAGGAAGCAATCACCCTGTACCAGCGATATACAGACACGTATTTTGCGTATTTTGCCAAAGCGCCAGTGGAACACGCACGAAAGGTTGAAGACTTTTTCGTTAAGCTGGGCAATATGCAACATTTAATGAAAGATGAAAAAGGCGCTCAACACAACAACCTCACCGTGTGTTTCAATAAGTATTGGGGACTGCAATTAACTGAAACTAAAGAAGGCATACCGGAGTGCGTCAATGCGGTATTCGGCCTGCTTCAGGCTATCTACGACCGAAGTGATGACAAACTGTTTTGGTCACTTGCGGTTAAGCATATTAGAAAGCTAACTGCGTTAAGTACAGAGATATGGGCAGGTCATTTGGTAGGAGCAAGCTTTAGTCATGCGAATCTGTACGTGGAAGATGATAGAGAGGAGATGATCAAAACACTTTATGAACTCGTTAAGGATATGGAAAAGTTTGCTCTTGATGAGCGCGAGGATACAAAAGATAAATTTAAAATGGCGTTATTCCTCGTTGTAAACGAAATGGATTTCGATGACGATCTTGATGAGGCACAAAGATTGGCCGAGCGATATCTCGATATCAATGACAATGCATTTAACGAACAATACGCTGACGTGATGATGATGCTTGTTCGCATCTCTTATAATCAACACCGTATTGAAAAAACGGACACCTTGGCAGGCATTCTTGAGAGCGAGCTTCACGAACACCAGGAGCTCGAATGGGTACCAGCTCAGCACGCGATGCTATATATGCTGTGGACTAATCTCCTTGATGATCAGGATAGAAATAATGAGGCGGCTGTGAAAATCAAAAAAGCGGACCAGATTATTGAAAAACATGGCCTGCATGACTATCGCAGTGGCACAGATCTGTGGGATGACTACCTATGAAGGTATTAAAAGCGAAAATTAGGAAAAGCCAAAATTAGCGACTATAGTTGTTATCGTGTTACCGAGTTGCATTGGTATCTGGAGATCTTGCCCGTCTATGACGTGTATTAGCTCAGAGTTGATCTGACAGTTACCCGTTTTTCAGGTGTCGCTGTCAGATTAGATTTGAGCCAAATTCTTTTCAGCCCAGATCTGTTTCCCATCGACTAATGTTTCAATTGGCGTTCTGCCACAGCACATTTTGCTCTGATGAGTTCGTTCATTGTTGTAGTAATCCATCCATTCGTCCAGATCTTTCTGGAGTTCTTCGAATGAGCCATACAGTTTCTTGCGGAATGTGACCTGGTAAAACTCATTTAATATCGTCTTATGGAAACGTTCACAGATACCGTTTGTCTGCGGTGACATCGCTTTGGTTTAGTAACCGTCTGCTGATCTACACCTTGCCCGATTTAACATTCCAGGGCAACAGGGCTTCGACATTGTCTGGCGATGCGGCTAAGTGTTCCAGACAATGCATGATGTAATCAAATGGGGTTAAGCCATTGGCCTTGGCCGTCTCAATGATGCTGTAAAGTATCGCACTGGCATTGGCACCGCTTGTTGCGTTGTTGAACAGCTAATTCTTTCTGCCAATGACAAAGGGCTTGATGGCTCTCTCGGCGCGGTTGTTATCGATGGCCAGGTTGCCATCATCGACATAGCGAACCAGTTTATGCCATTGATTCAGACTGTAGCCAAGCGCTTTACCCAGTGCAGTTTTGGGTGGTAACTGCAAAGCCGATTTGTCCAGCCAGGTTTTGTATTGGTTGAGCAGGGGAAGTGATTCGGTTTGCCTGACCTGATACTTCTGCTTTGCTGACTGGCCTTTGAGGCGGGTTTCAATCCGGTATAACATCTGGATATGGTTCAGTGCTCAGTTGGCTTTACCGGTTTTAGCCTTTGCTTGTGCCACTTCGGCCTCTTTGAACTTGCGTCTGGCATGGGCCCAGCTTGCGACAGGCTAAGCCTGAGAATAAAGGAGGTAACTATGCTGTAACCAAAATTATTCGTTGAATTCCAGAGGGTTCAACTCCCTCCCGGTAAAAGCTAACCACTGGCCGGAAGCGAGTCTTGCATGGACAACGGTAACGTTATTCGTGAAGCGTAGACAGCAGGTGCTAAAGCCGCGGGATTGAGTCTCGATATCATGTTCACGTTGGAGGCTTCATTTTGTTGGGAATGGGGTCAGTACAGTACATATCGTAATGGTAAGAGATGTATTGTCCGACCGGGATCTATGGCCGGGGCAAAGGTACAGGATGGAATTCTCAGGAACCTGTGAGATCCAGTATTGACCTGAGTATTATTAAGCGTTTGGCTCTAGCTATCAACAAAGCCGGGCTGTCTGGTAATGGCTTCCAATCAGACAGAGCGAACAGGAAGCACGCTCAGGAGCTTAAAAGCGAATCCATAAGTGATTAGGTAGTAGATGCTGGAAGTCTTAGTGCGCCATATTACTGTTGACTTGGGGGAACTCTGCTCAGGAGGACCCTAACGAGGAAAGGGCGCACCATAACTTTTTAACTGTTGATGGGAAACATAGAGGTGCACAGAAACCGATGATTGTGTCAACGAAACAACAACAGATAGCCAAATTGGCTAAAGAGAAACCGAAACTCGTGTTCACATCACTCAATCATCTACTGAATATTGAGTGGCTATATGAAGCGTATAGGCTCACGCGTAAAGATGGCGCAGTCGGCATAGATGGTGAAACAGCACGTGACTATGAACAGCACTTGGATGCAAATCTGCAATCATTGCTTGAAAGAGTCAAGTCTGGACGCTATCGAGCACCTGCTATTCGTCGCGTGTATATTCCCAAGGGCGATGGTAAGTTGCGTCCTCTCGGGATCCCCACATTTGAAGACAAGCTTGTTCAACGTGCCGTTGTAATGCTACTGGAGCCAGTATACGAACAGACGTTCTATGATTGTTCATTTGGTTTTCGACCGGGCTACTCTGCACACCAAGCGTTACAAAGTCTTCGTAATCACATCATGGATGACGGGGGTAAGTGGGTACTAGACGTGGATATACAGCAGTATTTCGATACTATTGAACATACTCAGTTGAGAAACTTTTTAGACCAACGAGTGACGGATGGCGTTATTCGTAAAATGATAGACAAATGGCTAAAAGCCGGTGTGATGGATGGGAGTAAACTAAAGAAGTCTGTAATCGGGACGCCACAAGGCGGTGTTATTTCTCCTTTACTAGCAAATATATATTTGCACTATGTATTGGATGAATGGTTTGCCAATTCGGTTAAACCTCGCATGCTTGGGCGTTCAAGTTTGACTCGGTTTGCGGACGATTTTGTTATGGTGTTTGAACATTACGAGGATTGTTATCGTGTTCAACAAGTCTTAACCAAACGCTTTACGCGTTATGGGCTGACACTGCACCCTGACAAAACTCGCCGCGTAGATTTTCGATTTCGGTATCGAAAAACGAATGTCCAACGCGGTAAGTGCGTTAATTTTGATTTTCTAGGCTTTACCCATTACTGGGGGCGGTCTCGACGTGGTCACTTTGTTGTTTGTCAAAAGACAGCGAAGAATAGGCTCGCTCGAACACTAAAGGCATTTAATGTGCTGTGCCAAAAGATGCGCCATAAGCCGCTGGATTTGCAGTGGGAATGGTTAAATCGGAGACTAGTCGGGCATTATGTCTACTTTGGGATCACGGGAAATGGTAAATCTCTAAAACGCCTCCATCATAAGGTAGAACGTCTATGGCACAAGTGGCTAGGTCGTCGCTCTAGGAAGAGTTATATCCCTTGGGCACGATTTACACTATTGCTTAAACGCTTCCCATTGGCGATACCAAGGATCTATCATCGATATGTTTAATGCACTACGCAGCGAATAAACTGTTATGAAGAACCGGATGCGTTAATTGCGCTCGTCCGGGTCTGTGAGGGGTGAGGGCAGTAATGTCCTCATCTACTCGGAAACCGATAAGGGTTGCTTGCGTTTGCTCGTAGCCTTGATAGCCATCCACTTGTAAGTAGCCGTTATAACCATTAAGGAAATCTACTGCGCATTGCCCAGCGCGACTATTGTGATAATCGTACAACACGATATTGGATGTCGCTGTATCGGGGATATGACCGCTAGGTGAATCAGCACCACTGGCATACAACCACATATAGCTGTTCGCTTTTTCAGACTCGACCACTTTTAGCGTGGTTTCATCCGCCGCTATAACGGGTTGTTTTAGCAGATGTTGATGAAGCTGCTCGTAAAGCGGTTTAAACAACTCAGCGCAGCGGACTATCCAATCCGCCATGGTTTTACGGCTTAATTCGATACCGTGCTGTTTGAACATCGCTTCTTGTCGATAAAGCGGTAACCCATACTGATATTTGCTGGTGATGATTTGACTTAACAAGCTTGGCGTTGCGTAGCCTTTTGGGATCACGCTGTGAGGTACGGGCGCTTGTTTAATCGTGTTGCTGATACCGTCCTTTTCACAGGTACGGCACGCATATTTAGGGCGAACATGCTCAATCACGTTGACCTGAGCAGGAATAAACTGAAGCTTCTCTGACTTATCTTCACCAATGCGATGTAATTCGCCCGCACAACAGCCACAGATTTTTTCTTCGTCGCTAATATCGTGAACGATAACTTCACGAGGCAGGTCTTTAGGTAGCGGTTTACGTGTGGGCTTTTTACGAGTATAGCTAATCGTTTCTTCGGCTGTTTCAGCTTCAACAACCAGTTCTTCCGCTTCATTGAACAACTCACCTTGCCCAGGGTGGCCTTCGGTGCTTTTACCAAACTGCTTATGCTGGGCAACGCGGAACTGTTCTTCTAAATAGGCAATCCGCGCGCGCTTCTCTTCAAGAAGCGCTTCAAGTTCAGCGATGCGGGATTGGTATTCTTTCTCGTTCATACCACCATTATCCCGTATTAAGCTGCTGATTACCTTACATTATTAAGACTATTTCGTGATCGTTAATCGCTACTTATGATCACAGGTTATAAGCCGGATGCGTTGTAGTGCAACGGCTGATGGCCTATGACATCGTAACCCGATAACAGCCATTGTAGCTGTTGCTCACTCATATGCATCTGTTTTAAGTTCGCATCGACAGGCCACTTAAAACGATGCTTCTCGAGGCGTTTATACCAGAGAGCGAAGCCCGTTTTATCCCAATAGAGTATTTTGACCTTATCGCGCTTTTTGTTGCGGAAGACGAACAGTGCATCGCGAAACGGATTCAGGTTCATATCCTGCTCAACAACGACAATTAAGCCATTGATCGATTTGCGGAAATCGACGATATCCATGTACAGGTAAATGTCGGCAGGCTCTACGAACATCTTCATTTGGACAATGCCTTCATCACGGTAGCAATCCAGTGAGGGTTAATATTGATTGGCACGCTAAGTTGAGCATTTCCAAATTGCAGGAGAAGTTCGCCACCCATTGCTTCGGTGTAGGATTCAACCTTCGTGACTTCACGTTTCACCTGAACAAACTTGCTGCTTGTTCGCTGTAACCGAATATCACGACGCCTGGTGTAGTAAGTTTGAACATTAATCTGCTGTTGGCGACAAAACGCCACTGCGGTGAGCCCGCTTTGCTTTTGCTGCTCGAATAAGTTGAGCCAGTCTTGCACTTCTCTTCGTTGATATTGCGGCATGGTCATTCTCCTTAACAAAAAGAGAACACCA
>Ga0208468_1000546_pt1 | contig 10882 bp, 10 predicted proteins | sample DeeseametaMP0960_FD_184198 | JGI IMG/M metagenome (GOLD analysis project Ga0208468, IMG submission 184198) | Marine microbial communities from the Deep Indian Ocean - MP0960 (SPAdes) | ecosystem: Environmental > Aquatic > Marine > Oceanic | place: East of Madagascar, South Indian Ocean... | reverse complement strand
GAAGACAAAGAAAGATTCAAAGAATTTCAAGAAGGGCTTCAAAAAGATGTCGTTTTAAGCGAAACTTTATTAATTTTTAACGATCTACTTGAACAATCATAGAATAATTTATTATTATGGTGCGATATTATTTTTTAGGAGAAAATCATGGCCGCACCATTTGATAAATATTATTACTATGAAAAAAGTGTTCAAAACCCTAGTAACGAAGTTGAATTTTTCACAGAAAAATATAAAGAAATTCGTAACAAAACAGCTAAAACTTTAAGAGAAGACTTTTGTGGTACTGCTGCAATTAGTTGTGAGTGGGTTAAGCAAGGTAAAGACTACTATTCTTGGGGAGTTGATTTAGATCAAGAGCCTATTGATTATGGTATGGAAAACCATTTACAAAAGTTAAACGATGATGCTCAAAAAAGAGTTACGTATATTAATGGAAATGTTTTAGATACAAATACACCTAAAGTGGATATTTGCTTTGCCTTTAATTTTTCATATTTTATTTTTAAAAAACGTTCTGAATTAATAACTTATTTTAAGGCTGCTTATAATTCTCTAGAAAAAGATGGTGTTTTTTTTATTGATCTTTTTGGCGGCCCTGATAGTCAAACAGAGATGACAGATGTGATTGAGCATAAAGGCTTCAAATATTACTGGGAATGTCAAAAGTTTAATCCATTAACTAATGAGTGTCGTTTTGCAATTCACTTTAAGAGAAAAGGTGAGAAAAAAAGAAATGATGTTTTTGTTTATGATTGGCGAATGTGGTTTACAAGTGAGCTAAGAGATATTTTATCTGAAGCAGGATTTAAAGATATAATCACTTATTGGGAAGGTGAAGACGGTGATGGAGGCGGTGATGGAGAGTTCTACCCGACTGATACTGCCGAAAACTGTGAAGCATGGGTTACTTATATCGCTGCTGCAAAATAAGTATCTTGTTTACATTGGAATTTCATCTAGAATATCTAAAATCTTTTTGAATCGTTGAGTTGGGTATTTATCGCGCATTTTTCTTATTTTAGCTTTGATATTGAACTCCGGACTTGTTCTTAAGATATCGTCCGCAAGTTCTTCTGCAAGAATAAATACAATAGTCATTGGAGAAATTTTACCAGAATAATATTCAGAAAAACCAATTCCATGAGGAATTCCATGATGTTGTCTAATAATGGTATCAGCTCCCATTGGTGCTTTTGGATATTTTTGAACTATTTCAGCTGCTTTTTGAGCATGCTCTAGAACAAGTTTTTTTTCAACTGGCGTGAGTCTTGATTCATCAAGCTCTTGTTGAGAATGTATTCTTGCTTGATCATCAGTTTCAAGCATAACGTCATGGAAAAATGCAACAAAAGATAAGGTCTTTTTTTGCTCTTCATTTCCCCATTCAATATGATCCATAATATGCATACATAAATAAACTAGAACTTGAGAGTGCTTAAATAAGTAGCTGGCCTTATTAGACATTAGCTTTTTCATTAAAGAGTTCACAGTAGGACTCATCTTTGAATCCGTAATCATGACTTCCATATTTCGTTTGGCCATTTTTAATGTCTGTGGTGTTATACCCATTTTTTTGAGTTTTTTTGAAAGCAAAAATTGAGTCATATCTGCGGCTGTAATTTTATCGTTATCAGATAATTCCCTGAAAGATATTTGGTTGACTATCTCTTGAGATAAATAACTTACAAAATGCAATCTTTGATCACTTAAAACATATAAATAAGGAGTGTCATAATCTTTTAAAAAGTCATCAAGCTCTCTTAGAGTATACTCATCATCAGACTCTAGATGTAGGACAAAGTCTTCACCAGATTTTTTAAAAATTTTAAAAGTAGGGGAAGTGATATACGAGAAAAACTCAACAGGAATGGGAAAATAATCTGGAACTTTTAAATGGGCCATTGATGCTGCGGTTGTTTTGAGCATTATAGCGGAGTATTTAACTATATCTTTAATATCTAAAATAGATTCAATATAAGTAAAGTCTGCTATTTCTCCACTCTTAGTTCCAACTACAAGAACTGGTGATTTTACACCTTGTTCATCTAGTTTTTCTTTTAGAGTTTTTAGTTGTGAGCTATTGTTTTCTTTGTAGCGCACAATAATCAAATCAATATCATCTTTAGTTATTTCTAAATAGTCTATGGCCTGATCAATACTGTCTTTTGGAATTAATCGACTGTTAACCCATGTAAAGAGGTTTAAAGAGTAAAGTCTTTCTATTTCAGGGGATGAATTATCGACAATAAGAGTGTTATGCATGATACTAGTATAAAGAGAATTGACATTATTTACCATCAATAAATATAAATAAGAGTAAAAGAAAGGTTATTATGTACCAAAACTGGAGCGAAAAACTTAAAGCTTCGATAGATAGCATTCAGGATGAACAAAGCTTTAGAGAATTCTTAAAAGTTAATAAGCTTGAAGGAATTTCTTTTAATGGACATCCGGACTCTAAAGATTCGATAGCACTAAACTTAAAGACTTTCCCGAGTAAAGTTTCTAGAACTTGTACTAATAATTTATTTGATGCTCAGTTATTATGGGAGGAAAATACTTCGTTTACAGAGGCTAATTTGGTAAGCCCAACTTATATTCATAATGCAGGCGGGGACATTTTATCAGAGACTATCTATGCGCTATATTTTGGAAATAAGATTTTAGAACAAAATACAGTGAATCAACTTAATTTTGCCTTTAGTTGTGACGCTAATATTTTTCACAATATTATTAAATTAAGAACTTTTCGCTATCTTTGGGAATACACCCTTGAGCAATTAAACTTAGATACAAACTTTCAAATTATTGCATATCCATCACTAAGGGAACAAAGCGTTTTAGATATTGAAAACAATATGCTTAGGCTAACAACTTCTACTATGGGAGCAATTTTAGGGGGAGCAGATATTATTCAAGGAATAAATTATGATCAGTTGGCCCAAAATGAAGTTAATCCAGTTGCTCAAAGACAAAATGAAAATTGCTTTGAAATTTTAACAGGAGAATCTTTTTTAGCACAAGTAAAAGATCCTGCGAATGGAAGTTATGCAATTGAAGATGGTTGTGCTCAGTTGATCGAAGCTATTAGAACTACTTGGGGACAATATAAAGACCTTGAAGTGAATGATTTTATAAATGCTATGAAAGAATTATGTCTTGATAAGTATAATCAAAGAATACTTGCTTTGAGAGAAAATAAAAAATTTCAGACAGGTGTAAATCTTTATCGTGGTGAGAAATCAAAACTTCAAAATGAATTTAAAAGTAGTAGTAAGCATTTTCCCATTCGACGTTGGGCGATTGACTTTGAAGAGGAAGAAAAATGATCGATTATAGCAAAATACAGTTTTCAAATTCATCAATTTCAGAAAGTACAGCTTCATTTGATCGTCCAGAAGGTATCCAAGTTAAAAATACTTTTAACAAGACAGACCTTGAAGGAATTAATTTTTTAGATTCGGCCCCAGGTATACCTCCTTTTCTAGGAGGGCCATATCCTAGCATGTATAAAACTCGTCCATGGACTATTAGACAATATGCGGGATTCTCGACTGCCAAAGAGAGTAATGCATTTTACAGAAGAAATCTTGCTCAAGGACAAAAAGGTTTATCTATAGCATTTGATCTAGCAACCCATAGGGGATATGACTCCGACCATCCACGTGTGATGGGGGATGTTGGTATGGCAGGTGTTGCTGTTGATTCTATTTTAGATATGCGTGTTTTATTTGATCAAATACCACTTGATAAAATGAGTGTGTCGATGACAATGAACGGAGCTGTATTACCGATATTGGCTTTTTATATTGTTGCTGCAAAGGAGCAAGGTGTTGATGTTGAGAAGCTCTCAGGAACAATTCAAAACGATATTCTTAAAGAGTTTATGGTTAGAAATACTTATATTTATCCTCCTACAGATTCGATGAGAATTATTAAAGATATTTTTGAGTTTACCTCTAAAAATATGCCAAAATTTAATTCAATTTCCATCTCCGGTTATCATATGCAAGAAGCAGGGGCGAGTGCTGATCTTGAATTGGCCTATACTCTTGCTGATGGCATGGAATATTTAAAAGCTGGAATGGATGCAGGTCTTGATATTGATTCATTTGCTCCAAGATTATCTTTTTTCTGGGCAATCGGTATGGACTACTTTATGGAGATCGCTAAAATGCGAGCAGCCCGAGTTATGTGGAGTCGTATCGTAGAAAAACTTGGTGCTAAAAACCCAAAATCAATGTCTCTTAGAACTCATTGTCAAACTTCAGGATGGTCATTAACCGCTCAAGATATTTATAATAATGTGACTCGAACTTGCGTTGAAGCTTTTGCAGCAACTCATGGCCATACGCAATCATTACATACAAACTCATTAGATGAAGCATTAGCACTGCCAACAGATTTTAGTGCTCGAATTGCAAGAAATACTCAAGTCTTTATTCAAAAAGAAACTGACACTTGCGATATTATTGATCCTTGGAGAGGAAGTTATTATGTAGAGTGGTTAACTAATCAACTAATAGAAAAAGCGACGGAACATTTAAAAGAAATTGAAAAATATGGGGGAATGACTAAAGCAATAGAAGCAGGTATTCCCAAAATGAGAATTGAGCAATCGAGTGCTCAGACTCAAGCAGCTATTGATTCAGGTAAAAGAGTTATTATCGGTGTGAATAAAAATATTTACAAAGGTAAAGAGGATATTCCTGTTTTGGAAGTTGATAACACAAAAGTGCGTGAGGCCCAGATAGAGCAATTAAAACAATTAAAAGCTCAAAGAGATGAGAGTAAGGTAAAAACTGCGCTTGATGAATTAACGAGTCTTGCTCAATCTGGTGAAGGAAATTTACTAGAAGCCTCTATTAAAGCAGCAGAGGCAATGGCAACACTAGGTGAAATTAGCTTGGCAATTGAAAAAGTCTTTGGACGTCATGAACCTGAAATTAAAACAATACGAGGAGTTTATAAACAGTTTATGGAAAATAATAGCTCATGGAATGAAGTTGAAAAACTAATCTCTCAGTTTGAACAAAAAGAGGGAAGAAGACCTCGTATTTTATTGGCCAAAATGGGGCAAGACGGCCATGACAGAGGTCAAAAAGTTATTGCAACTGCTTATGCCGATTTAGGTTTTGATGTTGATATTGGGCCATTATTTCAAACACCAGAAGAAACTGCAAAGCAAGCTGTAGAGAATGATGCACATATTATTGGAGTAAGCTCTCTTGCGGCTGGACATTTAACATTAGTTCCAGCTCTCAAGCAAGAACTTGAAAAACGAGGTTGCTCACATATAAAAATAATAGTTGGCGGAGTAATACCTCCAAAAGATTATGAAAAACTATATGATATGGGAGTTGCTGGAGTCTATGGCCCTGGTACAGTCATACATGAAGCAGCAATAGAAATCTTAAAAGGATTACTAGCTTGATAGGGTTAGAGTTTTCTGATTTTTTAAATGGCTTCAAGTTTCGCAATATAACTTATCTTGCTAAAGCAATAACATATTGTGAAAGTTCTAAAAAAGAACATCAGCAAATTGTTTATAAACTAATTAATGAATTAAAACCTATTTCCTCAAAAAAAATAGGTATTACAGGAACACCTGGAGTTGGCAAAAGTACCTATTTAGAGAATTTTGGACTTCATCTTATAGAATCTCAACAAGCTAAAGTTGCAATACTGGCGATAGATCCAACTAGCCATTTATCAGGAGGTTCTATTCTTGGTGATAAAACAAGAATGCAAAAACTTTCAGCACATCCAGATGCTTTTGTAAGACCTTCGCCTTCAAGAATGCATTTAGGTGGCGCTTCAGAAAACACTTTGGAGGCAATTTTTTTATGTGAAAGGTTTGGATTTGATTATATCTTTGTCGAAACAGTTGGGGTCGGCCAGTCTGAGGTTGAAATTTCTAATATGGTAGATTTTTTTAAGCTTTTGATATCACCAGTAGGAGGCGATGAGCTTCAAGCGATTAAACGTGGTATTTTAGAAGTCGCTGACTTAGTGGTTGTTAATAAAGCCGATGGAAAAAATAAACAAGCAGCCGAAGTTTCAAGACATCAATATCAAAGTTCAGTCGATGTACTTCAGCATAAAAAAGAATATAAGGCGCAAGTATTAACTTGTTCAAGTATTGAAAAGACAGGCTTTATTGATATAGAGAAACAGATTCAAAAATTCTATAACGAAGTTGATTTACAAAAATACAGACAGAAGCAAAAGAGCTTTTGGGTTAATAAAAAACTTTTAAGTTTTTTCCAAAGTGATTTAAAAAACCAGAAGAACCAGAAAATAATAAACGAATTTATTTTAAAAAATGATTTTGGTTTTAATCAAATAGACGATTTATACAAAATAATCAAAGAGAAGATATGAGTACAGATTATACAAAGTCTAAAAAGTTAAGGGCAGATTATGTCCTGAATGAATTAAATAAGCTTTATCCTACAACGCCGATACCTCTCGATCATAAAGATTCTTACACATTATTGATTGCAGTATTACTTTCGGCTCAATGTACGGATGAAAGAGTGAATCAAATCACACCTTCATTATTTAAAAAAGCAGATACTCCTCAAAAAATGATAAAATTATCAGTTGATACAATTAGAGAAATCATTAAGCCCTGTGGTCTTAGTCCTAGAAAATCAAAAGCAATATGGGAGCTATCACAAATTTTAATTGAAAAACATAATGGGGAAGTTCCAGAGAGTTTTGAAGACCTTGAGGAGTTACCAGGAGTGGGACATAAGACAGCATCTGTTGTTATGAGCCAAGCTTTTGGGCATCCTGCTTTTCCTGTTGATACTCATATTCATCGTTTGGCACAAAATTGGAAATTAACCAGCGGCAAAAATGTTGAGCAAACAGAGAAAGATCTAAAACGATTATTTCCAATGGAGTCATGGAATAAACTCCATTTACAAATAATTTTTTATGGCCGTGAATATTGTACAGCCAGAGGATGCAAGGGACTAGTTTGTCCTATATGTACTACTCTTTATCCCAATAGAAAAAAGGCCATCATAAAAAAATGAAACTGATTCTTTTTTTCATTTTTAGTATAAAAGTACAAGCCTCTGCAGTTCTGCCTCCAGATTGCGAAGTTGAATTTATAGTTAAGAAACAATTAGAAAAGTCGACGATAATAATTGTTAAAAATGTTTCAAAAATAAAAACCTTGAGCTTTAGTAGCTGCTCTTATATTCATGAAGATGTCTCTATTAAAGTAAGTGGTGGAAGAGATTTAAAACTAGGACAAAAATACTATGCTTCAACTTCTATGTTTTCTTCTATGGGAGAAAATGGCGCTGTCTCATCAATCTTATGGCAAGATATCAAAGGTGAAGATAAAAAGCTTTTAAAAAACATGCTTAGTTTATCTAGTTCTACTTTTAAAAACTAATTTCTCATCTGCCACATTAATTGAGAAATATAAGGACGTTTCGTTTCACCGGTTGCAACCATCAAAAGTTTTGTGATTTTTAAACTCTCAGGATCGGTATAAAGTAAAATTAACATCTCTTGGATATAGTCAGTATTTAAAGTAATATAATTATCTGTTCCAACACCTAGTTGAACCCCTTTTTTCTCCCACCAAGAAAATGGATGGTCTTTAAAATCTTGGAAACTTCCGGTTAATCTTTTGTTAGAAGATGGAAGAGCAATCAAAGAGACGCCTTTATTGATCATTCTATTTAAAACATCATGCTGATAATGTTCAACTTCTCTTGCTGTGTGAAATTTTGTTTTTACAAATATAGTCTTTTCTTCTTCACTGAGAAGTTCTCCACGATAGAGCTTTTCTCTAATATGACCGTGTTCACGCCAATCCATTTCATCAAGCTCTGAGGCCTCAGAAGAATCTCTATCAATTTTAATTTCTTTAGCATTCAAATCGATCACACGTTGATAAAGAGAATGGTAATAAAAATTAGGGTTAATTCCTAAACTTAGTCCGTGCTCAAGTGTATCAATATGCCAAATATTCATAGCATTATCTACCGCTTGAACTCCTTTTTTAAGAGTATGCCAAGTCTCACCATGGTGAGAGCGAACAGAAAAGCCTTTATAATGCAGTTTTCTAAAGCCCATTTTCATATCTTGAAAATGAGATTTACGATAAAGTTCTTTTTCGGAACCTACTGTATCAACATCTGTAAGATATGGGCCCACCTCAGGATTTCTTTCAATAATGCGTAGGATTTTATCGATTGAATAATCAAAATGATCTTTTTTAGATGCAAATTTGTCGGCATCATAAAAGTCTGCTTCTTTTCTAAAGCATGGAGATAAAACGAAGTTAAAACTTGGAACTTTTTTCTTAAACTCCATAAAGCCCTCATGAAGTCCTAAAACAACATCTTCTTCAGATAATTTTTCAAGGCCTGGAATCGATTCGGATTTATCCTTAGTTGCTCGTGAAAAAGTAAACTTGAGCCTTATAAAACCAATATTATAACTATGATAAAGCTCCGATGCCATATGAAAGGCGGCTTCTTTATGGGCCTGACGATCTTTTAAGATAAGTTTAGGTAATAATAAGATTTTAAGATAACGATCAAATTGTTCGTCATCTTTTAGCCTAAGCATTTCATCAATATCTTCAACTGAGTCTAGCTTGTAATCGCCATCGTAGTTGAGTTTTATTATATCGAGATATCTTTGTGCATTAGGGCCTTCAAGCAACGGCCTTAAATTTGGATAAACAAAATCGGCAGTTAAAGAGCCGGTCAAATGAATATGTTCTTCTCTGTATGTTAGAGGGAAGTTTTTAAAAAAGTATCTTAGAGCGTCCGATACTGGATGGCCTAAAAGAGTTTGAATATCAACCTCATCTTGCTGGAAGCCTGCAAGCAATTTTCTAAATTCATTAATTAGTTTTCTAACTGGAGCGTTGTGACGAGCAAACTCACCTTGAGATGCTAATTCTAATGTGTCACTGATACTAATTCCGTTAGTTTCACTTATTACTTCGACAAGATATTTTGAGAGTGCTTTTTTTACATTTGATTTTGCTTTCATAAATTCCTAATAACTTCTTACATGTATACCCATATGATAAAACTTTATTCATAATAATTCTAATAACAAAATTTATGGATGAAGCCTTAGGCCATGGACGGCTTTATTTATTTTACCTCTCGATTCGATTTTCAAAAAGCTCTTTATCAAAATTGTCATTTCCTTTTAAATAATCCAATAAGTACTCAATAGAATCATTTCCCCAAAATACTTCCTGATCTATGTGAAAGCTCGGTACTCCAAAAATATTGAGTTGTGTCGCTGTTTTAGTATTATTCTTAATCTCTAATTTAGCCTCTCTGTTTGCAGATCTTTCAAACACTAATGGCATATCTTTGAATTTATCTTGAATATACTCAGGGTCTTCTAATGTTTGTCCATGCTGCCAAATAAGTTTAAATATTTTATCAATTACTTTTTTTTGATCAGCTTGAGAAGCTTCTTTTGAGGCCATTCGAGTAATAAGCATTGGATTGAAGGGATGATTCTCTGGCGGTGTAAAAGGGATTTTATGCTTAAAAGCATATCGAAAGCATTTTTTTAGCTCATGATATCTTTTTGGTGGAATTTCTCCAGGCCCTTTAAACTCAAAATATTTAAATAAAGCACCCATAAATACTGGTTTGGGATTAATCTGTATTAAGTTTTTTTGAATATTTATCCATGCAAAGTAGGAGTATGGTGATAAAAAATCAAAATAAAAATCGATATTATCTTTCATAAGCAATTAAAATATCTTGTTTTTTACAAAATGTTGAATTTCTTTTGTTGCGAATAGAAATAATTCTTGATAATATTGCTCCGCGTTAATCGACTTAGAAATGTGTTGTACGTCTTTGCTAGTGGTACGTTTTGTTCGGAACATCTTTGAGTCACTCTAAACGAAGCTTCGCTTCAAAACAGGTATTCTCATGAAATTTACTTCTCTTGTAAAAAGTCTAGTTCTTTTAGGTACGTTATTGTCTTTTGTTTCTTGTGGTTCAAAAAGTGGTGGGATGTTAAAAAACGTTGATGTTGAAACTGAGCTCTATGATGGTGAAGTTTTTGTTAGCATCGATGCCGAACTTGGAATTGGAAATTTAATAATGCCCAATGTGGTGATTCCTATTCATCAGCCAGATACAGGCCTAGAGGTAGGAGCGGTTAGTATGATTACTGCTACCAATGGTAAAAATGAGCTAGGAATTGATTTGAATCTCTCAGCTCTAACAGATTACCGAGCAAATCAAGCAACATTACCTAATGGAAATATTTTGCCTTTAATAGGGGATAATGTCGCAATAGTTGTACCAATATCCAGCTCTGCTGATCTATACCTTAGTATGGTGGATGGTAGTGTTGTTGTTGGTGTAGCAGTAGGGATAAGTTCATTTGACAAAATTGGATCAAAACTTGGAACAACTAGTTTATTCCCAATCTTTAATCAAGGTGGTCGCGTTTCAGCTGGTGGAGTTTATACTTCTAATCAGGCGGGTTTAAATGGTTTTGGTTTTTTCACAGATATTTCAGGGAACTTAGAAACAGATATGCTTAATGCTTTAGTTAGTATCCAAATGGAGCAAGACGGTGATTCTTTAAAAGCAAAGTCGATTGAACCTAGAAGTTCAAGAACTCATAGTAAGTTAAATTATGAGCTTTATAAATTACATAGAAAAAGAACAAAATTAAAACTAAGTAAGTAGTTTGTTTAAAAAAAGAAGGGGCCATTGAAGGCCCTTTTTATTTTTGAATTGGATTACAATTTTCTCGAAGCAAATCTTTTTGATGTCGCCATTTTTGAATTTCAGCTGCCATGAAAAATTCATAAAAAGTACCAACATACCGATTAATTTCATCATTTAAGGCG
>Ga0208468_1000542_pt1 | contig 10980 bp, 10 predicted proteins | sample DeeseametaMP0960_FD_184198 | JGI IMG/M metagenome (GOLD analysis project Ga0208468, IMG submission 184198) | Marine microbial communities from the Deep Indian Ocean - MP0960 (SPAdes) | ecosystem: Environmental > Aquatic > Marine > Oceanic | place: East of Madagascar, South Indian Ocean... | reverse complement strand
CCCGCCGATCCCCTTGATCGCGGGCACATCCAGCACCTTGCCTGCGCCTGTATATTCCTCCGCCCCTTTGGCAACAGCGTGGTCCAGCGCCTTTTGCGCATCCACAACCCGCCAGCCCATCGAGGGCGCACAGGGGCCATGCTCGGCCACAAAGCCTGCGGCAAAGCTGTCAGGGTCGGCGTTCAGCACATATGTGATGTCCCCCTGCTGCCAGAGTTCGATTTTCTGCGTTTTGTGGTTCGCCACATGGGCATAGCCCATACGGGTAAATAGATCTCGAAGCTCCTGCGGGTCGGCGCTGGCGAACTCGACGAATTCGAACCCGTCGGTGCCGGCCGGGTTTTCATCGGTGATTTTGGATTTTTCGGCGTCATGCGGAAACGGACCCATGAGATGCTCCTTTGATAGCGTTCGTGCGCAGTCTATCGCCGGAACCACGCTATCTTTGCGCAAACATACAAGTGTGACTGGCTATTCGCGCGGGGTTGACGCATGGTTTTATCATTCTATGTGAGAATACCGCATGACATTAGATGATATCGATAAACGCCTGCTGGCGGCGCTGCAAAAGAACGCACATCTCACTGCTCAAGAGCTGGGAGAGAAGCTGCACCTATCCCCGTCCCAAGCAGGTCGGCGGCGGCAACGGCTTGAAACCGAAGGGTATATCCAAGGCTATACGGCCCGGCTCAACCCCGAACGGCTGGGGCTGACGGTACAGGGGTTTGTGCAGGTCCATCTGGGCACCCACGGGCCCGAACATTCCGCCAGCTTTGCGCGGCTTTTGGCGACCCGCCCCGAAATCGTTAGCGCCTGGACGATGACGGGGGATGCGGATTATTTGCTGCGCGTCTATTGTGCAGACCTGCCCAGCCTGAACCGCCTCATCCATGATGTGCTGCTCCCCCATGGTGCTGTCGCAAAAGTGCATAGCCAGATCGTTATGGATCAGCTTAAACGAGACGGGCCCTTGCCCACCTGATTGACCCGCTCGGGGCCTGCCCGACACAAAGAAAGTATGCCCCTTATGGAAGGTTTCCTGTTTCAAGCCTCGATCTATCTCGCTGCGGCGGTGATTGCGGTTCCCATCGCATCGCGTCTGGGGCTGGGGTCGGTGCTGGGATATCTCGCGGCGGGGATCCTGATCGGGCCGGCCTTCGGGTTGGTCGGATCGGAAACCAAGGATTTGCAGCACTTCGCCGAATTTGGTGTCGTGATGATGCTGTTCCTCATCGGGCTAGAGCTTGAACCCCGCGCCCTGTGGAACATGCGCCACCGGCTGCTGGGGCTTGGCGGGATGCAGGTCGTGCTTAGCGCTGCGGCGCTGATGGGCATCGCGATGGCCTATGACCAACCGATGGGTGTGGCGATTGCGATCGGCCTCACGCTGTCGCTGTCGTCAACCGCGATCGTGCTGCAAACCCTTTCAGAAAAGGGTTTGATGCAAACAGCGGGCGGTCGGTCCGTCTTTTCGGTGCTGCTGACGCAGGATATCGCGGTGATCCCGATCCTCGCGTTTCTGCCGCTGCTTGTGGCGCAGCTACCCGCGCAAATGCGACCGGACGGGTCGATCTCGGTGAACCCCGAGGATGCCGCCCACGGGGCAGAGGCAGCCTCGGGGCACGGTCCTGCGGCGGCGGGTCATGGTGCGGAAACCGCGCAGGCGGCGATTTCACTGGTGCAGGGGCTGCCGGGTTGGGCCATCACGCTGGTCACCTTGGGTGCCATTGCCGGGATCATCATCACCGGCGTGTTTTTCACCCGCCCCGTTTTCCGGTTTATCCATGCCGCCAAGCTGCGCGAGATGTATACCGCTTTGGCCCTGCTGATCGTCGTCGGGATTTCCTTCCTGATGATGCTGGTGGGCCTGTCGCCCGCGCTTGGGGCCTTCCTTGCGGGAGTGGTGCTGGCCAGCAGCGAATTCCGGCACGAACTGGAAACCGACCTCGAGCCGTTCAAAGGGCTGCTGCTGGGGCTGTTCTTCATCACCGTGGGGGCGGGTATCAACTTTGATCTGCTGTTCGCCGATACGATCATCATCGTCGGGATGGCGCTGCTGGTCATTCTGGTGAAGGGCCTGATCCTTTACGGGCTTGGCACCCTGTTCAAGCTGCAAGGGCGCGACCGCTGGCTCTTTGCGCTTGGTCTGGCGCAGGCGGGTGAATTCGGCTTTGTGCTGGTCAGCTTCTCGGTCGCCACGGGGGTCATGCCCAATGACGTGGCCGAGACATTGTTGCTGGTCGTCGCCCTATCGATGCTGATCACACCGCTGCTGTTCATCACCTATGACCAGATCAGCAAACGGATGGATACGAAATCCGGCCCCATCGTTGCGGACGAGATTGACGAGCAGGGCACCGTGATCATCGCGGGTGTCGGGCGCTTCGGGCAGATTGTGAACCGTCTGGTGCAAGCCAGCGGCTTTCGCACCGTCGTTCTTGACCACAACCCCGAAACCATCGCCGTCATGCGCCGCTTTGGCTTCAAGGCGTTTCTGGGCGATCCGACCCGTGCTGACATTCTGCGCAAGGCCGGTCTGCGCGATGCCAAGGTTCTGGTTGTCGCGCTGGATGATCCCAAGTCGGCCTTGCAGCTTATCGCCTATGCCCGCAAGGAACGGCCCGACCTGCATATCGTAACCCGCGCCCATGACCGGACGGATGTGTATCAACAATACCAGGCCGGCGCGAATGACATCGTGCGCGAAATGTTCGACAGCTCGCTTCGGGCGGGGCGCTATGTGTTGGAAAATCTCGGGCTCTCTGACTACGAGGCGGCAGAGGCGCAGCGGATGTTCTATTCGCACGACCGTGCGTCTGTGCGCGAGCTGGCGGCCCTGTGGCGGCCTGACATCCCACCAAGCGAGAACAAAGCCTATGTGGCGCGCGCGAAAGAGCTACAAAAGGATCTGGAAACCGCGTTCCTGAACCGGATCGACCAAGAGGATAAGACACAAGGGTAGTAGCCCCCTTCGCCCTTCAGACACCAAAAAGCCGCGCCCGATATGATATCAGGCGCGGCTTTTCAAAACTTAACGGATGCGATCAGGCCGCAGCGACGCGGCTTTCCAAAACATCACCGACCTGCTTGGAGGCCGCCAGTTCGTCTCCACCGGCGACGGCGGCAACTTCACGGGTCAGACGCTCAAGCGCGGCTTCATACAGCTGACGCTCGGAATAGCTTTGCTCACGCTGGTCGTCGGTGCGGTGCAGGTCGCGTACGACTTCGGCGATGGCGATCAGATCACCGGAGTTGATCTTTTGCTCATATTCCTGCGCACGACGCGACCACATGGCGCGTTTGACCTTGGCCTTACCCTTCAGGGTTTTCATCGCATGGCTGATCACGTCAGGGCTGCTGAGCGCGCGCATGCCAATCTCTGTCGCCTTATGGGTGGGCACCCGCAGCGTCATCTTGTCTTTCTCGAACGCGATCACGAACAGCTCCAGCGAGATGCCCGCGACTTCCTGCTCTTCGACCGAGATGATCTGACCAACGCCATGCGCCGGATAAACAACGAATTCATTCGGGCGGAAATCTAGCTTCTTCGACTTGCTCATACAGTGGCTCCTTGGGCGCGGGGACGGCCCGCATGGGTAAATATGCTGTCACAACGACAAAGGCCGACCGGCCCAAAGAGCCGTCAGCCTCATTTCATAACTTCAGATGTTCTGGTTCAACCTGTGCAAAACGGTTGAGATTTGGCGCGTAGGTATCATCATTTGCGACAACGTATATCACAAAATTGGCCCCCCCGAAAGCGGGGGGCGGCACAGATTCGATCAAATACGTGTTAATCGAATAAATAAAGGGGATCAGGTGGCGTCACACGCAGCGATGACCCCATGCATCCAAGTGCGAATCGCTTAGCCGCCTTCGCCGGGTGCTTCAGAGAAATACTTCTCAAGCTTGCCCTCTTCACCATCGCGTTCCTCTGCCTCGGGCAGCGGGTCTTTCTTGGTGATGATCACGGGCCACAGTTCGGAGTATTTGCGGTTGAATTCAACCCACTTCTCCATGTCCGGCTCTGTATCGGGGCGGATCGCGTCGGCGGGGCATTCAGGTTCACAAACGCCGCAGTCGATGCATTCATCGGGATGAATGACCAACATGTTTTCGCCCTCATAGAAGCAATCCACCGGACATACTTCAACGCAGTCAGTGTATTTGCAGGCGATACAGGCATCGTTAACGATATAGGTCATAACATCATCTTTTATGGCAGGTTTAACGCAGGAGATACGTCAGCACAGCGTATCATTCAAGGTGGCGCGCCCGAGAAAGATCAAGCACGCGGCGATCACGCTTACTGGGGCGCCCTTTTCCCTCAAATGCCGGATTTTCAGGTTGTTTTTTCTCGGATCGGGGGACCGGCGGGGACAGATCGGTGTAAAGCGTTTGCGCCTCGGGGGCCGGACCACGGCGGGTGCCGATGCCCTCTATCTGGATCACCCGCACATCGTCGCCCATAGCAAAGGTCAGTACGTCGCCAACCACAACCAGCGTCGCACGCTTTTGCGCGACGCTGCCGTTGACCCTGACGGCACCCGCTTGCACGCGGGCAGCCGCCAGAGAACGCGTTTTATAAAACCGCGCATGCCACAGCCATTTATCAAGCCGCAGCTTTGTCGGCGCTTCGGACAATTACTTGTTGTCTTTCAGCCCCATCAGCGCAGCGGCGAATGGGTTGTCGGGGTCGATCGGCTTTTCCGCACGGGCGGGCTTGCTGCTGAACTTCTGGGCTTTGCCGCCCTTGTCCCCACGCGGTGCACCCTTCTTGCCACGCGGTCCGGGTTTCCCCTTCCCTTGTGGACGATCCCCGCCGCCGCGACGCTGGCCTTGGGCATTGCCACGGGGCGTGCGCCCCCAGGTAAAGACATAATATGTCTCAAGCTCGGCACCTGCGATATCGGCGTCTGGCGCTGTGCCTTGGGGGTTTTCCTCGGCAGGGGTGTCGGGGATGTGGTCGTCCACCTCTGGTGTCTCGGCCAGTTCCTCGACCATCGGGGCGATCCCGTCATCGGGCATATCCGCGGTTGCGGGCACGATGTCATCCGCCTGAGCAGCCGTCGGATCTTCGACGATACCACCGGCTGGTTGCTTGTCCGCGACATCCATCACGGGCGTCTCGGCGTCTGCGCCTTTGTCGGCAGCCATCGGTGCACCGTCATGAGGCACGACAGTATCAACGGCTTTCACCTTGGTGCGCTCGGCCTTTTCGGCCTTATAGCCCAGACCTTCCATCAGCGTGGCGAATTGTTCAAGCGTCATGCCCGTGATCGACAGCATATCGGCCTTCGCCTCGAACCCGCCGCGCGAATCTTCGGAGCGCAGCATATCAGCCAGACGTTCCAGCATATCGATACGGATCGCGCGTTCGCCCGCGTTGCGGTATCCAGCCATCGTCGCAGCGCCTTCAGGCGCGCTTGTATCTACGGGGATGGTGACCAAACCGGGGGGCGGCGATTCAGGGAATTCATTCAGCCCTTTGGAAATCGACCACAGCACCAGACGCAAACGGGTCGGCGCGGGCTTCAGCAACAACGGCATAAAGATGGTGAACTGACCAAAGCGCAAACCATGCTTGCGCAGCGCGCCACGGGCGTCCTGATCCAGGGCTTTCACCTCGTCCGCCACATCAGCGCGGGGCAAAATACCAAGGTTTTCAACCATGCGGAAGGCAAAGCCACGGGCCAGACCGGTCAGCGCCTCATCCTTTGACAGGGCGATCAGTGGCTCGAACAGGGCTGCGACCTTGCGGTCGATGAAATGCTGCAAACGGCGTTGCACTTTTTGCGCGACTTCGGGGCCCGCAACGTCATCGACGAAGACCTCGACACCGGGCTTCAGCGGATCGGAGCCCGCAACCAGTTTACCCACGGCAGAGCTGCCCCACATGAGGCCGCCCTGCTCTGTGAAATCAATCTCTGTATCAGGCGCGTTGTAGAAACGATCCGCCCGCAAATGGAACTGAGGAGCCAGCGCCTGCAACGATGCAGCTTTGATCGTTTTATCTTCGGCAACGCCTGCGCCTTTGTCTTGGCGAAAGCGGAACCCGTCCAGCTTGCCAACAAATTCGCCTTCAACGGTTACTTCACCGGTCTCGTTTACTTCGGCCACCATGGCTTCCTTCTGTCCTAGCCGGCGCAAAAGCACGGATGTGCGCCGATCTACAAATCTTTGGGTCAGACGCTCGTGCAGCGCATCCGACAGTCTGTCTTCTACGACACGCGCCTCGTGTCGCCAATGGCTTTCGTCACCTGTCCAGCCTTTGCGCTGTGTCACGTAGGTCCAGGTGCGAATAAACGCCAATCGTTTGGATAACGCATCAATGTCGCCATCGGTTCGATCTATGCGTTTAATTTGCCGCGCCAGCCAGTCGTCGGGGATCGAACCGCGCTGATGCAGGAAGTTGAAAATCTGCTCCAGCAGGCTGGCGTGCTCTGCATGGCTTATACCACGAAAGTCGGGAATCCGGCAGACATCCCACAACAGACGTACTGACGGTCCATCGGTACAGCGCGCCGCGATCTCGGCATCAACGGCGAGATTCTTGAGCGCCCGCAGATCATCGGCCTCGCGCGCTTTGAACAACCGCTCATTGTCCGGCGACATTTCAAGCGTCTGGATCAGCCGGTCAATGGACCCGAACTGCAGCGTTGGGTTGCGCCAGTTGAGCTTGTTCTGCGGTGTGAACTGATGATCCATAATGGCCCGCGCGACACCATCATCAAGCGGAGACGCATCGCCCGTGACACCGAAAGTACCGCTCTTGAACCCGCGCCCTGCCCGTCCGGCAATCTGCGCCAGTTCGTTCGGGGCCAAGGGTCGCATCCGACGCCCGTCAAACTTGCTGAGCGCCGAGAAAGCGACGTGGTCCACATCAAGGTTCAGCCCCATCCCGATGGCATCCGTGGCCACCAGATAGTCGACCTCGCCATTTTGATACATGGCGACCTGCGCGTTGCGTGTGCGCGGGCTGAGCGCGCCCATAACTACCGCCGCGCCACCTTTCTGACGCCGGATCAGCTCTGCAATCGCATATACATTCTCAACCGAAAACCCGACGATTGCGCTGCGCGGACGCATTCGGCTTATCTTTTTCTGACCAGAATAGATCAATTCCGACATTCTCTCACGCCGGATGAACTGCGCCTCTGGCACCAGCGCCGCGATTGAGCCGCGCATGGTGTCGGACCCCATGAAAAGCGTCTCGTGTTGACCGCGCGCACGCAAAAGACGGTCGGTAAAGACATGCCCCCTCTCGGGATCACCACAAAGCTGGATTTCATCGACCGCGACCAGATCAGCGCCCATGCCTTCGGGCATCGCCTCGACCGTGCAGACCCAGTATTGGGTGCGCGGCGGCACGATCCGTTCTTCGCCTGTGACCAGTGCCACGATGGACGGACCACGCAGGGCAACGATGCGGTCATAGACCTCGCGCGCGAGCAAACGCAGCGGCAGCCCGATCACCCCCGTGCGATGCGCCAACATCCGTTCGATTGCATAGGTCGTCTTGCCTGTATTGGTCGGGCCTAAAACGGCCACGACCCTGCTGTCACCTGCCACCAGAAATTCCTTAGATCGTTAAAGCGTGCGCCCAATTCCGTCGCGCCGCAGCCCGTCGAGCGCCCTTTGCGCGTTATCATGGTGAGGGTTAATGCTTAACACTCGGCGATAGAGATCGGCAGCCGCCCGCAGATCGCCAAACTCCTGCAGGATCGCCCCCAGACCGAAGATGGCGTTATACTGCTGCGGGTTCAAGGCAAGCGTCGTTTCCAGATCATCGATTGCAGGGCCATAGAGACCTGCGGCAAAATAGGCCTGTGCACGGGCATGATAGCCTTCGGCAAAATCAGGGGCGTGATCCGTCAGAGCTGTCAGATGGGCGATCGCCAAGGTGGTGTCCCCCTCTGACATGGCATCGCGACCACGGGAATACAGCAAATCCATCGCGGCCGAGCCGGACCGCGCCCAAGCGCGCTGCACATCACGTTCGATTCGCGCCGCCTCTGCCGCGGGGGCATCGCGTAAATTCTGCAGCAACTCCGCCGCCGCGGGGGGCGACATTTGCGCGAAACTTATACCCCCAAGCAACACCCAGAGACCAAGTGCCGCGACGGTATGTTTGAGGTTGACGATGCGGTTGCCCATAACAAGAGTGAATGTAACAGGCTGCCGCCACAATTCCAGACGTGTCGGCACCATTTGCCAAGAAAAGGGCCTATGATGAGCGATATTGTGAACCAAGCTGTAACAGTGCTGAACGAAAAACTGGCGGGGGCCGACTTTGACGGCACAGCCAAGTTCGACATCGAAGACGAAGGCACTGTCATGATGGATTCGACCGGCGCACGTGCCGCGGATGAAGAAGCGGATGTAACCCTTTCTGCTGACGCAGAAACTTTCCAGGCGATCCTGTCCGGCGACACCAACCCGACCGGTGCCTTCATGAGCGGCAAGCTCAAGATTGACGGCGACATGGGCATGGCGATGAAGCTGGCGTCCGTCCTCTCCTAATATGCTGGAAACCGCGCCCTTTTTCACCGACATTGCGCCGCTGCCCGAAACGGGTCAGGCGCATTGGGCCGAGACATCGGATGGTAAAAAGCTGCGCGTCGCGCATTGGCCGCTGGACGGGGCAAAGGGTACCGTGCTGCTTTTCCCCGGCCGCACCGAATACGTGGAAAAATATGCGATGACCGCAAGCGCCTTTGCGAAAAAGGGGCTGGCGGTCATGGCGATCGATTGGCGGGGGCAAGGTCTGTCGGACCGGTTGATCCCCGACCGTAACATCGGCCATGTCGATGTCTTCTCTGACTATCAAAAAGACGTGGCGGCGATGATGCGGACTGCCCGCGCCTTGCAGCTGCCGCGCCCGTATTTCCTGCTGGCACACTCTATGGGCGGGGCCATCGGCCTGCGCGCCTGTATGGAGGGTCTGTCGGTACAGGCCGCCGCCTTTACCGCGCCGATGTGGGGGATCCATATCGCGCCGCATATGCGTCTGGTGGCCGCGGGGCTGTCCAACCTGATGCCGCGCATCGGTCAGGGCTACAAGCTGCCCATGGGCACGCAGGCGGCATCCTATATCTCGTCCGCGCCGTTCGAGAACAACATGCTCACCACCGACCCCGAGATGTACGAGATGATGCGCACGCAACTGGCGGCCCATCCCGAACTGTCTTTGGGCGGGCCCAGCTTTATCTGGCTGCGCGAGGCTTTATCCGAGACCAAGCATCTGTCCCTGCGCGCCGCCCCTAGCCTGCCCTGCGCCACATTCCTCGGGTCCAACGAACGTATCGTGCACAAGGGCCGCATCCACGCCCGTATGGAAACTTGGAAAGGCGGCAAGCTGCATATCATTGACGGCGCAGAACACGAAGTGCTGATGGAAATCCCCGCCACCCGCGACAAAGCGGTGGATGAGATGGCGGCCCTGTTCTTTGGAAACGCCAAAAAATAGCGCGGATCGCAGGATGAACTTCCGCCTTTAACCCACTGATATTTCTACATCATACTCGGCATAGGCGAGGATTTTCTCACCCACCCTGTTCAAACGCGCGCGCCCCGCTAGCTTATGCGCATGGCCAAGCAACCTGTTCTGACGTTCAACGAAAACGGCATTTATTGCCCCGCGGGTGATTTCTATATCGACCCGTGGCGGCCTGTGGACCGTGCCCTGATCACCCACGGGCATTCCGATCACGCCCGCTGGGGCATGAACCGTTACCTTGCAACCGACATCGCCCTGCCCGTCATGCGCCACCGTTTGGGCGACATTACCGCTGACGGCATCTCGTACGGCGAGGTGCGGCAGATCGGCGGGGCGCAGGTATCGTTTCACCCCGCTGGCCACGTCCCCGGCTCCGCCCAGATACGCGTTGAGGTCGACGGCGAGGTCTGGGTTGCCTCGGGCGATTACAAGGTAGTCGATGACGGGCTGTCCGACCCGTTCGAGCCGGTGAGATGTCATCACTTCATCACCGAAAGCACCTTTGGCCTGCCGGTGTTTCGCTGGGCCGAGCAAGCCGCCGTGGCGGCAGAGATCAACGCATGGTGGGCAGGCTGCGCGGCGCAGGGCAAAACGGCGTTTCTGGGGGCTTACGCCTTGGGTAAGGCCCAACGTTTGCTATCGATGCTCGACCCCGACATCGGCCCGATCCTGACCCACACGGCGACCGAGAACACCAACCGCGTCATGCGCGATCAGGGGATCACCCTGCCCGACACGATCCTCGCCGATGCGGATCTGAAGCCCAAGGATCACCCCGGCGCGATTGTGCTGGCCCCTCCCGGTGCCTTGGGCAGTGCGTGGTCGAAAAAATTCGGCCCGCAGGAAACCGGTTTTGCCAGCGGATGGATGGCCGTGCGGGGTGTACGTCGACGCCGTGCGGGCGATCGCGGCTTTATCATCTCGGACCATGCGGATTGGGATGGGCTGCTGTCGGCGATCAAAGCGACAGAAGCCGAAAACATATATGTGACACATGGTTACACCGATGTCTTCAGCCGGTTTCTGGCCGATAGCGGCTGGCAAGCGCAGGTCGTTCCCACCCAGTTCGAAGGTGAGTCCCTGGATAAGGACGCAAGCGAATGAAACGGTTTGCCGCGCTGTTCAACGCCATCGACCAAAGCACCAAGACGACAGTGAAAGTCGCCGCACTGGCCGATTATTTTAGCGCGGCACCGGATGACGACCGGCTATGGACCATCGCCCTGTTTTCCGGCCGCCGCCCCAAACGCGCCGTCACCACCACCAAGCTGCGCGAATGGGCCGCCGAGCGCGCGGGCATCCCCCTGTGGCTGTTCGAGGAAAGCTACAGCATCGTCGGCGATCTGGCCGAGACGATCACGCTGGTTCTGCCCCCCAACCCGACGCAGGATGATCAATCGCTTGCCGCGTGGATCGCGGCACTGCGCGAGATTTACACCCAGGATGAAGAGGCCCGCAAAGCCTTTGTCCTTGACGCATGG
>Ga0208468_1000534_pt1 | contig 11023 bp, 11 predicted proteins | sample DeeseametaMP0960_FD_184198 | JGI IMG/M metagenome (GOLD analysis project Ga0208468, IMG submission 184198) | Marine microbial communities from the Deep Indian Ocean - MP0960 (SPAdes) | ecosystem: Environmental > Aquatic > Marine > Oceanic | place: East of Madagascar, South Indian Ocean... | reverse complement strand
TGCCTAGTTAGTTGTTTACTTTTTTACACTTCAAACACTTTATCAATTACATTATTGATTTAATCTATTGTTATATCTATTATGATATTATTTTATATACAATTTTAGGATTATTTATGAAAGAATATATTAAAGATCAAATCAAAAAATCTTTTGAAACAAAACAAACAATTTATAATGATGTAGACTTATTAAAGAAAATTGAGTCTGTTGCTAAAGCATGTGTTGCTTTATACAAGGGTGATAAAAAAATAATTTTAGCTGGTAATGGTGGAAGTGCAGCTGATGCACAACATATCGCAGCAGAATTGATTGGCCGTTATGGTTTTGATAGACCTTCTTTACCTTCTTTAGCCTTGACTACTGATACTTCAGCTCTTACAGCCATAGGAAATGACTATGGTTATGATCAAGTTTTTTCTCGTCAACTTGAGGGAATAGGACAGGATGGTGATATCTTTATAGGAATTTCTACTTCTGGTAATTCAGTAAATATTATTAAAGCATTTGAATCAGCAAAGAAAAAGAATATTATGACAGTAGCACTAACTGGTCGGGATGGTGGTAAGATGGCTAAATTAGCTGATATTGCTTTAATAGTTCCATCAAATTCTACACCTCGTATTCAAGAATCACATATATTAATAGGGCATATTCTTTGTGATATTATAGAAAAAGAGATATTTGGTAATGGTATTTCTCTTTAGTATATGAAAAAAGCTCTTTTTTTAGATAGAGATGGTGTAATTAATGTAGAAAAAGCATATCTTTATAAGGTAGAAGACTTTGTACTCATCAAGGGAATCATAGATTTATGTCTACATTATCAAAGTCTTGAATTCATCATAATAGTTGTGACTAATCAATCTGGTATTGCAAGAGGCTATTATAGTGAAGAAGATTTTGTTACACTTAGCTCTTTTATGATAAAAGAATTTATATCTTATAAAATTAATATCTCTCATGTGTATCACTGCCCTCATCATGAAAGTATCTCTGGAAAATGTGAGTGTCGTAAACCTTCTCCTGGTATGTTATTACAAGCAAAAAAAGATTATGATATTGATTTAGTTAACTCTATAATGATCGGAGACAAAGAACGGGATATTGAAGCAGGACTTAATGCAGGTCTAGTTGAAACTTACCTTTTTGATGAGTCCAAGCTTATCAACGAATCTAAAGCAACAAAAATAGTAGATACATTAGACCAAATATGGAAAATATAAATGTTAATACTTAATAGTGGTGGAACTTTTAACAAACGTTATAACAGTATTAATGGTGAATTAGAAGTCCCATTTGATAACAATGCTTTAGAATCTATTTTACAAAGTGCTAATCACATATACCCTTTAGCTGGAGTTGTATATAAAGATAGTTTAGATATGACCTTAGATGATAGAAGTAAGTTAGCAAATATTATTAGAGAAGCTGAAGAGAATACTTTTATAGTTATTCATGGAACTGACACTATGCATTTAAGCGCAGCATTCTTTTCCGAAGTTTTTGATGATAAAATAATTATTTTGACTGGATCAATGGTGCCTTTTGAGATTGATAACATAGAAGCTAGTTTCAATCTTGGTATGGCGATAGGCTTTAGTAAAGCAATGTTAAAGCCAGGGGTTTATATTTGTATGAGCGGTTTAATTGAAAAATTTGATTTATTAGAAAAAAATAGAACCCTTGGTAAGTTTGAATTTGTCAAATAAGCTTCTATGTTCTCATTGTCACTTAGAATTTAGTGAAGAAGTATTAATTGTTGATCAAACTCATTATTTCTGCTGTAAAGGTTGTCAAGGAGTATTTCATCTTTTAAGCGATGAAGGTCTTGATAGCTTTTATGATAAAACCGCTAACATAAAACTCTCAGCTCCAACTACACAATATGAAAACTCTAAAAATTTTAATGCCCCTGCTTTTTATGATAAGTTTGTTAAGTTAAATAGTGATGGAACAAGTAGTGTTTCTTTAATTATAGAGGGTATTCATTGTTCTGCTTGTATCTGGCTCAATGAAAAAGCACTTAATAAAATGGATGGTATAATTGAAGCTGACATTAATTTTACAAATAATAAAGCAAATATTGTTTGGTTAGATGAACTTCTTAAACTTTCAGATATTGTAGACATGATACGTGCTGTAGGTTATAATGCTTATCCTTATGATGCTTCCTTACAAGAAGTTCATGCGAATAATGAAAGAAAAGATTATTATCTTCGCATGGCAGTTGCTATTTTTGCTTCTATGAATATTATGTGGATTGCAGTTGCTCAATATGCTGGTTTTTTTAGTGGTATGACACAAGAGATTAAAACTATTTTAAATATAGCGGAAGGTGTACTAGCAACTCCCGTACTTTTTTATAGTGGTTGGATATTTTTTCGAGGTTCCTTCTATGGTCTAAAAAATAAGATAGTAAATATGGACTTACTTGTTGCTACTGGAGCTAGTTTAACATATGTCTACTCTATATATATTACGATAACAGAACATGGCGAAGCATATTTTGATTCTGTAAGTATGATTATTACTTTTATTTTAATTGGAAAGTTTTTAGAAGTAATAAGTAAAAAAAATGTAGCGGATTCTTTAGATATAATTGGAAGGCATTTACCAAGTGAAGTAAATGTACTTAAAGATAATAAAATAAGTTCATACAAGCTTGAAGATGTAAAGATTGATGACATTATAATAGTGTCATCAGGTGAAAGAATTTTACTAGATGGAGAGATACTTAAAGGTGAAGGTTCATTTAATGAGTCGAATTTAACTGGTGAGAGTGTACCTGTATACAAAGTTGTAGGTGAGAGTGTTATCAGTGGTACTCTAAGTATAGATGCTGATATTAATTTTAGAGTCTCACATGACTTTGAACATTCAACTCTATCAAACCTTGTATCACTTTTAGAAAATGCTATAAGTAAAAAACCAAAGATAGAAATACTTGCAAATAAACTCTCTGAACATTTTTCGAGTCTTGTATTAGTCTTGGCAATTGTTACATTTTTTGTTTGGTGGTTTTGGCCACATAGCTTTGAAGAATCTTTGATGGTTGGTGTATCTGTAATTATCATTGCTTGTCCTTGTGCTCTAGGACTAGCTACTCCTGTGGCAACTCTTGTAGGACTCAATCTTGGGGCGAAAAAAGGTATACTCTTTAAAGAGTCTGAGCAGCTTGAAACAATGGCAAAAGCAACTACTTTACTAGTGGATAAAACAGGAACATTGACACTTGGCAAACCAGATGTTTTAAGGGAGAGCATTTTTGATGATTTTGATAAAAGACTACTCTATTCACTTGTTAAAGGGTCTAATCACCCTATATCTCAAGGTATATTCCGTTTTCTTAAACAAGAAAATGAACCAGAAGAAGTTATTTTTGATTCTTTTAATCAAGTTGCAGCTCGAGGTATATGTGCTGAGTATAATAATATAAAAATTCTAGGTGGTAATTTACAGTTTATGTTAGATTACGGTATATCATCTGATTTGACTAGTGAACACAATCTCTTTTTCTTGGCTATAAACAAAAAAATTGTTGCGATATATGAACTAGGTGATACTATCAAAGAGGGTGCTATATCTCTTGTAGAGAGTTTAAAGAGACAAGATATAGAAACAATCATGCTCACTGGCGATCATGAAAAAAGTGCTCAAAAGGTGGCTAAATTTATAGGTATTAATAATGTACATGCTCATTTATCCCCAGAAGATAAACTTTCCTTTGTTCAAGATTTACAAAAGAAGGGAAAAGTGATAGTGATGGTAGGAGATGGTGTTAATGATATTTTAGCCCTAGGTGCAGCAGACATCTCAATAGCTATGGGAAGTGGAAGCGAGATAGCTATAGATGTTGGAGATGTTATTTTACTTAATGACTCTTTAACATCTTTACTCTTTGCATTTAAAATTTCATCCACTACATTTAGTCTTATAAAACAGAACTTTGGAATTTCTCTTGTTTATAATGCTGTGACTATACCTTTAGCAATGGCAGGGTATATTATACCACTCATTGCAGCACTCTCAATGAGTTTGAGTTCACTTTTGGTTGTTGGGAATTCTTTACGTATAAAATATAAATGGGCTAGGAGTTAATATATGGATAGTTGGATAGTAAGTATGATGTTAGGTGCATCACTATTTTTAGGTGCATTAGCTCTGTTGGCTTTTCTATGGGCTGTAAAAAATGGACAGTTTGATGATGAAGAGAAGTTCTTAAATGCTACAAAGTTTGACAGTGTCGAAGATTTAAATGATGCTATAGATAAAGAGAGAAAAAAAGAGGACTTAAAGAAACAGAACTATCGTCCTGAATAATAGATATCCTAAAGAAGGATATCATATTTAAAGTTGCTTATTTACCGATTGTATGAGAGAATGCATCTAGATCTGCATCACTATATCTAGCAACTTGACCTTTCATAAGACCTTTCATTGGACCACCGTAAGAACCGTCTTTGTAACCTTTAAGAGCTGCTGCTATATTAGCATGAGTCATCTCTGCAACTATAGCAGATCTTCCCATAGCCTTTTTTTCAAAACTTTTACCATGACAACCCATACATTTACCGGCAACTACACCGGCTGCTAAAGTTGATGCTAATGCAAGCACAAGTACTGAAGTGATTACTATTTTTTTCATTTATATTCCTTAAATTAATGTTTCTATCGCGATTATATTATGTTGCATCTTAAATACTTGTTAATAAAATTCCCTCTTAAATACTTGTTAATAAATTAAAAGGTATGATTTGATTAAAATAACAAACTATAGGTATGAAGATGAGATATATAGAAGACGATTTAAAAAATAAAACAATATTAATAACGGGTGGTGCTGGCTTTATTGGTTCAAATTTAGCTTTTTACTTTCAAAAGAATCACTCTGATGCTAAAGTAGTTATTTTAGACTGTTTTAGAAGTGGAGAGACACTTAGTAATGGTAATTTAAAAAGTTTTGGACATTTTAAAAACCTTATAGGATTTAATGGTGAGATTATTAGTGGTGATATTAATGATAAAGACTTACTTCTTCGTTTAGAAAAGGAATATAAGTTTGATTATATATTTCATGAGGCCGCTATTTCTGACACAACAGCACTTGAACAAGACCTTATGATAAAAACGAATGTGAATGCTTATAAAGACTTACTAAACTTAGCTGTTGCACATAATGCAAATATGATTTATGCTTCTTCTGCTGCAACATACGGTAATGCAGAGTCTCCTCAAAGAGTAGGAAGAGAAGCTCCTCAAAATGTTTATGGATTTTCAAAACTCTCTATGGATCATTTAAGTCGTGAGTATATGAAAAAAACAGACATTAGTATAGTAGGTCTTCGTTACTTTAATGTTTATGGTTCAGGTGAGTACTTTAAAAATACAACTGCATCTATGGTACTTCAATTTGGACATCAAATACTCTCTGGTAAAAATCCTAAGCTTTTTGAAGATAGCGATAAAATACTTCGTGACTTTATCTACATTGGTGATATCATTCAAGCAAATGTAAAAGCTATGCACCCAAAACAAAATGGCATTTATAATGTAGGAACGGGAAGAGCGAGAAGTTTTCAAGATATAGTAGATATATTGCAGGCTGAACTTGGTACATCCCTAAAGTGTGAGTACATTCCAAATCCTTTTATAGGTTCATACCAGTTTCATACAGAAGCAGATATAACTACCACAAAAGAAGCACTTGGCTATAAACCTGCTTTCGAGATGGAAGATGGTATAAAAGCATATGTAGCTGAAATAAAACGTGTATATGAAGTAGAAGTAAAATAAATGCATATTGAAAAAAAAGTAAATCCTAATATATTAGTTATAGGTGACTTGATGATAGATCATTATCTTTGGGGTTCATGCGAGCGCATCAGTCCTGAAGCACCCGTTCAAGTTGTTGATATTACAAAAGAGACAACAGTACTTGGTGGTGCTGGAAATGTGATCAATAATCTTAAAACTTTAGGAGCAAACGTTAGTGTAAGTAGTATTATAGGTGATGATGAAAATGGTAAAGAATTACTTGGGATGCTAAATGAAATTGGTGTAAATTCTGAGAATATTATCACTCAGATTGGAAGAAAAACATCAAAAAAAAGTCGAATAATTGCAGTAAGCCAGCAGATACTGCGTTATGATAGAGAGAGTAAGAATGAGATAACCTCAGACTCTGTGACTAATATACTAAAAGCCTTAGAATCATCAATTAACACATACGATATGATAGTTTTCTCTGATTATGGAAAAGGTGTTTTAACAAAAGAGCTATGTCAAAGTGTTATAAAGCTCTCTAAAGCTAATGATATTAAGGTTTTAGTAGATCCAAAAGGGAGTGATTTTTCAAAGTATAAAGGGGCTTACCTTTTAACACCAAATAAAAAAGAGGCAATCTTAGCAACAAACATAGAGATAAATGATGCAAAAAGCTTAAAAGAGGCTCTTTTAAAACTAAAATCTGAATGTAATTTAGAAGTTTCACTTATTACATTATCGGAAGATGGAATAGCTACATTAGATAAAGAAGTAGAGATATTTCCAACTGTTGCCAAAGAGGTTTTTGATGTCACAGGTGCAGGAGATACTGTTATCGCTTCTATAGCTTTTGCTCTTTGTGCGAAGAAAAGTATACAAGAGACTGCTGCATTTGCAAACCTTGCAGCTGGAGTAGTTGTTGGAAAAATAGGTTCTGCTACGGTAAGCCTTACTGAAATTGAAGAGTATGAAGCAAGTTTACATAAAAGTACTTCAGATGTTCATATAAAAAATTTTGAAGATATAGCTGCATTAGTAAAGCATTCTAGAGAGAATGGTAAGAAGATAGTTTTTACTAATGGTTGTTTTGACATCCTTCATGTAGGGCATGTTAAGTACCTTCAAATCGCTAAAAGCTTTGGGGATATACTCATTGTTGGTTTGAATTCAGATGAGTCAGTATCACGTTTAAAAGGTCCTAGTCGACCTGTTAATATAGCAGAGGACAGAGCCTATTTGCTTGCTGCATTAGAGGCTGTTGATTTTGTAGTACCCTTTGTTGAAGATACACCTCTTCATCTTATACAAATGATAGCACCTGATACTCTTGTTAAAGGTGGTGATTACGAAGGAAAAGAGGTTGTTGGAACAGAATTTTCTGGTGAGTTGAAACTTGTGGACTTTGTTGATGGAAAAAGTACAACAAAAACGATAGAAAAAATTAAAGGACAGACATGTTAAAAAAGATACTTTTAATGACAGTAACAGTTATATCAGCTTTTGCTCTTCATACGGCAGAAATAAATATTAATGATAAAGATTTAGAACTTAATGCGAAATTTGATATGGGACAGTTTAATGAGACTATTTATCCAAATACTGTTTTTGTGGGTGCAAGATTCTTAAATGGAGAAAAAGCGAATAGTAAGGTTGAAGGTGGTGGTTCTTTAGAAAAAATTGACCTCTATTATGAAGTCAATTTTTTAATGAAAGAAGTGATTGGGGATTCGGGGATGAGTTTTGGTATGGGTGCTAAACTCAATTATACAAAAGACTTTTCGGCCTTACCTTTGGGATTGGAGTTTGAATATATTATACCTGCAAAAAAACTAGTGCCTATGTATGTTTATGGCTCAGTATATTATGCACCTAATGCTTTAAGCTTTATTGATGCAAAGAGTTTTTTAGAGTATCGTATGAGTTATGATGTTGAAATTATTGAAAATAGTCGTGTAACGATTGGGTATAGAAATGTAAATATAAACTATAGAACGGCACTTGGTAATATAGTTTATAACGATGCCTTTTATGCAGGTTTTAAATTTGCTTTTTAGGCTTGTAACTCTTTAATTTTTAGGATTACCTCTGCTGCAGTAATAGTCTTCATGCAGTCGTGATGTCCAAGTGGACATTCGCGTTTCATACATGGACTGCACTCCATCTCTTTTCTAACAAGAGCACTATTCTCATTCTTCCACTGGGATGTTTCTTTATACTTAGTTGGCCCAAATATAGCGACTGTTGGCACTTGATAAGCTGCGGCTATATGCATAGGTCCACTATCATTTGTAAGAAATAGTACACAGGCTCCAATATTTGAACAAAGCTCTTGTATAGAAGTTTTTCCTGCCATATTTGTGTAATTAGTTACACCTAGTTTAAGAATATTTTCTTCTATTTCCTTTGCCATTTCTACTTCATTTGGTCCACCAAAAATCATGATGTTATATCTATTGCTAAATGCAGCAGCTACTTCTGCAAAACGCTCAGGGTACCAACGCTTAGCATTTCCATAAGTTGCTCCTGCATTTATACCAAGAGTAGGTTTATTAAAAGAGTTTGCTTTGATGTAAAGTTTAAGAGGAGGGCTAGTGCCATCAAAACTGTCTGTGTTAATCATAGCAAGTTCACTATACTGTTCTACTAAATGTTTATTTTGACTTATTTTTGGTGTGTGTGAGAGTAACAGTTTTGAATGCCAAGAGCTCTTTGCTAAAGATATTACTGTTTTAGTAAAATGAAGTAAGAGAGAAGAATGAACTTGGTTCCTAAATGTAATTGCTAAGGAAAATTCACCTAATTCACGAGCAAGTTTATAAGTAGCGAGTAAACGAGAAGGAGCTTTTTTTGTCTCATCTATAATGGCTTTTTCACAAAGAGGGTGATATTTCAGTGCTTCTACACTTACATAACTTCCTACAAATGTAAATCTTGCATTTGGATAATATTTTGCTAAAAGCTCAATTGCAGGAGTAGACATGATAGCATCGCCTAACCAATTTGGAAGAATAATGAGAATTTTCATATTTTTTTCTCGATAATATAGCTATAAAGTGTATAAGTAGCGATGTAAACTACAAAAGAAAGCCAAATATATAAGGGTGAATTTAATACTTTTTTAGTTATAAACATTACTTTACTGCATCATTTACATAAATATAAGTTGGTTTCTGGCCTATTTTTAAAGTTTTTTGTGTTAAAAGTTTGCCATCTCTATCATGGACAACAAAAAACTCTTCGTTTTGAAGCTCGGTATCTATCATGGACCAGTGAATTTGAAGTAGAGTATCATCTACTAAACACTGAAGTATATAGTACTCGCGTTTGATATCTAAACGCAAGAATTGAGCATTGTGAAGAGTTTTATACATAAATTTAAAAGTCTCATAGGCTACTCTCTTTTTAATACCATCTCTATTGTCAACTAGTCCATAGCCCGGTGCTATAAGTTGATGCCAAGATACTGAGTCTACTTGTTGTGAAGCAAAAACCAAAAGATAATAACGGAGCATAAAGTTTGCATAGGACTCTTCATCTACACACTCTTTTTCACTTGTAGGTGCATATGGGGCAGTACCTAAGAGTGGCCAGTTTGTTTCAGTTATATGTAATTCTTTTGCAGTTTTAGGGCTTAACCAAAGCATTGTACTAAGCCATGCTATCTTATCTGAAAGTGTAAATCCAAGCTGAGTATTTTCAGGTGCTCCACGTCTATCAACATACAAAAGTGAACTTACCCCATCATACTTATATTTAAAAGCATTAAAAAGTGTATGTGCAGTGTAGTGATACTCAAAGTCAATTACACTACTACCTAAAAGTTTTATATTTTTAAATTTTGTTTTTTTGAGTTTGAATGCCACTTGAAAAAATCTATTGTATTCATCAACCGAAAAAAATCCCCATTTTGCACGGTTAATAGTTGAACCAATTTCATATTTATGGATCAAACCATCAAGTTGTATAAAAATTGTCTCTAAATTTCTCTTTAAAAGCTCTAAATCTTCTATATTTTCTCTATCTTGTAAGATTTTGAGTATTATATTCTTATCTGCATGTTTTGTAGCAAATACTTTAAGAAGCTCTATCTTATCCATTTCCCAAAGTTTACAACGGAGTAGAATGTTTTTTACAGCTAAGTCTTGAAGTAATATATCTGTGTTCTCAACTTCTCTCTCAAAATCTACACCTAAAGAGATAAATTCAGACTGTTTAATAACTCTTCGTCTTACAAATGGCATAGCCACAAGGGAGATTGGAAGTATGACTAAAGCAGTGATAGCTGTTTTAATGAGTGAGTAAAGTTGGCGTTTACGCATCTCTTTTTTATAAGACTTATCTTTAAGTTGTGCTGGTTGATCGGAATAATTATCCCAAGTAAAAGGTGCTTTCATAAGGGAAATTATATCCATAATAAGGTAAAATAAACTAATAAATCAGTTGTGGAAGTAAATAAATGAATATATTAGTAGTGCGTACGGATAAACTTGGTGACTTTATAACTGCGCTACCTACTCTGTATGTACTTAAAAACTATGATAGAAGCAATAAAATAATTGTTTGTACCTCTACTATAAATGAAGTGCTAGCCAGAGAATGTGATTTTATAGATGATGTGATTGTGGATGATAAAGAGAGTTCAGTTTTTACTTTATCCTCAAAAATAAGAGAAAAGAATATAGATGCTTCAATAACACTTTTCTCGAATACAAGAGTTGCATTTGCTCAATTTTTTGCTCGTATTCCTAAACGTATAGCCCCAGCTACAAAAATAGCTCAGATATTTTATACTCATCGGATTAAACAAAGACGTTCTGAAGTAAAAATGGCTGAATTTGAATATAACTTAGCACTGGCACAGGAGCTGTTTACTGATATTGATTTAAATTACAGACAGCCACTTTTAAGTTTTGATGATAGAGAAAGTTTTTATGAGGTTTTTTGTCGAAACCATGAGATAGAAAAAGAAGTAATAGCTTTTCATGTTGGTTTTGGCGGATCTAGTGATGCAAACCTAACACTTGATGAGTATGAAAACCTCATTAAGAATCTTTTAATTACAAAAAAATATCAAGTTGTAATGACTTTTGGACCAGATGAAATTGACTTGTATGAAACTATGCAAAATAGGTTTAAGGGTTTGGATATTGTTTTTTATCTCTCTGTAGATGGACTTGTATACTTTGCAAAACTTATAAGTTGTTTCAAACTTTTTGTAAGTACATCTACTGGTACATATCATCTGGCTTCATTAGTA
>Ga0208468_1000529_pt1 | contig 11066 bp, 11 predicted proteins | sample DeeseametaMP0960_FD_184198 | JGI IMG/M metagenome (GOLD analysis project Ga0208468, IMG submission 184198) | Marine microbial communities from the Deep Indian Ocean - MP0960 (SPAdes) | ecosystem: Environmental > Aquatic > Marine > Oceanic | place: East of Madagascar, South Indian Ocean... | reverse complement strand
ACAAGAAATTCAAGATATTGATTATCTGATTGACTCAATTCAAAATGCAAATAAGACTGGCTTATAAGAACTTAAGAAGCAAGCCACTAAATATTAACAGCAATGCAAATAAAAGAGAAGAGACCTTAATCGTTTATTATTAAAAAAGATTCTACCGTGTGAATGGGATATTTCATATATTTAACAATTGCTATACTTGGAGTGCAGAGGCAATCTACTCTTCAGACAAGAGCAATTATTTAATCAGGGGAACAAATCTAAATCCATAATGTTCTATGCTTTCAAGTTCACCATCTTCTTTTTTTGTTATTTCATAAATTGAGTTCCTTACTGGGATTACAAGCTTCCCGCCAACTCTTAATTGTGTTGTTAATTCAGATGGAAACTCATCTGCTGAGGCAGAGACTAATATGCGGTCAAATTTTTCATTAGGAATGCCGAACTCATTTGTCGCTTGAATAATTTCAGTATTTTTAAATTTATATTTTTGGAGATTGTTACTTCCAAACTTTACAAGATTGTCAATTCTTTCGAGTCCGGTAACAGAACCATCATCTCCGACAATAAAACCAAGAAGTGCTGTTGTCCAACCTGAGCCACTTCCTATGTCCAAAATCTTTTGTCCCGAACATGGCTCTAGCATCTCCATCATCATGGCTACCGTTGTTGGTTGAGAAATAGTTTGTCCGTAACCTATAGGAAGTGGGTAGTCTTCATAGACATCTAAAGCAGTTGGATCCAAAACAAAATTCACTCTATCTGTATTGTCAAAAGCATCTATAATATTACTTGAACGAAGGGCATCCGAATTTATAAGATGCCTAATTAAAGAATCATTTGAACTCATAAAGTATCCTTCATTGTTATTTATCAAAACAAGTTCCAATAATTTTATCGACATTCAAATTATATGTCAACTTAATTAAACTGCATTTCTATAGAATGATGAACAAAAGAAGTTTCTAGGCTAAAATCAAAAAAAAGGGAGTTAAATTGAGTTGTTATGGACTGATATAGATTGGTATGATAAGGTATTTTGGTGGAGACGTGCGGGATCGAACCGCAGTCCTAAAACTAATTTTCTACGACGTCTACATGCTTAGAGAAGTTGTTTAGGTTTAATTTTGCTTCACACAACTTGCAAAGCTAGACAAAACGAGCCTCGGGATTCGTATAAAGCTGAGACAGACTTTATATATATCTACATAAGGGTTATACTTCGAATCCGACTTATCTAGAGTCCATCGGTGAAGCAGCCCGTCCTCTAAGAGGGGGTAAAACTTAAGCTATTGCTAAAGCTGGGCGGTAATTTGTATTGTTTGCATTTAAGCAATTGTTGAGCCGTATAACGGAAATGCTCAGTCCGACATGCAATCGTAGACTATCAGCTCCAGTCGAAGCCAAGTCGTCCCCATAAATTTAATTATAGCAAAGTATAAATAATAGTTTCTTTCGTGGAGTATTTTTTCTTTAGACAAGGCGGAAACAAATAAAGCAAACTACAGTTTGTAAGTTTGTTGACAACGAAGTATAAAGGAAAAAGAGTCAATGAAAGTGGTGGCCAATCTCGGAATCGAACCAAGGACACACTGATTTTCAGTCAGTTGCTCTACCGACTGAGCTAATTGGCCACGGTAAATATTTGTATAAATAAAAAGGTTCTTTAAAAAAACGGTGGTGGCCAATCTCGGAATCGAACCAAGGACACACTGATTTTCAGTCAGTTGCTCTACCGACTGAGCTAATTGGCCGTATTTTTAAAGAGCGAAATTATAGCCCGTAACTACTGAAAGTTAGCTTATGCTAAGATATTTTAGTAAACCTTCTATAATAGTCACTTTTTCAAGCTTTTTTATCTTTAACTCTAAAGTCTCTACTGTTTCATCATGACTCAAGTGAAGTACTTTTTGAAGAATAATCTCACCACTATCATATTCGGAATTTACTTCATGGATGGTAACACCACTTATCGTATCATCAGAGGCTATTACAGCTTCATGAACATGTTTTCCATACATACCTTCTCCACCATACTTTGGAAGTAGCGCAGGGTGTGTATTGAGCACTTTAAAATTATCAGTTATGCAAGAGTCAAGTTTTTTCATATAACCAGCTAAAAAGATATATTCACACTTATTTTGTTTAAGTAGTTCTATGAGTCTTGCATTTATGTTTGGGGTGTTTTTTTGATTTACTATATAGCTCTTAATATTCTTGTTTTTAGCTTTTTGCAAAACAGGAGAGTTTGTATTGTTAGAGATGACTAGGCTGATATTGATAGGAAGTTCTTTTGCTTCAATAGCTTCTACAATTGTGTCAAAACCACTTCCGTTATGTGAGGAAAATACTGCAATATTTTTCATCTAACGAATCTTAAGACTAATGAGTGCCACTATATTTGAGAGGATAGCAATTATCCAAAAGCGCACGATTATTTTATTTTCTGACCAGTTCTTCATTTCAAAATGGTGATGAATTGGTGCCATAAGAAAGATTCTTTTTTTACGAAGTTTAAAACTTCCAACTTGTAAAATTACAGAAAGAGTTTCTATGACAAATATAGATCCAATGAGTATAAGTAAAACTTCACTCTTAGAGATTATCGCGAGATAAGCTAAAAATGCACCAATAGCAAGTGAACCACTATCTCCCATAAATACTTCTGCTGGGTGACAGTTATACCAAAGAAAAGCAAAAAGAGCACCAATAAGTGCACTTGCTATGATTACAACTTCTCCGATATTAAAATGGGGTAAAAGAAGATAAGCACTAATCTTAATATGTCCAATAGCATAAATAATAATACTAAAAGTACAGAGAGCAACGATAGAAGGTACAGATGCAAGTCCATCAAGTCCATCTGTTAAGTTTACTGCATTTGATGTTCCAACTATTACTATCACCCATAGTATAAGAGAAAAAGCACCCATATCAACAAGCGGGTGTTTTAAAAATGGAAGATAAAAGTCTGTATTGAAGTCTGCTACAAAACATAAAAAGAAAGAGATTAGTAAAGCAGAAACGACTTGAAGTATAAGTTTTGTTTTTGCTTTTAAACCTGCAATATTTTCATTTTTTCTAATTTTTGCGAAATCATCTTGAAAACCAATAAGTGTAAAAAGAATGAGTGTTAAAATAGCGCCAAGAGCATAAAGATTAGAAAGTTTAATAGTTAAAAGGGAAGCTAATATGGTAGAAAGTATAAATACAATACCACCCATAGTAGGTGTTGATGCTTTTTCTTTATGGCGTTCTGGTGCCCACTTGTTAATAGGTTGAACATTAGAAGTTCTTTGTGCCCATCTTATAAATATAGGGAGTGCAGTAAGTGTAAATAATAGTGCTAAAAAGAAAGAAATTCCAGCACGAATTGATATGTAGCCTAAAATATGTATGTTAAAAAAATCATGTAACCAGTATATCAATGTAATTCCTGTTGTATATCTGTTTGTATAGTAAAGTGACATTATAGTATAATCCTAAATAAATTTACAATATAGGAATAAAATTGAGCAAAAAAGCAATTTTAGTTATTACAGATGGTATTGGTTACTCAGATAAGACTGAGCATAATGCATTTTATCATGCAACTAAACCAACATATGACAAACTATTTAAAGAAACACCACACTCACTTATAGATACATTTGGTTTGAGTGTTGGTCTTCCTGAAGGTCAGATGGGAAACTCTGAAGTGGGGCATATGAGTATTGGTAGTGGTCGAGTGCTTTATCAAGATTTAGTAAAAATTTCTTTAGCATTAAATGAGAAAAACTTAGAATCAAACCCAGAACTTCAAAAACTTTTTACAACTTCAGACAGACTTCATTTAATTGGTCTTATGAGTGATGGAGGAGTTCATTCTCACATAAATCATTTTATGGGTTTAGCAGATATCGCAGCCAAAAATGGTAAGAAAGTTTTTCTTCATCTTATAACAGATGGCCGTGATGTTTCTCCTACCTCTGCACAAAAGTATCTAGATGTAGTTAAAAATCATTTAAATGAAAATGTAACTATAGCTACAATTTCAGGCCGTTTTTATTCTATGGACAGAGATAACCGTTGGGAAAGAGTTAAGCGTGGCTTTGATGCCATAGTAAAGGCAGAACCAAAAACAAACTTTAATCCGGAAGCATATATCGGGCACTCGTATTCACTTGGTGAGACTGATGAGTTTATTGAACCTGTTGCTTTTGATGGATATGAAGGTATGCTGGAAGGGGATAGTGTACTCACAATAAACTTTAGAAGTGATAGAATGCGTGAGATGGTTACAGCCCTTGGTGCTAAAGACTTTAATGGTTTTAGTAGAGATAATTTGAACTTAAATCTTGCAACGATTACAGAGTATGATAAGAGTTATTCATATCCAGTCCTTTTTAGAAAAGATGTACCTAAAAATACACTTGCTGAGGTTATAGCAAATGCAGGACTTAATCAACTCCACACAGCAGAGACAGAAAAATATGCACACGTTACATTTTTCTTAAATGGTGGTATAGATGAGCCTTATCAAAATGAGACAAGAGTTCTTATCCCCTCACCAGATGTAAAAACATATGATATGCAGCCTGAAATGAGCTGTGATTCGGTTGGGTCTGCTGTACTTAATGCAATGGATAGTGAATATGACTTTATAGTTGTTAACTTCGCTAATGGTGATATGGTTGGACATACGGGAGACTTTGAAGCAGCAAAAATTGCGGTAAGTGAAGTAGATACTCAGCTTGGAAAAATAATTCAAAAAGCAAAAGACTTAGACTATGCTCTTGTTATTACATCTGATCATGGAAATTGTGAAGAGATGAAAGACGACTCAGGAAATACATTGACAAATCATACAGTTGGTAAGGTTTGGTGTTTTGTTGAAGCGAATGGTGTAAGTAAGGTTGAAGCAGGTGCACTTAATAATATAGCACCGACTGTTTTAAAATTAATGGGTCTTGATATTCCATCTGAGATGGATCACAGTTTAGTATAAATTATATTATAAGGAATTTTTGAATGAAATTTAGTGGAAAAAATGTTTTAGTAACAGGTTCGAGTCGTGGTATTGGTGCAGAGATAGCAAAAACTTTAGCAGGTTTTGGTCTTAAAGTATGGGTGAACTATAGAAGTGGTGCTGCAGAAGCTGATGCAGTTAAAGCAGCTATAGAAGCGGATGGTGGTATTGCTGCGGTTATTGGTTTTGATGTAAGTGATGAAGCAGCATATATTGATGCAATAAAAACTATTGTAAGTAGTGATGGTGAGTTATCTTACCTCGTGAACAATGCTGGTATTACAAACGATAAACTAGCACTTCGTATGAAAACAGAAGATTTTATGTCTGTAATAAATGCAAACCTTACAGCAACTTTTATAGGAAGTAGAGAGTTCTTTAAAGCAGCAAGAAAGAAAAAGTTTGGTGCAGTTGTAAATATAGCTTCAATAGTTGGTGAAACAGGAAATGCAGGACAAACAAACTATACAGCTAGTAAAGGTGGTGTTGTAGCTATGACAAAATCTTTTGCACATGAGTCAGCAACAAGCGGAATACGATACAACTCATTAACTCCAGGATTTATATCAACTGAAATGACAGAAGTTTTAAGTGATGAGATAAAAGCTTCGATAAATGCTAAAATTCCAATGAATAGAATGGGGTTAGCAAGAGAAGTAGCAGAAGCAACAGCCTTTTTACTCTCTGACCATGCAAGTTATATTACTGGTGAAACACTTAAAGTCAATGGTGGAATGAATATGGCATAGTGGCTTTTTAAGTTAGATCCGCTATAATTATTCGATTAAATTAAAATACAGGAGCTATAATGGCACTTATCGATGATATTAAAGAAGTAGTAGTAGAACAACTGAGTGTAGATGCAAAAGAAGTAAAAGAAGATGCAAAATTCGTAGAAGATTTAGGTGCAGATAGCCTAGATGTAGTTGAATTAGTTATGGCTCTTGAAGAAAAATTCGATATCGAAATTCCTGATGATGAAGCTGAAAAAATTCAAACTGTTGCAGACGTTGTTACTTACATAGAAAACAAGTAGTCTAAAACTAAGCTAAACCAGGTATTACACTTGGTTTAGTCTCTAAATACTTTTAAAAATTCAGACTTCTTAGAGTATGAACTTTTAAAAGTATTTTATTATTTATGTGGAGAAAATTATATGAGAAGAGTAGTAGTAACTGGTTTAGGAATGATAAATTCTGTTGGAAATGATAAAGAGAGTTCTTTTAAAGCTATCTGTGATGGTGAATGTGGAATTGATACTATTACAATTTTTGATCCAGAAAACTATGCTGTTAAAATAGCTGGTGAAGTAAGAGATTTTGATCCTGCAACTGTTATGGCTCCAAAAGAAGTAAAAAAAGCGGATAGATTTATTCATTTGGGTCTTAAAGCAGCTCAAGAAGCGATGGCTGATGCAAAACTTCCCGAAGATACAGATTATGAAAGATTTGGTATTTCTGCTGGTTCTGGTATTGGTGGTCTTCCTTCAATAGAAAAAAACTCTATTATTTTAAGTACACGTGGACCACGTCGTATTTCCCCTTTCTTTATTCCTGGAGCATTAGTAAATATGCTTGGTGGATTCGTCTCAATTGCACATGGAACAAAAGGTCCAAACCTCTCGTCTGTTACAGCTTGTGCAGCAGGAACTCATGCAATTAGTGAGGCAGTTAAAACTATTATGTGTAATGGTGCAGAAAAAATGTTAGTTGTAGCGGCTGAGTCTGCTATAACTGGCGCTGGTATTGGTGGTTTTGCTGCAATGAAAGCACTTTCAACCAATAATGAAAATCCAAAAACAGCTTCTCGTCCTTTTGATGCAGACCGTGATGGTTTTGTTATGGGTGAAGGTGCAGCTTCACTTGTTCTTGAAGAGTACGAATCAGCAGTAGCACGTGGTGCTCATATTTATGGTGAGATTGTCGGTTTTGGTGAGTCTGGTGATGCAAATCACATTACAACTCCATCTCTTGATGGTCCAGCTCGTGCAATGAAAGCAGCTTATAAAATGGCAGGTGAGCCTAAGATAGATTATGTAAATGCACATGGTACATCTACACCTATCAATGATAAAAATGAAACAGCAGCAGTTAAAGAACTTCTTGGTGATAATGTTCCCCCAATGTCTTCTATTAAAGGACAATTAGGTCACTGTCTTGGTGCCGCTGGTGGAATCGAAGCAGTAGTATGTTTAATGGCTATGCGTGATGGTATTTTACCTCCAACTATTAACTATACTACAAAAGATGAAAATTGTGATTTAGATTATATTACTGAAGGTGCAAGAAAAGCTGAAGTAAATATAACTATGAGTAACTCATTTGGCTTTGGTGGTACAAATGGTGTTCTTATCTTCAAAAAAATCTAAGTAAAAGGATTTAATTTGGCTACATATTTAGATTTTGAACATAAAATTAAATTTATTCAAGAGGATATTATTTCTGCACAAGTTCGTCACGACCATGCAGAGATGGAAAAACATAAAATTGCATTAGATAAAGAAGTTGAAAAAATCTACTCTAATTTAAGTGACTTTCAAAAATTACAACTCGCACGACATTTAGACCGCCCCTATGCACTTGACTATATTAATATTATCATGAAAGATAAGTATGAAATTCATGGAGATAGACACTTCCGTGATGATGCAGCAATAATCTGTTATATGGGTTATATCGGTGATGAAAAAGTTATGGTTATCGGTGAGCAAAAAGGTCGTGGTACTAAAAATAAGCTCAAAAGGAACTTTGGTATGCCTCATCCCGAGGGTTATAGAAAGGCCCTTCGTGCTGCAAAAATGGCAGAGAAATTTGGTATGCCTATTTTAATGCTAATAGATACTCCCGGTGCATACCCTGGTCTTGGTGCAGAAGAAAGAAACCAGTCTGAAGCAATTGCTAGAAACTTAATAGAACTAGCAGAGATAGACACTCCAACCGTATCCATAGTAATTGGTGAGGGCGGTTCTGGTGGAGCACTTGCTATTGGTGTTGCTGATAGATTTGCTATGATGCGTTATTCTGTATTTTCAGTTATTTCTCCTGAAGGATGTTCCGCTATTTTATGGAATGACCCTAAGAAAAGTGAAGCTGCCACAAATGCAATGAAAATTACACCTACTGACCTTTCAAAATTAGGTTTAATTGATGATATTATCAATGAACCACTTATTGGTGCTCATAGAGAAAAAGAAGCAGCAGCTAAGGCTATTGAAGATTATTTCTTAGCACAAGTGAAAGACTTAAAAGCTATGAGTAAAGATGAAAGAATGGATGCCCGTTATACAAAACTAACGGCTCCAGGTGCATTTAAAGAATAGTAACTTTTAAAGAGTAGATGCTTTTATTTTTCCTCTTTAAATAGAGGATCAAACTTCGGACGTTTAAGTCTTGGAGCAGTCTTAGAAAATTTTATCAAATCCTCTACATTATTTAAACTCTCAGTACAATTTTTTAAAGATAAAAGAAAAAGACCATAAGTAGTAATGACATCACTCATTGCACGATGATGCGAAGGATTAGGGTTAAGGTCGAACATATCATTTAGGTATGCAAGTCCATATCTAAATGAGACGATAGTCCTTTCAGCTAAAGCTAGGGAACAAAGAGGACGATTGAGTAAAGACTCTAATCCTATTTTTTGCATACTAGAGGAGATAAAGTTATAATCAAATTTCACATCATGAGCAACAAAAATTGCATCTCCTAAAAAGAGTTTAAAGTCCATAAGTACATGTTTTAACTGAGGTGAATTAAGAGTGTCTTCAACTTTTATACCCGTGAGTTGACTTATGACAGGGTTTATCTCTTTAACAAATACAAGAGACTCAAACCTATCAGTAATTATACCATTCTTTACTTTTATGGCTGCGAGTTCGATAATTTGATGCTTATCAACTTTCGAACCGTTTGTTTCAATATCTACTATACAAAACTCTGCATCTTGCATTGTTATATACTTTGTATCGAAGTAAAAATAACCCTGTCTTTTGATGATGTTAATACCCTGAGCTTTAGATATCTCTATAAATACATCTATACTATCATTTATTTGTGATTTTAAAACTTCTAGAGGAAGACCACGTGTGGCTAAACGTGAAATACTTTTTGCATCAAGAGGGAAAGATTTATTGAGCATTTTTTATAAAGTCTTTTACTTTTTGAGGATCTTTTTTACCATAGCTGATCTCAACTCCACTACTTACATCAAGACCATAAAAACCATACTTTTTAAGGCTAGCTGCATTTGAGCTATTTAGACCACCTGCTAAGATTATTTTTGAGCAGTCAACACCATTAAACCATTCAAGGTTTATATGTTTACCTGCCCCTCCATAAGTGTCGCAATAAGCATCTACAAGTCTGTACTCATCACAAAACTCTAAAATATCTTTTTTACTTTTAGCACGAGTAACTTTTATGTAAGGTACATTAAGTGCATTTAGTAGTTCTGGTGTTATATCAAAATGAAGTTGTGCTAGTGTAGCACCACTCTCTTTGCAGACGGAATTTATAGTAGAAGCAGACTCGTTAACAAAAAGGGCAACTTTTTCGACAAATGGAGGAAGTCTATCTATAATACTTTTTGCATCACTAAGGGAGATATATCGAGGGGATTTTTCATAAAAGACGAAACCTAGAGCATTTGCACCAGCCCCTATTGCAGTCATAGCATCTTCGTAAGATGTTATTCCACATATTTTTGTACGCATTATATCTGTAAACTCTCTATAGCAGTTTTACGGTTCTTATTTTTAAAGACATAAGATCCAGCAACTACAATATCAACACCAGCCTCTTTAAGTGCATAAATATTTTTATCATTCACTCCACCATCAACCTCTATAAGACATTTTGGATTGAGTCTGTTACGCATAACATTTAAACGGGATGCTTTTTCAATAACAGAGTCTATAAAACTTTGCCCACCAAAACCAGGGTTAACACTCATAAGTAAAACCATGTCTAAATCCTTTAACAAAAACTCTATATTTTCTGGTGGAGTATGAGGGTTTAAAACGATAGCGGGTTTTATACCAAGACTTCGAATTTTCTGGATAAGACGATGTGGATGTTTTTCTTCTTCTATATGAAAAGAGATATATTCAGGTTTGAGTGGTGCAAAAAGTTCTACAAAAAATGTATTGTTCTCAACCATTAGATGAATATCTAGTGGTTTAGTTGCACACTTAGCAACGGCAGAAACAACTACAGGCCCAATAGTAAGGTTTGGTACAAAATGACCATCCATCACATCTACATGAACAAAGTCACAGCCTGCATTACATATCTCTTCTACATCGCGTTGTAAGTTTCCAAAATCTGCGGAGAGAATACTTGGGGCTACTTTCATTGTAAATTCCTTTAGGGTTATTAATGAAATTATAGATAAAAGTAGCTTTTTATCTTGTTAAAAAGAAGATAAACTTAGTATCATTGAAGAATAAGTCAACTTGTGAGTTATAAAAAATTACACGGTTGAGTCTTAAAAGTATCAATTTAGAAGGAGAGGGTAGGGTCATAAAATTGGTATATAGTGCCTGTTAGGAGCGATATGCCCCGATATACTAAATATTTGAAATAATTCACTTACTTCATTTCTAAAACCATATATAGGTTTGTTTACTCGAATTTTAAGATAATTGTTTAATGTATTATCTTCTTTTGCTGTATTAGCAGTTTTAACTAGATATCCTATGTACAAGCACTTTTCTTGTAGGAGGAATCTTTTGTATAAAACTATTGATAGTGTCTTTTGTAATTATAATGGCATATTTTATGTTAAAGAACATTATTTTAGCTACAATCATATAAAAGTTATCTAAAACTAGTAACTTGATAAGAAGTTGATATTGGCTTAAGTTGAAGTTTTGCTTTGATTTGGTATAATTCGCAACTTTAAAATATCATTCAAGGACTCTATCATGGCAAGAAGATGTGCTATTAGCGGCAAAGGCCCTATGAGTGGGAACAATGTTTCTCACGCAAAAAACAGAACAAAGCGTCGTTTTTTATTAAACTTAAGAACAGTTCGTATCACTTTAGAAGATGGTACTACAAAA
>Ga0208468_1000526_pt1 | contig 11090 bp, 8 predicted proteins | sample DeeseametaMP0960_FD_184198 | JGI IMG/M metagenome (GOLD analysis project Ga0208468, IMG submission 184198) | Marine microbial communities from the Deep Indian Ocean - MP0960 (SPAdes) | ecosystem: Environmental > Aquatic > Marine > Oceanic | place: East of Madagascar, South Indian Ocean... | reverse complement strand
ATCACATCGGAACCCAAGTTCGAGGTCATCACAATCACCGTGTTGCGAAAATCCACCGTGCGGCCCTGACCATCAGTCAGGCGGCCATCGTCGAGCACCTGCAGCAGGATGTTGAACACATCGGGGTGAGCCTTTTCAACCTCATCCAGCAACAACAGCGAATAAGGGCGACGACGCACCGCCTCAGTAAGGTAGCCGCCCTCTTCATAGCCAACGTAGCCCGGAGGCGCACCAATTAAGCGGGCAACGGAGTGCTTCTCCATAAACTCCGACATATCGATACGAACCATTGCCTCTTCGCTGTCATACAGGAAGGTTGCCAGCGCCTTGCACAGCTCGGTTTTACCCACACCGGTTGGCCCCAGGAACAGGAACGAGCCATTGGGGCGATTCGGGTCACTCAGGCCAGCGCGACTGCGGCGCACCGCATTGGAAACGGCGTCCACCGCTTCGCTCTGCCCGACAACGCGTTTGTGCAGCGCTTCTTCCATGCGCAGCAGCTTGTCTTTTTCGCCCTCCAGCATCTTGCTGATGGGAATACCCGTCCAGCGCGATACCACCTCGGCGACTTCCTCGTCCGAGACCTTGTTACGCAGCAGCTGCATTTCGCCGTGCTCTGCGGCATCTGCCGATGCAAGACGCTTTTCCATATCGGGGATCACGCCGTACTGCAGCTCCGACATCTTGGTTAGGTCGCCACTGCGACGCGCGGCCTCCAGGTCCAGCTTAGCTTGCTCGAGCTCACTCTTAATCTGCGCGCTGCCGTGCAGGGTCGCCTTCTCAGCCTTCCAAACTTCGTCGAGATCGGCGAATTCCTTCTCCACTTTATCGATATCGGCATTGAGCAAGGCGAGTTGCTTCTTGGCCGCCTCATCGTCGTCTTTCTTCACCGCTTCACGCTGAATTTTCAGTTGGATCAAGCGGCGCTCCAGCTTGTCCATCACCTCGGGCTTGGAGTCGATCTCCATGCGAATACGGCTGGCCGCCTCGTCGATCAGGTCGATGGCTTTATCCGGCAACTGGCGGTCGGTGATGTATCGCTGCGACAACTTGGTCGCCGCAATAATGGCGGAGTCAGTAATGTCGACGCCGTGGTGCACCTCGTAGCGCTCTTTCAGGCCACGCAGAATCGCGATGGTGTCCTCTTCAGAGGGTTCGTCCACCAAGACTTTCTGGAAACGACGTTCCAGCGCCGCATCTTTTTCGATGTATTGGCGGTATTCGTCCAGGGTTGTGGCGCCCACACAGTGCAGCTCACCGCGCGCCAGCGCAGGTTTGAGCATATTGCCTGCGTCCATCGCGCCGTCAGCTTTACCGGCACCGACCATGGTGTGCAGTTCATCGATAAACAGGATGACCCGCCCCTCTTCCTTGGCGAGTTCGTTAAGCACCGACTTCAGGCGCTCTTCAAAGTCACCGCGAAATTTGGCCCCGGCAAGCAGTGCACCCAAATCCAGAGACAGCACGCGCTTGTCTTTTAAGCCCTCGGGCACCTCACCGTTGATAATGCGCTGCGCCAAGCCCTCAACGATGGCGGTTTTACCCACGCCCGGCTCGCCGATCAGCACCGGATTGTTCTTGGTACGGCGCTGCAACACTTGAATTGTGCGGCGAATTTCATCGTCGCGGCCGATCACCGGATCCAGCTTGCCCGACTCAGCGCGCTCGGTCAGATCAATGGTGTATTTATCCAAGGCCTGACGATTTTCCTCGGCCGATGCGTCGTTCACCGACTGCCCTCCTCGCAATTGTTCTATCACGGATTCAAGGCGGCTTTTCTCTATGCCAGCCTCTTTCATCACTTTGCTAATCGACGTCGCCGACTCGAGCATCGCCAACACCACAAGCTCGCTGGAAATGTAGGCATCGCCGCGTTGTTGGGAAAGTTTGTCGCTGATATTAAATACCCGCGCCAGGCCCTGCGACACATGAACATCGCCAGGGTTGCCCTCGACACGGGGTAGCTTGTCCAGGGCGTCATTAACCGCAGCGTCCAGCGCAGCGGCATTCGCCCCCGCCTGGCTGAGCATGGGTTTTACCGCGCCGCCGGACTGTTTTAGCATCGCCGCCAACAGGTGCTCGGCTTCAATATATTGGTGGTCGCGTCCCAGCGCCAAGGATTGGGCATCTTGCAGCGCGGTTTGCAGTGAGTTGGTAAATCGATCTATACGCATTCGCGGCTCTCCATCCATGCGGCCCAGCTCACGCAGAGCGATAACCGCACTATTAATAAGGTCTTTCTACTTACTAGATGGGGATGCTTCGCTGGCTTTCAAGCCTGACTGGAGAGATTTTTAGTTGTCGCGCAACAGAATAATGCTGGCCTGGCGCCCACACTGGGGCTGTCGCCGATAGGAGTAGAACAGGTCCTCGTCGGCCACCGTGCAATACTCTCCTCCATAGATGGCGTCGACACCGAGCGATTTCAACTGCAGCCGCGCTAATTGATACAAATCGGCGAGATATTTTCCAGCGTGACCGACTACCGGCACAAAGGCGGCGCGAATGGCCGCGGTATCCGGGCCGGAAAATTCGCACTCAAACGCTTGTAGCACCTCTTCGCCAACTTCAAAGTGTTTAGGGGAAATCGCCGGCCCCAACCACGCCATTAATTGCTGAGCGGGGCGATCAAAGGCGGCAACGGCATTGGCGACCACACCGCTACACAGACCGCGCCAACCCGCGTGAACAGCGGCCACCTGACGCCCTGACCGGTCGCAGAGCAACACCGGCAGGCAGTCGGCGGTTAATACGGCAAGCGCCTGGCCGATGTCCGTTGTGATGGCGGCATCGGCATCGGGCAGCGCCTGCACGTCGGCCCGAGATCGATACACGGCAGTGCCGTGGGTTTGGTTCATCCATTGAATACGACGCAAGCCCTGCGGCTGCAATTGATGGAAAAGTGCCGCGCGGTTAGCGGCGACCGCCAGCGGCTTGTCGTGAACATGCTGGGCAAGGTTAAAATCCGCATACGCCCCTTCACTGGCGCCGATAGTGCCCGCTGGGGCGTGCCGCGTTGTGGTCAGCGCGACCACATTGTCGGGCGCTGGCCAGGCGGCGCGAATCACAACTTTTCCTCGGCATCCAATACGGCTAGCAGAGCTTTCATGTCGTCGGGCAAAGGCACTTCCCAGCTCATGGTATCGCCACTAATGGGGTGCTCGAGTTCGAGTTTACGGGCATGCAGCGCCTGCCGGGGAAAGCTGCGCAGCATATTCACCAGCGCATCGCTCGCGCCCTTGGGCAGGCGCGGCCGACCGGCATAAGTGGCGTCGCCCACCAAAGGGTGGCGAATATGGGCCATGTGCACACGAATCTGGTGGGTGCGGCCGGTTTCAAGAAAACATCGCACGTGGCAGTGGTCGCGATAACGTTTTTGCAGGCGATAATGCGTAATCGCCTCCTTGCCGCCAAACTGTACCACCGCCATTTTTGTACGCTGCTGGGGGTGACGCCCCATTGGCTCCTCAACCTTACCCCCACCGGTCATGCTGCCCATCACAACGGCGTCGTATTCGCGGTGAACATCGCGCGCTTGCAGCTGCGCCACCAAGTCGGCGTGGGCTTGCAGCGTTTTGGCAACCACCATGAGTCCGGTGGTATCGCGGTCGAGACGGTGAACAATACCCGCGCGCGGCACGCTATCAATACTGGGACAGTGACTGAGCAGAGCATTCAGCAGGGTGCCGCTGGGATTACCGGCACCCGGGTGAACAACCAGGCCAGCGGGCTTATTGATCACGATAATATCGTCGTCTTCATAGACGATATCCAACGCTATCGCCTCGGCCTCAAAACGCCCCTCGGGTTGCAGCTCCGCTTGCAGGGTCAGCACGTCGCCTTCGTGAACCTTGTCCCGAGGGCGGCAGCTGCTGTGATTGGCCGTTAATTGGCCGCCTTTTATCCAGCTTTGCAGGCGCGATCGCGAATATTCGGGGAACAAGGCGCTGGCGGCCTGGTCGAAACGCGCATAGTTGAGGTCGGCGGGAACGATTTCCTGGCGATTGATGGTTTCTGTCATAGTGATTCTCCGAGGCCTTCTTTATACCACTGACACGCTGTGGTTAAATAGCAGGCCCTCGCAAATGCGGGGTTCTTCCGCCATTTGGAACGGGTAAATGAAAGCGTTTAACAAGCTCCTAGCACTCCTTCTCATCGCCACCCTCGCGGGTTGCGCCAGCGAACCTGAACGACAGGAACTGTCGGAGCGGGAGATATACGAAACCGCGCAAGGCTACCTGAACAGCAAGAACTTTTCACTGGCTATTCAGAACCTGCAGCTTTTGGAAAGCCGCTACCCCTTCGGCCCCTATGCCGAACAAGCGCAGCTGGAGATTATCTACGCCTACTATCGCGGCGGTGACAACGAGGCAGCGATCGCTGCTGCCGATCGCTTTATTCGCCTGCACCCACAGCATGAGAAAGTGGATTACGCCTACTACATGCGCGGCCTCTCGAACTACACCGAGGGCGAGGGCCTGCTGGAACGCTTCATCCCCACTGACATGACCCAACGCGACCCGGGTTCGGCGATCCAATCCTTCGAAGATTTTCGTCAGCTGTTGCAGCGCTTTCCAAACAGCGTGTATGCCGACGATGCGCGCGCCCGGATGATCTACCTGCGCAACCGTCTCGCGCGCTACGAGATCAATGTGGCGAATTACTACTTCAAGCGCAAAGCCTACTTGGCCGCGGCCAACCGCGGGCGCTATGTTATCGAAAATTTGCCGCAAACACCGGCAGTGCCCGATGCACTAGCGGTAATGGTGCAAGCCTATCTGCTGTTAGGCATGGATGATCTGGCGGAGCAGTCACTTGCCGTGTTGCGCAAGAACTATCCTGACCACCCCAACCTCGACAAAAACGGTAACTTCATCAGCGAAGTCGGTATCGAACAGGAAGGCTCATTTATCAATAAAGCCACCTTCGGCCTGTTTGACCGCTATGAGCCGCCGCGTTTTGACAACCGCAGCAAAAGTGAAGAATAGGTCGTCGCGACAGCTAGGTACAAAAAAAGGGCGCCATAGGCGCCCTTTTTTATTTCCGTGTCCCGTCCTGAAATAGGTTTACACCCATGAGGCCTATTTATGGATACCACTATACCGTCCCCCAAAAAGCGTACTCAGCGCGATTACACACTGGGCTTTAAATTGTCCGTCGTAGAGCAAGTCGAAAAAGGCGAGCTCACTTACAAGCAGGCCCAAAACCGATATGGCATACAGGGCCGCAGCACGGTTCTCGTCTGGCTTCGCAAACATGGTAAATTGGACTGGTCATCCTCCGGAGGGCGTATGTCTAACACACCTGAAACGCCAGAACAGAAGATCAAACGCTTAGAGCGCGAACTCCAAGATGCGAATGATCTCAATTACTTGCATCGCGAAATGCTGCGACAGGTAGACCATGACTGCGGGACCGATTACGTAAAAAAGTCTTTATCCGCACAGCAAGGTTCTCGCAGGCGAAAGGGCGGCTGAGCTTAGCCAAATCTTGCCGTCTGCATGGGATTAGTCGTCAGGCCGTTTACCAGCGCCTTAGCCGTCATCGGCAGCGCCAGCAAGAACTGGAGCCGGTGAGGGAATGGGTTCTGGATCTGCGGCGCAAGATGCCTCGGCTAGGCACCCGAAAGCTGTATTTCCTGCTCAAGCCTCGCTTGGACGCGAGGTGCATCAAGCTGGGCAGGGACGGATTGTTCACCTACCTGCGAGAGCATCGGCTACTGATTACCCCCAAACGGAGTTATATCAAGACGACGCACAGCAAGCACTGGATGCGAAAGCACCCCAACCTATTTAAGGATATGACCGTGACTCGCCCTGAGCAGGCTTATGTCAGCGACATTACGTATGTGGAGTCTGATGAGGGTGTTCATTATTTATCCTTGGTGACAGATGCTTACAGTAGAAAGATCGTTGGTCATCAACTAAGTCGCGACATGAGTGCTGAGCAGGTGGTCAACGCTCTGAAGCATGCTGGGGACTCCCGGCTAAGCTATCGGCCACTAATTCATCACTCTGATCGGGGGCTGCAATATTGCTCTGCGATCTATCAGGATGAGTTGCGCCAGCAAGCGATTACCCCGTCGATGACTGACGGTTATGATTGTTATCAGAATGCCTTGGCGGAGAGAATCAACGGGATATTGAAACAGGAGTTTCTCGTATCGAGATGCCGCAGCTTCGAGGAACTCAAACGAGTAATCGCCGAGTCTGTAGAGATATACAATACATTACGGCCGCACCTGAGCCTGGGACTTAAAACACCCGAAGAAGTGCATAAAAAAGCCGCCTCCTATACGGAAGCGGCTCCATGAAACCTGACAACCTATGCCAGGACGGGACACCGGTCTATCAATCGCCAATCGGCCATTTCTGAGTGATGGGATAGCGACGGTCACGCCCGAAGCCTCTCTCGGTGATGCGCGTACCGATCGGTGCTTGCCGGCGCTTGTACTCGTTTAAATCGACAAGGCGCAGTACCCTGTACACGGTGTCGCGGTCAAAGCCATCGGCGATAATCGCTTCAGCGCTTTCATCGCGCTCGATATAGCGCTCCAGGATTTCATCCAGCGTATCGTAGGGCGGCAGGTTGTCTTCATCTTTCTGATCTGGCGCCAACTCGGCCGAGGGCGGCCTGTCGATAACGCGCTGCGGGATCGCTGGAGAGCGAGTATTGCGATAGCGAGCCAGTTCAAACACCCGGGTTTTGGCGACATCTTTCAGTACGTCAAAGCCACCGGCCATATCGCCGTATAGCGTCGAGTAGCCGACCGCCACTTCGCTTTTGTTGCCCGTGGTGAGGACCAGGTAGCCCTTTTTGTTGGAGATTGCCATCAACAGAACACCACGACAGCGGGCCTGTAGGTTCTGCTCCGTGGTATCGACCTGGGTGCCGGCAAACTCGTCTGCCAACGTCGCCATGAAGGCGTCGTACATCGGCTCGATCGACAGACAGGAGTAGCGCACACCCAACATATTCGCCTGTTCCTCGGCATCTTCAACGCTCATGGACGCCGTGTAGCGAAAGGGCATCATCACCGCCTCCACGCGCTCGGGGCCCAGTGCGTCAACGGCAATCGCCAGCGTCAAACCGGAATCAATACCGCCTGACAAACCCAGTACCACGCCCTTAAAGCCATTTTTCTCAACGTAGTCGCGCACCCCCAGCACCAGCGTTTCATAGACATCGTCCAGCACCGGCTTAAGGTCGGTCACCGCCCCTTCATCAATGCTCAGTGTGCCGTCCTGCCAATGTGCAGTAACACAGGCTAAATGCTCGACATAGGCGGGGCTTCGCGCCAGCAATTCGCCCTCTTTGGAAACCACCATTGACGCGCCATCAAACACCAGTTCGTCCTGTCCGCCCACCAAATTGCAGTAGACGATGGGCATTCCGCCTTGCCAGGCCCGTTGCGCCAGCAGGGCTTCGCGCTCTATCTGCTTACCCGCATGGAAGGGCGAGGCGCTCATATTCAGCATCAGCTGTGCCCCGGCGGCTCTGGCAGCCGCGGTGGGGCCATCCTGCCAAATGTCTTCGCAAATACTCAGCGCCGTGGGCACACCAAACAGGTCAAAGACGACGCTTTCACGGCCTTCTTTGAAGTAGCGCTTTTCATCAAATACGCGGTAGTTCGGCAAACATTGCTTGTGGTATTCGTGGAGCAAACGGCCGCGGTAGAACACCCCGGCCGTATTGTACAAACCCTGCTCTCGGCTGCGCGGATAGCCAACAACGATATAGGTCTCTTTCGCGGCTTTGGCAATGCGCGCCAACGCGCGCTCTACCCGATGGCTGATGCTGCTGCGCAGCAGCAAATCTTCGGGTGGATACCCCGTTACAACAAGCTCTGGGAACAATATGAGCTGGGGGTTGTGCGCCTGCATTGCCTGTTCAACGGCGTTGAGAATTTTGTCGGTGTTGCCTTCGATGTCCCCTACTACTGGGTTGATCTGAGCAGTAACAATACGAAGCGTGGTCATGAATCTGTGTATCCCCGTTAATAGGCGTTGGCTTACCGCGGTGCGCAGGCATTCTATCAAAACTCGCGATGTGCATCCGCAGGAATTGCCAGATACACTTATTGGCATTATCTGAACGAGATCATCATGCATAGCGCCAGCATCGACCACAGCCAACGCCGCGCCGTCATGCGGGTATATGCGGTGTACCGCCTGCTGCTAGCCAGCGCGCTGTTTTTCATCTTCATTTACGGCTTCAGTCAATCGGTGCTGGGAAGCACCGCCCCCGGCATCTATTCGCTGATTTCCTTTGCTTACCTGGCTTTTTCATTGCTTGCCTTGTTCCAGCACTTGCTGACCAGTCGTCACTATCACGACACGGGGCTGTTCTTCGAGTTTTTCATCGACATTGGCTGCATCATGCTGATGAGCTACTGCTCGGCAAGCGCCGACTCTGGCCTCGCCTCCCTGTTGATGGTTAGCATCAGCGCAGCCAGCATGACCTTACCCGCCCGCTTGTGCCTGTCTCTGGCCTCGCTGGCGACCATCAGCGCCATCGCCGAAGTTGCAGCCAACACCCTGTACGAGCGCGTAGAGACCCAACAATTTGTCGTCGCTGGCATGATGGGGATGGCCTATTTTTCGACAGCCATTGCCATTCGCTACCTCAGCCAACGAATTATTTCCGCTCAGCAGTTGGCAGAGCGCCGCCGCAGTGACTTAGAGCGGCTCTCGCAAATCAACCAAAGCATTGTGCAGCGAATGCAGACTGGCATTGTGGTCATGTCACGCAGTGGCCGCATCAAGCTCTGCAATGCCGCTGCCGCAGAGCTCTTGCAAGTCCCCTACCAATGTCGCCCCGATTCACTCTATGCTCCCCCGCAAATCACCGCCCTCACTGCACCGGGTAGCAGCTTGTCGAAAATCATTCAGCTGCAGCCCTCGGGCGTGGAATTACACGTCAACATCGCCCAGCTGGACCAAGACAACGACGAAGACTTCCTGCTGTATATTGAAAATATCAGCAAGATCAATCAGCGCGCGCAAAACTTGAAGCTCGCCTCGCTTGGGCGCTTCACCGCCAGCATCGCGCATGAAATACGCAACCCTCTTTCGGCAATCAGCCATGCGGCGCAATTGCTGGCCGAAGGCCCTCACCTCGACGACGGCGATGCGCGCTTTGTCGGCATTATCCAAAACCATGCAAAACGAATGGACGATATTGTAAAAAATGTTCTCGAGCTGTCTCGCGGCCGACTGCCCAAACCTGAAGCCTTCGCACTAATGCCCTGGTTGCAGCGCTTTTGCCAGGACTGGCACAGCATTCATCAGGGGCAAATTCAGCTGCTAACGGACGACTCACAATGCAGTAACGATACGGTGAATGTCGACCAAAGCCAGCTAAACCAGATCCTCAGTAATATTACGGAAAACGGTATTCGCCATAGCCTGGCAGAGGCCGACACAGCCGTTATCCGCTACCGTTTGAGCAACGGTATTAGCGGCGGTGTAACACTGGATATCATCGATAATGGCCCCGGCATTTCACAGGACAATCAAGACAAAATCTTTGAGCCCTTTTTCACCACGGAGTCTCAGGGCAATGGGCTCGGCTTGTACCTTTGCCGCGAGCTCTGCCTGGCGAACCAGATCGCTATTAGCTACCGGCGGGAACCCAGCGGCGACAGCTGTTTTCGATTACAATTCGCCCACCCGCAGCGCAGCGCGTTCCCCGATTAAGACTGACAAGCCGATATGACACAGAAAACCGTACTCATCATTGACGACGAACCGGATATTCGCGAACTTCTGGAAATTACCATCAGTCGCATGGGCCTTCATACCGAGTCGGTCGGCTGTGTCAGTGACGCTATCGCGCTCCTGCAGCAAAACACTATTCAACTTTGTCTTACCGATATCAAATTGCCAGATGGCTCGGGCTTGGACGTCGTTCACCACATCCAGCAGCACTGCAGTGAAACCGCCGTTGCGGTGTTAACCGCCTACGGCAGCACAGAGCTCGCCGTTGAAGCGCTAAAGGCGGGGGCATTCGACTTCATCAACAAGCCGGTGTCTATTGAGCAGTTGCGCAACCTGATCAAAACAGCCCTGCAGCTGGAAAGTAGCAGCGCCACCGCCATCGACAGCAGCCGCAACACCCGCTTACTCGGCGAAACCGACGTTATCAGCCGACTGCGCCAGCAAATCACCAAGCTTGCCCGCAGCCAGGCTCCCGTCTACATAAGTGGCGAATCGGGCAGCGGCAAGGAAGTGGTGGCGCGCATGATCCACGCCAATGGGCCGCGCCGCAATGCTCCCTTTGTCCCAGTGAACTGTGGCGCCATCCCCGACGAGCTTGTCGAAAGTGAGTTCTTTGGTCATGTTAAGGGCAGTTTTACTGGCGCCTACGGTGATAAGGAAGGCTTATTTGAAGCCGCCAATGGCGGCACTCTCTTCCTGGACGAAGTCGCCGACCTGCCGCTGAATATGCAGGTTAAACTGCTTCGCGCCATTCAGGAAAAGGCCGTGCGGCGCATCGGTTCAAATGAGGAAATTGCCGTCGACGTTCGCATACTCAGTGCCACGCATAGAGACCTATCCCGCGAAGTCGCCTCAGAACACTTCCGCAGTGACCTGTTCTACCGTATTAACGTTATCGAGGTCGCGGTGCCCAGCCTGCGGCAACGGGTCAGCGACATCCCGTTATTGGCCAATTTTATGCTAGAGAAAATCGCTAGCGAGTGGGGTATACCGGCCCCCCGCCTCAGTGAAGATGCTCTTAATGCGCTGAGCAGTTACCCCTTTCCCGGCAATGTCCGCGAGTTGGAAAACATTATTGAACGCGCCGCAACACTGTGCGACGACGAGATCATCACTGCCAAGGATCTATCGCTACCGGCATCAAATAGCAGCGTGAACCCGGATAAACACGCCGACCACCTATCGGCAGCTATCGGAGACGTGGAGGGGTATCTGGCGAGCATTGAACAAAACATTATCAATGCCGCGCTAAAAGCCCAACAGGGCAATAAGACGGAGTCAGCGAAGTTGCTGGGGCTCACCTTCCGGCAATTTCGCTACAAACTAAAGAAGTACAACCTCGACTAATGAACTCATAGAACGAAAAAGGCA
>Ga0208468_1000525_pt1 | contig 11112 bp, 9 predicted proteins | sample DeeseametaMP0960_FD_184198 | JGI IMG/M metagenome (GOLD analysis project Ga0208468, IMG submission 184198) | Marine microbial communities from the Deep Indian Ocean - MP0960 (SPAdes) | ecosystem: Environmental > Aquatic > Marine > Oceanic | place: East of Madagascar, South Indian Ocean... | reverse complement strand
TATGCCTCAATTTTAATTTTATCCTTTTGTCTGGTCATTTTTGAAGCCAACCATGGATATATGCTCTTTAGTTCAATAATCTACTTTTATATTGTTTACAAATTAATAATACCTAAAGTGAATCAAATTTTTTCTTCTACTTGGTGCATAAAACTCTCATCTGTTCTTATGGCTTATATAGGGTACTTTTTATTCCTTTATTTGATGTCTAGTATATTTCTTTTAGCACCTCCTGAATTCAATTACTATATAATATACTATATAGTAATTGAATTTTTCTTTGTGAGTATATTGTGAAAGCTAAACTTATAATCTTTTTTTTCATCTCTACATGGTTAGCCCTAACAGTAAGAGTTTTTTTACTCAGTGTAAACTCTCATAGCCATTATCTAAAACTATCTGAACAAAACACAATTAAGTATGAAAGAATAGCACCAGTTAGGGGAGAAATAGTTGATATAAAAAACAGACCTATCGCTATAAATAAGTTAGGTTTTAGACTACAACTTGCACCACATCTAACAGGTAAAAAGAATATCGAAATTTTAAATCAAGAGGTGCAAGTACTCAAAAAACTTCTTCCATCACTTAGTGTAGAAGATATGTTACAAAACTATGAGAAAAGAGAGTCATATTACAACCATGACTATATAGACATAGTGCACTTTGTGTCTTATAATGATATTTTACCAGTATACTCAATCTTAAACCTTAGAGAAAATATTAAAATTATTCCTGCGCCAAAGCGCTACTATCCTTATAAAAATATTGCCGCACATATGATAGGTTATGTATCACGTGCAAATAAAAAAGAAATAGGTGAGGATCAACTTCTTGGACTCATTGGTTATGTCGGAAAAACAGGTATAGAGAAATACTACAATAATTACCTACAAGGACAACCAGGAATGCGTAAAGTCCAAGTTAACGCAACTAATCAAGAAGTGGCTCAGCTCAGTTATTCCAAAGCAGACGAAAATAAAAAACTCAAACTAACTATTGATATGGAGTTGCAAACTTATATGTCTAAGCTTTTTGAAGGAAAGGTTGGGGCTATGGTTGTGATGGATGTTAATGGGTCTATCCTTGCAGCAGGGAGTTTTCCTAACTATAATCTCAATATATTTGTATCAGGAATGTCATATAAGATGTATGATAGTTTATCTTTAAGTATGGATCACACTTTGACAAACAAACTAATTCACGGTTTATATCCACCAGGCTCCACGATAAAACCGATGTTAGGACTTTTATATATTTCTACTGATCTCTCTAGTAGGTGGGGGGTAGACTGTAGGTCTTCACTTCCTTTAGGAGGTCGTGTTTTTAGATGTTGGAAGAGAAAAGGGCATAAATATACAGATATAAATAAGGCTATTCGTGAGAGTTGTGATGACTTTTTTTATAAGGGTAGTCTTATCCTTGGAAACCGAAAAATGAGTGCTGGACTCAAGCGTTATGGTTTAAGCACAAAAACCGGTATAGATTTACCAAATGAGTTTATAGGTGTAGTGCCTTCGCGAGACTGGAAACTTAAAAAGTATAATAGAAAATGGAGTATCGGGGAAACTGCCAATATGTCTATCGGACAAGGTGACTTTCTTGTTACCCCTCTCCAAATAGCACAGCAAACGGCTTTTATCGCTACGGGACGAGTACCAACTCCCCATCTTGCATATGAGATAGATGGTAAAAAGTATAAAAATAAGTATAAAAATGTTTTAAATAAGAAAGAAAGAAAACAACTTCCTATAATTCAAAAGGCAATGTATGAAGTTTGTAACAACCTAAAAGGCACAGCAACATCCTATCTTCATTCTAAGGTTATTATTGCTGGTAAAACAGGTACAGCACAAGTCATTGCAATTAAGCAAAACATCAAAAAAAGAAAACTAGAGCGTGAAATGTCATACTATAATCGTTCTCATGCTTGGTTCACATCTTATGGACCTTATAAAAATCCTAAGTATGTTGTAATGGTTATGGTTGAACATGGAGGGCATGGTGGTCATGCAGCGGGAGCAATTGTGTCAGATATTTATAACAAGCTCTTAGAGCTTGAGTATATTGAAAAGTAGACTCTCAGTAAAGTGTTTTTTAAAGAGACAGCCTAGAAGCTATTTTGTATAAAAAGAGCGAGAATAGCAAAAAGAAAAATTGCACCCGCTTTGTTGTAGAGCTTATTCGCTAGTATAAAGAGTAGAGTAAGTGATGCGGCTACCATTATGAAAATATCGAAACTATTCTCTTGCATGTTCACTATAAGTGGATGAATAAGTGATGAACCACCAATTACCATAGAAAAATTTGCTACATTTGAACCGATAATATTTCCGATACTCATGTCAGAATTTCCTTTTTTAATGGCTACAAGTGATACTACAAGTTCAGGAAGAGAAGTTCCAAGTGAGATGAGAAACAGACCTATCATCCATTCACTTACATCAAGACTTCTAGCTATACTTGTACCACTCTCGATCACAAAGTTTGCACCACCTATAGTAAAGATAAAACCAATAGTTAGTAAAACTAGTGTTTTAGTCCAGTTAAACTTATGCGATAAACTCTCATCAATCTCACATTCTAAATCATTTTTTGAGCTAGTAAACAAAAAGATAAGGTATGAAATCATTAGAAGAAGGAAAATAACCCCATCCACTCTACTGATGACACCATCTTGAATCATAAGTAAAAAAATCACAACAGGTACTACAACCCAGGCACTATCTTTTGAGAACAAGTCACGTTCAGGCTTCATAGACTTTGCTATAAAAAGTACTAAACCAAGTACTAGAGTGATGTTAAAGATAACACTCCCAAGTACATTAGCAACAGCCATATCACTCTTACCTTGTGAGGCCGCCATCATAGATGCTGCCATTTCAGGTAAGCTAGTTCCAAACGCTACAAGTGTAGCACCGATAACAAAGTGAGAAATATTAAAGTGAAGTGCTATACGCTCGGACTCTTTAATAATAAAGTCTGCTCCATAAATAAGTGCAGCCATCGCAGCTAAAAAAACTATATAATCCATATTTATCCTTGGTTTCTTACTATTAAACTTTTTGGAAGGGAGAACAACTCTATGATATCTTTCTCTTTTTCACGCATCTCACCACTATCTACTTCATGGTCATATCTTAAGAGATGAAGTAAGCCATGAATGAAAAGTAAGGCAAGCTCATCGGAGAGTGTATGTCCAAGCTCATTAGCCTTTGCTTTTACAAAGTCTTCCGCGATTACTATACTTCCTAGAGGGCTCATAGGCATCTCTTCATAAGGAAAACTAAGTACATCAGTTGCTTTATTGATGTTTCTATACTCAGAATTGATACTTTGTATCTCACTATTTGAAGTGATAATAAGTTCAATTTCTTTGTTTGTAAGGGTATCTGATATTGCCTGTAGGAGGGATATATCTATTGTAAGGGTTGTTCGGTTATCAAGTTCAATCATAAATACAATTATATCTAAATGTACTTATGAATAGGGCTTATGCACTAATGTTTAAATGAGAGCCTATACTTAATTACTTGAGAAATAGCTTGCCACATTTACTGTGAAATACTCTCTAGCACTTTTAAAACTTGCTGTGCTTGAACATATTGTGCTCTTTTCTTATACATACTATTGTGGTACCATTTTGTTTTAAAGAAGCTGAAGAAAATATGTTAAAATACTATTATGAAAAATAAAAATTTAGTTAAAAGAGCTGTTTGTATAATGAGTGGGGGTATGGACTCAACTTTGAGTGCACAGATGATGAAAAATGATGGTTATGAAATAATAGCTATTCATTTTAACTACGGACAAAGAACACAAACAAAAGAGCAAGAGTGTTTTGATTTGATTTGTGAGCATTTAAAAGTATCTCAAACATATAGTCTTGATTTGGATTTTTTTAAACACCTTGGAGCATCAGCATTAACTGACTCTAAAATAGATGTTCCTGTATCCGGAGTAGAAGAGGGTGTACCTATCACGTATGTGCCTTTTCGTAATGGTATATTTTTAAGTATGGCAGCAGCTATCGCTGAGAAAGAGGGTGCAGAACTCATAAGCATAGGTGTAGTTCAAGAAGACAGTAGTGGGTATCCTGATTGTAGAGAAACTTATATACAGGCAATGCAAAATGCTATAAACCTTGGTACAAAAGATGAGACAAATATTACAATCCATATGCCTTTAGTACATCTTTTAAAGTCAGAGATAGTGAAAAAATCTATAGAACTTGGATCACCCCTCTCTCTGACGTGGTCTTGTTATAAAAATGAAAAAGAAGCTTGTGGTGTATGTGATAGTTGTAGACTGCGTATAAATGGATTTATAGAAGCTGGAGTAAAGGACCCAATAGTTTATGAATAACTTAGTGCATAAGGGCTGTGAGGTTGTTTTAAAGTATAATCCAAAGTTAAAAAACACATATATAGGAATTGATTCGAAAAACAAAATACTTGTGAAGACTTCTAATAATTCTCATCATTATGTGTTAAACCTTTTAGAATTACGTGATTCTTGGATACAAAAACAGTTAAAAAAACAAAAAAAATATGTATCTTTGGAGATGAACCTAGAGGATGAAGTTTTACTTTTTTCTCAAAGGTATAGTATAGATAGTGTAGAGGCAAGTACTTTACGAGAAAAACTTCATAAATTACGAGTGAATTCACCACAGAAAATAATGAAATGTTATGATGATTTCTACAAGAATACAGCTATTGGTTATTTAAATGAGAGAACAGATTACTATTCTAAAAAAATGGGTCTTGTTTTTGATGTAATTAAATACAGGAAAATGAAAAGTAGGTGGGGAAGCTGTAGTTCAAAAAGAGTAATCACTTTTAATACCGAGCTTATGAAGGTGGCGAAAGACCTTATAGACTATGTGGTTGTGCATGAATTAGCACACCTAAAACATATGAATCATTCTAAGGAATTTCATGCTTTAGTTGAGATGTATTTACCTCAGTCTAAACAATTTAGAGATGCATTAAAATATATTAAGTTAAGGTAAAATATAACCAATATAATATTTACTAGAAGGTGACCACATCATCCACCCATTAGTTTGTAACTGTTTTGTTGGGCATATCTGTTCTTGAATCTCATATCTCCTATAGGGTTTTTTTTTACTTTTATAGTCTCTAAAATATTGTAACCAAGGTCTTACTCTTTTTAGATCTATTCTATTTTTTATATTGTTCAAACTACGATATATTACATCATAGGGATGGTCTGCTGGATACTCAAAATTAAATGAACCAGAGGCAAATCCAGAAGGATAGAGCATAGGTGCAATATAGTCAGAATGAAGAGCTAGAGATTCTAGAGTTTGACCTATATTATTATCATCATCTTTTTGTCCCCATAGAATATTTCCATAGGTACTAACCGAGATGAAAACTCCATACTGACGCAACTGTTCTTTTGCACTACTTAGAAAGGTTGTTATAGCTTTTATTCTGTTTTCTTTTGTATTTTCTTTTGAATACCTCAGGCGAGACTTCGCTGGAAAACGAATATAATCAAAGTTGATTTCATCAAAACCGACCTTTGCTGCTTCTTTGGCTATCTCAATAGTGTATGTATGAGAGCGTTTGTCAAAAGGGTCAACCCATGCAATATCATCATGGTTTCTCCATATGCTTCCGTTATCATCGCATTTGATGGCATACTCAGGATTATGTGTGGCCTGAATTTCATCCTTAAACGTAACTATTCTCGCTATTGTATAAATATTATTATCTCTCATAGTTTGTATAAACTTTTGTATATTACGATTGGTTCTTTGTTTATGTGCACCGTATGAGTTTGCCTGTTTAAAGGATGTGAGAAAAGATGTTGAACCAAATTCATTTTTTACATCCACGACTATAGCATTAGCCTGTGTCTTTTTTATGGTAAAAAGTAGATTTTTAAGTGTTTTAGAATTATTGCTAGCACCCCAAAAAGTTAAGTAGAGTGCTTTAATTTTTATGGCTTGTAATTTAAATACTCTCTTGTTTGTAGTAGCATTAAATTCTAGTGGTCTATAGCCATGCGCTTTTATATGTAGTATACCTTCTTGTGTATTTAAGCTAAAAAGTCCATTATTATCACTTTTGATTTCTTGTTTTGCATTACAAATCACTGCATTTTTTATAGGGAGAAGTGTAATGGTATCAATAATTTTTGCATTAAATGATGCAAAAACTAAAAGAGGTGAAAATAGTATAGTGCAAAAAAGTTTTTTCAATCTAAGTCCGTAGTATAAATATATGTATTATATTACACTAATATAATATAATAAAAGCTTTTACCTCTCGTTAAGAAAATTTCTCAAACTTACATCACTCCAGGCACGAGAAAGGTTAAGGTACTCATGGATTGATGAGTATACCTTCTTAAAATCCTTATTTTTAGAACTGAGCTCAATAATAACTTCTTTAAGAGCCTTTTTTCCAGCTATATTTACATCTTTTGGAAAGTGACCTAGTGTAACTCCGAGGTCTTGAAGTTTAGAAAGTGCATAGATATTGTCGTGATGAAATTCTGAGGTCATATTCGAATTCATCTCACTAGCACAGACTTCTATGATAGACTGATGCTCGAATGCGAGTTTATTCCATGTATATTTGTTAAATGTAAGTTCTAAAATAGAACCTGGTTCATGCCAACCAGAATAATAATAAGGAGCAACCTTATAAAATCCCATTTTAATATCGAGTGCTGGTCCTACCCATTCAGTCGCATCAATAACACCGCGTTCAAGCGATGTATATATCTCTCCTGCTGGTAAAAGTACTGGATTTACACCCATTTTTGAAAAAACTTCTCCACCTAAACCAGGAATACGCATTTTTAAACCCTTCATGTCTTCAAGGGACTCTATAGGTTTTCTAAACCATCCACCCATTTGTATATTTGTATTTCCACCTGCAAAAGGGTGAAGATTGTATTTAGCATACTGTTCTCGCCATAATTCCAAACCACCACCAAATGTTAACCATGAGTTAATCTCTTCCGCTGTAAAACCAAAAGGTAAACCGCTATAGAGCGAAAACGCAGAGTTTTTACCTTTCCAATAGTAAGGTCCTGAATGATAAGCATCGATCTCACCACTAGAACAAGCATCAAAAACAGCTAATGCAGGTACAAGTGTATTTTTAGGGTATATTTTTATCTCTAAACTACCACCACTAACATCTTTAACTCTTTGTGCAAATTTTTCAACACCTGTTCCCATTATAGGAAAGTGTGCAGGCCAAGAAGTCGCTAGCTTTATAAGAGTTTTTTTATTTTTATTAATATGAACAGTCTTCTTATCTATTTTTTTATGAGGATGTTTTGAGTAGTCTATTGCTTGGCGATTCTCGTCATTACAGCCATCTAAAACGAAGGCTGTAGAAGTCAAGGTTGCTGTTGCTAAAAAATTTCTACGGTTCATAATAACTCACTCTATATATTAATATTTAGTCTAATATTATATCAAAAACTTTGTATATATTTTATATTTCAAGGGCTATAATAGAGTATATCTGTCATTAAATGACTTAGCGGCGATATCAAAAGAGTTTAACAAAATAAACCACTTGGACTATTTAAAGTCGAATAAATTTGGTTGCATTTGAAGGTTAACATGTTTGTCAAGTAGATCTTTATTTGCACCGATAACTAATGCAAAATGAAAGTGATATTTCTTTAGAGTATTAAGAATTTCATTCTTATTTTTATAAACAATTAAAGACTCTTTATTCTCAACTTTATTAATTAGCTTTGTATTATCTTGGGGTATTACATACACTATTTTTGCCCAAGTTGCTTCACTTTGTAAGAATGTTATTTGAGATTCTACAAGAGTGCTATTTTTCTCAAATATAAGTACTTTATCACTTGTCCCGAACTCTTTTACTTCAAACTTTTTATTTGTAAAGACGGCTTCAAAATGTCCTATTGGAGTAAATTTACGAAGTCTATAATTTACTTTTAGGTTTTTAAAGAGGTGTAGTAGTATCTCTAAATAGGGTATGAAAAAGGGTGATATAAGTTGCCTTTCGTAAAACACATCATTATATATAAAAGATGTCTCAAAAAGTGTTTGTTCAATTATATTTATACTTTTATATGTAGTGTTTGAGAGTTCTATGGTTTTAGTAAAGATGTCTTTATCACTTAAGCTTGAACAAAAAAGAATACAAGAAGAGTCTTCAATATTCCAAAGTTGTTTCGCGATATCAAGGATACTTCCACTAATAGCTATAAAACTAGGCTCTGTTACTATTTGAAGTGCTAGTTTGAGTACAATTTCATTAGTTTCATATACTCTTATGTCTTTATCTAAAAGTTTAAAACGCAGAAGGCGCTTAAGTGCATCATCTAGGCTTTGGACTTTGATCCAAGCTATTTCACTGTCACTGATTTGTGTAGGTTTACTGAAAATAATTCCATAGGCACCATGTAGTATTGCATTTTCAATGCTTGACTCATCAAATGCAATGAATAAGTCACCACGTTTGACATTTTTCACATCAAAAACAATATTGGTAAAATTACTTACAAATGGTTTATTTAAAAGTTTTGCATTTGTTAGTGCGAGGACATTTTCAAGTCTCATCCAATAGGTGTGCCTGCCTTTTTAGGTTTTTCCGGTCTTACTAAACACAGACCATCTTCATCCTTAGCAGCAAGAAGCATTCCCTCAGACATAATCCCCATTAGTTTTGCAGGTTTAAGGTTAGCAACTACACATACTTGTGTATCTACTAGAGATTCTGCAGAGTAAAATTCTCGTATTCCAGCTACTATCTGGCGTGTATCCTTCTCGCCAAGATTAACTTTTAGTTTGAGAAGTTTTTTACTTTTAGGTACTTCTTCTGCTTCTAAAACAGTTCCTATTTTAAGTGATGTCTCAAAGAACTGACCGATTTCTATAAGGTTGTCATCAAAACTAGCCGATGAATCGAACTTCTCTTTTTGTTTAGAAGACTTTTTCTCTTCTTTAGGAGGATTAGGTTCAGCATCAGGCGCTTCAGGCATTAAAGGCTCATCAATACGAGGAAAAAGAGGAGGAACTTTTTTGATATTAAATAGTTTTAATAGCTTTTTATCAATTACCATATCTATATAACTAGCATTATTTATCTCAAAGTTTAAAGCGTCAGCGATAGTCTCAGTTGTTTTAGGCATAACAGGGGAGAGCATAATAGCTGCTTTTGCTAAAATGTTTGCAACAAGTGCTACCGTAGCAAGTGCTTCATCTTTTTGCTCATTTTTTATCTTTACCCATGGTTCATGCTCAGTAATAGCAGTATTTCCAATAGAAAACAGTCTCCATAACTCTTCAAGGTATTTATGAGTTTGCATTTCACTCATGTAGTGATCAAGTGAGTCTAACACCTTGTTCATAGCTTCAAGTTCTTTTGTATGATACTTTTCTACATCTACACTATCAATCTCATACTCAGAATATTTTCCACTCATACCGATGATACGGTTGAGTAGATTTCCTAAGTCATTTGATAACTCAGAGTTAATACGGTCTATAAGTGCACGTTGAGAAAAATCACCATCTTGACCAAAAGGAACTTCCCGAAGCATAAAGTAACGTAAGTTTTCCATACCGTAAGCATCTGCAACCTCTTTTGGAGAGACTACATTTCCCTTAGATTTACTCATTTTTTCACCATCGCGAGTCCACCAACCGTGAGCACCAATAGTTTTGGGGAGTGGTAAGTCAAGACTCATTAAAAATGCAGGCCAATAAATAGCATGAAAACGCAGGATGTCTTTTCCAACAAAGTGAGTAGATGCAGGCCAAAAGTCCATGTTAGCATCATCTTTACCATAACCAAGTGCTGTAATGTAGTTGAGCAGGGCATCTAACCATACATACATAACATGCTTGTCGTCATTAAGAGACTCTGGCATTTTTACACCCCAAGTAAAAGATGTGCGTGTCACAGAAAGATCACGTAGTCCACCTTTCACAAAGTTCTTTACTTCGTTTACACGTGAACGTGGCATGATAAAGTCAGGATTGTCTTCGTAGTGTTTAAGTAGTTTATCTTCGTACTCTGAGAGTTTAAAGAAGTAACTTTCTTCTTTAACTATACTTGTAGCACGACCACAGTCAGGGCAAAATTCGCCATCTATGAGTTGCATTTCAGGAAAGAATGTCTCACAACTAACACAGTAGTGACCTTCATAAAAATCTTTGTAAATATCACCTTTATTAAACATATGTAAAAATGCTTTTTGAACACCAGTCATATGGTCTTTGTCAGTTGTGCGAATAAACTTGTTATAGCTTATCTCAAATTCATCCCAAAGACTTTTAAAAGTAGCACTGATTTCGTCAGCAAAAATTTGTGTCTCTTTGCCATGCTTTTGTGCTGACTCTTCTATCTTTTGGCCGTGTTCATCAGTACCAGTTAAAAAGTAAGTCTCGTTACCTTTAAGTCTCTCATATCTAGCAGTTGTATCGGCTATAAAAGTAGTGTAAGCATGTCCAATGTGGGCTTCACCGTTCACATAGTATATAGGTGTTGTTATATATTTACTCAATTTTTTGTCCTGTCAAATGTATTGATGTTATTTTATCTAAATAGCCTTAGGTTTATCAATAAATTGAGTATTTATATTTAAAACTTAGAGTCCCTTAGTGCCTTCTCTCCAAGATGAAGGAATAGTACAATTTGCAGCACCCATAAGCATCCCTACTATCATACCTCTTGAAGAACTGTCTCCTCCTGCTTTGGCATTTTGAACCATTGCTTCTTTAAAGTCATCATATGTTGTAAGAAGGTGCAGAGTTGCTTCAAATGCACCTTGGACAGTACAACTTGGACCAAACTTTAGTATAGTATCAAAGGTGTTTTCACCCTTGCTTAATACTCCTTTTTCAAAAGCACTCTGTATCTTTTTCGGTACTGTAGCTTTTTCTAGAGCATCTTTTATCTTCTCACCATCTGCTATATCGTAAAGAATATTAGCAAAGAGTTCTGCGACATTTAAAACCGTTTCGTTATTATGTGTAAAACTTACAAAACTTTTTACATTTGCTAAAAACTCTTGTTTTGTATCGCTTACATATAAGAGTGGAGCAATTCTCCCAACTATTGAGAGGTCGTGTGA
>Ga0208468_1000521_pt1 | contig 11175 bp, 11 predicted proteins | sample DeeseametaMP0960_FD_184198 | JGI IMG/M metagenome (GOLD analysis project Ga0208468, IMG submission 184198) | Marine microbial communities from the Deep Indian Ocean - MP0960 (SPAdes) | ecosystem: Environmental > Aquatic > Marine > Oceanic | place: East of Madagascar, South Indian Ocean... | reverse complement strand
CAATCTCCAGTTTGCAAATATTATTAATATTTGAACTTGGATCAGATAAAACTTTTCTTTCTTCTGTATTAGGAATTAGAACACCGTCACCCTGGATTATTGAAGATAAATACACCGACGAGTAATCTCTTATAATATCTTTGGACTTTCTAAATCTTTCTAAGCTTTTCTCAATTCTGTTTTCAATAATTTTTTCACGTATATCTTTTTTAAAACTTTTTTTAAGGTCGTTATAATCTGAAAGCTTTTTCTTGTCGTTCAAAAATCTAAAAAACTTTTTTTTCGTATCTGCCATTTGATCAATACACTTAGAACAGAAATCCTGAGTACCAACAACCAATTGAAAACGATCTGACATTGTTGTTTGTTCTAAGGCTACTCTTGATAATACTTCACCTAAGCTACTATCTTGATCTTTTAAAATTGTATTATCGAGTTTATTACATGAATCTCCTTCTCCCAATGAACAAATCAAGGCAGAACCTTCACACGTACACGAATTTTCAATAGGAGTAAAATTGCTAACCGTTTTTTTAGGTAAAGGAATGTCCAGGCTCGCTGCATTAACAAGTGGCAAGTTAAACTCTTTCAAATAAGCATTACCTAATAACTTTTGGTGACAATCTGCTGCCCTTTGAACATTCTGCTCAATGAAGGACTCACTTCTAAACTCAACACCTACAGATTCACAAGCATCTCGGTATGCTTGTGAGGGTTTTAAACCCTGTTTGATATTTTCAAAATTACCATCATCGTAGAACAATTTCGTTAACTTAGTTGTTTCCGGGTTATTCAGTCCATCAAAATATATTACTTCTTCCGAATATGAAAACCCAGATATAGCAAACAAAGAATACATGATCAGAAATTTCAACTTCATATAAAAAACCTCAAATACTTTTCGGAAGAAACTAGAAGTATTTTAATTTTTATATCTATTTGAGGTGAGTTTTTCCTCTAAGGCATGGAAATCACGACGCGGCAAACTTTTTACTGCCCATTTAAATAGTCGCTTTTGCAGTTTTTTATCGGACCCAACATACTTTCCATATAAAGTAGATATTCTGAGTGAATTTCTAATTTGTGCCAAGCAGAGGATATTGCTTGATGAAAAAACTTTTGTGAAATTTTGATTTGGTGTGAGTCTTTATATACAAGCTCTCCCGCGCCCTCGATAAAATAAAAACTTTTAGGCATATTTGAAGGGTGTCTAATCCATTTTTCTTCATAATTCTTTAGTTTTAAAATAATCATCTGATGTAAAAGCGATTCATCACTTGCATGTAAAACAAACCTTGCTACGCAAAGCCCAGACTCTACTGCCTTTAGCTTTAAAAAGTTGATACTTTCTTGATTTAGTTCAAAATCACCCTTCACTCGATAACTTGGAGTTCTTGCTTCAGAAATTTCAATTAAATCTTTCATTTTTATATTCAACATTATAAATAAACAATATGGAAGAGCTAATTGCAAAGTATAGAACTATTGCCCTTAACAATTTAGATAGTATAGATGTTGAAATATTTCAAAAAAGCGTCACGATTATTCAAAGGGCCATAGAGCAAAATAAAGCGATTTATTTGATGGGTAATGGAGGTAGTGCCTCGACAGCAAATCATTTTGTGAATGACTTGATTAATATTAGAAACCGAACTCAATCACATTCTATTATTTCCTCATTGTCTAGTAATAATGCAGTCATCACTTGTATTGGAAATGATTTTGGTTTTGACTATATCTTTAGTAAACAATTAGACAATATTCTTACCCAGGGAGATCTCGTTATTGCATTTTCAGTATCTGGTAATTCGAGAAATATATTAAATACTCTTCCCATTATAAAAAATAAAAATGCGACATTGATCTCTTTTACGGGCTTTGACGGTGGTCATTTGGCTCAAGAATCAGAAATCAACTTTCATATTCAAGCACCTACGAGTGAAAAGATGTTTGGCCCTGCTGAGGGACTGCATTTGTATTATGGACATTTGTTAATGGATCTTTTGAACTCTAATTGCGAATTATAAAAACTTGAAAAAAGAAATAAAGTACTCCTATTAAGTTCTTAGGCTTAAATGCTGAAGTTTTTTCTTTGTGAGAAAACTGATCTCTTACCGGTACTTGCCTATAAGACTTCTGTGACCTTAAAAGCTTTATTATAATTTCGGCTTGATACGCATAAGAACTTGTTTTAATATCAAGTTTTTCAACAAGTGATCGCTTCATTAAAACTGAATGATTATAATACTCGAGTCTAAACCCAGTAATCATATTCAATATTAAAACAAAAATACGAGAAACACTCCAGCGAACAAAAGGTCTATCCGTATAATTGAATTGAAAAGGTATAACAAGATCGATCTTAGGTGATAGTGCAAAGAAAATATTTTTTAAATTCTCTACGTTCGTGTCATCTTGTCCCTGTATAACCATAACATAATCATTTTTGCATAGCTGAAGACCTTGCTTAAAAACACCACCAAGGTTTTTAGAATGAGTATTTTTTATTATCGTATTTTTTAAGTTTGTTTCTTCCAAGTACTTTATGCCTAATTCAGATGTTTCATCAGAGCTTCCATCATCTATCAGAATTATTTCAACTTCTCTCCAAAGATGTGATACAGAATTAATTTTCTTTAAAGTATTAACAATATTAGGCGCTTCGTTTTTGGCCGGAACTATGATGGATAATGATTGATCGATATACATTAAACAATCTCACTCAAAAAAAAGAAATTCATATTCACCACTATAACAACACTCCCTAAGAAGATACTCCCACTCCCTAGGAGAAAAAAAGCTTTGGCACGTTAGCGCCCAGCACTGAAGATTAAATAGCTCTTGGCTGGACCGATAGCTTTCTACAGTTAAATAGGCATTTTTTGAGACTCGTTCTATTTCAACAATATTTTTTTTAAGCTCGGGTAATTCAAAGTTGTGCAAAGTCATTAGTGATAAAACGAGATCGAATTCTCGATCCTTAAATGGTAGTTTTTCTGATTTGTTCATATCATGCACCTTCAGATTTTTTTGTATCTCTTCTGGAGCATTCTTTATTGCATAATCAGATATATCTAGGCCTATTACTTCACAATTGATTATCTTTTTAATCTCATATAATAAATGAGCTTTTCCGCACCCTAAGTCTAAAACCTTAGATTTAGAATTTAGTTTATAAAGTTCTATAAGTTCTTCAGCGAGTGTTACCCAACGTCCATCATAAGAGTACCCCCCATAACCATATTGCCTATCACCATCCCAGTACTCCGAATCAAACTTTGAAGCTATAGTCATACAAGACACTTTATTATTTTCCATACGACCAAGGTAATCTCGTTTTGTTTTTGTATGATAGCGTTCAAAAAGATTTTGCTTTTTCATTGTTTTAAAAACCCTTTTATTTTAGAGCAAATATAATCAACATTATCCAAACTCATTTTAAAATGCAGCGGAAGAGTTAAAACCTGCTTTATCATTTTTTGAGCAATAAGGTCATCTCTAACACAGTCTTGATAAGAAGTTTGCTCACTCATTAAAGGCTCATGTTGAATCTTTGTCTCAATTCCAAAATCATTTAAATATGAAATTAGCATTTCTCTTTTATCACTGAAAATACTAAAGCCATAATATGCTAGTTCTTCATTTTTATCTTCATCAATATACTCGATGTGACTTTTCAACAACTCTACATATCTTTTATATAAGGCTTTAAGATGAATTCTTTTCTCTGAAAACACAGATAAATTATACGAAATTATTGCTGCTTGAATAGCGTCCATTCTAAAATTCAAACTCACCCGAGATGAATTTTTCTTATCTTCTAAACCACAATATCTAAGCTTCAGACATTCTTGATGTATTCTCTCATCACGAGTTGTTATGATTCCAGCTTCGCCAACTCCCCCCAATGTTTTCATCGGATTTAAACTAATACATGAGATGGCCCCAAAAGATCCTACTTTTTTATCTTCTTTAAATGCTCCAAAGCCTTGTGACGAGTCTTCAATCAATAATAATTTACCTTGATCACAAAAAGACTTTAATTCCTCAATTTCACTCGCTACCTTTCCTAAAAAGTGAACTGCAATAACTGCCTTCGTCTTGTTCGTAATAAGTTTTTTACATGAATCAATTGAAATTGATAATTTTCTATTAACGTCAGCAAACACAGGTACAGCACCAATAAATGATACAGCATGGGCAGTCGATATCCATGAAACACATGGCAAGATAACCTCGTCACCAGGATTTATCCCAAGTGCCAAAAGCCCCATGACTAAAGCCCCTGTACCAGATGAGACTGCTATCGTTTTTGTACCAAAGCCAAAGTAATTATTAAAATCGCCCTCTAAATCATTTATTTCATTTGAGTTTAAAATTTTACCGGAAGATAAAATACGGTCTATCCGTGATAAGACTTCACTTCTATCATGATGAGCATATGATAGATCATTAAATCTTATTTCGCTTTTTTTAAACTTTTCAGGCACACCAAATTTAAAAAAAGATTCAAGCTCCGACAAACTTTCAATTCGTTTTTCTTCTAAGGCGAAATGTAAACGGCAACCTCTTTCTAATATTTTTTTTAACAAGTAATAATCATTGTTTTGCAAAAAGATCTGAGAAGAATAAAAAACAACATCCTGTGTTTTTTTATCTTCCAACATTTTCAGGGCCTGTTCTCGACTTTCTAATAATAGCTCAGTTTGAGAAAGCCCTAATATTAGCCCGTGCAGCTTAGCATATTCTCTAATTACTAAACCTTGTACTTTATGTGGGATATCTGAGTTCATTATTTTTTTTGATGTGATGAAACTTAATGCTGTAGATTTAGTCAAAACCAACCTCTCTTACAACCTTGGAAACAATTCCCTCTTTGAGAGGGATAAAGTATTCACCCAGTTTCTTTTTATGAAATGGAGTGAATAATGACTTAAACCTAATATTCAGGCTAATGCGCGAATAATTCTCTATGTTTTCAACATTACCATGTACTAGTGAAGGAGAAAAAATAATTCCTTCACCAAATTTAAGTTTCGGCCAATAAAACTTATCTTTTTCCTTCTCAAAAATTTCTTTTTTACTCTCGACAAAACCGACCTGATTATACTTTTTAGATTCATCTAACGGTAATAAATAAAATGATGCTGTTTTTTCAACATCACATAAGGGAAGCCATAAAATAACTTCATAAGGTGAATTACCTGCTAAAACATCCGTGTGTAAATCCAGTAAGGACGATTGATCATGAGGCATCTGAATTGAGATATTAATTTTTTTTTGAACAGCGATATCAGGACCTAATAATTTATCTAATTCATTTGAAGCTAAATCATAAATTAAATTATGAATTTCTGGAAATTCTGAGATGTGATTAATTAATGATAGCCTCACATTATTCAAATTTGTTATATCAAGCTTTTTATGTATGGAAGATATATCGTCGTTAATTAAATATTCGACCTTTAGTTTGAAAAGAATCTCTTGGTAAATTATCCCCAATGCCTTTTGCTCTAATGTGATTTTTTGAAAACCATTTTTCAAAAATTCTTTAAACAAGGTGAGCCCCTTTAAAATCTATCTTTAAATTCGATACAATGTTTTTCCCTGAAAAGTCTAAAGTATCTTGAAGTTTAGCGGGAACAAGCATTAATAAATATCCTCCCTCACCTGCTCCAAGAAGCTTCCCCCCAAGTATACCTTTTCTTCTAAAGCTTTTTAAATATTCATCAACAGATGTACAAAAATCATCAGAGATAAGATCTTTTTTCAAATCCCACGAGTCGTTTAAAAGCTTTCCAATTGAACTTATACATTCCTTGTTTTCAAATAACTTTTTTCCTTCATTTACTAAATCAGTCATCTCATCAAGAACAGAAAAATTTTTATTCTCTACATTAATATATTTTTTTGCAACGTCTGACGAAGTGAGCCTTTTTCCCATTTCAACCAAAATAAGTGAATTTTCAAATTCGTCAATGAACTCAGAAGATAGCTTTAAAGGTTCACATTCTATCTCTTTGGCAGAGAACTTTACATGATTGATCCCACCCATTGCCGTTAGTACTTGATCTTGTGAACCAACATGCATTTTTAAAAAATCTTGTTCAAAATTTATAGAGTTTAAAGCAATGTCGTACTGAGTTTTTAAGAGATTATTTTTTTTATAAAGGTACATTAATAAACTATTTGCGAGGGCAGAACTTGCACCAAGTCCTTTTTGAATAAAATGGTCTGTACAGGACTTTAGATTTTCATTCAAGCTAGGTACCCCAGTAAATTGCTCTAGTTTTTTTACATATTCTCTATCCAACTCACTGCAAGAATCGCTACATGCCCAACTACAATAACGATTAATAGAAAAGCCTATAACTTGACCATTATTTTTACTGTACCAAAGAGGATAATCTGTTCCTCCTCCAAAAAGAGAAATTCTAAGAGGTGCTTTTGAAACTATTTTCATTTCTTTATTTTCTATTAATAATACTGTTTACTTGATTATAACGGAAATAAATCAATATGACTCATATATTTTATAAGCAAGACACTCAGTATAAACTATCCGCAAAAGATTTTGCGTTTTATCAAGAAAATGGATACTTAATAGTTGAAAATCTTATTCCAGCTGATATATGTCAAAATTTGAAAGATCAAGCTCACTTATATGCTAAAGACAAAATTCATAATTATCTAAATTTTCATAGAGATCTTGATTCTTTTAAAGACTTAATCCTTAATAAACACATACATGATATTTGCGATCAATTACAAAACAAAAGAATGATACCAATCGGCTCAATCTTCTTCTTCGGGAAGCCAAATAATCCACTTGAAAATGGCTCCTTGCCACACCAAGACAACTACGCTGCTAAAGCACCTTCTGGTAGTTACTTTGTTGCAGCCTTGGCGCTAGATGATTGTGATACAAGCAATGGAGCTTTAAAAGTTTATCCTGGCTCACATAAATTAGGCGAACTACCTTATAAAGAAAGTAAAAACTTTGAATTTGATGAAAATGGTAATCTTATTAAAAATTATCCAATTGGTAATCAAGTTACACCTCCATCCAGTTTAATCGAAAAAACTTTAGAGTACAAAGCTGGATCAGTCATTTTCATGCATACAAACACAATTCACTGTGCTGATAAGAACACAAATAACAACGAAAAGTGGCGCCATAAATTCTATATGCACTTCATTAAAGATGGAGATCCTTTCTGGCCTGGATGGAATGCAAAAAGACAAATTATGGAAAGAGGCCCAGCAAGGACATTATGAAAGATTTTATACCTGTAAATGAACCTCTTTTAGAAGGTAATGAGAAAAAGTATTTAAATGAATGTATTGATACTGGTTGGATTTCATCTGAAGGAAAATTTGTTAAAGAGTTTGAAGCTAAATTTTCGAGTTACTGTAATCGCAAATACGGAGTTGCTGTCTCAAGCGGAACCAGCGCACTTGAAATTGCCTTTAAAGCTTTAGAGTTGCCTGCTGGTAGTGAAGTGATTATGCCAAGTTTTACCATTATTGCTTGTGCGACAGCTGTAATCAAAGCAGGACTTAGACCTGTTTTCGTTGATTGCGAAATTGATACTTGGAACACAAACATTGAACATATTAAAGAAGCCTATACAGAAAAAACATCTGCGATTTTATTAGTGCATCTTTACGGTCTTCCTGTAGATATCGACCCCATTTTAAATTTTGCAAAAGAAAAAAAGCTTAAAGTCATTGAAGATGCAGCTGAAATGCACGGCCAAACCTATAATGGAAAACCTTGCGGTTCTTTTGGCGATATCAGTATTTTTAGCTTCTATGCTAATAAGTTAATTACCACTGGTGAAGGTGGAATGCTTGTCACTGATGATGAAAACTTATATGCTCGTTCTCAATATTTGAAAAACCAATGTTTTGTACCAGAACGTAGATTCTTACATTATGAATTAGGTAATAACTACAGAATGACCAATACTCAAGCTGCTATCGGACTTGCACAACTTGAGAGAATTGAAAATTTTATTGGGTTAAAACACAAAATGGGTGCTCTATATCAAAAGCTTCTTTCTAACGTTGAACACATAAAGCTTCCTATTGCACAAACATCTTTTGCCCGAAATATATACTGGGTTTTTGGAATTGTTCTCACAGGAAAACTAGAAGGAAAAACCCAAATAGTGACGGAGAAACTCAAAAGTGAAGGGATAGGTACGAGGCCATTTTTTTGGCCAATGCACCAACAGCCAGCACTTGGAGAAACAAAACAAAGTCTGCCAAATTCAGAATTTATCGCGAAAAATGGATTTTACTTACCTTCAAGCTTAAACTTAACAGAGTCGAAAATTGAAAGAATTTCCCAGTCACTTATTGAAGTTATTGATTCGATATAATGTTTAATCTAGCTGAAAAATATAAAAAGAAGATTGCCAATACTTTTGGATTTCAATCTGAACAAGTTTACTTATACGGAAATGGAAGAACAGCCTTTTGGGCGATATTAAAAAGTTTAGATTTAAATGAAGGCGATGAAGTAGCTCTTCCCAGTATTACATGTAGCGGCCTTGTTCAAGTAGTTGAATCCTTGAAGTTAAAACCTCTTTTTTTAGAAGTAGATAACACCTTAACAATACCAAGACAGGAATTTGAGTCTAAGCTGAGCCAAAAAACACGTGCTCTCATGATTCAACATACTTTTAATATTATTCAAGATTTTTCTTTTATCTCAAAAAAAAATTATCCGAAACTTATCATTATGGAAAACTGTTCTCAAGGACATAGTTCAATCTTTAAACCAAATATTATTTCTAATTTTATTTTTTATTCTACACAATGGAACAAGGTTTATAGTACAGGAGAAGGCGGAGTTGCCATTTCTAAGAACTTTCAAAAATTAGAGTCTAAAAAATCATCAATGCTGTCTGAAGTTATTTTTTCGTTCCCTGTATGTGTTGCCCTTCTCATAAGAAAACTCAAAGCTTACTGGGTTTTAAAAAGTTTAAACCCCCTATTTAAAAGCATTATTCACCAAAATAGTTTCAAATCAGAAAATTACAAACTTCTTAGCTGTTTACTTGGTATTTTAGAATTAAAGAAATACACAAAAAACATAGAGCATAGACATAAAATTACGAAAGAATATATAAAAAACTTTGACCAAGACTTCTCTGGCTTTGATGATTATTTGCTTTATTATCCTTTCTTCACTTCAAAAAAGAACTCTTTTCTTTGTTCTGCTAAAAAAAAGAGTTTAGAAATATATGATTGGCCAATAGAGCCACTCTCTCCTCCTGTAAATAAATTTGAAAGATACTATACACAGTCATCATTAAAAATATCAAATTCTATTATTGGACTTCCGACAAATTCTTTAACAGACTTAAAAGCAGCTCATAAAATAATTAAATTTATATCGATCTAATTCCTAAGTCTGCCATCTCTTGCCAAGTATCACACCCTTTGCATATATCACATTTACTTGAAAATTTATTTTGTATATGTTGTTGCCTCATTTCCTTTAAACGATATCCACTCCAAGCAGTTTTTAAATTTGTCTCTTTTATATTTCCTAATTTTAAATCGTGGTGTAAATCTACGCAACATGGAGTTATATCACCATTAGCTGCAATTGTGGTCGTTAGCCATAAACGATAACAGGGCCACCTATTATTCACTGTGAGTTTACGACTAAAGTTTGGCGTATGTCCCGCAGAATTATCATACTCTTTGTCTTCTCTACTTGCTCCTTCAAAATTATTTATTGAAACATCATCTCCAAAAGTCCTAATAACAATATTTGTGTTAACTCCCTGTTGACTTTTCAATTTAATAAGACTTTTTATATTTGAATCGAGTACACTCTTTTCTAAATCTCTACCTATTAATTCTTTCATCTTTTCTGAACTATCAGAGTGATAACTCACAATCACTTGATCTATTTGTGTTGCGAGTAAATCTGCTGACTTTTTACTGTTTAATAAAAAACCATTTGTGGTTAATGTTACACGATGGCCGGAATGACTCTGTTTAATATACTTAATTATTTTAAAAATATCAGGATTTAATAAAGGTTCACCCCACATATGTAACCCAAAAACTGTTGGTTTTTTTAAACAAGTTGCTTCATCTATAACCTTTTTAGCTACCTTAAAATCAATATTTCCGTATTGAGATGCTTGCTCTCGAGGACAAAAAGTGCACTTAAGATTACAGCTCCTTGATAGTTCTAGGTTGATTTGTAATGGAAAATCATAATCAACACCAAAATGACCAAAGATTTTTAAAACTTTGTTAGAAAAAAAACTCATTCTTGAGTGTTTTGAACTACTTTGATGATATACTACATAATAACAGAGTAAATATCTTAAAAGATAACTAAACATTTCATTGCCTTCATTATATTTTATTTAACAAATAATAACATAATAAAAAAAAGATGCTTTAATTTTATGCTGGACACAATCATTATTAATCCTGGAGGACGCCAACAAACCTATCAGGATCTTAATAAAAAGTTTACAGGTATTGAGCCTCCTATATGGGCTGGCTTGATTGCGAATTTTTTAAAACAAAAGTTAATTAAGCTGAAGCTTGTAGATACAAACGCACTAATGATAGATCCCTGCGAAATGGCTCAAATCGTTCAAGAAGAAAAACCTATTTTAGTTACTATTGTTATTTATGGACATAACCCTTCTGCTTCTACTCAAACCATGCCAAGTGCAGGAGCATTAGCTCGTGAAATAAAAAAACTTAATCCTAATCAAAAAATCATCTTCGTTGGTGGTCATGTTACAGCCTTACCACACCAAACATTAATCGAAGAAAGTTGTGACTATGTTTGTACCGGAGAAGGCCCAATAACTGTATATGAACTTATCAAGCAATTAAAGAATGATCCATCTCAACTAAAACATATTCCAAGCTTAGCATATCTTGGCACTCACAATCAGTTGAATAAAACAAAAGCCGCCCCACTTTTATCAGACCTCGATAAAGAACTCCCTGGTGTAGCATGGGAGTTACTGCCAATGGAAAAGTATAGAGCTCATAACTGGCATGGATTTACAGCGTCAACAAGATACAACTACGCATCAATTTACACAACTCTTGGTTGTCCATTCAATTGTAGTTTTTGTTGTATTCAAGCCCCTTTTAAAGAATCTGAACTTGTTTCAAATT
>Ga0208468_1000511_pt1 | contig 11452 bp, 10 predicted proteins | sample DeeseametaMP0960_FD_184198 | JGI IMG/M metagenome (GOLD analysis project Ga0208468, IMG submission 184198) | Marine microbial communities from the Deep Indian Ocean - MP0960 (SPAdes) | ecosystem: Environmental > Aquatic > Marine > Oceanic | place: East of Madagascar, South Indian Ocean... | reverse complement strand
TCACCCTGATCGCCGGCCCGGTGAATCTGCCCACTCCGTCACGGGTGGATCGGGTGGATGTGAGCCGGGCGGTGGATATGTTTGAGGCCTGCATGAAAACGGTGGAGGAAGGCTGCGACGTCTTCATCGCTACCGCCGCCGTGGCGGACTACCGCCCCACCGTCACCGCCGACCACAAGATCAAGAAATCCACCGAGGAAATTCACCTCACCCTGGTCAAGAATCCGGACATCGTGGCCTCAGTGGCAGAGCACAACAAACGCCCCTTCACCGTGGGCTTTGCCGCTGAAACCCGGGATGTGGTGGCCTACGCCCAGGCCAAGCTGGTGAACAAGAAACTGGACATGATCGCCACCAACGACGTATCCGGTAGCAATGTGGGCTTCAACAGCGACAACAATGCCCTTACCGTCATCTGGCCTGGAGGGCACAAGGTGCTGCCACTGGCCTCCAAGGCCCAGATTGCCAAGCAGCTGATCGAATTGATTGCGATACGGTATAAAGATTAACGCTGGCGTTTGAAGCGTGACGCCTGACCAAAGGGAAAACCATGAAACTGCAATACCGCGTTCTCGACCCCCGACTGGGCGACAGCATTCCATTGCCCCATTACGCCACCGACGGCTCCGCCGGGCTGGATCTGCGAGCCATGGTCAAGGAGTCGCTGCGGCTGGAACCGGGACAAACCGAGCTGCTGCCCACTGGCATGGCCATCCACATCAGCGATCCGGGTTATGCGGGCATGATCCTGCCTCGCTCCGGGCTGGGCCACAAACACGGCATCGTGCTGGGTAACCTGGTTGGCCTGATCGATTCCGACTACCAGGGCGAATTGATGGTGTCCTGCTGGAACCGGGGCAACCAGCCATTCACCGTGGAACCCGGCGAACGTATCGCCCAGCTGGTCATCGTTCCGGTGATGCAGGTGCAACTGGAACAGGTGGATAATTTCACCAACAGTGAGCGGGGCAGCGGCGGCTTCGGACACAGTGGCCGTCACTGAGGCATGACCGGGAGGGGACATGGGCAATAAGAAGAACAAACGCGCAGACGTCAACGCATTCAAGCCTCTGGCACCACTACTGATTGCCGCCCTGGCAGCCATACTGGTAGCTGGCGGTGCCACCTGGTTTTATCAGACCAGCGTGGCCGACGCGGAACAACAACAGCACCATGCCAACCAGCTTGCCCAGTCCATCGCCAACCTGGGCCATGCTCATATTCAGGCGCATCAGCAGCAACTGGCACTACTGGCCACCCGTAACGATGTGGACCAGGCGCTCTCCAACAACACCATCGCGGATTTCAATACACGCCATCACCAATGGCTGCCCGATGCCAGTCTGCGACTGGTACCTCGGCGGGGTGCGGACACTGAAGACTTCAGCTATACCTCTCAGGAACTGCTCAAGGAAGTCCGTCTGGGCCGGTCTCCAGGACCTGTGATCATCGCCGGTCAACCTCCGACGCTGATTCTGGTGAAAGCCACTCGCAATCAGAACGGCGCCCTGTTGCTGAAAGTACCTCTCACCTCACTGACCCAGACCCTTCAAGGGCTTGCCCCTTCCGGTAGCCAGCTGCAGGTAAAATTCGCGGGCAGCAACCTCTTCAGCCTGCCCGGAAACAGCAACGTTGCCCAGGCCGAGGCTACCGCCGGCCCGGTGGTGGTTCAGCTGACGCTACCGCCCACCGGCAGCAATCTGTTGATGATCAGCACCTTCGTCGTGGCCCTTGGTATTGTGCTGTTGTTAATCGGCACCCTGGTGGTCAACCGTCTACTGGCTCGCTTTCTCAAACAGGACTGTGCTGAACTGGTCCGTTACTGCGATGAGCTGGCCCGACAGCCCGGCGTCAGCGCGCGTAATCACTTCCACTTCTCATTGTTTACCACTGTCAACGATGCCCAGGCCCGGCTTGCCAGCAAGCTGCGAGAGCGCGGAGGCTCAACGCGCCCGACCGCCAGAAAGCCGGCGGAAGCCCTGGTGGTTGAGGAAGAAAGCGACGATGGCATTCTGCTGGTGGACGAAAAACAAGGGGAAACCCTTCCCGACAGCATTTTCCGCGCCTATGACATCCGCGGCGTAGCCGGCGACACCCTCACCGCCCAGGGCGTGTACCTTCTCGGTCGCGCCATTGGCAGTGAAGCAGGCGAAGCGGGGCAACAAAGCGTGCTGGTGGCCCGTGATGGCCGTCTGTCCAGCCCTGAGCTGAGCCGATCCCTGATCAAGGGGCTGCTGGAATCCGGCCGTGACGTAATCAATCTGGGACTGGTGCCCACTCCAGTGCTCTATTACGCCACCGAGGTGCTGGAAACCCGTAGCGGCGTCATGCTCACCGGCAGTCACAACCCGGCCAGCCACAACGGTCTGAAGATCGTTATCAACGGCGACACCCTTTACGGCGAGCGCATCACTGCACTGCAGGAACGGATCCGCAACAAGGCCTTCAGCGAAGGCAAGGGCCGCGAAGAAGAACGCGATATTACCGACCGCTACCTGAGCGATATCACCAGCGATATCGTACTGGCCCGTCCACTGAAGATTGCCATCGACTGTGGCAACGGCGCTGGCGGCGAACTGGCACCACAGCTGTTCGGGCAACTCGGCTGTGAAGTCACCCCCCTGTATACCGAGATCGACGGCAATTTCCCCAATCACGCCCCGGACCCGGGCAACCCGGAGAATTTGGCCGACCTGATCCGCATCGTGCAGCAGGAAAATCTGGATCTGGGGCTGGCCTTCGACGGCGATGCCGACCGGGTCGCGGTGGTCACCAACAGCGGCGAAATTATCTGGCCGGATCGTTTATTGATGTTGTTCGCCAAAGATCTTCTGGGCCGCAGCCCCGGCGCGGACATCCTGTTCGACGTAAAATGCAGCCGGGCCTTGCCGGCCATTATCCGGAAGAGCGGTGGCCGACCGATGATGTACAAAACCGGGCATTCGCTGATCAAGGCAAAAATGAAGGAATGCGGTGCACCTCTGGCCGGTGAGATCAGCGGCCACATCTTCTTCGCCGACCGCTGGTTCGGCTGCGACGACGGCCTTTACGCCGGCGCTCGCTTGCTGGAAATCCTGTCCCTGCAGGATGACAGCGCCGGGCAGGTGTTCGATGGCCTCAAGACCGGACTCACCACTCCGGCGCTGTACATCGATGTGAACGAAGAGAACAAGTTTGCTCTGGTAGATGCCCTTGTCGCCCGCGCCGAACAATTCGCCGGCGGCCGCCCCACCACTATCGACGGCCTGCGGGTGGACTTCCCGGACGGCTGGGGCCTGGTGCGCGCCTCCAACACCACACCATCGTTGGTAGCCCGCTTTGAGGGCCGCGACGAAGAGGCCCTGGAGAGAGTCAAAGAACAGTTCCGCAAGCATCTACAAGCCGTGGATGACAGCCTGGAATTACCGTTTTGAGTTAGAATTGCGAAAGACGAGTTGCAAGTGACAAGTTGAAAGTTACAACGCGAACGGTGGCCGTGCCATATGATGAAATCCGCCGCCGCGCTCACTGGGGCCGGCACGCGGGCACGGCATGGAATCAACGACAAACCCGCCCGCGCCTTGTACCTTTTAACTTGTAACTTGCAACTCCCCGGCCACCCCAAGGAGAAGTAATGGACACCAACAGTGCCCACGATACCGCCCGGATTCTGATCGAGGCGCTGCCCTATATTCAGCGCTTTTCCGGTGCCACCGTGGTAATCAAGTACGGTGGCAATGCCATGGAAAACGACGAGCTGAAAAACAGCTTCGCCCGTGACGTGGTAATGCTGAAGCAGGTGGGCCTCAACCCGGTCATCGTTCATGGCGGCGGCCCACAGATCGGCAGCCTGCTGGAGCGTCTGGGCAAGGAGTCGAAGTTTATCCAGGGCATGCGTGTCACCGATCAGGAAACCATGGACGTGGTGCAGATGGTCCTTGGCGGTCTGGTCAACAAGGATATCGTCAATCTGATTCAGCACAACGGCGGTCAGGCCATCGGCCTCACCGGCAAGGATGGACGCCTGATCAAGGCCCGCAAGATGCTGCTCAAGGCCCATGACGAAAACGATCCGGCTCTGCAGACATCGGAAATTATCGACATCGGTCACGTGGGCGAAGTGCAAGGCATTGATACCACCATCATCGACCTGATTGCCGGCAGTGATTTTATTCCGGTAATCGCCCCCATCGGCGTTGATGAAAACGGCATCAGCTACAACATCAACGCGGATCTGGTGGCCGGTAAAATGGCCGAGGTGCTGCGCGCCGAAAAATTGATTCTGCTCACTAATGTGGCTGGCCTGAAAGACAAGCAAGGCAAGGTCCTTACTGGCCTCAGCGCTGAGCGTGTCGACGAGCTGATCAAGGATGGCACCATCCACGGCGGCATGCTGCCCAAGATCGGTTGTGCCCTGGATGCGGTGAAAAATGGGGTACACACCGCCCACATCATCGACGGCCGGGTGTCCCACGCGGTGCTGCTGGAGATCCTCACTGATCAGGGGATCGGGACGCTGATCAGCAAAAACTGAGTGGCAAGTTGAAAGTTTCAAGTTGCAAAGCGCGGGCTGGCTTGGTGCTATCTGGAAGGGCCATGCCTGCGCTGACAGATGAGCATTCGTGATGTAAAACATCACTTCCAACAATAAGCATAGTCTTTGCGGGTTTTAACCGCACGGTGAAGCGCGGGTACGCACTTCCAGGCATCATTCGCGCCTTGCAACTTTCAACTTGAAACTTGCAACTAAAAACAAGGGAACGACGCTACATGACCGAAAAAAAACCGTCGCGCAAAGAGCAGATTCTGCAGTCGCTCGCCCACATGCTGGAAGCGGCGCCCGGGGGGCGCATTACCACTGCGGGCCTGGCTCGGGAAGTAGGAGTATCCGAAGCCGCCCTGTACCGGCATTTTCCCAGCAAGGCGAAAATGTTCGAAGGGCTGATCGAGTTTATTGAAGAGGCCATCTTCTCCCGCATCAACCGCATCACCGAAGCAGGCAATGCCGCCAGCCAAGTGGAACAGATCCTGGCCCTGATGCTGGCGTTCACCGAGCGCAACCCGGGCATTACCCGGCTGCTTACCGGCGATGCGTTGACCGGCGAGAACGAGCGCCTGCACCAGCGTATCCAGCAGTTCTATGATCGGGTGGAGAGTCAGCTCAAGCAGGTACTGCGCGACGCGGAAATCAAGGAAGGGCTGCGCACCCGGACAACCCCGACTATTACCGCCAACCTGCTGTTGGCAGTGGTCGAAGGCCGAATTGCCCAGTTCGTTCGCTCAGGTTTCAAGACTCGCCCCAGCCAGGACTGGCAGGCACAGTGGGAGCTACTGACCCCTACTCTGTTTCGGGAATAGCTATGCAGGCGCCTGTAGGCAGGCGCCTGAAGAAAAGGCTTAACGTTCCTCCTCTTCGATTTCTTTCAGTCGCTGAATAATCGGCGCGAACTCTTCCCTTGCCGCGTCGATATCAGCCTCAAACCCTGCCAGTTTTTCTTCTGTCGCATCTATCTGACGCTTCAGTCTCTCAATGACTTCATGTACGCCTTCCGGCACCTCGCGGCCCGCTCGTTCATTGCGGGCCGCCACTGCAATTTCGTCATCCAGCTTCATCTGCAATTGGGCCAGGCTGTTTTCTTCATAGCTGATGCTCAGCTCCAGGGCATCGATCTTGCGATCCCGGGCACGCACCGCATCCTCCGGGCCCGCATAGAGACGCAGCAACTCCTTGTCTTCACGGGCCTGGCGGGCCCGCTGCAGACGAATCTGCCGGGCCTCTTCGTCATTCAGATTGACGCCTTCCACATCTTCAAGCACCCGACCGTGTTGGTCCAGCAGCTGATAACCGTTACGCATGGCGTCAGTGGTGAGGGTACGGTTCAGGTGGACTACACCATCGGCTGTCACATGACGAAAATAGGCACCGTCCGGCATGCGCTCACTGGCGCGCTGTCCAAATCGCGCCGCCAGTGTTGGCGCTGACAGAATCAGCACCAAAATCAGAGCCATAAATCTCATTATTATTCCACTCCATAACGCTCCCGGTACTGACGCATACGGTACACCATAGGCTCGCTATCCGGTTGCTGTTCCAGCCAGTGGATAATATCGTTCATCGCCACGATACTGCCCACCGGCACCCCCAGAGATTGTTCCACTTCCTGAATCGCTGACAGACCCTTGCCCGCCTCGGAAGGCTCCTTGCCGCATTCCTGGCGATCCAGAGCCACCATGACCCCCGCCATGGTGGCATCGGTTTTCTCGAACAGGGCTGCCACTTCACGGATGGCAGTGCCGGCGGTAATCACATCATCGATCACCAGCACCCGGCCTTGTAAGGGCGCCCCGACCAGCCAGCCACCTTCGCCGTGATCCTTGGCTTCCTTGCGGTTGAAGGCCCAGGGCAAATCGCGGCCATGGTGCTCAGCCAGCGCCACTGCCACTGCGGCCACCAGCGGAATCCCCTTATAGGCAGGCCCGAACAGCATATCGAATTCCTGCCCGGAGGCGACGATGGCATCCGCATAATAGCGACCCAACCGGGCCAGCGCCTCACCGGTATTGAAAGTGCCCGCATTGAAGAAGTAGGGGCTCTTGCGACCGGATTTGAGGGTGAATTCGCCGAACTTGAGCGCCTCACGCTCCTGGGCAAAACGCAGAAAATGCTTCTTGTAGTTCTTCATGGTCCGTCCTTACCAGCCCAGCGCCTGCTGCTGGGCCTGAATGATTTCTCCAATGCCCTTTTCCGCCAGCCCCAGCAGGGTATCGGACTGTTCACGGGTGAAGGGAGCGCCCTCCGCGGATCCCTGGATCTCGATAAAACCACCCTGCTGGGTCATGACCACATTCATGTCGGTGCCGGCATTGGAGTCTTCCGCATAGTCCAGATCCAGTACCGGCTCGTCCTTGTAGACGCCCACGGATACCGCACCGACCAGGCCGGTGAGCGGGTCATCCTTGATCTTCTTGGTTTCCAGCAGGTGGGTAAAGGCATCCACCAGGGCCACACAGGCACCGGAAATGGACGCGGTGCGCGTACCTCCATCGGCCTGCAGCACATCGCAATCCAGGAAGATTGTGCGCTCACCCAGCTTTTTCATGTCCACAGCCGCGCGCAGGGAACGACCGATCAGACGCTGAATCTCCAGGGTACGACCACCCTGCTTGCCTCGGGACGCCTCGCGACCGGAACGGGTATGGGTAGAACGGGGCAACATGCCGTACTCGGCGGTGATCCAGCCCTGGCCCTTGCCCTTCAGAAAGCGCGGCACACCTTCCTCCACGGACGCGGTACACAGCACCTTGGTATCCCCGAAAGCGACCAGCACGCTGCCCTCGGCGTGAACGGTGTAATTACGGGTGAAGCTCAGTTCACGCAGCTGATCGTGGGCTCGGCCGGAAGGACGCATGGAAACTCCTGAAGTGTCTTGAATGCAAAAGGGTCGCCATTGTAGCAAAGGCAGGGGCGGTTCTGCCTGCTTGCTGGGTCATTAGGCCCGATGGGCCCTCGTGGTCTAGACTATGAGGCCCGTCCAACCGCTGTTTCGAGGTTCACATGATCTGCAGTATGACCGCTTTCGCCCGCGCCGACCGTCACCTGGAAGGCTACAGCCTGGTCTGGGAGATCAAAGCCGTGAACCACCGCTACCTGGAGGTGAGCCCGCGCCTGCCCGACGCCCTGCGCGCACTGGAAAACGGCGTGCGTGAAAAATGCCGCAAGGCGCTGGCCCGGGGAAAGGTGGAAGTGACACTGCGCTACCAGCAGGACGACAGCGAGGTCTCCCTGGAACTCAACGAGGAGTTGGTAAAGCAGCTTTCCGACGTGTCCCGCCGGGTCGGTGATATCGTCCAGCATCCGGGCCAGGTCAACCCCATGGAAATCCTGCGCCATCCTGGCGTGCTCAGCACCCGCAAGCTGGATGTGGAACTGCTGCAGAACGAATCCCTGTCCCTGCTGGACGAGGCTCTGGAAGCGCTTATCGACACCCGCCGCCGGGAAGGCGAGCAACTGGGCCAACTGATCGTCGACCGACTGGATGGCATCGGCACCCAGATCGAGATCGTCAAAGCCGCCATTCCCCGCATCAAGGAGGCCCAGCGCGAACGCCTGCGCACCCGTATCCAGGACGTGATCGAGTCCCCGGACCCGGACCGCCTGGAGCAGGAGCTGGTCATGCTGGCCCAGAAAATGGACGTGGACGAAGAACTGGATCGCCTGGTGACCCACGTCAACGAAGTGCGCCGCATTCTCGGGAAGGGCGGCCACATCGGTCGCCGCCTGGATTTTTTGATGCAGGAACTCAACCGCGAAGCCAACACTCTGGCGAGCAAGTCCGTGGACAGCGAAACTACGGCGGCGGCGGTGGAGTTAAAGGTACTGATCGAGCAGATGCGGGAACAGATCCAGAATATCGAATAAGCCCCGCGCCACTCTTCTTTTTCAGAAACCGATATCCCGGTAATGCCGGGAGACTTTTTCAATGGCGATCACATAGGCCGCCATCCGGTAATCGTCGATCTTCGGATTCTCGTTACGGGTACGGATGATTTCCTGCAGGGCCAGGCGCATGGAGTCATCCAGCCCCGAACGTACAAGGTCGAACTCGTCGGCGCCACGGGCCAGTTCCTTGACGATATGCTCCGGCACCTTGGTATCGGTGGCCTGCTCAATGGCATCAATCACATGCTGACCGCGGGCTTCGTGGAAACGCTTGTCCAGGCGCCCGAAACGCACGTGGTTCAGGTTTCGAATCCATTCGAAGTAGGAAACGATCACGCCGCCGGCGTTGCAGTAGGCATCAGGAATGATTTCCACGCCCTTTTCGCGAAGAATCCGGTCCGCCTCAAAGGTCACCGGACCGTTGGCCGCTTCCGCGATCAGTTTGGCCTGAATGCGCGGCGCGTTTTCGGTGGTAATGACCCCTTCCAGCGCCGCCGGAATCAGGATGTCACAGTCGCGTTCCAGCGCCTGAATCCCTTCCTCCAGATAATCGCCATGGGCAAAACCCTTTACCCCCCCGCTTTCCACAATGTGCTGGCGTACCGCCCCCACATTGAGGCCGTCTTCATTAATGATGGCGCCATCACGTTCGATGATCGCAGTGATCAGACAGTCATCCTCGGTTTCCAGAAAGTGGGCAGCGTGATAACCCACGTTACCCAGCCCCTGAACAATCACGCGTTTGCCTGCCAGTGAACCGGACAGCCCGGCACGCTTGATTTCTTCCGGGTGACGGAACAGTTCGCGCAGCGCGTATTGCACGCCCCGGCCGGTGGCCTCATTACGGCCACGGACCCCACCATGCTCCACAGGCTTGCCGGTGAGCGCGCCCATATAATTGATGTCGTTGGGGAACATCTGCTTGTAGGTGTCCACCATCCAGCCCATTTCCTGGGGGCCGGTGCCCATATCCGGGGCCGGCACATTCACCGACGGGCTCAGGTAGCCCTTGTTGATCAGCTCACGGGCAAAGCGACGGGTGATGGCTTCCAGCTGATGACGCTCATATTTTTTCGGGTCGATCACCAGCCCGCCCTTGGAGCCGCCGAAAGGCACGTCGACGATCGCGCACTTGTAAGTCATCAGCGCCGCCAGCGCTTCCACTTCGTCCTGATCCACAATGGGGGCGTAACGAATACCGCCCTTGGAGGGCAGCCGGTGATCACTGTGGGTGGCACGCCAACCGGTGAAGATCTCGGCCTTGCCGTTGATCTCCACAGGGAAAGACACCTGCACTACGCTCTGGCACACCTTCATGGCGTTGCCCATGCCCTCATCGAGACCCATGATGCCGATGGCATGATCGACCATGTGTTCAACGCTTTCCCGAAATGACATGCCCTGCTGGGCAAACTTGGTATCGCTCATGGCTGCTCCGTCAGTCCTGTTGTTCTTGGTAGGACTTGAACATTAGCAGCGCTTTGCCAGCAAGGGTGTTTGTGCTTTGTTATGCCCTGTTAACGTGCACGGAGGTACCAGTCAGCGCGGCACCGCCAGCACCGCAAAGGTGTCGCCCACATTCACCAAGGCCGGATGGCGACGGCCGATCAGCAGGCCATCACAAGGCGCGCAATACTCCACTGGCGGCTCGCCGGTACGCTCCAGGGAATGCACCCGGGCCAGCACATCGCCGGCGCGGACGCTGTCACCCAGGGCCACGGCAAATTCCAGCAACCCGCGATGTTCGCTGATCCGGTAATACTCACTGCCGGGAATCTCCAGGGCCTGTGACGCCACCACCGACGGATCGCCGGGCAATATGCCGGCAAAGCGCAGCAGGTTGTCCACGCCGTGCTCCGCCAGCGCCACGGTCTCCGGCGTGGTCGTGCCACCGCCACGCAGTTCCGTACTGACGAACACCGTGCCGCAGGCCTCCACCACACTGTCGTAGAGCACGTCGCCTTCCAGCTCCGCCATGAACAGGGTGTAAGGCGCACCAAAGGCCGCAGCCGCGGCCAGGCAACGGGCTTCGAACGCCCGGTCGGCCATGCGGTGGGTGGCGGCAAAAGGCAGCAGATCCAGGGTACGGCCACCGGAGTGGATATCCAGCGCCAGATCACACAGCGGCACCAGATAACGGGTGAGATAGTCGGCGATCTTTTCCGTCAGGGTGCCTGCCGGATTGCCGGGGAAGGCGCGATTCAGATTGCCGCCATCCAGGGGCGAAGTGCGGGTGCCGTTGAGCACCGCCGGATGATTCAGCATCGGCACGATAATCACCCGCCCGCGAATATCTTCCGGCTGAAGACGGTTGGCCAGCTTCAGCAAGGCGGTGATGCCTTCGTACTCGTCACCGTGATTGCCGCCGGATAGCAAGGCAGTAGGGCCCTCACCATTGCGCACCACGGTGATGGGGATCATCACATTGCCCCAGGCGGAGCCGTCGTGGGAATGGGGCAGTTTGAGAAAACCGTGTTGAACGCCGTCCCGGTCGAAATCCACGGTGGCAGTGATGGGGCTGTCTTGCATAACGGCATCGGGTCCGAGGCTGAGAATGTTGGCGGGGGCGTCTGTCACGCCCCCGGTTACTCTCTATGATGCGCGCTTTTCCGGGATCGCGAACAGTGCAATTTCGCTCTGTCACCGATACCGGAATTCAAGGCCTTCCGGCTCAGAAGTCGTCGGTCACCGCCCCTTCACTGGCGGAGCCCACCAGGCGTGCATATTTTGCCAGCACACCACGGGTGTAACGGGGCGGCGGTTGCTGCCAGTTGGCTCGCCGGCGGGCCAGTGCCTCGTCGGACAGGTCCACGGTGAGCGTATTGGCCTCGGCATCAATGGTGATGCGGTCGCCGTCTTCCAGCAGCGCCAGCGGGCCGCCATCAAACGCCTCCGGTGTCACATGCCCCACCACGAAGCCATGACTGCCGCCGGAGAAACGGCCGTCAGTGATCAGGGCCACGTCATTGCCCAGACCCCGGCCCATGATCGCCGATGTGGGAGTGAGCATTTCGCGCATGCCCGGGCCGCCAC
>Ga0208468_1000508_pt1 | contig 11475 bp, 7 predicted proteins | sample DeeseametaMP0960_FD_184198 | JGI IMG/M metagenome (GOLD analysis project Ga0208468, IMG submission 184198) | Marine microbial communities from the Deep Indian Ocean - MP0960 (SPAdes) | ecosystem: Environmental > Aquatic > Marine > Oceanic | place: East of Madagascar, South Indian Ocean... | reverse complement strand
CCTTCTAGCTCTTGTGCAATAGCGCGCTGCATGTGGTGACCTGGGATGCCTTCGTGATACGCCAGCGCCTCTAACTGATAAGTAGGCATTGCTTTCATGTCATAAAGGTTTGCATAATAAATACCTGGGCGGCTGCCATCTTGCGCTGGGCTTTGATAAAACGCCTTGCCCGCAGACTGTTCGCGGAATGCTTCAACCCGTTTAACAATCATGGGCGCCTCTGGAAGAATACCGAAGTATTCAGGGATAGCTTCTCGCATGTCGTCTATGGCTGTTTTCGCCATATCAAGGTATTGCTGTCTACCTTCATCTGTTGAAGGCAGATAGAATTGATCATCTTCACGCATGAAAACGAAAAACTCTTGTAGCGAGCCTTCAAATTTTACTTGTTCCATAATCTCGCGCATCGCGTTGTGTATGCGCTCAACATTATCCAAGCCAATTTGATGCACCTCTTCGGCGGTAAGGTCCGTTGTGGTAAACCAGTTAAGGCGATTCTGATACCACTTATCACCATTTGGTAAGCGCCACACACCGTCGCCTTCAGGCGTTACTTCTCTTTGATGGGCGAGCTCTTCGATAAACTTCTCGTAAGATGGCATGACCGAAGTTACTAGTGCAGCTTTCGCCTCACCTAATAATGTGGTTTTTTCGGCCTCTGTTATATCAAGGTTGTTTACCTTGTTTTGAAAATCTTCCCAAATAGTAGAAGGTGTTTCGCTTGAATCAAACGGCGCGCCAGTTATTACATTTTTTGACGCATCAATCATTTGATCGTAGGCCCATGCTGGGGGGAATACGCCGGCTTTTTCGCGAACTTTCATTTGTTCGATAACTTGATCAAAGTACGTACGTACATTGTCTAGTCGTCCAATATATGCCTTAGCGTCCTCTTTACTCTTTACGCTGTGAATGTTGATAAGGAAGCTAGGCACTTGTGTATGTGCGGCGCGGAACTGATGTACAATGTAACGGTGATGTCGAAATTCGTCGTTAGCTAAATCGCGCTCAATACCCAGTTTATACAGGCGCAAGCTTAGCTGTTCCTGTTCACTTAACTGACTGGTGTCAAAACTATTAAGCTTTTCTAGTCGGTTTTTGGCGATGGCAATGCGAGCATCAGCTTCTTCGTCACTGATGTCATCCCATTTGTCATAGTCCCATTTTTTACCCAAGTAACTTTGAAATAATGGCGAACGCTTAAGATCTTCTTCAAAAGTACGTTCGAAGAACGCATTAAGGCGCTCTGATTCAGACTGCCCAGCTGGCTGTTCTGTTTTAATAGGTTCTGGCGCTGTTTTAGCGGTTTCACTTGCGGGAGAGCAAGCCGTAAGCGTGGTAATGGCCAACGCAATTGGCGTTAGCTTTAATAGTGTTTTCTTCATTATATTCCCCGTCGCGTTTAATTGATTATTTTTATAAGCTAAAGCTTCTAAGGTTAATAAGCCTTAAAGAGGACAATAAGGCTCAAAGGCTCGACTGTTTCTCGAACGCAATCATTTCTGTTACGAAGCCCTTGTCACTGTGATTTAGCTAGTTGCAAGGGCTTTCATTACGCAAATTCTAGTGTATTGGCAAATGAAATGCGTTTTATGAAGCAGGATATAAGGCAGATAGCGTGTTATTGTTCCCTTCACTTTTTCGCTTCCATTCGCTGCGGGCAAGCTTAGCTTCATGTGAAAGTTTATCTAAAGCTTTCATGACCTGTTTAGATTGGGTGTTAGCGTCAGCTTTATTGGCTGAAAAGCGCAGTGCATAGAGCTCATTAACACTAGCGTTGATTCCTTCAAACTGCGAAAGTTGCGCTTTACCCGAAGTTAACGCGTTTATCCACTGCTTAAGAGCAGGCGTAAGTAAACGTGTGTCCTTTGCCTTTATTACTGACATTAGGTTTTGAAACTGTGCTTTTTCATCCCACTGAGCATAAGAGTGGAGGCGCTGTGCAGAACCGGTTTTGTTAGTGATCCCAACTCCCATAAACTGAGCCTGTTTAAGCTTTCTGTAGGTAACTAACCATCCTGTAAGCGCAATGATGAACAGCAAAAGTAATACACCAGTTACCATCCGATTAAGCTGGGTATTTTCGTCAGAATTGACTTCACCTGAAGCGCTGTCTAATGGTTTACCCTCATTGCTAGCACTAGCGTTAGGCTGTGTTGCAGTTGATGGTATATCGTTTTGAATATCTTCATTGCTTGCACTACTCATTGATGGAGTGTCTAAGCTATTCGGAGTATTGGCATTATTTGCGCCGCTCGCTGGCGCTACCGTAATTGAACGAGCGGGAATAGTGGCATACTCAGTTTGCTGAGTAAGCGTATTAAACCAAGGGATAGTAATTTCAGGTAAGACAAAGTTACCAGGCTGCGTTGGAATGATCGCCAGCGACGTTTGGCGCTGTGAAATTAAGCTCTGGTCTTTTTCGACTGTCGCAGTATTAGATTGATCAGGGTACAGCTTAAAGTTTGGCGGATAAAACTCAGGAATATCAGGAAGCTGCTCTTCTACTACGCCCAATGCGGTTAGCGTAACAATACGGGTGACTGGTTCACCTGCTACAAAACTATCACCTTGTGGCCATTCTTCATCCACTCGCACCATTTCAGAAGGCAACCAAGGGTAATCAATCCCCTGAGGAATGGGCTTAATGTTCACCGTAATGTCGGGCCCAACCCGATTAATTTGCTGGGTGCGGTTGAAGAAGCCAAAACGTTGGTTAGTATTGGCAGCCATAACTTCGCCAGTGAAAATAGGGCCTCTTAGCGTAAATTCACCGGATGCTTGAGGCACAACAGCAAATTGACGCTCTATAATCTGATACCGTCTTCCATTTACTATATCTGTATACTGTTTATCTTCTCCTAGCTGGGTGATTTCCGCATTTTGCATTTCTGGCGCTTGTAGGCTGCCGCGCTCAATATTGCTAGAAAGAAACAGCTTAACCGTGTAAAGCAGCTGTTGATTTAAATAGGCCTCTTTTACGTCGATGTCAGTGGTAACAAAATAGTCTCGGGCGACATTACTTTGTTCTTGAACCGGAATAACTTTGACCTGAATAGGTTGGGTAGATTTTCCCTCAATGGTTAGTGAAGGAATGGTGAACGTGCCTTCCTTACGAGGAAATAACGTAGTGGTCCAAACGGTGGTGCGCTTGGTGTCGAAATTGACAATTGAGGTTTGGCTACTTACTGATGTTCTTCCGACCACAAAGTCTTTAAGCAGGGGAGAGCTGTCGAATGCATCTCTGTCCGCGCTGCCGTCTGCGGTAACCGTTAAGCGAATGGCTTCATCCAACATGACAGGGTTTCTATCAATGGTGGCTTCCAGCGAATTTACATCGGCATAAGCCGCCGTACTTAAGAGTAGGGTTAATAAAAAAACTATAAGTGTAGATTGTAATAAGGCTCTCATCTACCAATCACTCCGGTTTGAAGGCATACGTTGACGCTGACGTTTTTGTGCTTCTAATTGCATTTTTCGTTTTAGTAGGAATGCAGGGTCGTCTGGCACGCGGCGCATTAAACTCTCCATTCGCTGCAGCTCTTCTTTTTCTGCGTCGGTAAGCTCGGTCTCTTGACCTTGCATTGCCAGTGCTTCCTGCTCTGCTTGTTGTTCGTCTTTTTGTGCTTGCGCGCTGTCTTGCTGTGCACCATCACCTTGGTCAGACTGCTCTCGTTCTGCATTTTGCTGCTGAGAGTCTGATGACTCGTTCTGACTGTTCATCTCGGAATCATCAGGCTGTTGTGAGTTATCTCCGCCACTTTGCTGTTCATCGTTAGCTTGGCTTTGGTCAGACTGTTGACCCTCATTATCGTCTTGCTGACCATTCTGCTCGTTTGAACCTTCCTGATTGTTCTGGTTCCCTGATTGCCTGTTGTTATCAGAGTTATCAGAATTATCAGAGTTATCAGAGCTATCTTGGCCATTATCCTGCGAGTCACTCTGTTCGCCATCATCGCCATTTTCGTTCTGGTTTTGATCCTGATTTTGCTGTTGCTGCTGCTTCAGCAAATCCTCGACAATCTTTTTGTTGGTTCTTGCATCGTCGAAATCGGGGGCTTCGCTCAACGCCTGCTCATATTTCTTAATAGCGTCTTCAAGTTTACCGAGTTTTGCCAGTGAATTGCCTTGATTGTATAGACTCTCGGCACCAGGAATGCTTTTGAAGGCATTTAATGCACCTTCGTAGTCACCTGATTTATAAAGTGATGATGCTTTCCAAGTGTCGTCATTAAACTGATTAACGGCGTCTTTGTACTTGCCTCTTTGATAGCTGTTTAATGCTTCTTGGTTGTCATTCATAAATGGCGTTTGCCACCATGAGAGTGAATCAGGTTTATTTGCCATCTCTAGAGTATCTTCTGGTGCGCCTATGCCTTGTGACGTGCCAGCAATTTCTGAGGGTTGGGCACGTTGCAAAGCATGGGCGTTTTTAATCATAGAGGGGCTAAGTAAACCCACCAACACGATGAAAACTAACCCGCGTTTGAATGCAAAGGCGGCAAATGGAAGAAGTATAAGTAGCAAGTAAGGTCCAACTTCTTTCCACTGGTCTCCTTGTAAATTACTCTCTTCTTCGTTCTCTTCGCTGTCGCTTTTATCAAGCAGAGATACCGAGGCGAGGGCATCAATGTCGGTGTCGTTTGATGTAAAGGATTCAAAGCGTCCGCCGCTCGTTTTAACCACGCCTTTCACTGCGCCTTCGTTTAACTTGGGTATAACGATGCTGCCGGTGAAGTCTTTTAATAGCTCGCCGCTTTGCTGGCGGATAGGCGCGCCTTCAGATGTCCCAACGGTAAGTGCATTTACTGTAAAAGGAATAGAAGCCACATACTCTTGAAGCTCTTGTTGTTGTTCTAACTCTATACCGTCAGTAATCCAGTAGATCATGCCTGAGTTATATCCGGCATTCGTGAGAAGCTCTGACGCACTCTCTATACCTAGGAGAGGGTCGCTGCCCGGAACGGGCATAATTTCCGGTGACAGGCTAGGGATTAGGGTTGTGATATTTCCTGCGTCTTCGGTTAAGGGGCTAATGACAAACGCATCGCCAGCGTAAGCAACCAAGCCCATTTCACCTTCACCAATAGCGTTGACTAGGTCTATCGCTTTATATTTAGCGCGAGTTAGCCTGTCTGGCGTCATATCGGTAGCGCGCATTGAAAGCGACATATCTATGACTATAACGTGTCCCATTTTCAACTGGTAAACCGGCTGCGGCAGGCGCTCCCATGTTGGGCCAGCGAGTGCTATAACACTTATAATCCACACAAGAGCAAGCATCCACATTGGAGGTTTTGCGCCCATTTCGTTTTTTCCAATCACCATGTATTGATATAGGTGAGAAGGGATCACAGATTGCCAGCCAGATTGCTTAGCCGTGGTTTTTCTAATTAAAAGCACAAGCAGCATCAGGGGAACGAGCGCGATAAACAATTTGGGGCGTAAAAAATGAAATTGGTTTAAGAAGTCGAATTCCATTACTTCGTCTCCCTATTTGTTTGTGCTGCTCGTATTGAATCAACTGAATTCGGGTGTGGCTGGGACGAGATAATTCGTCTTTGTGCGAACCAACGAAATGTTGATAAAAGAACCGTCAAGAATGCCCATAGTGCTGACAGTAATATTGCCGCACCAAGGGGATAGTAAAACAGAGCGCTCAATGGACGCATCTTACGCGTTTCACCTTCAATAGGCTCAAGCGCGTCAAGTTGTTGATAAATAGCTTGAAGTTCCTGGGCATTTCGAGCCCTAAAATATTGGCCGCCAGTGCTAGTCGCAATGTCGGTTAACATGCCTTCATCAAGTTCTTGCGACGGGTTTATTTGTCGGCTGCCGAAAAAGCTCTGGATCAGCATTTTATCTGCGCCCACACCAATAGTGTAAACCTTCACACCCTTACTAATCGCCAACTCTTTCGCCTGCTCAGGTGTAATATTCCCTGCAGTATTTTGCCCATCGGTAAGAAGAATTAATACGTTATTAGACTCTTCCCGTTCGTCAAAGCGCTTCACCGCTAAACCTATCGCATCGCCAATAGCCGTCTGTTCGCCAACCAACCCAATGACAGCTTCACTCAGAAGTGTAGAAACGGTATCTCTGTCATAGGTAAGCGGCGCTTGAACGTACGCGGTATCGGCAAATAAGATAAGGCCAATTCTGTCGCCAACGCGACGCTGAATAAATTCATAAACCACCGACTTAGTCATGGTTAAACGGTTAACTTGTCGGCCATTTAGCTGCATGTCATCTATCTTCATACTGCCAGATAAATCCACCGCTAACATCATTTCTCGACCTTCATTCGGTATGCTGACAGGCTCTCCTAACCATTGAGGGCGTGCGGCAGCCGTCACTAGCAGCAGCCATATCAAGCTACTTACCAACAGCGGTATTTTGGTTTGTTTCAACTGGGTTTGCTCTGACACATCGCCAGGTCGCAAATTAGGAACCCGCAATGCAGTCATAGGCATGTCTTGTGCTTTTTTAGAAAGCAGGCGTACGATAATAGGCAAGGGGAGTACAAAAAAGACCCACCACCAAGCAAAATTAAGCATGATGCGGCTCCTTGGCTTGTTTATCATGAGGGCTGCCATCGTTTAGACCGCCATCATTCACATCGCCGTAAGCCCCCTTGTTTTTTGGCAGTTTGGCTTTTGAAAGCCAGTTTTTTACTGCCCCCTTGCAGGTTTCAAAATCACTAGAGGTGGGGGTGGCTTGATAAACATTGCTTACTAACAAACCTAAATCACTTTGAAGTTTGCTATCACTACTTTTCAATGCAGAGGTTAAGAACGCTTGCCACTGTTTACCATATAACCCAGCCACTTGCTGAGTTGGGTAATAGCTCATAGCCGTGCGTTTTAGAATTGAGTTTAACGCTACGGGCCAATTGCTTTGTTGTGCTGAAATCGATTCAAGTAAGGCTAAAGCTTGCTTACGTGCCTTATTGTGACGTATGTGAGCAGTGATCGCTTTATATAGGCAAAATAGGGCAAGTAAAAATACTGCGATTGCGACCCACCACCCCCAATCTAATGGCCAAATGTTGACCTCTGTAGGTACGTGTATATCGCGCAGTTGAGCAAGTGGGTCTTGCTGCTGAGGGGGCACTGGTATTTGATTTGCCGGCAGCATCGATTGAGCAGCAGATTTTGTGTAACTAGATAGAAAGTTTGATAAAAAATGGGTTGAAAAAATACTGCTTTGCATTAATTAAGCTCCAACCTTTGTTCTTGTTGCATACTTTGAAGCTGTTCGTCTAAAGGAAGGCCCGCTGAAACACTGAATCGAGCGATATTGTTTTTGCGCAAGGTGCTATAAATCGCGCTGTTGTGTTCACTGCGCCATTTTTGATATTGCTGTTGCTCGGTATTGTCGCCTAACACCCAGCGTTGTTGGTTTCGGCCATCAGAAACGCTGACGGTTTGTAATGAACTGGTTTGTGGCAAGGCGTGTTCTATTGGATCGTTAATTACGATAGCTCTTACTTCACAGTGTCGTGTTAAGTGACTCAAGTGTTGAATAGCTTGGGTACTTAAATGCTGAAAGTCTGACACGAGATAAACTAGACTCCCTGGCCTTGCTAGTCGTCTTGCCCTAGCACACGCATCGGCAAAAGCTTGTTCGTCTTTGTCTTTGTCCGGCTCAAATTGCGCGCTCTGTTCGTGCAATGCCATAAGTTCATGACACACGTGCAACACGGCTTTTTTGCGAGTTAGTGGTTTAATTTCTTTGTGCTGTTGCTGATTAAATATTAGCGCGCCTACCTTATCGCCGCGAGCGGCAGCAGACCAGCTTATTAATGAAGATACATGCGCGGCTTGCACCGCTTTAGTAAGCAGCTGCGTGCCAAATGCCATTGAAGGTAGGTAGTCACAGAATAGAAAAACCGGGCGCTCTCGCTCTTCCCGATACACTTTAGTGTGAGTTTTACCCGTGCGCGCAGTAACGCGCCAATCAATAGCGCGAATATCATCACCGGGCTGATAATGCCGGGCCTCATCAAACTCCATGCCTCGGCCTTTGTGCTTGGTGAGATAACTTCCAGCAAGTTTAGCTTGTGGCATACGTTTAGGCGCCAAACTAAACAGCTTAGCTAACTGCTGGTAGCGTAATAATTCTGCTGTAGACAACGAGACGCCATTACTTTGCAGCTTGTTTAGCTGCGCTTGTACATTCACCATAGCTTAAGGGACTGCGACAGTTGCAACAATCTTATCAAGTACGTCGTTAATCGTTACGCCTTCAGCCTCGGCTTGATATGACAGAATAATACGGTGGCGAAGCACGTTGTGAACCACAGCTTGAATATCATCAGGTCCAACAAAATCTCTGCCGCTAAGCCATGCGTGAGCGCGTGCACAGCGATCTAGACTGATGGTTGCTCGAGGGCTTGTTCCCATCGCTATCCACTGGCCTAATTCCGCGTCAAAATTTGCAGGCTGACGTGTGGCCATAATCAATTGAACTAAATACTGTTCTAACTCAGGCGCCATATACAAAGACAACGCTTCTTTACGCGACGTAAAAATATCGTCTTGAGTTAGCGTTGGTGGCGTAACAGGCGGTTCTGAGAGGGCTTCACCTCGCGTTAAGCGCAATATTTCCAATTCTGTCTCGGCGCCAGGATAATCGATGTCCACGTGCATTAAGAATCGGTCTAGCTGTGCTTCAGGTAGTGGATAAGTTCCTTCCTGTTCTAGCGGGTTTTGCGTTGCCATTACTAAAAATAGCGGAGGAAGAGGGTAGGTTTTACTGCCTACCGTAATTTGACGTTCCGCCATGGCCTCAAGCAAAGCCGATTGCACTTTTGCTGGTGCGCGGTTGATTTCGTCGGCTAGCACTAAGTTATGAAAAAGCGGCCCTTTTTGAAAAACAAACTCACCGGTTTCTGGACGGTATATGTCTGTACCGGTTAAGTCGGCAGGCAAAAGGTCTGGGGTAAATTGTACGCGATGAAAGTCGCCGTCAATACCATTAGCAAGTGCATTGATTGCGCGTGTTTTTGCAAGCCCTGGAGGACCTTCTACCAGAAGGTGGCCGTCGGCCAAAAGAGCGATTAGAAGGCTTTTGGTTAACGCATGCTGACCGATAATCTGTTGGTCTAAATAAGCGTGTAACTGTTGAAATTGCGCTGCTGCCATAATGCAAAATTTCCGTTTGAGTTCTCGTTATCAGGAAGTGTCATTTGAACGATAGATTTATTAAAAATCTTATAAAGTGATCGCTTAGCTAAAAAGTAAATTACATATTAATTTAGATAGCTCTAGCCCGTCACAATGACACAAAACAGACTTTCATTTCCATATAAGGTTCATTCTATCTTTCTTCAAGTCGTCAAACAGTAATAAAAATGCGATATGCGGTTGGATGCAAAGCAAGCTTTTTAAATTTCGATAGCATAAAACGGTCAAAATTTGTAAACAGGGCAAACTTTAGTTTCATTTATGTTGCCCTTAACCCTGCATTATTTGCTATTTTGTTCATTGTTTGTAAAAATCGGGTTTATTACAGGTCAGACCACTTTGGGGCGATAAGCTCAAACGGAAGTCGGTCATTAATTTAGGTGCATTATGGCAACAAAACAATCAGTTACTACCCGAGAGGGTGATCGCATCGCCATTGTCGCGGGGTTGCGTACTCCGTTTGCGAAAATGGCTACATATTTCCACGGTGTTCCGGCTGTTGATCTAGGTAAAATGGTCGTAAACGAACTTCTCGTTCGCCATGGTGTTCAAAAAGAGTGGGTTGACCAGGTTGTCTACGGTCAAGTAGTACAAATGCCTGAAGCGCCTAACATTGCGCGCGAAATCGTGCTTGGCACAGGCATGAATATTCATACCGACGCTTACAGCGTATCTCGCGCATGTGCGACGAGTTTTCAATCTACGGTTAACATCGCAGAAAGCATGATGGCTGGTACGGTACAAGTAGGTATTGCTGGTGGTGCTGATTCAACGTCGGTATCACCTATTGGGGTTTCTAAGAACCTTGCGCGTGCGCTGGTTGATTTACAGAAAACCAAGACCCTTGGCCAAAAGCTAAACATCTTCAAGCGTTTAAGCTTAAAAGACTTAGCGCCAGTACCTCCTGCTGTAGCTGAGTACTCTACCGGTTTGTCGATGGGACAGACAGCAGAGCAAATGGCGAAAACGCATCAAATTTCTCGTGAAGAACAAGACAAACTTGCACATCGCTCGCACAGTCTAGCTGCTGAAAGCTGGGAAGCAGGCAAGCTGTCTAGCGAAGTGATGACCGCTTATGCTGAACCGTATAAAGGTGCGCTTGAGCGCGATAACAACGTACGTTTCGATTCTAAGCTTGAAGGCTACGCGAAACTTCGCCCAGTATTCGATAAAAAGTACGGCTCGGTAACTGCGGCAAACGCTACACCGCTTACTGACGGTGCTTCTGCAGTACTTATGATGACAGAGAGCCGAGCGAAAGAGCTAGGCTACACGCCGCTAGGTTATATAAAGAGCTACGCGTTCTCGGCAATTGATGTGTGGGAAGACATGCTAATGGGGCCGTCGTACGCGACACCTATCGCGCTAGATCGCGCAGGTATGACGCTAAACGACTTAACGCTAATCGAAATGCACGAAGCGTTCGCAGCGCAGACCTTGGCAAACGTTAAAATGTTTGCAAGTGACAAGTTCGCTAAAGAGAAACTTGGCCGCGACAAAGCGACGGGCGAAATTGACATGGACAAGTTCAACGTGATGGGTAGTTCAATTGCCTACGGTCACCCTTTTGCCGCAACCGGTACACGTATGATTACGCAAATGCTTAACGAACTAAATCGCCGTGGCGGTGGTACAGGCCTTCTTACTGCATGTGCTGCGGGTGGTCTTGGTGCCGCAATGATTGTGGAGACAGAATAATATGAGTCAGGAACAAGAAATGACAAATGAAGTTCAGCCAACATCAGGCGCATTTACGTTAACCAAGCAAGATAATGGCGTTGCTATTCTTAGCATGGACGTACCTGGCGAGAGCATGAATACGCTTAAAGCTGAGTTTGGCGATGAGATATCTGCCATGCTTGATGATATTGAACGCGACAGCAGCATCAAAGGTGTGGTGTTAACAAGCGGCAAGCCAAGCTCATTCGTAGCAGGTGCCGATATCACCATGCTAGCAGCGTGTAAAACTGCGGAAGATGCCACAACCATAGCCGCTGGCGGTCAAGCCATTTTCGATAGAATTGAGAACATGAAGGCTACCTTCGTTGCGGCTATTCACGGCCCAGCGTTAGGCGGTGGTTTAGAGCTAGCATTAGCGTGTCACTACCGTGTATGTACCGATTCACCTAGCACTCAGGTAGGTCTACCGGAAGTGCAGCTAGGCTTGTTGCCAGGCAGTGGTGGTACTCAGCGCCTTCCTCGCCTAATTGGCATTCAGCAAGCGATGAAAATGATGCTTACTGGGTCTCCAGCACGCGCTAAGCAAGCTAAAAAGTACGGTATTGTA
>Ga0208468_1000507_pt1 | contig 11475 bp, 10 predicted proteins | sample DeeseametaMP0960_FD_184198 | JGI IMG/M metagenome (GOLD analysis project Ga0208468, IMG submission 184198) | Marine microbial communities from the Deep Indian Ocean - MP0960 (SPAdes) | ecosystem: Environmental > Aquatic > Marine > Oceanic | place: East of Madagascar, South Indian Ocean... | reverse complement strand
TTCCAAGGTTACAGATCCAGTATCCTGTTCTATTGCGGCGGGCTGGATATGGCGCCAATGGCTTCACACTGATTTACGAAGAACCTGTTTTCTAGACTTTTTTTGGGTCGATGAGATTCACCCAGGTGTTCTGATGTGGGGCTAGACACGTGCATAAACGCGAACACCACAGTTAATTGCGGCATCATCGATAAGTTGATTGAGCTCCTCTCGTACAATAGCAATGAATTCATTCAAGAGCATGGGGGCATCCGGTGTGATGGTGTATTCATTGACGAGGCCATTGGGAGCTTCATTGGTGATAAGGCCATGCCATACTAACTCCCGAGCTTGGAGTTCAGGGCAAAAGCGCCGAAGCGGTTTGCCGGGCCAATATTCCAAAACCAAGCGACGTTTCTTCGTCTTTTTAAGACGTTGGGGTTTTCTAGATTTGGGCATCAGATAGCGACTAAACTCAAAGCGGAAACGGTAAAGGTAAAGTCTGGCACAGTATTCATCATAGGAAATGTCGCAATTATTCTCAATGGTCCGTCATCACGGTCTTTCGCCACTATCGTGCATTAATATGCTGGTGACATTGTCACAAATGCCGATATTATTCATCTCCCTTGTCGGTACTCCCTTTGAATCCTCCGCCATTGATAATGCGATTTTCAGCTTGCGACAAAACTGGGGCTTCTTTTGCCCTGAAATCAAGGCAAATGTCCGCATCTAATGTTTAATCTCGGAAAACCGATTGACGGTCGGATTTTTATCGTGCAATCTTGTCGTATGAGTATCTGAGGTAATAGCGTGCGATTAGGCGATCTTGAAAAAGCAGTGCTGCAATACTTCTGGGGCAACGATGCCGCAGACGTAAAGCAAGTGCATGGGGATATTGATCCCACCGGTCAGCGTTCAATGAACACCGTTCAGAGCGCGATGGATCGTCTGTTTAAGAAGGGCTTACTCAAGCGCGAAAAAATTGGCCATGCTTTTGTCTATCGCAGTGCACAATCTCGTGACGCTTTTGTGGCCAAACTGATGCGCGCCGTGGCCTCAGATTTTATCAGTAGTGAACAGGATTACCTGGCAGCGTTCAGTTCTTTAACAGATGAGCTGGACAACGCCCAATTGGATGAGCTGGAACAGCTGATTGAGCGCCGTCGTACCGAGAATGAAACCGGGGGTGAGGCTTGTTGATCTTAGGGGAGTGGGCGCGTTGGTTGAATGGGAGTTTTATCGCGGCGTCAACCTTGTTGTTCTTTATTGCCTGTCTGTCGGTCGTTTTTTTGCTGAGTCACTCAAGCTTTAAACGTAGCACGACGTCTTTTCGGGAAACCTTTCTCTGGGTTTTCATTGCGTTTCCGTGGTTTGCGGCATCGACTATCAGTGTGCTGGTGATGTCCCCTAGTTTTGATGACCTCAAGCCTTTGTGGTTACTCAATCTTACCCACTGGCATCATGCCGAAGTGTTTGACACCGGCAGCTGGCACAGCGTACCTCTGGCGGTGGCCGCAGTCTTGTCGCTGTGGCTAGTGGTTAGGGCGTTACGCGCAATGACTAAGCACATCAACAGTCTTGCCTTGTTCGATCAATGGCGTGATGAGGGACAACAAGACGACGTCGCTACAGCCTTTCCCGCGACTGCCTTTACCTATGGCCTACTGACGCCTCGGGTGTTTATCAGCCAGGGTTTGAAGGAGCAGCTTACAGAGGTCGAGCAGCAGGTGGTGGCTCGCCATGAGCAGCGCCACGTTAACCGTCGAGATCCGCTAAAGAAGTTTTTGTTTTCCTGCTTCGCTGCGGCTTATCCCCAGTGGATTGGGAGTCAACTCAAGGCTGAATTTTCTTTAAGCTTGGAGCAAAGTGCCGATGCCTGGGCCGCACAAACAGGCGGAGACCGCGCTTTGGTCGCAAAAACCCTGCTCAAGGTGTATCGGCTGACCCGTGACAAACCCCCAGGTGCCTATTGTGCATTTTCCGGTAGTGACCTGACTGACCGCGTTCATTATTTGATGACGCCTGCAAGCAATCGTCCTTTCCATTTCGCCTTGGCGATACTTTTGTTTTCCGCTTTATTCGCTCTCAGCTTGCTGGGGGTAGACAGCTACCACCACAGCTTCGAACAACTTTTCCGCCACTAATTATCCAGGGTTTTCCATGTATCAAACACGTCAAAACATAGCCAAAATTCCGATCATCGGTCGGTTTTTTGTTGTGCTGCTATCGGGTTTGATATTGCCATTGGCGGCTCAGGCTAATGAGCAAGGCTTGACCTTAGCCTCGGCGATTGAACGCAGTTTTCAGGCGCACCCTGAGCTGGGCGCGTTTCAATACCGCCGGAAGATAGCCGAAGGGAACGTGATGCAGGCAGGTGTTGGGACGAAGCCAACGCTGGACTTACAAGTTGAGGACGGCTTCGGCTCCGGCCAATATGCTGATGCCGACAACCTGCAAACGACCCTGGGCATCAGCTGGGTATTGGAAGATGAGCTACTGGATCAGCGTCAGCACAATGCACGCCAAGGTAGCACCTTGCTGGATATTGACTACCAGATTACCCGTCTGGATGTGGCGGCGGAAACGGGGCGGCGGTTCATGGCCCTATTGGCATTGCAGCAACAAAGCGCGTTGGCCGAGCAGGCGTTAACGATGGCGCAGCGAACCGTGAAAGAGTTGCAGCAGCGAGAACAGGCGGGTAAGACCTCTGCGGTGGATTCGCTCCGCGCGAAAGCTACCATGGCCCGTTATGCGTTAGCGGTCGAAGATTTGGAGCATGAAATACGCAGCCAACGCCGAGAGTTAGCGGCATTATGGCAGCAGCGCGGCATGAATGAAGCCTTACTTGGCGATTTAGCCATGCCGCGAGCGGAATTTGATTTCTCTACTTTGAGCGCCGCTTTTAACCGCAATCCCTACATTGCGCGTTTGCTGAGTCAGGAAAGGATCAGTCAATCCGAGCTGGCCTTGGCCAAAGCCGAAGCGAAGTCTCGTTGGCGTATCTCTGCGGGTGTTCGTCGCTTTGCAGCTACTGATGACGTTGCGCTGGTTGCCGGGCTGAGCATCCCTCTCGGTGGCCAGAGCCGGTCACAGGGTCGGTTTGATACTTTGCAGGCGGAGGCTGACTTACAAGCCGCGAACGCCAAAGCCCTGCGTCTTGAATTGGAAGCGCGCCTGTATGTGCTGGTTCAGGAGTATCAACACGCACGTCATGTCGCTGAAGCCTTACAGCAAGACATCCTTCCCAGTCTGAAACAGGCACTGAGCGAGGCAAAAAGGGCTTACCAATTGGGCCGCCATACTTATCAGGAGTGGGCGGCAGTGCAGCGAGAATGGCTGACTGCCCGTGAAGACCTGCTGGATAGCCAGCTCTCAGCCCAACTCACCTATCTGGAAATTGAACGCCTGACCGGCGCACCCACTCTTTTAATGAATGAGGTAACTCCATGAAGCGCTTTACTGGACGCGCACTGCTGGTGTTGAGCATCGCCATCGGCTTGATTGCCCCCCTGCAATTCACTTGGGCTGCTGGCGGCAATGAGGCTGAGGTCGCGGCCGAACCGGAAAAAGGCCCGCACCGGGGAAGAATGCTTCGGGACGGCGATTTTGCCTTGGAATTATCGATTTTTGAAACCGGCGTGCCACCGGAGTTTCGTATCTGGTTAACGGATGGGGGTAAGCCGATAGCGCCGGAAGCGGTGGATCTTACCGTCACGCTGACACGACTGGGAGACAAAAAAGACGTGATTCAATTTCGCCCGCAGGACGATTTTTTACGCGGTGACATGGAAATTTACGAACCTCATTCCTTCGTTGTTACCGTCGTGGCCCGTCACGGCGGCAACACCCATAGCTGGGAATACGATAATTTTGAGGGGCGTACCCGTATCGCTGATGATGTCGCCGATGCCATGGGTATTGGTACGGCAAAGGCCGGTGCCGCAACCCTGGTACAACGGGTGCCCGCCTTTGGTCGCATTATTGCGGACACGAATGCCGAGCAGCGCGTCTTCGCCCGCTTTGACGGCGTCATTACCCGCATTCATGTTGACTTAGGGCAAGTCGTCAATAAAGGGGACGCGCTGGTCACCATCGAAAGTAACGAAAGTCTCAAGCCCTACACACTCAGAGCGAGCCTGTCAGGGGAGGTGGTGGCGTTACCCTCCAATGTGGGCGAGGTCACGGCTGGACGAAGCTTGCTAACGCTGTTGAATACGGAGTCGCTGCTTGCCGAGCTGGAGGTCTTTCCTGCTGATCTTAAACGCCTCAAGTCCGGTAAGACAGTGCTGCTCAACGCCGAAGGCGAAGCCATTGAGGGCGTGATTGCGCATATTCCTCGCACACTCAATGCCATGCAGGCTGCCTCAGTACGGGTGGCCATCAATGGTGATACCTCCTCCCTGCGGGCAGGGCAGTTCATCAAAGGTGAGCTGGAAGTGGATCGGTTTGAGGTGCCCCTTGCGGTGAAGCGAAGTGGTTTGCAGGGCTTTCGTGACTTCACCGTGGTCTATGCCAAAGTCGGGCAGCAGTACGAGGTACGCATGCTTGAACTGGGGCGTGAAGCAGGAGAATGGGTCGAGATTCTCGGGGGGCTTGAGCCTGGCACGGAATACGTGACCGACAACAGCTATGTCATCAAAGCCGATATTGAAAAATCCGGCGCCTCCCACGACCACTAAGGACTCATCATGTTAGATGCGATACTGCGATTTTCCCTCGCCCGCCGCACACTGATCATGGTGTTCGTCTTGGCCCTATGTGGCGTCGGTATTTGGAATTTTCAGCGACTGCCGATTGACGCCGTGCCAGACATCACCAATGTACAGGTGATGATCAATACCGAGGCGCCGGGCTACACCCCCTTGGAAGTGGAGCAGCGGGTCACCTTTGCCATAGAAACCGCCATGGCGGGACTGCCTTCCCTCGAATACACCCGGTCAGTGTCTCGCTACGGACTTTCACAGGTCACCGTGGTGTTTGCCGAAAATACCGATATTTACTTTGCCAGGCAGCTGGTGAATGAGCGCCTCGCCGCAGCAAGGGCGCGATTGCCAAGCGGTTTGGAGCCAGAGCTGGGGCCCATTGCCACCGGCTTGGGTGAAATCTTCATGTTTACTGTGGATGCAGAGCCCGGCGCGCTTGGCCCCGATGGCGAAGCGATTACCCCCACCGATTTACGCAGTGCCCACGACTGGATTATTCGTCCCCAACTGCTTCGCGTACCCGGTGTGGTCGAGGTGAATCCGATTGGTGGTTACAAGCGCGAAATCCTGATCGGGCTGCTTCCGGAAAAAATGCTCGCCTTTGGTATCAGCCAGCAGGAGTTGGTGAATGCCGTGGCGGGCAATAATCAGAATCGCGGTGCTGGCTTTGTCGAGCAGCGGGGTGCCCAGTGGCTGTTGCGGGTTCCGGGGCAGGCGGAATCCATCGAGGATATCGCCAATATTGTTGTTAAATCCCGTGATGGTGTGGCGGTGAAGGTGGCTGACATCGCTACCGTTGGCGAGGGGCAAGAGCTGCGTACCGGGGCCGCGACCCAGAATGGCCGCGAAGTGGTGATGAGCACGGTCTTCATGCTGGTTGGTGAAAATAGCCGAACCGTCGCAAAAGGTGTGGCGGAGAAGCTGAAGGAGATCAATGCCAGTTTGCCCGATGGCATTACCGCCAGCGCAGTCTATGACCGAACCAAGTTAGTGGATAAAACCCTGGCGACAGTGCGCACCAATCTGGTCGAAGGTGCCTTGCTGGTTATCGTGATTCTATTTCTTTTGCTGGGTAATCTGCGGGCAGCTTTGCTGACCGCTGCCGTTATCCCCGTCGCCATGTTGATGACCATTACCGGCATGGTGCAAACCCGCGTGTCGGCGAACCTGATGAGTTTGGGGGCGCTGGATTTCGGTTTGCTGGTGGATGGCGCCATCATTATTGTCGAGAATTGCCTGCGTCGATTGTCAGAGGCCAGTCGAGCCGGAGCCGGTAAAACCCTGCCACTTCGTGAACGCCTGGAGCTGGTTTTTGATGCCACCCGCGAAGTCATACGGCCCGCACTGTTCGGCGTCTTTATTATCACCGCCGTCTATCTGCCCATCTTCGCGCTGGAAGGCGTTGAAGGGAAAATGTTTCATCCCATGGCGATCACGGTGGTCATGGCCTTGTCAGCGGCGATGTTGTTGTCGATCACCTTTGTTCCCGCCGGTGTGGCTTTCCTGTTCAAAGCGCCGGTGGAAGAAAAGCCCCATCGCGGTTTTGACGCCACCCAGCGGCTGTATCAGCGGGGCCTGGAATTCGCCCTGTCTCATCGTGGGCCAGTTGTTATCGTTGCCGCTATCGCAGTCTTGCTTTGTGGCTGGCAGGCCACGCGTCTGGGTAGTGAATTCGTGCCGAATCTTGATGAAGGCGACATCGCCATGCACGCGCTGCGTATTCCCGGCACATCGTTGACCCAAGCGGTATCCATGCAGGAAGCCCTTGAGGCCGAAATCAAAAAGTTACCAGAGGTTGAGCGGGTCTTCGCCAAAATCGGCACCGCCGATGTGGCGACTGATGCCGTCCCGCCCAGCGTGGCTGACAACTTTATCATCCTTAAGCCGCGTGACGAGTGGCCCGATCCCGGCAAACCGAAAGCACAGGTGGTGGAGGAGTTAGCGACGCTCGTTGAGCCGATTCCCGGCAGTCGCTATGAGTTTCTTCAGCCGATCCAGATGCGTTTTAACGAACTGCTCTCGGGTGTTCGTGCCGAGCTTGCCATTAAGGTCTTTGGCGATGATCTATCGGTACTGACAGAAACCGGGGGAGCCATTGAGGGCGCCATCGCCAGTGTGCCCGGCATTGTGGATATTCAGATTGAACAGACCACTGGTTTGCAACTCCTGAGTCTGGTACCCCGTCGAGAGCGGGTTGCACAATATGGACTGACACTGGAGGCCTTGCAGCGTCAGGTTGCGGCAGCCACCGGTGGTGAGCAGGCCGGGCTGTTCTATGAAGGCGACCGTTTTGCTGACATCGTCGTGCGTCTTCCAGAGGCTGAACGCAACAACGTCGATAAGCTCGCGTATTTGCCGATTCAACTGGAGGGAGGTGGTTATATTCCCTTGGGCGAACTGGTGACGTTTGACCTTCAAGAAGGCGTAAACCAGGTCAACAGAGAAAACGGTAAACGGCGCGTGGTGGTGACTGCCAACGTGCGCGGGCGAGATTTGGGCAGCTTCGTCCAGGACGTCCAGGCCGTGGTGACGGATGTCGAGATTCCCGCCGGTTATTGGGTGGAATATGATGGCACATATCAAAGCTTGCAGTCGGCCTCGCAGCGTCTCAGCATAGTCGTGCCAGTTACCTTATTGATGATAATTGGTTTGTTATTGCTGGCACTGGGTTCCCTGAAAGACTCACTGATTATATTCACCGGGATTCCTCTGGCTCTGACGGGGGGCGTTTTGGCGCTTACCCTGCGCGGCATACCATTTTCAATCTCGGCTGCCGTTGGCTTCATTGCACTGTCCGGCATTGCCATTCTTAATGGGTTAGTGATGGTGTCGTTTATCAGGGAATTACGTCGCGACGGGGCTACTATGCATGCTGCGACTGTCGAGGGCGCATTGACGCGGCTTCGTCCAGTCTTGACCACGGCCTTGGTGGCATCCTTGGGTTTCGTTCCCATGGCCCTGAATACCGGAATCGGCTCGGAAGTTCAGCGGCCCCTGGCGACAGTCGTCATCGGCGGCATTATTTCATCGACCCTGTTAACTCTCTTCGTATTGCCCGTGTTGTATCAGCTTCTACACAAGGACAAAGCTCATGAAGTGTAAGAAAATTGTCACTCAAGTCGCCCTGTTATTAACAGGGCTAGGCATGAGCGGCGTTCTGTTTGCCCACGGTATGTCCGAGGCAGATAAGCAGCTTATCCTCGATGCAGGTTATGACGAGTTTATCTGGCTTGGCGCGAGCCATATGCTCAGCGGCTATGACCACCTATTATTCCTGCTCGGCGTGGTGTTCTTTCTCAAGCGCTTTGGCGACATTGTTAAATTTATTACTGCCTTTACATTGGGGCATTCCATTACTTTGGTGTTGGCCACGCTCTACGGCATTCAGGCGAATTACTTTCTGATCGATGCGGTGATCGCCTTGACGGTTTGCTACAAGGGATTTGAAAACCTGGACGGCTTCAAGCGTTACATCGGCGTGAAAGCACCCAGTTTGATCTGGATGGTGTTTGGCTTTGGCCTGATCCACGGCTTCGGCCTATCAACACGACTGCAACAGTTGCCGCTCGGTGATCACGGTTTGGTAATGAAAATTCTGGCCTTCAATGTTGGGGTTGAGGTAGGCCAGATAGTGGCGCTGTCGGTGATGCTGCTAGTCATCGCGCTTTGGCGTAAACATACTTCCTTTGCCCCTTTCAGCCGCATTGTGAATGGCGGTCTGATTGTTATTGGCGCTTTGTTGCTGGGGCATCAGTTGCACGGTTACCAGCACAGTGTTTATGCCGACGACTTTCCACTAAACAGAGATGATCACAGTCACGCCCATGAAGATATGCGATCAAGTGCATTGGAGTCATATCCGCGCCGACTGAATCTGGCGCCTGAAATGGCGCCGCCCTCTCAGCCGGAGCCCCCTGTGGCAGAGCAGGAAGAGGTCTATGAGGAATACCATGATCATGGTGACGGCCATTATCACAGTCACTGATAACCGAGAGAGGAACGTAATAATGCGATTTTTAGCAGTGCTTTTATTCTCCGCCTTCATCACACAGCAGGCTGCCGCTCATGGCAATCACCGCCCCCCTGTAACCCAAGATCAGGCCCTGACAATTGCTGTGCAGGTCTCTCAGGGATTTGCGGGAGTCGATCCACAACTTGGCTTCGGTACTTTGCCTGAGCGCTGGAAGGATGTAGGGGTAGCTGATGCCACAGTTCACCAACGGGGGCGAGGCTATCTCATTTTAAAAGTCGTTAACCCCGCCGATGAGCAGTCATTGTATATTTTGATGTCAGATGAGGGTGAAGTATTTGACGCCAACCTGACAGGAAAATTTAAAGGGTTGGAGTGAGGCAGCGCTATGCCGGGATATCTGTTGATTGCAAAAATTATCGTTGCTGCATCGGTGATTGGCTTTGCATCCTGGCTGGCGGATAAGAAACCCATTTTGGCGGGATTCTTGGTAGCGATGCCGTTGGTCTCTATTCTGGCGATTCTGTTTTCATATCTTGAGCACCGCGACGCGCAGAGCACAATCACCTTTGCGAAGAGCATTATGCTGGGTGTGCCAGCATCCTATTTTTTCTTCATACCGTTCTTTCTTGCAGAGCGGTTACATCTGGGATTTTGGCAGAGTTACCTAGCTGGCGTGCTGTTATTGGTAGTGGCATTTTTTGCTCACAGAGCGGTGATGCAATTTCTAGCCTAGGCTCTTCAACTTTCAATAAACTTGGCAGGGTAACTGTGTAGGCTTAAACTAGGTTCTAAAGTAAAGTCTGCTTCGCTAAAACGCTGAAGATGCTACAATTTTAGTATGAACATTCGCCGAACCGCATTACTGCTATTGATCTGGATGACGTGCCAGCATGCCATTGGTGCGCTGGTAGTGCCCGTATCTCATAACGGGGTCCTAGGGATTTTGCCTCCAAATACTGCAAAAACCTCCGAAGCCCCCGTGTTTGCTAGCCTGTAGAGAGGCATCAATTTTTACTTATCGGCCGATAGCCCTCAATCGGCGCCATTAAATCATCCAGTTTAGGCAGCTCTCCCGTCGGCGCGAACGTATACGTACCCCGGAAGTTGATATTCTCCCACGCGACAGGTGATGCGCCCTTTACGGTTTCCATGTATTTTTCGCTGCCCTGATCCTCGAAGCTGTCCAGCAGGTTGCTGAGTACTTTCGAGTTGAAGTAGATAATGGCATTCGCCACCAGCCGGGCGCTTTCGTTCCAGATTTGTATCTCCTCGTCGCTATTTCCCCGGAACCTGTCGCTGTTCACGTTGCTGATTGCCCGGCGCAACTGGTGATAAGCTTCTCCCCGATTCAAGGCTCGTTGCACGTGGTTTCTAAGACTGGCGTCATCGATGTAATCCAGCAGATATTGGGCCTTCAATAGTCGGTTATATTCAGTCAGCGCTTTCAGTAGAGGGTGATTTTGCTTGTAGCCTGAGAGTTTCCGGACCAATGTGGCTTGGGTGGTTTTCCGGTGAGCCAGCGAGACGGCAATTCGCTGGATGGTATCCCAGTGCTCCATGATGCTCTGCGTATTAATCGGTTTACGCAACGCGAGTTTCACGCGCTGATTCTCGTCCTCGGAGATATCGAACATCTCATTGATGACCCTACCTACCTGAGCATATCGGGGGGCGAACCGATATCCAAACAGATCGAGTAAGGCAAAATTTACATGGTTTACCCCGTGGGTGTCAGTAGAGAGCGTATCCGGGATGATCTCGGTACTATTGTTCATCAGAAGGTCAAAGATGTAATGGGATTCATGTTCGTTAGCGCCGATCACCCGGGCATTGATTGCCATATGATTGGCATTCAGGCTGATCGCTGAGACCCCTTTGCTGGTACCGAAGTATTTTGAGGAATACCGGGTACGGAATGTCTCGCGCTTAGCTTCGAACTTTTGGCCATCGGCGCTGGCATGCAGGTTGTCATCCTGGATATTGTAGTGATTAAAAATGCTCAGTCGCGTGGTGGCGTTGTTGATGCGGTCATTAGCGGCATTCAATGTTTCCAGCCGAAGGTAGTTCGCCTGGATCGTACTCAGCTGATCATAGGTGCGGTCAGAGATCTGGGCGATACCATAGATGCCCTGGTTTGTGGCATTGGCGATCAAGATCGCCAACAGGTCCACTTCATACTGGCGGCTTTTGGAGGTCATGCCCAGCACGTGCTCAAAGTCGTCAATAAATCCGGTATCCTGATCCACCACGCGCAAGACATCGGCGACTCCGATTGCCCTCATTTGCTGGAAGAACGGATTGTTCACCAGATGTTTTTTGCCGGTGGTCGGTAAGCGCCAAAGGTGTTTACCACCCTTCGGGCGCAGAATGATATCCCTGTTGTCCACGCGTTCCAGATAGTCGCTGACTTCGTATAGCCGAGTGGTCAACCGATCCGCCATGCGCGGGATCAGTTGCTTTGGATCCTCAGTAATTTTGGGTTGCTTCGTACCCTCGACCAAGGCCTGCTTCTGATTTTTCCAAGTCTGTGGTTTTACCAGATCGTCGTCCAGTGCACGATACCGTATGACTTCTGGCAGCACTAACTGGCCGTTTAGGCGGCTGGGAATCTGCAAATACAAGAACCATTCATATCTAGCCTTGTCTATGCCGCCGTCAGGTTTCAACAAGAGTGGTCGCGTGGCTTTTGGCGGTAGACGCCGGTTGAATCCCCCCGGGTTTATCGGAGGCTAACTTTCTTGAGAGAATTAGCTGATGAGCAAACGACCTGGATACTCTCCCGAAGTTCGGGAACGCGCTGTTCGCATGGTGTTAACC
>Ga0208468_1000506_pt1 | contig 11506 bp, 9 predicted proteins | sample DeeseametaMP0960_FD_184198 | JGI IMG/M metagenome (GOLD analysis project Ga0208468, IMG submission 184198) | Marine microbial communities from the Deep Indian Ocean - MP0960 (SPAdes) | ecosystem: Environmental > Aquatic > Marine > Oceanic | place: East of Madagascar, South Indian Ocean... | reverse complement strand
CGTTTGTTCGCCGTTCGGTGGCGAGCCGCGCCGCCAGCCGTTCCTCATCTTCCTCAAATAGCGGAACGCCAAGGATAGTGGCGATTTCGAAAACGGCACCAAGGGATACGGTCATGTCCCCTTTTTCCACCCGTGACAGCAGCGGGCGAGAGACCCCTGCCCGTTCCGCCAGTTCTTGCGAGGTCATGTTCCGTCCCAACCGCGCGGCGCGGATCATCAGACCCAAAAGCTCTGCAGCCTTTCGGGCGGTTGGCGAATAGAGGCGTGTTGATTTAGGCATCACTATCCATAACAGTTTGTAATACTTACATTACATAATGCATTATAATGATACTTATAGATTACACTCCTTCAAATTTCTACCAAATTCTATCATCGTGTTCCCTCCTCTATTCGACTTCACCGTTACCCTTGCTGCTATAGCGTCCCTTGCCACCCCTGCCGCACAGCCTACCTGACTTTCACAAGACACAGGGGCTCCATGACAGCACATCGCTATATCTTCGTGGGCGGGTTGCACCGCTCCGGCACCAGCCTCGTGGCGCGGCTGATCGGCGATTTGCCCGGTGTAAGCGCGATCAACGTCGCCCCCGTACCAGAGAATGAGGGCGTTTATCTGCAAGGCGCGATCCCCCATACCGCGCGGCATGGGGTGCCCATGCATTTCGCCACCGACCCCGCGCAGCACCATATCGAAGGATCGCATTTCGACAGGTTAGAGACACAAATGCGGTTGGAACGGGATTGGGCACCCTATTTCGATGATGCCCCGTGGCGGGTCGAGAAGTCGCCCGTAAACTTGACGCGGATGCGCCTGTATCAGCAACTCTTTCCCCTGTCACAGTTCGTCGTCGTGACCCGCCATCCAGAGGCGGTCGCCGCCGCCACCTCCAAATGGGTCGAGATGGATCCCGCTGCGATGATGGACCACTGGCAGGATGCTTATGACATTGTCCAGCGCGACATCGATTACTTGCACGCCGTCATCACCATCCGCTACGAAGATCTCGTTGCTGACCCTACCGCAATACTGGCGCGGTTAGCGGCGTTTCTGGATGTGGATGCGGCACCCTCGCCATCTGATATTCGCGATGGCAATCAGGAGTATGAGGGGACGCACACGCTCTCCCCCGCTCAAGCGGCGCGTGCTTCTGCGTGGGGATATGACGCGGGCTTGCAGGTCCGGCCTTGGGCTGGCGTAACCCGCCACCCTTTGCGGCGCATTGCCGAGAATGTTGAAGCGGCTGCGAGTAGCGCAACGTCGTCTTAACTGCTGCTTACCAAAAATAATGACGCTAAACCATATATTAGAGACACATTCTGTCGACCCAAGGTGCCAGCACACATCGCCACCCGCCTCCCAAATTCCATCTCCGCGGCACACAAGACGGAACTTTATCCCGCCCACGAGGTTCAACCTTAAATAGCAATTTTCGATCATCGTTCTCTTCCTCCCAACACCGCGCCCCTGCCTTAAGGCTTCGACAGCGCGCGACGTGAAAGAAACGCAACACGATCCGCGACGGCGCGGTACTGCGCCGCCGGTGAGACTTGGCTTCCCGAAAGGCTGCGCAGATGAATATTCGTACTCAGGTAAAGACCCACTCCCACACGGCGACGCCCTTCGCGGCCACGCGGATCGCGGACAATGTGCTCGACCTTATTGGTCAGACTCCGATGGTGCGCCTGCCCCGATATCTCGACCGCGAGGATGTTGATCTTGTCGCCAAGGTCGAGGCGCTGAACCCCGGCGGCAGCGCCAAGGACAGGCCCGCGCGGCACATGATTGAACGGGCTTTGGCGGACGGTCGGCTAAAGTCGGGCGATACGGTGGTTGAATCCTCCTCTGGTAATATGGGGATCGGGCTGGCACAGGCTTGTGCGGTGCATGGGCTGAAGTTTATCTGCGTTGTCGACCCCAATGCGCAGTCCCAGAACGTAGCGATTATCCGTGCCCTCGGTGGTCAGATTGAGCTGGTCGACCACGCCCCTGACGGTGATTTCCTCGCCGCGCGTCTGGAACGAGTCGCGGCGCTTTTAGATGAAGACTCCCGCCGCTTCTGGCCTAACCAATATGCCAATCTCGACAACCCTGAATCCCACGAACTAGGCACCATCGCCGAGATTGACGCGGCGCTTGGCGGGCAGATCGATGTGCTTTTCGTCGCTTGTTCCAGCACTGGTACCGCCCGCGGCTGTCGCGACTATCTGCACCGGATGGGGCGTAAGACCAAGGTCGTCGCCGTGGACGCCATGGGCAGCACGCTGTTCAACGGCACCGCAGGTCCCCGCAAAATCTCCGGCATGGGCGCGGGTCGTACCCCCGAGCTGGCCAAGGGACAGGAGTTTGATGATCTCGTCCGCGTTTCTGACGTGACCTGCGTCGCGGGCTGCCGCCGCGCTGTCGCGCGTGAAGGGCTGCTGGTCGGCGGCTCCGGCGGTGGTGTGCTTGAGGCGGTGCGCGGGATGCAGGATGAGCTCGCCGGGCTCACCGTCGCCGCGATCATCCACGACTCTGGCTCGCGCTACTTGGGCACCGTATTTGACCCCGAATGGGTGGAGCGGGAATTGGGGATTTGCGAGGCGGACGTGACCGCATTGGCAGGATTGGCCCCCGCGGATTCATGAGCGAGTCAGAGATTGCCATCGTCGGCTGCGGCCCCAAGGGGCTCTACGCGCTTGATAGCCTGTGCGAAGCGGCGCGGCGCAGTCCGCGGCACCGTTTTACCGTCCATATTTTCGAACCCTTGGCGCACCCCGGGGCGGGGCCGATCTATGATCCTCGCCAGCCGGAGGTGCTTCTGATGAACTTCCCCGCAGGTCTGATCAACGCCTGGACCGGGAGACGCGGGCCGTCGTTTCTGGAGTGGGCATCGAGGAGCCCGCAGCCCGTCGATGCTGGCAATTATGTGCCCCGTGCGCATGTGGGGCGGTATCTCTTCTGGAGCTTTGAGCGTGTCGTCGCTCAAGCCCCGTCGAATGTAAGACTAATCCAGCATAAAACGCGCGTCGATGCGCTGAAACGAAGCAGCAATCAATGGCACATCTCTCCCCAAAACATCACCGTTGATCACGCCTTGATCACCACTGGTCACCAAGACGGGTTTCGCCACAGCGCGACGGAGACGCGTGATTACATCCCCTCCCCCTTCCCCATTGATCGGCGTCTGACCCGGTCCACCGCGCCGCCCAACTCTACCGTGCGCTCCAAAGGCTTCGCGCTCACCTTTATCGACACGATGCTCGCGCTAACCGAGGGGCGCGGCGGGGTCTTCACCCTCTCCGCCACCGGCTATAACTATGCCTCATCAGGAAAGGAGCCGCGCCGCATCGCCCCCTTCAGCCGCAGCGGCCGCCCGATGCGCGCTAAGGTCGAGGCGGCATTGTTCACCCAACCGCAAGACGACGCCTTTTGGGAGGATCGACGCGCCGATCTTTCGCACATTCTGCGCGCCCCAAAAGCTACCTTCACCCATCACATTTGGCCCGAGTTTTTGTCATTTTCCGATCAGGTTCTGGGCAACCCCTCCGGCACCAGCGCCGACTTCTTCACCCACCGGACCGAAACCACGTTCACCGCTGACGAGATTCGCCAAGACCTGCGCATCGGCTATGACATCGCCATGGGGCGCCGCGCTCAAGACAGCGCTTGGGCCTTGGCCGAAATCTGGCGCCGCTGCTATCCGCAGCTGATCAACTGGATAAGTCACCGCGAGATAGCGCCCGATGATGCCCACCACTTCCGCCAGATCGCGGCAGAGATGGAGCGGCTCGCCTTCGGCCCGCCCGCGCAGAATATCGGCAAGCTGATCACGCTGGAACAGGCGGGCATCGTCAGCTTTGAGCATATGTCCGGCGAGGCCGCGGCAGATGTCACGATCAACGCCACGATCCCACCCGCTGGCGGTGCCGAGCTCGCCGCACCGCTCGACGGTCTTTTGCATGACGGGCACCTCAGTATCGGCAAAATGGGCGGTGTTAGGGTCGATAAAGACGCGCACGCCCTGACGCGTGATGGCACCGCCAAGGGCCTCTCCGTCATCGGCCGCGCCACCGAAGGCTGCGTGCTTGGCAATGATACGCTGTCACGCTCCCTCCATAATCTTCCCGAAAACTGGGCTGCCGCCGTCGTGCAAAACACCCACCAATCCAACGCGCTGGAGCATTCCCTATGACCATCCCCCCATCGATCTTCAGCCCCTGCCACGGCGTTGTCCCCCTGCGCCCGCGGCTGGAAAACTGGATGGCAGAGCTGCTGCAAGACCGCCCCCGCCTCGACGCTCTGACCGACCGTTTTGGCGCGCCGCTCAACATCCAGTCGGTCGATCCCTTCCGCCGCAATATCGCGCTGCTGACCGATTGCGTGACCGACTATGGCCTGCCTTTCCTGCCCATGTTTGCGCGTAAGGCGAATAAATGCCTCAGCTACGTGCAGGCCGCGCGGGATATGGGTATCGGCATCGATACGGCCAGCCACGCAGAGGTCGAACAATGCCTCGAACAGGGGCTGCCGGGTGACCGGATCGTCTGCACGGCGGCCGTTAAGGATCGCGCGCTGATGACCCTTTGTGTGGGCGGCGGCGTGACCGTGATCCTCGACAATGAGGATGAGCTGGAACTGCTGGAGGACGTCGCCGAAGGCGCGACCAAGCCCGTCTCTGTCGGCCTGCGGCTCAACGGGTTTGAACGTGACGGCACAAAACTCTATTCGCGCTTCGGCTTTCCACTGACGCAGGTCCCTACCCTCGCCGCGCGCATTGCCGCGTCTGAAACGCTCCGCCTCGACGGGCTGCACTTCCACCTTAACGGCTATAGCGCCGAGGATCGCACCGCCGCGATCCTGCAAACGCTCCCCCTGATCCATAAGATCAAAGGCGACAGCACCGCGCGTTTCTTCCTTGATATCGGCGGCGGCATCCCGATGAACTACCTCGACGACGCGGCGGAGTGGGAGACATGGCTGGCCGAGCTTGACCGCGCCCTGTTCGGTGATCGCGACCCCATCACCCAACATAACGACGGGCTGGGGCGCAAAGCGGGCGGTGAAGGAACGGTCGACAGCTACCCCGTTGCCCAGACGCTGGTGCAAGAAGACTGGATGCGCCGCATTCTCGACCACATGGCCGACGGTCAAACCGTGGCCACACATTTGAGGGATGCCCACATCTCCCTGCGTTGCGAGCCCGGTCGGTCGCTGCTCGACGGCTGCGGCATGACCCTCGCCCGCGTCGCCTTTTGCAAACGTGACAGCGCCGGCACCCCCGTGATCGGCGTGCAAATGAACCGCACACAATCCCGTTCCGGCTTCGCCGAATTCGCGCTTGATCCACTGATGGTCCCCGCCCCCGGTCCGCACAAGGAACCTATCGAAGGCTACCTCGCCGGCACCTATTGCACTGAAAGCGAATGGCTGACGCGACGCAAGATGTCCTTCCCCCAAGGTGTCAAAGCAGGCGACCTCATGGTTTTCCCCAATACCGCCGGCTACCTGATGCATTTCCTCGAAAGCCGCTCGCACCAGTTCCCACTGGCGCGGAACGTGTTTGTGACGGAAGGGAACGCGGGAGCGGTGACGCTGGACGATATCGACGCGGGGTAATCGCCCTTAGAAGGCGTGGACAATCTCTGACACCAAAGCGGCGGTATTCTTGACGTTGAACTTCCGCATCAGGCGCGCGCGATGCACCTCTACCGTCCGGTGCGAGATATTGAGCGCCTCGCCGATCTCGCGCGAGGTGCGGCCGTTAACCAGATGATGCGCCACTTCGCGTTCGCGCGGGCTGAGGTCCACAGAACGATAGCTCTTGTCCGCGATCTTCTCGAACGACCAGATCATCAGCGAAAACGGATCCTGCGGGGATAGGGTCGCCCCCTTGGCCTGGACCCAAAAGATCGTCTTATCCGACGCCTGCATAAAGCGTTCGTCCTCATAGTGGGTATCGCCCGTCTCGCGCATGCGTGCCTCGCAACGCTCCCCGATCTGGTTGAAATCGGCAGTCGACGGGTAAAGCCGCTGCACCGACCGGTTGATCAGATCAGCCCTTGTGTAGCCGAACAAACGCTCCACCGCCTTGTTGGCCTCGTTAATGCGGCGATAGCGCACGATGATCTGCGCCACGGGTGATTCCTGAAACCCGAGGCTGGAAGCTTTTTGCGTGGTAGAGGTGTCGATCATCTGCATTTCTACTTAGTCCACTACGTAGTGATACGTATCATATTACGTGTTTCTACCAATAGATCGCAGATCGCACATCCGTAAAATGATCCTCATATCAGGGAGGATATTATGACCACCGGAGTTTCCATCGTCGGGAGCGGCCACACGCAATTTGGCCGTTTGCAAGAAAACCTTGAAGAGCTGATCGTCGCCGCAACGCGCGAAGCGGTCGAGGACTCCGGCATTGATCCCCATGATATCGACGCTGTTTTTCTGGGGCATTTCAACTCCGGCATGGTGACGGACGGTTTCGCGTCCTCGCTGATCCATCAGGCCTATCCGCAGCTGCGGTTCAAACCGGGGATGCGGGCCGAAAACGCCTGTGCGTCAGGCTCGGCCGCGATCCATGCGGGGATGAACATGATCCGCGCAGGTCAAGCGCGCACGGTGCTTGTCGTCGGCGCGGAAAAGATGACCAGCCGCAGTACCAAAGAGGTCACGCAGGCGTTGGCGGGTGCGGGGTACCAGAACGATCCGGCAGAGGCATCGCTGAGCTTTCCGCAAGTCTTTGGCGTGGCCGCGCGCGACTATGATGCGCGCTATGGCAGCCCGCTGGACGCGATGGCGAAGATCGCGGTGAAGAACCACGCCAACGCCATGTCCAACCCGCTGGCACATATGCATAAAGAGTTCACCTTCGAACATTGCAGCACCGTGTCCGAGATGAACCCCGAGATCGCGCCGCCCCTCCGGTTGACCGATTGTTCACTCGTGACCGATGGTGCCGCGGCCCTGATCCTCACGACCGACGAAAACGCGGCGACCTTCCCGAAATCCGTGGCCATGCGTGCGGCGGAGCATGTGAATGATTTCCTGCCCATGTCGCGCCGAGATTTTCTGGCATTCGAAGGCCCCGAACGCGCCTTCGCGCAAGCGTTCAAAGCGGCCAATGTCACACTTGAAGATATCGATTTCGCCGAAGTCCACGACTGCTTTACCATCGCAGAGCTGCTGACCTACGAAGCGATGGGGCTGGCCCCCAAGGGTCAGGGCGCGCGCGCGTTGGAGGATGGCACCGTCTACCCTGCCGGTGAACCTGTCGGGCGGGTTGAAGGCCAAGGGCCATCCCGTTGGTGCTACGGGCGTTTCCATGCATGCGCTGGCCTTCCGTCAGCTGACCAACCAAGCAGGCGATCTGCAAGTCCCCGGTGCCGAACTGGGGCTGCTATTCAACATGGGCGGCTCTGCTGTGGCCAACTATGTTTCGGTGCTCGAAGCGCGCAAGGTCTGACTCCACATGAATATTTCTGAATGGCTGCTTCAAGCCGCACGGGTGTCGCCCGATGCGCCTGCAATCCGCTGCGGGTTGGATCTGCACGCGACCTATGGGCAGTTCGCGGCGCGTAGCGCAGGCATGGCGACCTATTTGTCGGACACATTGGGCATCCGTAAAGGTGACCGCGTGGCGCTGTTCATGCAGAATTGCCCCGAATATCTAGAGATCCTGCACGCGGTATTGTGGATGGGCGCGATTGTCGTGCCGATCAATTACAAGCTGCACCCGCGTGAAGCGGCTTGGATCATCGACGATGCCAAGGCCTGCGTTGTCGTGACCCAAACCGGCACGGTGTTTGCGAGCGGCATCGAGCTTTCCGACAACTGCAATGAACTCGGCATCCAGAATCCCGCGCTGACCGCTGCGGCGCAGTCCAGCGCGGCGATCACGGCTCCCGTCCACACGGGCAAAGACGATGTGGCCTGGCTGTTCTATACCTCGGGCACCACGGGGCGGCCCAAGGGGGTGATGACCACCCATGGCAACCTCATCGCGATGTCACTGGCCTATGCGATTGATGTGGACAGCCCCACCGCGCGTGACAATTCGCTTTATGCGGCACCTATGTCTCATGGCGCGGGGCTCTATCACTTCCCGATCATCCGCGCCGGGGGCTGCCATATCATCCCCCGTTCCGGCGGGTTCGATCCGGCCGAGATCGCAGAGCTGGCGCAGGCGCTGGACAACCTCGTGTTTTTCGCCGCCCCCACAATGATCAAACGTCAGATCGCCCATGCCCGTGCCACGGGGTATGACGGCAGGGGCATCAAGACCATTATCTATGGTGGCGGTCCCATGTATCTCGCCGATATCGAAGAGGGGCTGGCCGTCTTCGGCGCGCGCTTCGTCCAGATTTACGGTCAGGGCGAATGCCCCATGACCATCACAGTACTGCCCCGCGATCTTGTGGCAGACACGGCCCACCCCAACGCCGATGCGCGGCGCGGGTCGGTCGGGTTTGCGCAGGCAGGCGTGCAGGTGCGGGTCGTTGATAGCGACATGCGCCCCCTGCCCGCGCATGAAGTTGGCGAGGTTGCCGTCACAGGCGATGCGCTGATGAAAGGCTATTGGGGCAATGAACAGGCCACCGCCGATACCGTCGTTAACGGCTGGCTGCGCACGGGCGACTTGGGGTCGATGGATGCCGACGGCTTCCTGACGTTCACCGACCGGTCAAAAGATGTGATCATCTCGGGCGGGACCAACATCTATCCTCGGGAAGTGGAGGAGACCCTTCTGGCCCATGAAAACGTGTCCGAAGTGTCGGTGATCGGTGTGCCCAGTCCGGAATGGGGAGAGGATGTCGTGGCCTTTGTCGTCGCAACGGGCGATGGCCCCTGCGACGCGCCGCAGCTCGATGCCTGGTGCAAAAGCCGCATGGCCTCGTTCAAGAAGCCGAAGACATACCACTTTGTTCAGGACCTACCCAAGAACAGCTACGGGAAAGTCCTGAAAACCAGCCTGCGCCAACGTATTGCGCAAGAGCTGGAGGGAGAGCATCAGGCCTAAGCCGCGATGCAGAACAACGCATGTCAGCCTTTGGCGCGCATATCGGGAGAGAGAAACATGAAACGCAGAACATTCCTTAAGACCGGCGCGGCCGCCGCATCGGGTGTCTTTACGCTGGCCGCCCCCTCGCTTGCGCTGGCCGCAACTTCGCTGAAGTTCGACAGCTACGTGTCGGATTCCGCAGGCCCCTCGTGGATCGACCGCTGGTATCTGGACGAGCTGGAAAAACGCACCGAAGGCGAAGTCACCATCCGCCGCTACTGGTCTGGATCGCTCAACAAGGTGGGCGAACATCTGGGTGCCGTGCGCGACGGTACTTCCGAAATGACACTGATCTCGCCCGGTTACTACCAGTCTGAACTGCCCGTGACCCGCGGGTTGGAATGGTATTTCCGCATGAACCGCGCCGATGCGCTGCAAAAGGTCTGCCGCGATGTCTACGATCAATTCGACCCGCTGCGCGCTGAATGGGAGGACCGCCACCGCTCGAAAGTGCTCTACTGGACCAACTGGAACTACGCACCGCTGATCCTGCGCGACCCGATTACCTCGCTGGAAGACATCAAGGGCAAACGCATCCGTGCCTACGGTGTCTCTGCGGATGTGGTCGAAGCGCTTGGCGGTACGGCCGTCGCCATGGCCGCACCCGAAGTGTATCAGGCGCTGGAGCGCGGCATTCTCGACGGTGTCTACGGGTTCGATTTCGTCACTGCGATCGCTTATAAACTGCACGAGATTGCACCGCAGTTCTATGATATTGGCGACGGCCCCCACGCCCCCGCTGCGACGATCATGAACAAGCGGGTGTATGACGGGCTTCCTGACGACGTGCGCAAGATCTCGGACGAGATTGTCGATGATATCTATGGCGGCCAGTTCAGCGCGATCTACGAAGATGTGCTTGCGACCTACGTCAAAACCGCTGAAGCCGAAGGCGTTACACTGAGCACCGTTTCAGACGAGCAAAAGGCCATGGCCAAGGATCTGGTGCAGCCCGCGCAGGTGAATTCCTGGCTTGAGGATACCGCGAAACCCGCAGGTATCGATGGCGCGGAAATGCAGTCCTTGATCGATGCCGCAATCGAGAAGTACGACGCCGAAGCAACGCTCAAACGCCCCTACGAGATCAGCCAAGCATCGTAATCAGATCGGGCGATCGCATTATGCGAAGGATTAGATCATGCAAACGATCAACAGTTTACTGAAAATCGTGTCCGATGCGCTTGGTGCGGTCGCCATGTTGTTTCTCGCGTTCCTCGTGTTTGGCACCACGCTTGACGTTTTGGTGCGTGCCATCACGGGGAGCCCGATCACGGGCGTTTTTGAATTTACCGAACTGGCGCTGGTCATGGTCGTCTTCCTTGGCGCGGGATGGGCCCAACGGGACGATGCGCATATCCGTGTCACCGTCCTGACAGAGAAACTCTCCCCCGCCGCCCGCGCCCGTGTTGTCGCGCTGGCCTGGGCGGTAGGGGCGCTGGCATTGCTGATGCTGGCGATCCCCGCCACGCATGAGGCGATCTATTCTGTCTCTATCCGGGAATTCCGCTGGGGCTATGTCAAGATCCCGATCTGGTGGACAAAGGCCAGCTTGGCCGCGGGCCTGTGGTTCGCCTTCATTCAGATGGCGATCCAATCCCTTCAACTTTTTCTCTTCGGGGAGCCTGCTGAGACACAGCAGGCGTCGCCCGATCTTCACTGACGTCAGGAAGCCCCGATGGATCCGTCCCTTGCCCCCTATATCGCCGTCGCGCTGATCATCCTGCTGATGGCCTTCGGCGCGCCGGTCTTTGCTGCGCTGGCGCTGTCCGGCGCCGTCGGTATCGTCTTGGTCGAAGATTTCGCGTTTTTGATGACGCGGCTCAAGTCGATCTCATACTCCACCACCGCCGTTTATACGCTGACGATCATCCCGCTGTTCATCCTGATGGGCAGTTTCGCGCATCATGCACAGGTGGGTAAAAAGCTGTTTGACGTCGCCAGCCGCTGGGTCGGGCATCTGCCTGGTGGCTTGGCAATGGCGGCGATCCTGACCAGCGCAGGCTTTGCCGCCACATCTGGGTCGAGCGTGGCCACTGCCGCCACCGTAGGCTCCGTTGCAATCCCCGAAATGAAGAAGGCGGGGTATCAGGGCAGCCTTTCGGCCGGCGCAGTCGCCGCAGGTGGCGTGTTGGGTGTGCTGATCCCGCCAAGCGTCCTGCTGATTTTCTATGCCGCGCTGACGGAAACCTCGGCTGGCAAGATGCTTGTGGCGGGGTTCCTGCCGGGGCTGCTGACCGCGATCATGTTCATGGTCGGCATCTATTTCATCGCCCGTCGCGGCGATATGCGCCACGCGGTCACCCCACGCGCCAGCTGGGGCGAGGCCGTGCGCGAAACGGGCAAGGCATGGCAGGTCATGGTGCTGTTCATCGTCGTGATGGGCGGAATCTATCTTGGCCTCGTCACCCCGACAGAGGCGGGCGCCGTCGGTGCCTTTGTCGCCCTGATCATGCTGCTGATGC
>Ga0208468_1000503_pt1 | contig 11543 bp, 9 predicted proteins | sample DeeseametaMP0960_FD_184198 | JGI IMG/M metagenome (GOLD analysis project Ga0208468, IMG submission 184198) | Marine microbial communities from the Deep Indian Ocean - MP0960 (SPAdes) | ecosystem: Environmental > Aquatic > Marine > Oceanic | place: East of Madagascar, South Indian Ocean... | reverse complement strand
GCCAGTGTTTCGAGCAGCCGCACATTATCGGTGAAGCGGGTCAGTTCACCGTGGGAGGAGGCCCATCTCAGAACCCCGTATTGCACCATAAATTCGATATCAACGATACCTCCCGGGTCCTGCTTGAGATGAAAACGGTCCTCGCCCTTTTCGCCCAGGTGGTCAACCATCTTGTCGCGCATGGCCAGGACATCCTCGCGCAACTTTTCCAGCGGTCGCTCCAGGCACAGCACCTGATGGCGAATGGCGTCAAAGCGGGCCCGCGCCCGGTTGCAGCCAGCCACCACACGGGCCCGCACCAGGGCCTGATGTTCCCAGGTCCAGGCATCGTTGAGCTGGTATTTCTCGAACGAGTCCATGGAGCTGACCAGCAGACCGGCACTGCCGGAGGGGCGCAGGCGCATATCCACTTCGTACAACTGGCCACTCATGGTACGAGTGGAAAGAATATGAATGATGCGCTGGCCCAGGCGGGCGTAGAACTGTTCGTTGGACACCGGCTTGTCGCCGTCGGTCATGCCGCCGCTGGCCGCATCATGCAGGAACACCAGATCCAGATCGGAGTTGTGCCCCAGCTCGATACCGCCCAGCTTGCCGTAACCGGCCACCACAAAATCCGGATTGCAGGGCTGGCCATCCAGACGCGAGGGGCGACCGTGGCGCTCAACCAGCGGCTCCCAGGCCAGCATCACCACCTGGTTGAGGATGCTTTCCGCCAGCCAAGTCAGGTAGTCGCTGACCTTCATCAACGGCAGCACTTCGGTGACTTCCGACGCAGCCACGCGCAGCAGGTGGGCCTGCTTGAAATTACGCAGCACCTCCATCTGCTGTTCCAGATCATCCTCGGCCACCCGCAACAGCTGCTGACGCAACTCGTCATCCAGCTCCGCCCGCTCCGGCGGCGAATAGAGGGTGCGAACATCCAGCAACTCGTCCAGCAGCACCGGGTGCAGGGTGAGACGTTCGGCGATCCAGGGGCTGGCCCCGGACAACTTCACCAGCTGGGTCAGGGCGCTGGGGTTTTCCACCAGCAGCGCAATGTAGGCACTACGACGCAACACGGCTTCCACGAAGGCCAGCAGGCGCACCACCGTGGTTTCGCCATGGCCCTGATAGCCCAGGGCTTCCAGCAGCAGCGGCATCAGCCGGTCCAGTCGCTCACGGCCAATCGCCTGCATGTTCTGCACCGAACGGCTTTCGCGGAAATCATTCAGGTGAGCGTAGACCTTGTCACCTTCCTGCACCCCAATGGCTTCCAGCTGGGCAGCCGCCTGGGTGGCATCCAGCTCGCCCAGCCACAGATCCAGCAGCTCCTGATCGGCGCCCTGGGCCGCATCGGTTTCCTGTTCCGGGTCGGCAATCACTTGGCTAAAATGGTGACGGACACTCTCCCGGTAACGCCGCAACTTGCGCTCGAAGGCGGCACGGGCAGAAAAGCCCATGGCAAAGGTCAGCCGTTGCCAGCCCAGCTCGTCGTCAGGCAGGCGCTGGGTCTGCTTGTCCGCGATTCCCTGCAGCCGATGCTCCACATCCCGCAGGAACAGATAGGCTTCGGTCAGCTCCTCCGCCACGTCCTCCGGCAACAATTCCAGTTCCACCAGTTGCGGCAGCACCTTGATCAGGTTGGGCTCCCGCAGGGCCGGCAGCTGGCCACCCCGGATCAACTGGAAGGCCTGGACGATAAATTCCACTTCACGGATGCCGCCGGCACCCAGCTTCACATCCGCCTGCATGCCCTTGCGGTTCACTTCCCGTTCGATCAGGGACTTCATCTCGCGCAGGGAATGGAAAGCGCCGTAGTCGATATAACGGCGGTAGACGAAGGGATTGAGCCGCTTGATCAGGCGCTTGCCGGCCTGCAAATCGCCGCCGACCGGGCGCATCTTGATCAGCGCGTAGCGCTCCCACTCACGGCCCTGGGTTTCGTAATACCCTTCCATGGCATCGAAGCCGATGGCCAGCACGCCGCTCTTGCCCCAGGGACGCAGGCGCATGTCCACCCGGAAGACAAAACCATCGGCGGTGGGCTGGTCCAGGGCCTTGATCAGCTGCTGCCCCAGACGCACAAAAAACTGGTGATGGCTCAGGCTGCGCCGATCACCCTCGATTTCCCCTTCATGCTCGTAGGCAAAGATCAGGTCGATATCCGAGGACAGGTTCAGCTCCCGCGCCCCCAGTTTGCCCATGGCCAGCACCACCAGCTGGACCGGCTTGCCATCCGGCCCCAAGGGGGTGCCGCTTTTTTCGCAGGCCCAATCATGCAGCACGCTCAGTGCTTCCTGAATCAGAGTGTCCGCAAGCAGGGACAGGTCCGCCACGGTGGTGTGGTAATCCCCCATCCCGGCCAGGTCCCGCCAGATGATGCGCACCATGTGCCGGTGACGCAGCCGACGCAACGCCCGTTTCAGCTCATCCTCATTATCGCAGTCGCCCAGCAATTCGCGCACGGTCTGGCGCAGGGACGCCTCCGCCAGGGGCTGAGTCGGATCGCTGTCCTGCAGCCACTGACCCAGGCCCGGATCACGCTGAAACTGTTGCGCCACATAGTCGGAGCCAGCCCACACCCGGGGCAGGTCATCAAGAAGGGAGTCAGGGATACGATGACCGGATTCCACGAAGTGTTGCCAGTGCTGACTGACCAGCACCGATAGTTCATCCGGCAGAGCGTGATATTGGGGTTCTGTCATGGGCGGCTATTGTCGTACGGGAGGGCGCGAAAGGCTAGAGGCCAGGAGGGAGTTGCAAGTTGAAAGTTCAAAATTGCAATCAGGAACAGCCGGGGACGCTTAACGCAGGCCATGCCCGCGATTCACGATCCGCAGGTTCGCCATGCAAGCATAGCTCCTACACCTGCCGCATGAGCCATGTTCACAGGGCGAGCCAACCCTGCCGCGCGACGTGCCGCCTTTCCCGGCGACGGCCAATCCTTTGTTCACGCCCTTCAACCTGCTCCTTTTCTACCCCAACAAAATATCCTGCGACGGCGTCACCCGCATGACCTCTTCAATGGTGGTCAGACCCTTGGCGACCTTCATGGCACCACTGATGCGCAGGGGCTTCATGCCGTTTTTCAGGGCCTGGCGGGTCAGGGTTTCCAGCTCGGAGCCCCGGGAAATATGGTTTTTGAGGCTGGTATTCAGGGGCATGGTCTCATAGACCCCCACACGCCCCAGGTAACCGGTATCCCGGCACTCCAGGCAGCCCACCGGGCGATAGGTCTTTTCCGGCGGCTTCATCTTGAAGGGGCGAACCAGCTCTTCCCAGGCCTGCACATCGGTTTCCGTTGCCTGCTTGCAATGGGGACACAGGGTACGGATCAGACGCTGGGCCATGACCCCAAGCACCGTGGCACTGATCATGTAGGCCGGCACGCCCAGATCCACCAGACGGGTAATGGACGAGGGGGCATCGTTGGTGTGCAGGGTGGACAACACCAGGTGACCGGTGAGGGCGGCCTGGATGGCCATATCCGCTGTGGCCAGATCGCGGATCTCACCAATCATGATGATATCCGGGTCCTGACGCAGCATGGCCTTCACCCCCTGGGCAAAGCTCACATCAATATTGGCCTGCACCTGCATCTGATTGAAGCTGGGTTCCACCATTTCGATGGGATCCTCAATGGTGCAGACATTCACCTCGCTGGTGGCCAATTGCTTGAGGGTGGAATAGAGGGTGGTGGTTTTCCCCGAGCCGGTGGGGCCGGTCACGAAGATGATGCCGTGGGGATGGGAAGTCATCCGCTGCCAGGCCTGGTAATCCTCATTGGTAAAGCCCATCTGCTCGAAGCTGCGCACCAGCACATCCGGGTCGAACACCCGCATGACCATTTTTTCCCCGAAGGCGGTGGGCAGCGTGGAAATACGCAGCTCGATCTCTTCCCCCTCCGGTGACTTGGTCTTCAAACGCCCGTCCTGGGGTTTGCGCTTTTCCGCCACATTGAGGCGGCTGAGAATCTTCAGGCGGCTGGTAACCGCCGCCATGATCGCCGCCGGCAGCTCATACACATCGTGCAGCACGCCATCGATGCGGAAACGCATCTTGCCGGTCTCCCGGCGCGGCTCCAGGTGAATATCGCTGGCCCGCTGGGAAAACGCGTATTGCAGAATCCAGTCCACAATATTGACGATGTGCTGATCGTCCGCGTCGTGGTGCCCCTTGCCCACTTCCAGCAACTGCTCGAAGTTGGTAATACCGGACATTTCCTGGCCGGTATTGCCGGAGGCCCCGGCGATGGAGCGGCTCAGGTTGTAGAACTCCACCCGGTAGCGGCGCAACTGCTCGGGATTGGCCAGCACCACCTCCAGCTCCCGGTCACGCAGCACCTGCTTGAGATGGGCCTGCCAGTCGCGCACAAAGGGCTGGTCGCAGGCCACCACCACCTTGTCCCGCTGCACTTCCACCGCAACGATGCCGTGACGCTCGGCAAAGGCATAACTCATCACATTGGTCACCTGATCCACATGGACCTTGAGCGGATCAATGTGACACACCGGCATACCCGCCTTTTCCCCCAGCCAGCGGGTCAGGAAATCCACATCCAGCAGCTGGTGGGTATTGGTCCGGTCGGTGAGCCGATACTTGGCCAGCACCTGAATCGGGTGCCAATTCAGCTCCTTCTTCTCCCGTGGCGTGGTGGAAATGACGTTGAAGTCTTCCTGGCTGACGCGACCTTCTTCCAGCAACTCACGCATCAGCCAGCGCACATCAATCAGCAGACCATCCAGTTTGGCGGGGTGGGCAGTGACGTTCACGGATACTCTCCGGGTCAATAGGCGGGCAGAACCGCCTGTCTAATTATTTTGTAGTACTGTAACGATAACAGGTAAACCCTGACAGCCCCGATGGCTTTGACTATACTCGCGGCCAGATTCATGACACATCTGTGACAGTTGCACGACTGTGCCATGAACATTCCTTTCCCCATGGGCGACTGCCCGGGAAAGTGGGACACTGATTCTGCCTGAAGCCCCTGCTTCAGGTTTTACTCTGACTCTGGACCCGAGGCGCCTATGTCCTTTGGAAGCTCCATTGCCGGCCTGTTTGGCCGCTCACCGATCAAGCCCCTGCAGCAACACTACGACACCGTTCACGACTGTGCCCGAACCCTGGCGGACTTCTTCGCCGCCGTGACCGAAGGCGACTGGGACAAGGCACGGGCAGCCCGCAAGCGCATTGCCGAGCTGGAAAACCGGGCCGACGAACTGAAAAAAGAATTCCGCCTGAACCTGCCCAAAAGCCTGTTTTTGCCCATGCCGCGCACCGACCTGCTCGACCTGATCAGCGTGCAGGACAAGGTCGCCAACAAGGCCAAGGACATTTCCGGGCTGATGCTCGGCCGGCAGATGACCATTCCCCCCATACTGGCCGATGTGATGCGCGACTATGTGCAAGGCGCCATCGATACCTCCGCCCAGGCCCAGAAAGCCATCAACGAGCTGGATGAGCTGATCGAGACCGGCTTCAGCGGTCGCGAAATCCAGATCGTGGAAGAGCTCATCGAGGAGCTGGACCGCCTGGAGCGCAATAACGACGAGCAGCAAATCACCATTCGCTCCACCCTGTTCAAGCTGGAAAACGAACTGCCCCCGGTGGATGTCATTTTTCTCTACAAGATCATCGAATGGGTAGGCGATCTCGCTGATCGCGCCCAGAAAGTGGGCGGCCGCCTGCAGATGTTGGTCGCACGCTAGGAGTTGTCTTATGGAGTGGATGATTGAACACAGCTACCTGATGCTGTTGCTGGCCGGCGCGTTCGGCTTTCTGATGGCATGGGGCGTGGGCGCCAACGACGTGGCCAACGCCATGGGCACCTCGGTGGGCTCCGGGGCCCTGACCGTGAAACAGGCGGTGATGATCGCCATCGTCTTTGAATTCTGCGGCGCCTACCTGGCCGGTGGCGAAGTGACTGCCACGGTTCGTAAAGGCATCGTCGATGCCAGCGTCTTTGCCGAATTCCCCCATTATCTGGTCTACGGGATGATGTCCGCCCTGCTGGCCGCCGGTATCTGGCTGGTGGTGGCCTCCTGGTTTGGCTGGCCGGTTTCCACCACCCATTCCATTGTCGGTGCCATCGTGGGCTTTGCCGCCGTGGGCGTGGGCATGGATTCGGTACAGTGGGACAAGGTTGGCAGCATTGTCGCCAGTTGGGTCACCTCACCCCTGCTCGCCGGCTTCATCGCCTTTGCCCTGATCAAGAGCGTGCAGCGCCTGGTGCTCAACCATGATGACCCATTCGAACGGGCCAAACGGGTGGTGCCCTTCTACATGTTCCTGGTGGGCTTCGCGATCACCGCCGTGACCCTGCTCAAGGGCCTCAAGCATATCGGCCTGGAAATCAGCTTCGCGGCCAGCCTGGGCTGGGCCGCCGTGGGCGGCGTCATCATTGCCCTGATCGGCGCCATGATTCTCAGCCGCATCAAGCCAAACCCACAAGCCGACAAGGAATTTCGTTTCCACTCCGTGGAGCGCATCTTTGCCGTGCTGATGATCTTTACCGCTTGCGCCATGGCCTTCGCCCACGGCTCCAATGACGTGGCGAACGCGGTGGGCCCGCTGGCCGCCATCAACAGCGTCATCGTCAACGAAGGCGTTATCGGCGGCGAAGCCGCCATGCCCAGCTGGATCCTGCTGGTGGGCGCCATGGGTATCGTGTTCGGCCTGGCCATTCTCGGCGCCCGGGTCATGGCCACCGTGGGCAAGAACATCACCGAGTTGACCCCCAGCCGCGGCTTCGCTGCCGAGCTGGGCGCCGCCGGCACCGTGATCCTGGCCTCCGGCACCGGCCTGCCCATCTCCACCACCCACACCCTGGTGGGGGCGGTACTGGGCGTGGGCATGGCCCGCGGCATCGGTTCCCTGAACCTGCGGGTGATCGGCACCATCTTCACCTCCTGGGTGGTCACCCTGCCCGCCGGCGCCCTGCTGTCGATCCTGTTCTTCTACTTCTTCAAGGGCCTGTTCGGCGCCTAATAACGCCGACCCGTCACGGAGAACACAACGCCGCCTTCGGGCGGCGTTTTGGTTTCTGTTGCTATGCCCAGCCTGCAAGCAAAAGGATCGAGTGACGAGAAGCGAGTTTCGAGCCGCGAAAACCTTTAAAGCGGGCAGGGTTTTGCCTTTCGAAACTCGGTACTCGCAACTCGAAACTGGCTGCTTCGTTCGGATGCCCTTTCGCTTGCAGGCAAGCTCCTCACCCCACCCCGCCGGCACATCTGGCATCCAACGCCCCCCGCTGGCTATACTGGCCTGTCAGTCATCCATCACCGAGACACGCCGTGCCCAGCACCACCCCCGACAATCAGGTCCACTGGTTCCGCAATTCGTCCCCGTACATCAATGCCCATCGGGGTCGCACCTTTGTGGTGATGCTCTCCGGCGAGCTGCTGGACGGCCCGCGCCTGCCCACCCTGGTTCACGATCTGGCGCTGCTCAACAGCCTCGGCATCAAGCTGGTCCTGGTCCACGGTGCCCGCCCGCAGATCAGCGCGCGGCTGGCGGAATCCGGCATCGAATCCACCTTTGAGCAACACATGCGGATCACCGACAGCGCGGCGCTCAATGGCGTCATGGCCGCCGTGGGAGCGCTGCGCCTGAAACTGGAAGGGCTGTTTTCCATGGGGCTGGCCAACTCCCCCATGTACAACGCGGGCATCCGCCTGATCAGCGGCAACTTCGTCATCGCCAAACCGGTGGGCGTGCGCAACGGCTTCGACTACCAGCACACCGGCGAAGTCCGGCGCATCGAAGTGGATGCCATTCGTCAGCAACTGAGCAATGGCAACGTGGTACTGCTGTCACCGCTGGGCTGCTCGCCCACCGGCGAACTGTTCAATGTGAACGCGGAAGAGGTGGCCTCCACCGCCGCCATCGCCCTGGGCGCCGACAAGCTGATTCTCATGGGTAACGACCTGCGGCTCGCCGACAGCAACGGCGACATGGTGCGCGAACTCAGCCCCCAGCAAGCCGGCAAACTGCTTGCCGACGACCAGCTCCAGGACAATGGCGTGGACCGGCAGCTCACCGCGGCCTGCCACGCCGCCAGCAATGGCGTGGGTCGCGCCCACCTGATCGACGCCAACGACGACGGCGCCCTGCTCAAGGAACTGTTCACCCGTGACGGCTGCGGCACCCTGGTCACCCGGGAAACCTACGAAACCCTGCGCGGCGCGCGCATCGACGACGTGGGCGGCATCCTGGAACTGATCGAACCTCTGGAAGCGGACGGCACCCTGGTGCGCCGCTCCCGGGAACTGCTGGAAAACGAAATCCAGCGCTTTGCCATCATCGAGCGGGACGGCATGGTCATCGCCTGCGCCGCCCTCTACCCCTTCCCGGACGACAAGACCGGCGAACTGGCCTGCGTGGCCGTCCACCCCGGTTACCGCAAGGGCGAACGGGGTGCCCAGCTACTGGCATACGTGGAACGGCGAGCCAAAGAACAAGGGCTCACCAGCCTGTTCGTGCTCACCACCCTGACCGCCCACTGGTTCCAGCAGCAGGGCTTCGAAGCGGCGGGCGTGGAAGCGCTGCCGGGAGCCCGGAAGTCGCTGTATAACTGGCAGCGGAATTCGAAGGTGTTTGTGAAGGGGCTGTAGTGCTGCCCGCCATATGAGCTGCTCGCCTTTCCCTGTGGGAGCTCATGCTTGCATGGCGAATACAGAGGTTAAGGCGGCGATTGCCTAGTGAGTTAATTTCCAAACTGTAACGCAAAGCGCACCGGTGGCCTTTACATAGCGAAGCGGCGTAAAGGGCATCCGTGTGACGCGCCTTGTTATGAACTTTCCACGGAAATCCCTGCACGATTTAAATACTCATCTACGTTATCCAAGGTATCGTGTATTTTTGCGACCTTGTAGGCGAAAGGGCTAATCGTCATTGTCGTCAGGTCAGGCGGTGGAAGGTCCGCCCTCGCTCCATCTACCGACACAAGTATGAACCTATCAAGGAATGCTCCATCGTAATAAAGCTCATACCAGTACCCTGTGGCTCTTTTGTCTGGAAAACCATTTGCCCATTGTTCCTTGAAATCTTCGCACTGAATTCCGTCATCTATAAATTTCGCCCTGAATCGAAGTCGGGGATCTTCTCTCAAAAACCGTTCGCTGGCCCAATCTCTGGAAATGCCATGCCAATCATCTTTCGGATGAGTTGTAGGTATAAAATCTAGAATTTCTTCAAAAGTCATTTCTCGAACAGGCTTGCGCTCAGGTAAAAAATACTCTGCGATCGAAGGGCTGGCCAAGAAAAGTGAACTTAACAGTCCGAAGACGAAAGCTATGGGCTCAATATCAAAGCCTGCGATCCAGAACCCTCCAGCAATAAGAGCAAAGCAGAAAAATAAGCCGCCTATAACCCGCAATGCGTGCTTGTACCGTTTAATCCACAGCCAAAGAAACTTCAATTTCGAATTTACTCCCAGATTCTTACTCATAACGCCCGCGTAAAGCTCGCGAGGAACGAGCGTCGCCTTTGACGCCTTTTTTAAATCTTTTAGTCAATGCTCCGCCCCAGGATTCTAGCGACTACACCGACAATACCTTTCTCGGTACGCTGAGCATTAGCACCGAAAAAGTGGTTGCGGATAGCGAAAAATGCGCCCACTATCAGCGACGCATATCCGACCCAATCGGTGAGCCGAATAAGTCGGCCAAACCGTGCTTCCAGAACAGGATAGAACTGGCTGCCCTCTTGTGCCGCAAGTTGCCCTTCAAGATATCCGCCCAAGCCAATAGAAATGACTAAGTAGGCGATAAAGCCCACAAGCAAGGCGCCCCACCAAGGAAGGCGGGAGGCAACGCGGACGAGATCGGTAACCACCGAGCCGAGACTATTCCTTCTTCGATACCTACGACCCATCATGGTCCTCGATTGAGATTTAACGCCGCCAGCAGGGGCAGCTTACTTTGGGCGCTTTATTGCGCAAAAATGGGAGCGCAGCGACCGCGCAATAAAGTGGCCAAAGTAAGCTGTCCCGCGGAGGGCCGTAGGCCCGGAGCATACTGCCTGGCCTTGTTATTGTTTTTCGATAGCACCGAAGTCTGGGGCAACCTCAGAAACCGAACCATCTTCATGCAACCAAACACTGACCTTATCGAGAATTCTATCTGCCTCTCTAAGGAAAATTAATTGATCTCCACAGCCATTGCCAGCAATGGCGATTGCCCCTTCTGGAAAGTAACCGAACTCTCTACATGACTCAGTTTCGCTTAGTATGTGGTTACACGTGCGAGAAATTCTCTTTCTATCTGATGTATCTTTTATCGGATAGAAATCCCAACTATCTTCGCCAACATATGCATAGCCGCCATTTGACTTCAGCATCGCAGATCGATAAGCCGTAGGAAGTTTTGCCCCTAGCTCATTCTCGGTCTTTTCCAGTTGATCTTCAGGTAACTCAAATGGCATGCACTTCTCCAGAACAATAACGTCTCAATAACCGGCAGCGTTGTGGCGAAGCCACGTTTCTATCTGTCCGGCGCCGTAGGCGCGTAGTTAATTGACTTGTTAAATTTTGTTTCTATGGTATTTGTTATAATGTCGGTAGACTCTGGATCGTTCATAGTTCGCAACAGATTTTTTCTGGTCGAGCGTTAATTCTTCAAAGAGGCCAGGCAATAAATTTCCAGTATCTTCTTCATATTCCTCTTTGCGATTTATGCGGAATGCTGACCAGAATACGTCTTCAGGAACCCCGTTCCTATTGGATAGCATTGAATAATAAATCGCGCCACGTAGCGTAGAAATCTCACTGCATACTTCTTCGACAGTCTCCCAAACGCAGCCCCTCCAAGTTAACTCACTAATTAACTCTGATTTATCATCCTCGAAAATTCTATATATCTCAGGATACCTTATTACGGATCCAGTCGACGCTCTATTTAGAAAAAGATCCTTGACGGACTTCTTTCGGTGAGGCAAGCAAACTGGTATCCCGTTTTCAACTTCCATTAGTGTGTGCACTCGAAATAAATTTAACAGTTTATTCAATTGCAGATGCGATATAACACTTTGCTGTATATCCCTTATCAACGTCGATTCAAGAACCACACTAAACCAACAACAAACCAACAACTTACCCTACACCCGGGAATGACTCTCAACAGTCTTTTCTTGCACTTGCGTGTTGAACGGGAAATTTTGTTCGGACTTTTCTTGCAGCCCCAAAACTGAAAATTCACTCTATCTCAGCCACTTACAAAAATATGTAAGCCATATCCTACATATTCAACTGGCGCGCTGGTGAAAAACGGCGCTGGCTCTCCGTAATTTAGCGCCTGTATTCCCGAAACGCTTGGGCTAATTCGCCATGCGAGCATCGCTCCAACGGTGGATGGAGGATGGGCTGGCGGGTGAAGGCGACCGGGCTGATTGCGTCGAGTGGGCGGGCTCGGCTCAAGGAGAGTGCCTCCTCCCCCGCTTCTTCGCCTTGCGAGCAAGGCTCCAACAGTGGGGTACTGTGGGTTACAATGTTCGGCTATGTCCCGCTAGTTACCATTACGAGGTTCCCATGCCGCAGTATCGCTCCCGTACCACCACCCATG
>Ga0208468_1000498_pt1 | contig 11637 bp, 9 predicted proteins | sample DeeseametaMP0960_FD_184198 | JGI IMG/M metagenome (GOLD analysis project Ga0208468, IMG submission 184198) | Marine microbial communities from the Deep Indian Ocean - MP0960 (SPAdes) | ecosystem: Environmental > Aquatic > Marine > Oceanic | place: East of Madagascar, South Indian Ocean... | reverse complement strand
CTTTAAGTGCTAAACTGTTTCAGAATCATTCTTCGCTTCAAGCATTTTTTAGATGTCACTTTTACTTCTTTAATACCTTTCTTAAAGACTTTTTTCTAACTGCAATATATCCAGTGATTTTAGTATTACCTTTTGCAATAATAGGAATCATTTTTGTTTTAACCTAGTAATACATACCATACTTTCTTAAGTTTTTGACTAAACTATTTCATGCTTGCTCACCTGAGATCGTTTCCCACATTTTTGTCAATATTACCTTTTTCTATTAAAAAACATTAAATCACTATACTCCATGCAAATATATCATGAAGAAAGCTAAATAATACTTATTTATAAAACTTCTTAATATTTTTTGCATCTTTTATATTTAAAACTGCACTTATTTCCTCAAATGAAGCATTTTTCAATTCACCAAAAGTTCCAAATACTTTGAGAAGTTTTTGAACTTTGGCATGTGATATACCATTTAAATTGAGAAGCTTACTCTCTTTATCAAGTTTAAGTTTTGTTTTTTTATGAAATGTAATTGCACTTCTATGGGCTTCATCTCTAAGGTTTTGTGCCCATTGCAAGCGTTTATCACTATTGTGAAGTCTAAAAACATCGTTTTTTGTGTAAAGGATATCATTTGCTTTTCCTTTGGCTCTGTGCGTTTTGGCATCTATTTTTTCTTTTGATATTGCTATGACATCAAGGTTGATTGCATTTGAAGATAAAATATCTAAGGCAAGCTTTAAGAGAGTAGCTCCACCATCAAGTATCCATAAGTCAGGGGGAGAATTTTTACTAAAACTTGCTACCCGACGAGAGAGGGTCTCTCTCATCTGTCCATACTCATCTTTAGCATCCAAATGATAAGTTCTGTAAGAACTTTTATCAAATTCCCCGTCCTCGTACACAATCATAGCCCCAACAGTTGCAACGCCTGATATATGAGAATTATCAAAGACTTCAACCCTAGAGGGAATTATTTGTAAACTACAGAGTTCCTGCATATCTAAAGGAAGTTTAGTATGGTCTATCTTTTTATCTCGTTTTAGAAGTTCTTCTGCATTTAAGAGGGCGAGTGTGATTAAATCCTTACGTTTCGAACGCAGAGGTACTGAAATATTTGCCTTTTTTTCAAATATACCTGTGAGGTGCTTTTGTATAGCATTAATCCCCTCAATGTCTTTAGCTATAAGTATAGGAGCAATTATAGGTGGTTTTTCCTCTTTATAGTAATCTAGTAAGGCTCTATAATAGAGTTCATCTTCAAAATAACTTTCATTAATATTTATAAAATCATGAGAAGAAGATATTATTTTACCATTACGCATAAATATTCTCACAACTACTGCTCGACTTAGAGAGTTTTTTACAACAAAAATATCGTAGTTCTCATTACTTGCAAAATCTATTTTACTCTTAATTTCTGAACGACTAATTCGTTCTATTCTATCTCTAAGTTCTCCAGCTTCTTCAAAACGCATCTCCTGTGCATAAAAGTCCATTTTTTCTTCCAGGCTTTTAATAAGTATATTTTTATTTTTAATAAGTTTTGTTGCTAAATCTACTTCTTCTGTATATCTTTCTTTGCTTACTGAAAGTTCACAGGGACCTAGACATTTACCTATTTGATGATAGAGGCAGAGTTTATGAGATTTCAGGCAAGATTTTTTTTGTACAAGTTTACATATCTCATATACAGAGTCTAAAATATCTCTAGCACCTACAGAGTAAGGACCAAAATAAGTGATATTTTTAGAATTTATTATCTTTCGAGTGATTTCAAAACGAGGGTACTTCTCATTGTTATCTATATATATGTAAGGATATGTCTTATCATCACGTAGTAAAATATTATACTTAGGGTTGAGTTGTTTAATAAGAGAGTTCTCAAGTATAAGAGCATCGTGCTCACTATTCACGACAATATAGTTTAGGGATACTGTTTGCTCTATCATTCTTTTAATACGTAAGGAGAGTGTTCTATTCGCTTGCAACTCAGGACTAAATTGCCAGTAACTTTTTACACGATTACTAAGATTTTTTGCCTTACCAATATAGAGTATATGCCCATCTTTGTCAAAATACTGATAGACTCCAGCGGAGTCTGGTAGTTGTTTTATAGTATCAAGAAGGTTCATTGTGCTCTTTTTTAATAATCTCTTGTATGCTTTGAGCTAGGGCATGTAGTTTCTCATCTTTGATATTTATGTTTATATCCCCACTTGCTCTTTCTGTATAAGTGATTTGATGAGTGAATGTAGTATGTAAGTCAGTCGTCATTTTTGGTTTATGGTCAATATAAACAATTACATCTTCAATATTTATATCGTCACACTCAATAAAGTGTTCTGATTTTAGAATCATAGGAGAATTTAAAACACCTTTAATGGTTTTTATAATATTATCCTTGTCATATTTATTAAGTGCAGCTGTTATAATAATATACAAGACATTTTTGTTAATATACCCATGCTTAATGTTTCTTCTAATAGCAGGAAGAATTGTTGAGAGGAGTTTGTTGATGCACTTATGGTGTAAAATTTTTTTAAATTGAGGTTTATGTTGAATAGAAGTAAGTATATCTTGAGTAGTTTTCATATACTAATTATAGCAATCTTTTTGTTTAGTCTTAGTGGATGTGGATATAAGGCTCCACTACATTATGAAGAAGATGTACCTGAGGGTGATGAAAATATTGAGTTTATTATAAAAAGTAAAGAAATTATAAAAAATGAAAATAATGAGAGTTGTGAATAATGTTTAAATATGATGTAATAATTATAGGTGCAGGAGTTGCTGGCCTGTATGCAGCAATGAAGTTACCTAAAGATAAAAAAGTTCTTATAATTAACAAACGCGAAACATTTAAGTGTAATACCTTTTATGCACAAGGTGGAGTGGCATTAGCAAGAGATCGAGCAGATATCCCTGCTCATATGAAAGATACTCTTGATGCTGGTGATGGTTTATGTGATGAAGAAGCTGTAAAAGTTCTGTCAGAGTTTTCTCGTGAGGCTATTGATGATTTAGTAAAAAATGGTTTTAAGTTTGATACAGATGAAAATGGAGAACTTCTTTACACAAAAGAAGCAGCACACTCTTGTGAAAGAATCCTTCATGCTGGAGGTGATGCAACGGGGAGATACTTACACTACTTTTTACTCTCGCATAACCCTCATGCCATGCTTGGGGATGCAAGAGTAGTGGATCTACTCATAAAAGATGATATTTGTTATGGTGTTACTGTACTTGACCATAGAGAAAGTAGAAATATCTATGCAAAGAATATCATAATTGCTAGTGGAGGGGTAGGCTCACTCTATGAGTATCATACTAATGCCCCTTGCATTAGTGCTGATATTCAAGGGCTTTGTGTGCAAAAAGGCATAGCTCTTGATAGGATGGAAATGTTACAGTTTCATCCAACTGTTTTTGTAAATAGTGACAATGCCCAAAAGATGCTTTTAACAGAAGCTCTAAGAGGTGAGGGTGCTACTATAGAAGATGAGAGTGGGAAGCGTTTCTTATTTGATTATGATAAACGTGGAGAGTTGGCCTCTAGAGATATAGTAAGTAAGTCTATATACCTGCATAAGAAAAAGACAGGTATGAATACCTATCTAGTATTTAAAAACTTTGATGAGAAGTACTTTGAACATCGTTTTCCAAATATCTCTAACTACTTAAAAGGTATGGGTTATAATGTGCCACATGCTAGAGTTCCTATATCTCCTGCATTTCATTATGCGATAGGTGGTATACGAACTGATTTAAAAGGTCGTGTTCCTAGTGTAAAAAATCTGTATGCAATTGGAGAAGTTGCCTCAACTCGTGTTCATGGAGCAAATCGCCTTGCTTCAAACTCACTTTTAGAAGGTTTGGTGTTTGCTGCACAAGCTGTAGAAAACATTCTTTTAGATACAAAAGAAAAAGAGTTCTTAGAGTTTGAGGTATCACAAGATGTAATGAGCCTTAAAGAAGATAAGGCGAAAAAAAATCAACTCAGGCGAATAATGTGGGAAAACGTATCTATAATTCGTACAAAAAGAGGATTAAATGATGCTTTGGAATCAATTAATGTTCTTTTGAATGAAAATATAGGTACACTGTTGAAATTTCGTTTATTAACTGCTAAAGAGATAGTCCTTGGGGCACTTTCAAGAGATAAATCGATAGGCGTTCACACAATACAAGAGGAAATATAATGGAACATAGTTCAGTAGCAGACTCAGCGATAGCTGCAGGTCATGTATTAATTGAAGGTCAAGTAATAAACTTGGCTACTAGTTGGGTTGGATGGTTAAGTTTAGCTGTATTTGTAATGGCATATTATTTTATTGCAACTGAAGATAAGTATGAAGTAAACAAGGCTAAACCAGCTCTGTTTGCGGGTACATTTATGTTTATGTTAATAGGAATTTTTTATGCAATCAATGGTTTAAATCCAGATCCTTTACATGACGAACTGTCACATCTTATTTTAGAAATTGCAGAAATTTTCTTCTTCTTGCTCGTTGCTATGACATATATTGAAACACTTATCGAACGCGGTGTATTTGATCTTATGAAATATAAACTTGTCTCTAAAGGTTATACATACAAGAAACTTTTTTGGTTAACAGGTATTTTAGCATTTTTTATCTCTCCAGTTGCAGACAACTTAACAACGGCTCTAATTCTCTCAACTGTACTTTATACGATTGATAAGAAAAACCTAGCATTCCTTGTACCGGGTGCTATAAATATCGTAGTTGCAGCAAATGCTGGTGGTGCTTGGTCTCCATTTGGTGATATCACTACTCTGATGGCATGGACAGCAAATAAGGGTGAGTTTATAGACTTTTTATTCCTTTTCCCAGCCTCTGTCCTCGGTTGGTTAGTTACAGCTACATTACTTAGTATGTCAGTTCCAAAAGGTCAGCCTGCATTTGATGCAGCAACAGAGAAAAAACCTGTTGTTTTAGATGGCGGTATGGGAGTGGCTTACTTAGGTGTAATGACAATAGTAATAGCAGTTCTAGGACACCAGTTCTTTCATTTTCCTGCTATGTGGGGTATGATGTTTGGTCTGGCTATACTTAAACTGTTTTCTGTATTTCTTACAAAAAAAGGTGCAAACTCATTTAATATTTATATCAATATGCAAAAAGTAGAAAATGATACACTTCTTTTCTTCTTTGGTATCCTTTCAGCAGTAGGTGCATTACACTACCTTGGATTCCTTTCATATATCCACGATATGTATACACTTGTTGGTCCAATGTGGGCAAATGTTGGTGTAGGTTTTCTCTCTGCAATTGTTGATAATGTTCCTGTTATGTCTGCAATTTTAAAATCATCTCCTGAAATGGACGTAGCACAGTGGATGCTTGTTACTATGACAGCTGGTGTTGGTGGATCACTTATCTCTTTTGGTTCAGCTGCTGGTGTTGGTGTAATGGGTAGACTTCATGGTATATATACATTTAGTTCACATATGAGACACTCATGGACTATACTTGTTGGTTATATCATTTCTGTAGCTATCTGGTATGTTCAGTTTCAAGTTCTTGGATGGTATATCCCTCATCCATAGTTTTAAATACCTCCACTTGGAGGTATTCTTCTTGTTTTTAATCCTTTCATGTACCAAATATTAATCTTTATTGTAGTATCCTTTCATAATTAAATTATTTTATTCCCTCAAAAGGCATTTATATGACAAATGTTAGCATCATAGTTTTAGATTTCGGTTCTCAATATACACAGCTTATAGCTCGTCGTCTTCGTGAAGATAAAGTTTACTGCGAGATTCTTCCTTATCATACTTCTGTTGAAGATATTAAGAAAAGAAACCCTCAAGGTGTTATTTTAAGTGGTGGTCCATCTTCTGTTTATAATGAAGATGCATATACAGTTGACCAAGGTGTTTACTCTATGGGTATTCCAATTCTTGGTATTTGTTATGGAATGCAAAGAATTGCAGTTGACTTTGGTGGAAGTGTTATTCGCTCAAATCATCATGAGTATGGTAAAGCTGAGTTAAAACTAGAAACTGCTTCACCTCTTTTAGCTGATTGTGATGAAGACAGAATTGTTTGGATGAGTCACTCGGATAAGGTTGATGTTTTACCTGAAGGTTTTGCACCTATAGCAACATCTGCTAACTCTCCATATGCAGCCATTGCAAATGAAGAAAAACGTGTGTATGCAATGCAGTTTCACCCTGAAGTACAACATTCAGAAGAAGGTTATTTAATGCTTCGTAACTTTGCAAGAAATATTTGTGGAGTAACTGAGAAGTGGAAAATGGAACATTTCTTAAAAGAGCAAATCAAGATGATTCGCCAAAAAGTAGGAACTGGAAAAGTCCTTTGTGGTTTAAGTGGTGGAGTTGATAGCTCTGTTGTAGCTGCTATGCTTTATGAAGCAATAGGTGATCAGCTAGTTCCTGTTTTTGTTGATAATGGCCTTTTACGTAAGGGTGAAAAAGAACAAGTTGAAGAAGTTTTTAAAATTAACCTCAAAGTTCCTTTGATTACTGTAGATGCTGTTGATAACTTTTTAGGGAGACTTGAAGGGATTTCAGACCCTGAGCAAAAACGCAAGATTATCGGTCATGCTTTTATAGAAGAATTTGAAAAAGAAGCAAAAAAGCACGATGGTATTAAGTTTCTTGCTCAAGGAACACTGTACCCTGACGTTATTGAGTCTATCTCTGTAAATGGTCCTTCTGAGGTTATTAAGTCTCATCATAATGTTGGTGGTCTTCCTGATTGGATGGATTTTGAACTTATCGAGCCTTTACGTGAACTTTTTAAAGATGAAGTACGTAAAATCGGTTTAGAACTTGGTCTTCCAGCAGCTATGATAAACCGTCATCCATTTCCTGGACCAGGTCTAGCGATTAGAATTATGGGTGATGTTAATGTTCCTGATTTAACTATTTTACGTGAAGCGGATGTTATTTTACTTGATGAGTTAAAAGCGAGTGGGTATTATGCTAAAACATGGCAAGCATTTGTAGTATTACTGAATGTAAAATCAGTTGGAGTAATGGGTGACAATCGTACTTATGATAACACTGCATGTGTGAGAGTTGTTGAAGCTGTTGATGGAATGACTGCTACATTTGCACACCTTCCACATGATTTATTAGAAAGAATTAGCCGTCGTATTATCAACGAAGTTGATGGTATTAACCGTGTTGTTTATGATATATCTAGTAAACCACCTGCAACAATTGAGTGGGAGTAGAGATTTTTCTCTTCTCCTATGAAACCTTATCTTTTCTCTACTTCTTCTCACCCAGATACTATTCATATAAATCCACTAGAGATCTCTTTTTTAAAACCTTCCATACAATTTTCTCAGTATGATTATCTTATTCTGACTTCAAAACAAGCAGTTAAGGCTTTAAGTCAATATAACTATAATGATTATAATACAAAACAAGCACTCTGTATCTCTAAGGCGACAGCTCAAAGTTTTAAAGAGGCTAAGGGAGATATTTTAGAGGTAGGTAGTGGTTATGGAGATAATTTATCTGGGATAATTAGCTCGTATCCAAAAGATACAAAATGGCTTTATTTAAGAGCAAAAGAAGTGGCTTCTGATTTTGCTGAAGTTACACGTGATTGTGGATATTGTATAGATGAAAGTATAGTCTATGAGAGTAGCTGTTCTTTAAATATAAGAACTATTAAAATTATACAAAAAGCAATATTAATATTTACATCGCCTTCAAGTGTCAAATGTTTCTTAAAGTATCATAAATTAAATGAAGACTATAAAGTGATAGTTATTGGAAAGACAACAGCAAAAGCTCTTCCCACGGATATTAAGCCTATAGTTGCAACTGAATCAAGTATAGAAAGTTGTTTAAAAATAATTGATTCATTATAATAAAACTAATTTAGTTTAAGGGTTATTATGAGAATTTTTTTGTTACTGAGAACATGTATATTTTTGGTGACTACTTTAAATGCAGAGGGTTCTTTCCCCTCAAAGATAGATGTAGAAAACTTCCTTAAAGCTAGAGCATCGGATGACTTTTTGAGCCTTTTACACAGTGAATTATACTGTAAGAAGTTCTAGCTAGTCTGGGTTTAGAATACATTGATATATATGTAACAAAATTGAAAAAAAAACCATCTGTTTTTTTAATGAATTCTATTCTTCCTTAATCCTTTATTGATTTTTTATCATAATTAAATAAACATAAAACTAAATCAAGTAAAACTTTTGTATAATTATATATAGACAATCTGAGTGGTACGAATAATCGCACCAATGAGGGTTCTACATATTCAAATCGTGAACTAGTAGAACTTTCGTGAGTCAGTGCCTTCGTTTGAGTTATGGCAACATATACGAGAAGATGCCGCCATTAGAAAGTTCTCTCTTCACCTAAATTCGGCTTTTAGAACCAAGCCAAATGTGAAACGGCTACTTGGGTTTCTACAAAAAAAGTATTTATTAAAAAGCTATGTATCTTTTTAATAAATACTTTTTTTATTTTATACGGAGCAATATATGAAGATTTTGATTTTAGGTAGTGGTGGACGAGAGTACTCAATTGGACGTGCAATTAAAAATGAGCAAGAAGAGCATGAACTTTTTTTCGAACCTGGAAATGGGGCAACTGAGAACTTAGGTACTAATATCAATATCAAAGATTATAATGCTTTAGCAACATTTGCAAAAGAAAATAAAATTGAATTAACTATTGTTGGTCCCGAAGCACCTTTGGTTGATGGTGTTGTTGATATTTTCAAAAAACAAGGCCTTACTATTTTTGGTCCTTCAGCAGAAGCTGCACAACTTGAAGGCTCAAAAGTTTATATGAAAAACTTTTTAGCTAAGTACAATATTCCAACAGCTGCATATATTGAATCCGATAGTATTGAAGAACTTTATAAGTTTACAGATACTCTTAGTACTCCAATAGTTGTTAAAGCAGACGGACTTTGTGGTGGTAAAGGTGTTATCATAGCAATGAGTCATGATGAAGCAAAAAAAGCTATTGGCGAGATGCTTAGTGGAAAAAGTTTTGGTGATGCAGGAAAGAAAGTAATCGTTGAAGAATTTCTTGATGGTTTTGAGCTTTCTATGTTTGCTATTTGTGATGGTGAGGATTATATATTACTCCAAGCAGCACAAGATCATAAGCGGATAGGTAACGGAGATACAGGACCAAATACTGGTGGAATGGGTGCATATGCACCAACACCATTAGTTGATGAGGAACTCTACCAAAAAGTAAAAGACAGAGTTATCCGTCCTACTCTCGATGGTATGAAAAAAGAGGGTGCACCTTTTGCAGGTGTTCTGTTCATAGGGATTATGGTAGTTAATGGTGAACCAATTACTTTAGAGTTTAATGTGCGTTTTGGAGATCCTGAATGCGAGATACTTATGCCTCTAATGACATCATCTGTATCAGAGATGTTTCATAAGGCAGCTACAAATCGTTTAAAAGAAATAAATGTAGAGTTCTCTAAACAGTATGCAGTAGGTGTTGTAATGGCATCTGCTAACTATCCATACTCAAGCTCTCTACCAGCTGAAATAGTTGAGGATACAGTACATCATGAGGTTATAGAAAAATACACACATATTTCATATGCTGGTGTAATGAAAGAAGATGGTGTTTTATATGCTAGTGGTGGTAGAGTTTTAGTCTGTGTAGGACTTGGTGATACTATTCAAGAGGCAAGAGACAGAGCATATATGCGATGTGGACAAGTTCATTTTGTCGGTAAAAAGATCCGTACAGATATTGCTTACCAAGCACTATAGGATTGTAGATATTGAATGAAGAACTAGAAAAACGTCTCCACCATGAAGAGCTTACTTTAGCCGCAAACAATAAAAGAGCTATAGCATTTTTTATAGATGAGATACTGCTTTCTTTTATCCTAATAATCGCTTTATGGGATTCATTTGTGCAGGCAAGCTCTACAGAAGAAATAATTTTACTGACAAATAGTTTTGTTTTAGAATTTATGATGATGAAAATAATTTACCAAAGTTTTTTTGTGATGCAGTATGGAGCAACCCTGGGGAAGTTAGCAATGAAGATAAGAGTTATTGAGATCAAAACACTGAATAATCCAAATGTTTTAGTAGCACTCAATCGTGGAATTATTAGAGTGATCAGTGAGATGTTACTATACCTTGGCTTTTTGTGGGGAATACTAAACCCTGCACGACAAACTTGGCATGACTTAAGTGCTAAAACCTTAGTAGTAAATGCTTAAACTTTTACTTCTTTTTTTATCCTTACTTTTAAGCCTTTATGCAGGTGAAAAAGTAGAAATATTTTCTTCGAATATCACTTCAGAAGGAAATATAGTAAAAGCAAGCGACGGTGTAATTGTCGTGTATAAAAAGTACTTTATAACTGCTGATAGAGCTGTATATGACAGGAATACAAGTGAATTAGAACTTTTTGATAATATACGTGTGAATCAAGATCATTCCTATAAGGTTCTTGGTAATTATGCTAAACTTAACATTGCTCAAAAAGAGAAATTTTTTAAACCTTTTTATATGTCAGATAAAGAGAGCCGTGTTTGGATAAGTGCAAAAAATGGTATGTCTAAAGATCAAATACTCGATATAAATGAGGGTATATTAAGTGGATGTAACCCAGTTGACCCTCTGTGGAAAATAGAATTTTCATCATCTCATTATAATTCTGATTCAAAATGGATGAATTTATATAATGCGAGACTCTATATGGGTGATGTTCCTATCTTTTATATGCCATACTTTGGTTTTTCACTTAGTACAAAAAGGAAATCAGGGTTTTTAAAGCCTGCAATTGGCTACTCACATAATGAAGGAGTTTTTTATCAGCAGCCTATATATATTGCAGTTGATAATTGGTGGGATTTAGAACTTAAACCACAGATTAGAACACAACGTGGTCAAGGAATCTATCAAACATTTAGATTTACAGATTCACCTACTTCTAGTGGAGAGATAACTGCAGGATACTTTAAAGAGTTTGGCGAGTATGCTAGAGACAATAATTTACAAAATGATTCGCATTATGGATTTAATTTTAAATATGATAATAAGGACTTTTTAAACCAATGGTTAGGTACAAACTTTGAAGGTCAATCTGGGATTTATGCTGATATAAGTAGTATGAATGATGTTGATTATATTAATCTTTCATCAAATAATGTAAGGAACAATCCAACTTCAACACAGGTACTCTCAAGAATAAATCTCTTTTATAATACAGATGAGTATTATCTTGGATCTTATGTTAAATATTATCAAGATTTAACACTTGCAAGCAATGATGATATTATTCATAAACTTCCAACTCTTCAGTACCATTATTATCTAAACACATTTTTACAAGATCATGTACTGTATAACTTAGACATTCAGTCTAATAATCTTACTCGTGTTATTAATAAAACAGTACTACAAACAGATATTAATATACCAATTACAGTACAAACATCGCTATTTGATGAATACTTGAATATATCCTATACGGCAAATTTATATATGCAATATTCCAGTTTTGGTGGTTCAGAGGAAACTTCAACACTTATAAATGAGTATAATGATGGATATATCATACATAACTTTCATACCTTAGCGGCATCAACACAACTTACTCGTGCTTATAAAGATTTTTCT
>Ga0208468_1000497_pt1 | contig 11645 bp, 10 predicted proteins | sample DeeseametaMP0960_FD_184198 | JGI IMG/M metagenome (GOLD analysis project Ga0208468, IMG submission 184198) | Marine microbial communities from the Deep Indian Ocean - MP0960 (SPAdes) | ecosystem: Environmental > Aquatic > Marine > Oceanic | place: East of Madagascar, South Indian Ocean... | reverse complement strand
ACGCCTTCGACTAACCCACCCTACCGTTCTGTTTTCCTTTTCTTTGGCCCGGCGCGAATACCTCATTTAGGGGATGTGGCCATTGTTGGCGGCGCCTACTCTTGTCTTCTATGCGGGAGATCGGGAGGAGAGTGTGCCTGACGGTTTCTCGTGTGTTTGTCTGGTCTGCATTCCATGCGGGCAAGCGGATTTCACACAATGAGAGAACCATCATGAAAATCCAGAGTCTGGTGTTGCTGCTATCCATGGCCATGGCATCGGTTGCCGGCGCGAACGGTGCCCTGGCCATCGATAGTAATCAGGGGGATCAATATGGCTTCAGTTATGACTACAGCAGCATGTCCGAAGCGCAGAGCCGTGCCTTGAGCGAATGCGGTTACGGTTGCCGTGTGGTGCAGACCTTTTCGTCCGGCTGTGCGGCCTATGCCGCCGATCAGGCGCGGGGTAGCACTGCCTACGGGTGGGGCACGGCTTACAGTGGTGGTCAGGCGCAGAATACGGCGCTGCAGTACTGCCGCAGCCAGGGTGGGCAGCAGTGCATGGTCCGTGCCTGGGGATGTAACTCCAATTAACCATTGGCGGGTCCATCAGGCCCCGCCACTTTCTTGGTGCCTTCTACTCATCATGCGTAGAAGGCACTAATGCTCTCGTCTCTTTTTCGGCTCTGCAGGAAGCGGATTACAGCCAGCAGGCCATGACCGAGCAGCAGGCCAGCGGACAGCAATAGCCACAGGACATTGATCAGCGATGCTTTTGCAGTGTCGCTGTTGCGGGTCAGATCCAGGCTGAGCACCGGGCTGGTGTCGCCGTCATTCTGGTAGGCCGTGACCATCCCTTCCAACTGAAAGGTTTCTCCCTCCGGGTTGTCGATCATGGTAAGCAGGCGACCCAGCATGGCGCTCCTGTCATAGCTGCTAATCGTTTCCAGGGAGGCAGGCATTCTCCCTTGCACTACCTGGATCAGTACGCCGCCCTGCTGACTCTCGGCAATCTCTTGCGCGATGAGAATACTGCGCTCGGCATTCAGCGTATCGACCAGCTGGTGAATGAGTCTTCTCAGCCCGCGGGCCTGGGCTTCACTGGTGACAGCGGTGACCGGTTTGTCGCTATCCTGCCGGGCCAGCACCTGCTCCCGAAGCGCAGACCAGTTATCCGGGTTGGTATCTAGGGTGAGGGCCAGGCGCTCCAGTATGAAGCGTTGGGTGCGCTCACATTGGCGGCTGACTTCTGTGCTGACATCGTCCTGGCTGCAAGCGTCATCTACCGCATCGATGATTGCCGGCAGGTTGCTGAATATCACCGGGCTGCCATCGCGGTAGCTGTTCCAGCCCTGCATGGTAGCCATCAATGACAGGTAGCTGTCTTTCTCGGTCAGCAGCAATTCCCGGTCCTGCAGCTGCTCAATGACTGGCGGTGTTGGCTGAGGGTTGGCCTGTGGTGCGTCGGCGCCCCAGTGGAGTCGTCGGCAGTTGAACGCGGGATAGTGGTTGCCCGTTTCCACTGCGCAATGGCCGTTGCCGGTGAGGCTGACCAGGGTGCCGGGGGACGGCGGCGGGTTCAGCAGCGTTTCAGGATCACCAATGTCGGCGGTGCCGGTGCCGGCAAGCCAGTGGCCGGTGAACAGCAGATCACGGCCGGTCTGGGTGGCATCGCTTAGCGGGAACAGCAGGGCAATGGCGCCGACGATGGCCAGGGTCAGGTGTCGCCCCCAGTACACCGGAGGAAAGCGGCGCACTTCCTGATCCAGTGACATCCGGTTGCCGTAACTGACGACACTGTAATCGTCGACCCGGATGGCCATCTCCTGGTGCTGGCCATCTTCATAGGTAATCAAGGGGCGCCAGTGTTCCGGAAGGTTGAAGCCGATGCTTTCGTTCAGCGTGACGGATATCTGCACGTTGTTCTGTTCATCCACGCCCACCGGGGTTAGGCGAATCTGCCCGTAGACCTGGTTTACCTTCAGTGGCTCGCCGGGGGATTGGCGACGAAAGAATTGGTAGAGGGCGAACAGGATTGCCAGCAGGCTGACCGACAGGCAGATCGTCAGCACCAGGGTGGTGTCGGCGACCAGGGAAATAGCGAGGCAGACGAACGCAATCGTCCAGAGAAAAGCGGGTAGCAAGGCGACACCGCGTCCACGTCGCGCTTCCATTTCCGCGTCGCTTTCCTGACGCTGCTCGCGGATGGTCAGTGAGTTTCCCTGGTCGTCTTCTGCCTCGTTGCCATCTGCATCAAACACCCGTGACAGCTCACCGTATTCGCCGCTTTCCCACTGGTTTTGTTTCTGCTCGCGACGTTGCTCTCGCTCTTCTCCTCCAGCAAGGCAGAACTCATCGTTGAGCGCAATCACGATGGCCTGCTTCTCGGCCAGTACGACCAGGGCGTCATTGTGTTCGCGGAGAAAATAGTCCGCATCGTAGGGGAGTAATACTTCCACGCCACCGATGGTGTCATGCCAGACCGTATTGCCATTGGTTTCCAGGCCATGGCGCAGGTAGGGGCCACTCAGCGGGTAGACCTCGTTACTGGTGAGCTCGCCCAGGGTTTTGCTTTCCGCCTGGGCAATGATCTGGCCGAGAAGGCGATGCTCGGCGGCATCCAGATTCCGTTGTGGGCTTGTTTCCTGGCGGAAGGTGGCGAGGGTTTTCAATGAGGCTTTCTTGCGACTCTGATAGACGATGACGCTGTAAATCGTAGAGCCTAGAAGAACGAGTATGAGGAGGATTTTCAGTATGGCCAGCGCTTCCATGGCAGTCCCTTCCTGTGCGAAAACCGGAAAGGATACGGATTGGCCATAATCGTGGCATCCGCCAATAGCTGAAATTGCTGTGGGCTGTGACTGATGTCACAGCCCGGTTTGTGATGTCAGTCGATGACGGTGAAGGTCATGCCGGCTTTTTCCTGCAAGCGTTGCAGCAACGAATCGCCGAGCAGGGACGCGGTGGTCCAGAAACCGCCGGGGGCATCCGCAGGCACATCCTGCGCCAGACAGGCTGCAGCCTGGCCCAGCAGCTTGGCGGTGGAGCCGTAGCCCGGGTCCGCATCACCGGTGACTTTCACGCGGATGCTGTCGCTGTTGTCGGTAACGCCGAAAAAGCGGATGTCATAGAAGCCGGCTTTCTGGGCTTCCGGGCTAGGGCCTTCGCCGGGTTGCGGCACCACGAATTTGTTCAGCAACCAGCGGGTTGGTTTGATCGCCGCGGCGGCGAAGAACAGACCGGTGCCGGTACCAATGCCCAAGGCTTTCAGGCGACCGCTGATACCGGGGCCGGCAAGCATGGCTTCGTTATAGGTGAAGTTGTCGCCGTAGGCCTTGCCGTTGAGTGCGTTGGAGCGATGCACGATACGGCTGTTGATGGCGTCCATCACGAAAGGTGCTGCCCAGGCACCGAAGTCTTCATCGTTGCGCGGCATGCTGATGCTGTCCTGACGAGCATTGAAACCATGATTCGGCGGACACAGCAGATAGGGATTGGCCAGTTTCTTGCGCAGGGCCGGGTCTCCTGCGGCTTCTTCGGCAATATTCATCATGCTCGCCACGGTGCCGCCAGAGACTCCGCCTTTAGCGACCTTTACGCGCATTTTTACCCGGGTGGCCGGCGCCTTGAATCGGGCCTGGGACTGCTGCTGCAGGAAGTAGGTGCCCATGTCCGATGGAATGGAATCAAAACCGCAGCAGTGCACGATGCGGGCTCCACTCTGTTTGGCCTGGTCTTCATACTCTTCCAGCATGGCGGCAATCCATTGCACCTCACCGGTCAGGTCGCAGTAATCGGTACCACTGGATACGCAGGCGCGGATCATGGGTTCGCCATAGAGCGCGTAAGGCCCCACGGTGGATACTACCACCCGGGTCTGGGCGCAGAGGGTGTCCAGGCTGGCATCATCGTTGGCATCGGCGGTGAGCAATGGCAGTTCACTGCCCGCTGCACCCAACTGGGCTCTTACCTTTTCCAGCTTATCCTTCGAACGTCCGGCCGCGGCCCATTTCAGCTCGCCATTTACCCCATAGGTGTCGGTGAGGTATTGGCAAAGAATTTGGCCGACAAAACTGGTGGCGCCGAATACCACTACGTCAAATTGTGCATCACTCATGGGATCTCCTTGGAAATGAACGCAACGCGAATCGGAACGACTGTCCAATGATGAACCTATCCTACGGGATTGATAGGGGTAAGCGTAACCGGCAAAAAGTCATCGCGGATTCGCGAGGAAACCTCTGACAACCGCCAATGATTTTGTACGGTGCAGCTCGCCCTGGTCTCAGTGCACCCTGCATTTCAAAGCCGTGGGTATATGCGCGCCAAAAAAAAGCCCCATCCATGAGGATGGGGCAAATGCCATACTCGGTGCAGACTACGTGGTCTGTTTGATCTGGTATTTGCGGATCAGTGCATCGCGGCGCGCCGGGTCAAAATTGATGTTGGCGGCGTCGTACCCGGCGTGTTCCAGCATGCGGGGGTCCATGACCTTGAACCACAGGGGTGGTACATAGCTGAGCAGGAACATGCCGAAATAGCCGTTGGGCAGCGTCGGAAGGCCGTCGAAATGACGCAGACTCTGGTAGCGGCGTGCGGGATGAGCGTGATGATCAGAGTGACGCTGCAGGTGGAAGGACGCCCAGTTGGAGAACATGTGGTTGCTGTTCCAGCTGTGATGGGGCTGAGTGCGCTCGTAGCGACCGTTAGCATCCTTGTGACGGAGCAGACCGTAATGTTCCACATAGTTGGCGGAGGTCAGCTGCAGGTAGGACCACAGGGTAACGGCGGCAATGAACGGCAACATTTTCCAGCCGAACAGGGCGATGATGCTGCCCCAGATCACCAGGCTTAGCAGGCCGGGTTGCAGGATTTCGTTGTGCAGGGACCACACTGGTTTACCTTCTTTCTGCAGCCGCCCTTTCTCCAGCTGCCAGGCCCGTTTCATGGTTCCGGGAATTTCCCGCAGGGCGAACTTCCAGATAGATTCCCCCAGCCGTGAGGAAGCCGGGTCTTCCGGGGTGGCCACATCCCGGTGGTGGCCCTTGTTGTGTTCGATGGGGAAGTGGCCGTAGCCCAGAGGTGCCAGGACCAGCTTGGCCAGCCAGCGTTCGGTTTTGGTTTTCTTGTGGCCCAGTTCGTGGCCCAGGTTTATCCCGGCAGCACCACAGACGGTACCGGTAAGCAGGACCATGGCGATGATGCCATGGAGGGGCAGGGAGTGGGTGCCCACAAACCACATGCTGACCAGATAGGCGACCAGCAGGATTGGCACCAGGGCATAGGTCATGCGCCGGTAGAACAGGTCGGCTTCCAGTTGCGGTACCACCTCTTCCGGTGGGTTGCTGCGGTCTTCGCCAATCAGCATGTCCAGCAGCGGGATGGCCAGGTAGTAGAACACCAGGGGCAGCCACAGCAGCCAGGCTTCACCGGTTGCCATTACCATTAACGGGCCGAGGAAAACGGTGCCCGGAACAAAGAGGGAAACAATCCAGAGGTGCCGCTTGCGATCGCGGTACTCGACGCCGGAGGGGCCGACAAACACGCCAGCTTGACTCATGGTATGACCTCATTGGTTGTTGGTGGTATCTGAGTTCATCCATGGTGTGCCCGCCGAGGCCACTCGGGCACCCCGCCAGGCGGCAAAAAATCGTCTTAAAGTGACAGACTAAACAGGCAGTTTAGGGGTAGGCTGGGTACATCATTACTGTCAGGAGTGTGCCGGATGGCAGACAAGGAAATGGACCGGCTCAAGCCGGCCATTCATCCCACCTACAGCCGGGTGCTTTGCGCCCACCTGAAGCAGGAGGGCTTCAGTGATGCGGATATTTTTTCCGGCACCCGGCTGGCCTGGCAGGAACTGCTCAGCGAGCACCGCTATCTGAGCCTGGAGCAACTGTCACGGTTGATACGCCGAGCCTTGTTGCTCACCGCTGAGCCCTGGATCGGACTGAAAATCGGTGCCAATACTCCGGTGTCGGCCCACGGAGCCCTGGGATATGCGGTGGTGTCGGCCCCGGACATGCGCACCCTGTTGTCGGTGGTGGCCCGTTTTGTAGGGGTGCGACTGCAATTGGTCCAGTTGAAGTTCGAAGAGCGCGATGGCTGGGGCCAGTTACGGTTGCATGAAAACGTGGACCTGGGGGACTGTCGGGAGTTTCTGCTGGGTGCCCTGTTGGGCACCTACTTCCAGATGACCGACGCGGTATCCACCGGACGCACCCGGGATGCCAGGGTTCAACTGCCTTTTCCGCGTCCTCTCTGGGCGGAGCACTATGAGCGTTTGCTGGAATGTTCGGTGACTTTCGATGCGGATGGCTTTCTGGTGGAAATGCCCCCGGAACAACTGGCATCGCCCTGCCTGACCGCTGATCCGGCCATGCATCGCAATGCCATTCGTGATTGTGAACACCAGCTCAAACAGCTGGAGAAGGGCGGGCCTTTCAGTCAGCAAGTCAGCATGGTGCTGCTGGATTGTCAGGGTGAGCTTCCTTCTCTTGAGGTAATGGCGGAAAAATTTGCTATGTCCACGCGCACGTTGATTCGCAAGCTGAAAGCGGAAGATACCCGTTATCAGCAATTACTGGATGATGTGCGTAGCGAACAGGCAGCCTGGTTGTTAACGGAAACGGCCATGCCCATAGAGCGCATCGCCGAGCGGCTGGGCTACCAGGATACATCCAACTTCAGCCGCACCTTCCGCCGCTGGTTTCAGATGACGCCTCTCGCCATGCGAAAGGCGTCTCAGGTGTAAAAGACCCCCGGCGCACAGGGGGGGATTGGTTTGCCGGGGTTGCCCTCTCAGTGTTGCTTGAGGACGAAATCCACTTTCTCGCGCACAGCACAATCCGGGCACGGCCAGTCATCGGGTATCTGCAACCAGCGGGTGCCGGCCGGGAAGCCTTCTTTTTCCTCGCCGCGGCTTTCGTCATAGACATAGCCGCAATTGGGGCACTGGAACTGGTGCGGGGTATCGATTTCCTGTTCCGCCTGGCGGGCTTCGGCCACGGCGCCTTCGGCCACATCCGGTTCCGAGTCGGCGCTGTGATAGGTGACTGCCGGCTGTTGCCATTTTTTCAGCAGCTTTTCCCGCTTGTCCGGCTGCAGGTTGGCCAAAGTCAGATCACCCTTGTAGTGCTGGTATACCAGCGGGTCCATCTTCTGATACCAGACGAAGGGGAAGTAGGCCGGCATCAGCATGGAGGCGTAACCGGAGGGCAATTGTGGGCTGTCATCGAAATGACGGAGGGCCTGGAAGCGCCGGGTGGGGTTGGCGTGGTGATCCGAGTGACGCTGCAATTGATAAAGGAAAAGGTTGGTGACGATGTGGTTGCTGTTCCAGGAGTGTTTGGGTTCGCAGCGTTCATAACGTCCGTCGGCTTTCTTCTGGCGTAGCAAGCCGTAGTGTTCCATGTAGTTGATGACTTCCAGCAGTGAGGCCCCGTAGAACGCCTGCAGCAGCAGGAAAGGCAGCACGATCCAGCCAAGCCACAGGGTCAGTAGCCCGAAAAGCAATACGGTCATCAACCAGGCCTGCAGGTTTTCGTTTTTCAAGGACCACAGGGGCTCTTCACAACGCTCCAGGCGTTGGGCTTCGATACTCCATGCCGATTTGACGCTGCCGATCATGGTGCGAGGCAGGAACCGCCAGAAGGATTCGCCCATGCGTGCACTGGCCGGATCTTCCGGGGTGGCCACGTTTTTGTGGTGGCCCTTGTTGTGTTCCACAAAGAAGTGACCGTAGGCCACCGGTGCCAGGGTGATCTTGGCCAGCCAGCGCTCGGTTTTTGATTTCTTGTGGCCCAGTTCGTGGGCGGTGTTGATGGCGATACCATTAACCGCACCGACACTGAAGACCAGCCCCACCAATCCCCATAAGGGTGTTTGACCCTGAGCCACCAGCCAGGCCCCCATGATGGTGGCGATATATTGCGTGGGGATATAGGCATAGACGATCAAGCGATAGTACTTGTCGTCTTCCAGTTGCGGGACGGCAGTTTCCGGCGGGTTGTTTGTGTCGGTGCCGATCATCCAGTCAGCCAGGGGAATCAGCCCGTACACCAGCAAGGGGCCACCCCAGAGCAGGCCGGGCCAGTCCCAGATAAACATATAGATGAGTAGAAACGACACAGCCAGCACCGGGATGGCGGGGCTGAGTAACCAAAGGTAACGTTTGCCGTCATGCCAGTCAGTAAAAGCGGTGGTTTGTTCTGCTGATTTCATGTCTCCACCCTGCATACCAGATTGTCACTTTTACGCTATACCCAATGTTGCTGATGGCCAAGCCATGGTTTGTATTAACTTGGCAACCTGGCGGGTTTTCAGAGGCAATAATTTGCATTTTAATGTGGGTAATAAAAGGATTGTTAGCGACGTAAAATTACGATGGGATAGAACTGATGGAGGTGTCATTACTGTCGTTGATCATAGGGAGGCTATGAAGAAGCGAGAGGACAGCCTTGCAAGATTTTTCGGGAGCGAGGAAATGGAAAAAGCCAGCAATCCCCAAGAGTATGACGTGCTGATTATTGGTGCCGGATTATCCGGTATTGGTGCCGCCTGCCATATTCAGAAAGAGTGCAGCGCAAAAACATTCGCTATCCTGGAACGTCGCCAGGCCATGGGCGGCACCTGGGATCTGTTTCGCTACCCCGGTATTCGGTCCGACTCGGACATGTTCAGCTTTGGTTACGGATTCCGCCCATGGAATGAGCTGCAGGTGCTGGCGGACGGTCCATCCATTCGTAACTATATTAAAGAAACGGCTGATGAATTCGGCGTTAGTCAGCATATACATTATGGTTTGACGATCACCGATGCTGACTGGTCCAGCGAAGAGAAAATCTGGACCGTGACAGCGGTACAGGAAAGTAGCGGAGATACCGCAACCTTCCGGTCCCGTTTCCTGATTGGCTGCACCGGTTATTACAATTACGATCAGGGATATCTCCCTGAATTTCCTGGTATGGAGCGTTTTCAGGGAACCTGCGTGCACCCACAGCAATGGCCTGAAGACCTGGATTACCGCGATAAGAAAGTGGTAGTGATCGGCAGTGGCGCCACCGCCGTCACACTGGTGCCAGCCATGGCGGAAGAGACCGCGCACATCACCATGCTGCAGCGCTCACCGTCCTACATTTTTTCTGTTCCTGCCTATGACAAATTGTCTGAATGGCTGGACCGTGTGCTGCCGTCGGGTTGGGTGTATCGCATGGCCCGCTGGCGCAATATCAAGTTACAGCGTTTGATCTATGTGCTGGCGAAAAAGTACCCCGACTTTACCCGCAAGCTGCTGCTGTCCAATGTGAAGCGCCATGTGGGAAAGAATTTCGACATGACGCACTTTCAGCCCGTTTACCAACCCTGGGACGAACGACTCTGTGCGGTGCCGGATGCGGATCTGTTCCGGGATTTGCGTGAAGGAAAAGCGGACATTGTCACCGATCATATCGATACCTTTACGGAAAACGGCATCCGTCTGAAATCCGGCCGGGAACTGGAGGCGGACATCATCGTGACAGCCACCGGCCTGAACCTGCAGGTGCTGGGCGGCATGAGTCTGTCACTGGATGGTGAGCCGCTGGATGTCAGTGAACGCATGACCTACAAGGGGGTGTTGATTGAAGGGGTGCCGAACATGGCATGGATTTTCGGTTACACCAATGCGTCCTGGACCCTGAAGGCGGATATCGCGTCAGCCTATATCTGTCGTCTGCTCAATTATATGGAGGCGGAAGGGCTGAGTGTGGTGGCCCCGGAAGGCGACAGCGATCTGACTCTGTCGGATCGCTCTATCATGGATGCTCTGGCCTCTGGCTACGTAAAACGCTCACGCCACAAGCTGCCACGTCAGGGGCGCCATCATCCCTGGAAAGTCATGAATCACTACGGTAAGGATAAGCATATTTTGCTGGAAGAGCCGGTGGAAGACGGGCTGTTGTCGTTTTCGTGACGGGGGAATGAGCTACGAGCTACAAAAAAGAAAATAGATTTTGTGGGGTTGCTTTCTCGCAGCTCATAGCTCGTATCTCGAAACTGATCATTACCCACAACACTTCTTGAACTTCTTCCCGCTACCGCAAGGGCAGAGATCGTTACGCCCCGCCTTCAGGGCGGTCACTGACGGTGTGCCGTCCAGGTAATACCAGTGGCCGTTTTCCTTCACAAACCGGGAGCGTTCTTCCAGTACGGCCAGGCCTTGGCGATCCTTGCTGGTGGCGCGGAAATGGACCCAGCCGGTGTTGCTGTCTTCGCCGCTGGCAATGATCTCCAGGGCCAGCCACTGCTGGTCGTCATCCAGATCCAGCCCGACAGGGCGCTGGCTCAGGTGCCAGCTCCGGGCGATGTAATCGGTATTTTTCAACGCAAAGGCGGAAAACCGCGAGCGCATCAGCGCTTCCGGTGAAGCTGCCGGCTTGCCCTGGTGTAGGGGCTGGCAACAGTGTGCGTAGTCCAGTCCGGACTGACAGGGGCAAGCGCTCATGGGGTCTCTCCACTAAAGCAATCGAACAGCGCCAGCAAATCCTGGCGCAAGCGGGGCAGGTTCTCGGCCCAGGGATCATTCAGTACCAGCGCATTCATGGCGCCGTTGAGCAACACAGCCAGTCCTTCCGCGCTGCCGGCAAAGTGCAGGGCGCCTTCTTCCATGGCTTCACGGATGCCCTCACGCAACAGCGGGAAGCTGTAACGCTCGTCCAGGGCTCGCCAACGCTCCTGCCCCAGCACCGAGGGCGCTTCGACTACCAGGATGCGTCGCACATCGTCCCGGGCCATGAAGTCTACCCAGGCCAGGCTGCCGGCCTTTAACGTGGCCAGGCTGCCCCGTTGCCCGGCCACGGCATTCTCGATGGCAGCCATGGCTTCCCGACTAAGCAGATCGCAAACCGCTTCGAACAGTTCCGCCTTGTTGCGGAAATGGTGGTACATGGCGCCCCGGGTTACCCCGGCACCGGACAGAATGGCTTCTGTACTGGTGTCAGCGTAGCCCTGTTCGGCAAACAGGTGACGGGCGGCATTGATCAGACAGCCTCGGGTCTGGGCGCGACGTTGGGCATTGGTGGCCATGATGTCCTCTTCTGGTTGACAAACAGACTACCAGTTTGTTTTTATTTGCTCAAAACAGACTGTTAGTCTGTTTTATTCACAAGGAGGTATCAGATGAAAATCAGCGACCGTTACCCCATCGTGGTCACCGAGCATAAAGTGGCCTGCCGGGATTTCTGGCAGAAGCATTTCGGTCTGGATGTGCTGTTCGACAGCGACTGGTTTGTGCTGCTGGGTGACGCGCAGCAGGGCAGCGTGGTGGCCTTCATGAGCCCGGACCACCCCTCTGCACCGCCGGGACCGGAAACCTTCGGCGGGCTGGGTCTGTGCCTGGAGATCGAAGTGGAGGATGCCCGTCAGGCGCTGGCGGATTTTCAGGCCAGTGATGGCCGGGTTGACTACCCGCTCAGCGACGAGCCTTTCGGTCAGCGCCGCTTCGGCCTGCGTGACCCCTCCGGATTATGGGTGGATGTGGTGGAGCAGATTGCGCCGCAGCAAGGCTATTGGGATCGGTACATGCAGGCGGTGTGAAGGCCGCTATTGGCGCTTTGCTTGCAAAGCGAATCCCAGACGCCGGGCCAGCAAAAGCCTTCGCTTTGCGAGCAACGCTATAACGGTAGACGG
>Ga0208468_1000485_pt1 | contig 11787 bp, 9 predicted proteins | sample DeeseametaMP0960_FD_184198 | JGI IMG/M metagenome (GOLD analysis project Ga0208468, IMG submission 184198) | Marine microbial communities from the Deep Indian Ocean - MP0960 (SPAdes) | ecosystem: Environmental > Aquatic > Marine > Oceanic | place: East of Madagascar, South Indian Ocean... | reverse complement strand
GACCGCATCAAACAAAACCGCAATCAGGATATCTTCATCTGCCACAAAGGCGGCAAGCATGGGGCTGAAATGATCGCGGCGCGGTGGGCACGCGCGCGGGGCATCAACCAAGCGCGCTTTGATCCGCGTTGGTCCGCACATGGACGTGCAGCACCGTTCAAGTGCAACGATGAGATGCTGGACGATAAGTTCGCCGCAACTGGAGTTGTCCTCTTCGGAGGCAACGGGGTCGCACTGAACCTCGGCCAGAAAGCCGAAGCGAAAGGGCTGACGGTGATGCGGGTCGCGGATCCAGCGAAGGAGAAGGCAGAGGCATAAGTCAAAGAGGGTCACCTTCGGGTGGCCCTTTCTTCGTTCTCAAGGGGCCTGTGCAAATAGGGCGCATTTGGTTGGACAGCCAACCCAGGTTCACGGGCCACCTGACAGCAATGCGTCTCGGCAGGATTGCGTGGAATTCAGCGGCGGCAACATTACCAGCTTTTGGATTGCAGATGCCAGACGCGCATGCATCATCGAACTCGCAATCGCGCGCAGCGCGTGACAGACCAAACCCCAACACGTTGCATCAGAGCGCACCCGACCTTCACCTCCATCGAGATCAACGAGAACTGTGGCGACTGCGATGTGGGGGCATACATTTGGGTCTCTTCTTTTTGCTCATTGATGTGGATCGCACGGGGTCGGACCGGCCGTTCCCTACGCTGCGCTCCGGCAAGTACAAATACGGCTTCCACGCCTGTGGCGCGGACCCTCCGCATTTGCGCTTGCGACCGGTCCTGATGCCCCCGTGCTGGGAGATCCTCATCGCAAAAAGGAGAGACTAAAATGACCAACCACTACGTCGCAACAGTTCCCGTCAAATACACCGATGGCGATGGCGTCGAGCGCACCCGCTTCCAACGCGTCGGAGCCATGTTCCGCAACACCCGCAACGGGGATGGCTCGGAGTTCTTCAGCCTCAAGCTCGACTTCCCCGTCGGCGTCCAAGAGCTGGTGATGTTCCCACCAAGCTCAAAGGAACCCCAAGAGTAAATCCCCCCCGAGGATGGGCCGCCGTAAGGCGGCCCTATCTCTGTCCCAGAGATCGCTGCGGGTCCCCTTGAGACCCCTGCCTTCGGCAGCGGTCACGGTTGCCGATGACAGGACTGCAAAGCAGTCCTGATGGTTTCTGTTGGGGTTGAAAAAGCGCGGTGACAAAGCCGACAGCCAGCCTCAAGGGGGCCATCCCCAAAAACCTTTCGGTGCTGCCTTCAGGTTTTTCCGGCAGAGATTTGGCGGACCAAATCTGACCTCCCTTGACCCTGTCTGTCAGCCCTGTCGGTGAGGGTGAGCGCCGCCCCTCGCTTCCGTCCGAACACATGCGTGTTCGGTCTGAATCTCTGATGCGGGCGCGAGGAAGGCCGGTTGGATTAAAGAACGGCTTTCCAATGGAAGCCGTGGCTGTTTGGGTTGCCCGGCGCCTAGGTCGTGGGGACGTCTTCGATGTATCTTTGGGACCGCTGTGCAAACTCCAACGGATCACGCGTATGTCGAATGGTGCATATACTGCGTGGAGTGGAACCCAAAGCTAAGTGAGAAAGGAAGGACGGTGGCAGGATATGCCAACTGTTTGCACATTTGGTCTAGGGGTCTGAGAAGTGAAGGCGAAGCGCAAGAACCTAAAGCTTGAACAGCGCATTGATTTGGCGCGGCGCTACCGCGCCGGTGAACCGGCAGTGGCCTTGGCACAGGTGTTTGGCGTGACGCAGCGCCATGTGGCGCGGGTGGCCAAAGAGCAGACGGGCGAAGGCTTGTCAGCGCGCGACCCATCACAGACGGTGACGTTTCGGGCAACGCAATCTGAGCTCGAGGCGTTTGATGCGGAGTGGCAAAAGCGCGGCTTTGCCAATCGCTCTCAGGCGCTCAATTCAGTGCTGCGCGGGCGCTGTGGATTTCTGGATGTGGGGCGGGGTGAGTTAGCGTCGTTCGCAATGTCTTGGCGGCAAGCCAAGGACCTGTCGGACGATCTGCGGGCGCTGTCGAAAGCCGTGGTTCTCGGAAAGCTCTCCCTATCTGATCAGGACCGCGACCTGCTCATAAACCTCGTCGATCTGACCCGCGGGTTGAGCCGAGAAATGGGGAGAATGAAGGATGCCGCGCGCGTGCGCGGCGGCAAGGGTTGGGATGCGATTGAGGGGGCAGCGCGCGATGCGTAACACGGCAGCCCTCTATGAAGCCGTCATGGGCAAGCTCTGGGAAAATGAGCAGATCAGGGGCAAAGCCAATGCGCGGATTGGCGCTCGGATGGCGGGTCGGCGTCAGGGGCGCAGCTATGCAAATACTGGGCGCGCCTCGCTGCGCAATGTGGCCAAGGCGGCGTCGGGTCAAAGCCGGGCCGCAATCTTCAAACGGATACGTTCAGGTGGTTGCAAGACACGCGCATCACTCGGCAACCAGCTGTCCTATGTGAACGACAAAGCAGTGTTTACCTATTCTAGTATGACCAATGCACTGACCTCAGATGCGGTGCTGAATGAAGAGCAAAAGTCAGGCATCATTGAGGACTGGGCAGAGACCTGGCGCGGAACAACCAAGCTTGGCTTTACCTCTCATATGCTGCTGTCGTTTCCGACGGATGTTACTGTCGATCAGGTGCGCGACATTACCATGGAATGGGCCGAGCATTTCTTTGACAGCGGTGAGTATGGCGATCAATGGGACTATGTCTTCGCGGTCCATGACGACCGTGCCCACAAGCATGCCCACATTCTTTTGAATAACCGAGGCGTTGATCAAGGCACTTGGTTTTCCTGCTGGGCCGAAGGGGTGATGTCACCACAGTTGATGCGCGAGAAGCAGGCGGAGATTGCTGAGAAGAACGGCATCATGCTGGACGCGACCTCGCGGATAGAGCGCGGCATCTACGCCAAACCTGCGGGCATGGAAGAGATTTACGCTGCCAAAGCCGAGGCGCGTCGACCGCAAGAAATTGCCCTCACCGAGCAAGAACGCGCGATGGCCGAGGCGCAGGTGACAACATTCGCCAAAGACTACACATCGATGGCAGATTTTTTAGACCGGATGGACCAGCGTGCCATCGGCAGTGCGGTGCGCGGCATGGCCGACGCCATGGGGCGCGGTGAGCTGTGGCACGGGCCAGACAATACAGGACAGCAAGGAGAGATCGACATGAAGGACATCACAACCGTGGGTCAGGCCACGGAGTACGCGGAACGCGCGATCGAGGCCATCGGGCTGAAGATCGAAGAGTTGGATCCGAGTGAGCGCACAGCGTTTGAGGTCAAAACTGCGCCGGTCCTCAAAGAGCTGTCACGGATGGTGCCAGACCCAGAATTGCAAAGCAGGTTCAACAAGGTGCTGCTGGAACCCTATCCGCCGGGGGCAGGGGACGCCGCTTTTGTGGCCGAGCTGACATCGGGGAATGACGACGGGCTCACCCAATTGGTTTCTTACGCGAACGATCATGGGCTTGATATCGATGACATCCTTGGGCGCTTTGAGGCGGGTGGCACCAAGAACTACGGTTTGGCGCAGAACTGGGTTGAGCGCGACATGAATGCGGTCCTAGCGCAAGACGGGCTGAATGTTGATACCGCAACAGAGCCACAACGGATCGCAGCCCTTGAGGTGGTGGATACCTTTATGGATGGCATGGGAGATCGGATGCGAGAGCTGTCAGGCGATATGTCAGCCGGGCAGGGGTTGCGCCGAGATGATCCGGGTGAAGCGTCCGAACTGTCTGTCATTGATGCCCAAGACATGGCCGAACACCCGGAGGCGCTTCAAAGCCTCGCAGATATACTAAAACACGGGCACCTCAACGAAGAGCAAGAGGCGATGATCAATGCTGATCTGAAGGTCGTGCTGACGGCAGCCCTCGGCGAGCGCGGCATGGCGGCACTGCGTGACGGCAACTACGCGGTGCTTGAAGACACATTGCCCAGTAAGTTCGACCAGATCACCGTCGCACAGGAATACCTTGAGATGATGCGCGAGGAGACGGGTGACATGATCTTTACCGAGCGCGCTGCATCGCTGCAGCAAGACAAGTCGGTCGAGATGGCGAAAATGATCCAAGCGTCACAAGAGCAAGAACAGTCAAAGGCCCGCGAGCAAGGTCGCGATCTGGATGACGAGATGGGCCTTTAAGGGGAGGGTGGAGATATGCAAAAGACACTTCCTCTTTGGGCCGCGGTTCCCATTGGCGCGGTCTGTGGCGCGGTGATTGGCACCATCATTGCCAGCTTCTACCTGACCCTGGCGCTCAAGGTCGGGTTTTCCAACTTTGATATGCTGGCCGTCTGGAAGGCGGGAGAGGCGACAAAACTGGCCCACCCCGAGGCGTTCAAAGTCGCCTTTGGTGCGATTGGCTTTGGTGCCATTGGTCTTGGTGTGCTGGCGTTCGCCTGGACCTTCCAGCGTGAACGTAGTGAATACGGAACGGCCCATTGGCAGAGCAAAGCCGAACTGAAGAAGAACGATATGCTACAAGACGCGGGCCGCGGCTTTGTTTGCGGCAAGATCGGTAAGCCGAATTCCAAAGGGCCGTTCATTTCATCAACGGTAATCCCACATGTGATGATGGTGGCACCGACCCGCGCCGGTAAAGGCGTCGGCTTCGTGATCCCAAACCTTTTGGGCTTTGCCGGATCTGTGGTGGTGCTTGATGTCAAGGGGGAGAACTTTGACAAGACGTCCAGACTTCGCGCGCTCAATGGCGATGAGGTTTACCGGTTCAGCCCGTTTGACTGGTCCAACGCCACCCATTGCTACAACCCTCTCATACGTATCGCCAAAGCCCCGAGCTTTGCGCAGCGCTTCACCGAGGTGAGCATTTTGGCGGATCTGTTTCTGGATAAGGACAACAAGACGCTCGATACTTTCTCGGAGGCGGGTAAATCGATCTTTGTGGCGGCTTGTCTGCTGGCGATTCAACGCGGTAGGGCCACTTTGGGCGAGGTCAATCGCATCGTTGCCGGAGGGGATTACAAAAACGCGCAATACAAGGCCTATGCCGAAGAAGCGGAAGAACCCGTGGTGCGCGAGCTTTGGACCAATGCGGCCAGCGCCTCGAGCCGTTTGCTGACCAGCAATATCCAGGCCCTGATGACGGCGGGCCTAAAGCAGTGGGATAATCCGGCGGTAAGGGCCGCAACACGGCGCAGCGATATCGACTTCTCGATATTCCGCAAGAAACCGCAATCGCTCTATATCGTGGTCTCGGAGGATCATATCGCGACGCTGGCCCCGCTACTGCGGCTCTTGTTTGCGGATTTGATCGCCAGCCTGCGCTTGAACGAGCCGGGAGAAGATGAGCCCTGGCCCGTGATGATCATGATTGATGAATTCCAGCAGATGGGCGCGATGCCCTATCTGGAAAGGGCGATCCATTCTCTGGCCAGCTATGGCGGCCGTGTGGCGATGATCGCGCAATCGCTGGCGTCACTGGATCGGATTTATGGTCCTGAGGGCCGTGAAAGCCTTGAGAACGGCGCGGGGCTGAAGCTCTATATCACCCCAAGGGACCAGCGCACCGTGCGTGAAGTGTCGGCCGCCGTCGGCAGTACAACCCGCGAGGCGGTGACCCGCATGTATGGGCGCAACAAGGGCGTGCTTGGGGCGACCTCTACATCCAGCCGGCTTGAAGAACGCCCGTTGCTATCCGAAACTGAGGCCCGCCTGATGGATCCGGACGAGGTGATTATTCTGGCCTCGCCTCAGCATCCGATCAAAGCGCAGCGGATCAAGTATTACGATGATCCTTTGTTCAAGGAATTGGTCGAAAAGCAGGAGGGGCGGGCGTTTCCGTATCCGCCAAACGTTGAAGGCGTCGGGCCTTGGGAAGAAGTCGAGCCTAAGCAGGGTAAAAACGATGCCGCAGGTGGGACCTCAGAGCAGGCAAAGCCTGCCAGTCCGCCCGAAGATCGCAACGCCCTAAGGGAGGCACGTGCGATGATGTTGGGTCAAGACGCGTCAGGCGAAACCGAAGACTTGCACCCTACGCCACATCCCGACGAACCCCTTCCGCCAGAGTGGGAAGATGTTTTACTCGAGCAGAGCGACTTTCTGGATGCGCTGATGGAAGAGCAGGGTTTGGGGGACTGATGGTTTTGCAAACCAAGCACCAGACAGAATAAAGGCGGCATCCGGGAGGAGGTGGATGCCGCCTATTACTGTCGATTGGCTCTGGGAGGAGGTAGAGCCAATCTCTGTCACTGAAGATAGGGGCAATGCTGCGGTTGCACAATAGGCGGGCTATGCAAATGTTGCATTGCAGCATTGCATTGAGGCAGCCCGACGGCATGTGCGGTGTTAAAGCATCGGCCATGTACCCTGTGTGGTGCTTTGCGCGTCGCTTTCCCCAATTGAGCGGATTGGCTTTGGAGTTGGGAAGGTGATGGCCTTCGGTCGGTTCAGGGCCATTGCTGGCGATTCCGGATTTTTCGGAAAAAAATACGGAATGATGTTGCAGTAAGTGGATTAATCCCTAATATTGAGGATAATTCTTGAAAATTTAGGATTTTTAGCCAAGGAGGCGGACGTGGACCATTTTTCAGTCATTCAGAGCATCATCAGATCGGGTCTCGCGGGCGATCAGGCGGGATTAGGCAAGCAAGTGCAACGCTTGCTTGCGCGTCTCGAAAAGGCAGGCCAAGAGAAAGAGGCGGCAACGGTTCGCCGGCTTCTTTCATCATCGATAGAAACTAAAGAGCTGAAACCGAGCAAGGTTGAAGTGTCGCGATCAATGATCCATGGAGAAACGCTGACGCCAGACACTATACCACCGATTGACCGCGAAACCGGTGCTCAGCTCTGTACAGTTGAGTTTCCAGGCGCAATGCGTACTGCGCCAATTTATGAGCGCGATGTGAAAGATACGATTGATGGCTTGCTCGATGAATGGCGGCACCCAGAAGCCTTGCGCTGTGTAGACGTTGACCCGACCCGTTCGTTACTTATTTTTGGTCCTCCAGGTTCCGGCAAGACCATGACAGCCTACCACATTGCTCAAAATCTTGAGTTACCACTGGTTATGGCGCGTATCGATGGTTTAATTTCTTCATTTTTAGGGACAACGGCCCGCAATATTGCCAATTTGTTTGAGTTTGCGAATAGATATGCGTGTGTGTTGCTCCTGGACGAGTTTGACGCGTTGGCTAAGCAGCGAGATGATCCCCAAGAAATTGGTGAGATCAAACGAGTAGTAAACACACTCTTGCAGAATCTTGATTTGAGGCGTGATCATGGTGTGACGATCGCAATCACCAATCATGATCGGCTACTCGATCCAGCGGTTTGGCGTCGTTTCGAAACCCATGTCCATATTGGTGAGCCTAATTTGGAGGCGAGTACGAGTCTCGTGAAGCGGTTCTTATTGCCGATTATCCCGGACAACGGAACGGTGGGTATCATCGCCTATTGTTTGGAGGGCCGTTCTGGAGCGGATCTGCAACGCGTCTGCACATCCATTAAGAGAACATTGGCTTTGAGTGGGGCAAAACACGATGGGCCCGGTGTTTTCCAGGCACTCAGCACTGTTCTTGCTCGCTTACCTTCACATGATCATGTTCCAGCAAAACTGTTGGCATCCGATCCTGAGGCCTTTGTGAGCTTGATGACAAACGATAGCCATATCGCAATCAGCCAACAAGATATCGCAGCTGCGACTGGGATGAGTAAGTCGAAGATTAGCGATCTTAAAAAGTCAAAGCGGCACCTACCATTAGTGGAGGCTTCACATGCCAAGTAATCCCGTTCAGATCATCTTAAACGACGCTGATTTTCTGCGAGCTCCCGATGCTGGGAAAGGTGGTGGGAATAAAGACTTTTTCGAAAATGCGGATGTACAGTTTGATGCCCACAAGAGGCGGCTGCTTCAATCTATCGACAACATAATCGCGGTCGTTAAAGCGAGCCCATACGGACCAGCCGCATACCTGAAAGTTCAGATGCGGGAAGCCGCCTTGGCAAAATCTCATCGGCCCGTATCTTGGATATTTCAAAAGGACCAATTTCCATGTGTTGGTGCGGATGCAGTCGGAACGCTCTATTTTCGAGCGCCTTTGATTTATCTGGCAGCTCTGCGCAGCCGGATTGATCAAGCCGAATACACGGTTACCATCAATATCTCTAAAAATACCGGGAAACCCTATCCGGCAACAAGCGCTGCCCGCTCAGAGGTGGGTGCTATTGACAGTATAGAAATTGCGCCGGTTGCTGACAAACGTAATTTCTCTACCTCCGCTGCGATGCAAATGTTTTCAGACCCGCGGACCGTTTCAGGTTATTATATCGAGCTGTTCGAAACACCCGCTGAAAATGTTATTGCGGACGATCCGCTCGGTCGCGGCGCATTGCTTAACAGCCTTCAAAAGACTTTGCTAAGCTTCGGGCCCGGGACACGCACTCTTTTGGCGACAAAAGTTGGACGAACGCCGGTTTTAGAATTTCAACTAACCCACGGGGATGAGCCTGCGTTGGTTGACAACCGGCTAGGGCTTGCGGGACGTGACGTTACGGTGATCCCCCGCGGAGGTCCGGTCGATTTGTCGTCGGATCGGCATGAAGCCGCGTTAGCAACTCTTGCAAGCCATCCCCTCGTTCGCGCGATCAAACCACCCGTACAATTGCAGCTGGGTAGCCAAGACATACCAGCACCTCAAGAAGCCGGCACCAGTAGCGGCGGTCAGGTGGTAATCCCGATCCCAGTACAAGGCGCGCCATATCCTATCGTTGGCATTGTCGATTCAGGTGTTTCCAATGTTCTTTCTGCCTGGCTCGCGGGAAGGTTCGATTTTCTTGATGAGGGTGAATTTGACGGTCAGCATGGGACGGGCGTTGCAGGGATCGTGGCGCTTGGTCAAACGCTTAACAGTCCCAAGGTCGCTCCGGAAGCTGCTGGATGTATACTTTACGATGTGCCACTTTTCCCAAAAGGCCCTTTCTTAACCAAATACGCAAATGGGTTTTCGGATTTTTTAGAGGAATTAGAACAAGCTGTTGCAGAGGCAAGTGAAGATCATGGCGTCAAGATCTTTAACTTATCGATCAACGTAACGTCGGACGTTGATCGGCATCGGTATGGGCTATATGCGGCGCGGCTAGACCAAATTTCAGATACCTACGGGGTTATTTTTGTGAATTCCGCCGGAAATTTGCCCGTTGGTCAATCACGCGCCCCTTGGCAAAAAAAACCCAGCGATGTTGTTTCTTATTTTGCGTCACGCACGCAGCCGGATACAATTTTTCAGCCATCAGAAAGTGTTCGCTCGATTTCTGTTGGAGCACTCAACCCGCCGAATACGTCCCAAATGCAAGATGCACCAACGGTATATTCTACGCGTGGCCCTGGATTGCAAGTCGGCGTTAAGCCTGATGTGGCGGCCTATGGAGGCGCTGGTGGCGTCGGCCCTGGAAACTCAACAGGTCTGAAATCAATCACGCCCACAGGAATTTCTCAGGATGTGGCCGGAACGAGTTTTGCAGCTCCCCTAATCTCGCGTCTGCTTGCTGGATTGGACCGTGACACCCAGGGAGGACTGGGGTCAGAGGCCTTGCGGGCAATGCTATTGCATCATTCCAATATTCCTGACCCATTAACAAAGCGCGGAATGAAGGACATTGGGCGTCAGTTTGCGGGATATGGGCAACCGACAAGCGTGGCTCAGATGTTGGAGACTGATGACCATGAAGTCACCATGGTTTTCCAAAGTAGACTTACAGTGGGCGCTCGGCGGCCTGCGATTTTGCGCTTTCCTTTCGCCTGGCCTCAAAGTTTGGTTGGCCCGCAAAGTGCCTGCTCGGGCCAGGTCAAGATGACACTTGTCTATTCACCCCCTTTGGATCCTGCCTTCGGGGCCGAGTTCGTACGTGTGAATTTGGAAGCCTCTTTACGACAGAGGCAAGTTAACAAAAACCAAGATGGTCAATACGGGTACGCTAACCAAGTAGATGCACGCTACCTGCCGAATTCTGCGAGCCTCGGAATTCCTGAAAAGGCGCTTATTACGCATGGTTTGAAATGGTGGCCATCAAAACAATACAGCCGCAATCTCAACGATCGGGGAGAAACCTCGGAGTGGCGGCTAGAGGTTACAAGCCTCGTGCGAGCGGAAGCGGAGTTTCCAGTTGCTGGTGTTCCCTTCGCGGTCCTTCTCACAATTAGAGACCCAGAAGGCACAAAACCGATTTTTGCTGAAATGCGCCAGTCACTTCAGGCGAGCCGAGCAAATGCACAAGATATTAAGGCGGCGACAAGACTGCGCCCACGACGCTAGGGTTTATGAGGGATTACGTGGTTAACTTGGACATCTCAGCCGCGCGACATGGCGTAACTCTCTACTATAAAGATGAGGAGGCGAACAAAGATCGATTTTACCACTTAGACCTTTCCACGGGCTTATGGGGGGATCATATCGTAAACCGTCAATGGGGAAGACGGGGAACTTGGGGACATCTTCGATTGGATCGTTTCGACAGTAGTGATGCTGCTTTCGGTGCGATGGAAAAAATCATTGGTTCTAAGATTGCGCGTGGATATTCGATAAAATTTGAAAGATGACCGCTGAACAAGCCTCAACTATTGAGCGGTTTCTCGCAGTCGTTCTTATGGTTTTTGTCGAGCCACGGTCATGACACGCGAATACTGCTTGATCCACTTGGCCTTGTCAGGGCTGAGCCATGTGATCAACTCCATGATTTGGCTGTATTCTTTTGTGATGTTGCGGTGCAAAATTGGTTCATGATGGAATACGCGGTTGCGAAACTCTCGAACGGCGTCGCACCGAACATATAGCGCATTGTATGTGACGGCGGGCGGTAGATCAACAAATGAGGCATGAAGGTTCGCCCAAAAAACGGGCTCGTGCCGCTCAAGCAACATGTTCACCCAAAATCCAAAATTGAGCTCTGCGGTCATGCCGCCCGATGTAACAGCTCCTTTCTTGCGGAGTTTGTCGCGCGCTGTTTTGACAATGCGCTTGCCGTTCCCGATCTGCGTGAGAAATGCCGCATCGTCCCACCAAGTGGGTCCGTACAGAGCTACTAACTGTGAAGATATGATGTTACGCAGGCAAACTTCTGATGCGCTTAGCACAGGGAAAAAAGCTTCGCTGATCAAGATGTTCCAGCCATACAGATCCAGCGCACGTTGTGTATCATAGCCTGCGGCTTTGAGGTATTTGGTTAGCCGCTCCTGAGAAATTATATTTGATACCAACGCGTTAATGCTCCGTTCGGTCCCTAATCGGTCTAGACCGTTTCTCTTGACAACAGCGCGAATTTCACCATATATGGGGTCAATCGAAGACAAAGTTAGGTCTTCAACCTCTTAGATGCCCGCGACAGCCGTAATAGGTCCTCGCGGGTTTTCGCTTTCTAGTCATACCTTTACAGACCATGACCGACAAGGCGGCTACTTTGGGAGTGATCCCGGATTCGGACTGTTAAGTGCATCGGGGTGCCTTGTAGCCCTTGAACCGCTGGCAGATTGTTGGCCTATGGTCGAACAACGCGAGTCCTGGTGTGGTTAGCGCGCAGCCAAAGGAAAGCACTCTATTCGTTCACTGGCAGATAAAACTCCGTAATCCCCCGCCGCCCATCTGCGCGCCCAAGCTGAACAATTACATCAATTGACTTGCGTATATACTCGCGCACTTCGGCGAAGGTCAGGGGCGTGCCAGCTTGCAGCACCATGATCGCCAGCCGGTCGATTGCAAGCTCAGCAGTTTCCGCGTGAATCGTCGACACCGATCCACCATGACCCGTGTTGATCGGTGTCGACGATTC
>Ga0208468_1000481_pt1 | contig 11818 bp, 12 predicted proteins | sample DeeseametaMP0960_FD_184198 | JGI IMG/M metagenome (GOLD analysis project Ga0208468, IMG submission 184198) | Marine microbial communities from the Deep Indian Ocean - MP0960 (SPAdes) | ecosystem: Environmental > Aquatic > Marine > Oceanic | place: East of Madagascar, South Indian Ocean... | reverse complement strand
CTGCAATGATAGTAAGAGAAATAAACAGCGAGCCAATAAGTGCCATCACCACGCTAATGGCAATCGGGCCAACAAAGTCACCGATGTTTCCATCTAAAAGAAAGATGGGCATAAAGCCTAAAATAGTCGTCAGCGTTGAAGCCAGCAGCGGTACAAATAGATGTGAAACGCTTTTGGCCATAGCACCTACTCGCGTTAAATTAGGATCTTGTAAATTAATGCGAATTTCATCGGTAATAACAATGGCATTATCGATTAGTAAACCAATGGCGATGATCATGCCAAAGATAGACATTTGGTGAATTTGCTCGTCGTAAAAACTTAAAGAGAACAAGGCCATTTGGTGAATTTGCTCGTCGTAAAAACTTAAAGAGAACAAGGCAAAAGCGGCGCATAAGGGAAGTGCCAAGCCCACAATCCACGCAGCACGAAACCCCATGAAAAGTAGAATAACCATCATGACCACGGCGCACCCCATAAGCAGGTTCATCGATAAGTCAGCAAGGCGAGTAGCGGTATATTCGTTTTGCTCAAATGCGACGGTAGCGGTTAAGGTTCCGCTGAAGTCTTTATTGAACTGCTCCACTACTGCTAATGCATTTTCTGTCCATACATCAGAACGCAGTGACGGCTGCATACGCGCTGCCACAAATATAGACTCTTCACCATTTAGAAATGCCACTTCGTTGCGAGGGGTAGTAAAACTGCGCTCCACTGTAGCGACGTCTTCTACCCGTAAGTAGCGGCCTTGCTCGTTAACTAAGGGAATTGAAGCAATCATGTTCACGCCATTTAAGCCCTCTCCCACTGTAAAGCGCAAATTACTTTGCTGGGAGTTAAGCATTCCCGCAGGCAATTTGGGGTCGGCGCGGCTTATTAAATTGCTTACTTGCTGTAAGGTAAGACCCGTTGCGGCAAGCTTAATAGGGTCGATATTGACGCTAATTTCTTCCTGCGGTGCGCCGTATACACGCACTAGCTCAGTGCCGTTAACGTTTCGCAGCCTGTCTGTAAGTTCTTGAGCCAAACGCGCGGTGAGTGTAATAGGGGTATTTTCAAAGTGGTCTGCTCGCACAGATAGCAATAAAGTGAACGCTGTCGCGCCGCGCTTTTCATCGAAAACTGGCGCCATTGCACCTTCAGGGAATGACTCAGCGGCAGCGCCAATGGCATCGCGAATTTCACTGAATAGTTGTTCGTTACTTGAATTATTTATCCAGTCTTGCGTCTCTATGAGAATGATGGAGATACCAGCACGCGACGTGGACTTCACTTCCTTTATTTCAAATATTTCTCTAAGCCTGTCTTCAAGCACATCACTAACCAAAGCCTCTACCCGTTCCGCCGATGCGCCTGGGTATTGAGTGATGATTAATGCGTTTCGCGTATCTATTCGCGGGTCTTCAATACGCGGCAGAGAGCCTAATGCTGACAACCCTGCTGTGACTAGCACCAGAAGACTCAGTATGAGTAAATGCCCTCGTCGGTAAAATAAGGTATACCATGGATAAGATTTATCTGAGCCGAAGTTAAATGACTTCATTAGCGTGCCCCAGCTTGATGTTGACTGGGGATTGATACCATTTGGCCAGGTGCGAGTTTGTGTGTACCTTCGCTTACGTAAACCTCTCCATCTTTAAGCGCTCCGCGCACAAACGCGTTGTTTCCGTCGGTATATACAACTTCCACTACACGGGCTTCAAGGGTGGCGTTTTGCTCGTTTGATAAAACAAATACGCGCCACAAACCGCGCAAGCCGTTGCTTAGCGCGTTAACCGGCAGCCAACTTCCTGTCTCAGAGTGAGAACGAAAGCCAGACAAAATAGCCATGTCACCGGGGCGTACCCGCTCATTACTATTTAATGTCACTAAAATATCAATGGTTCGCGTTTGCACGTTGCGAACAGGTAAGCGCTGTGTAACAGTACCCGCCACATCAATATCCCCGACGCTAACCAGCACCGGCTCATTAAGGTCAAACTGATCCACAACATCGGCAGGTACCGCGAAACGTGCCTGATAATTCTCTATGCCTGTAATTCCAAACACGGGGGTTCCAGCGCTAACTACACTGCCTTCATCAAAAAAGCGTCGATTGACTACGCCATCGAAGGGAGAAATAAGGGTCGTTTTTTCTATTTCTACATTCAGTGATTCAAGGGCGGCCTGCATTTCACTAACTTGGGCCTTAGCGACATTGAGACTTGCCTTGGTTTCGTCTAGTCGCTGCGCTGATTCTAGCTTTTTCTCAACCAACGACGTGGTTCTTTCGCTGTTTACTCTAGCAAGTTCAAGGTCGGCGTTCGCACGCTCAAGTGAGGCTTGAAGCTCACGTTTTCTGGCGTTGAGACGCTGAATATCTTGACGGGCTAGAACATCTCCCTTGCTTACTACATCGCCCTCTTCAACAAGTAATGTATTGACTTGCCCTGCCATATCGAATGAAAGCGAAGTGGCCCGCGGGGATTCGATTAGCCCAAAAACATTGATTGGAGTTTCAAAGCCCGATTGAATTTTGACTGTTCCAGTGGACACTGCAACGGGAACTCTTGCCTCTGGCGTTTGTGTCGCATTGCCAAGACCTGCTGTCATCAAAAGAATGACCAACGCTGCAGTAAAAACGGCAATAGCGATAATAAGTGAGAGTTTGCCACTTTTAGAAGGCGTCGTTGCAGCAGTCATAACATTTCCTTTAACCAGTTTAGCGTTTGCTCTGGGCTATATTTGCATACTTATTGTGCTATGCTAGTATATAAATACTAGACCGTCCAGTTTGATATTTAAATATTCGTCAATAAAGTGAGAACGAACGTGGCTACCACTCGAAAGCAAGGCCGACCTAAAAGCGAAGAGAAATACCATCTTATATTGCATGCAGCGTCTTGCCTGTTCTTAAAAGAGGGTTTTGCCAACACATCTATGGACACTGTGGCTAAAGCCTCTGGTGTGTCTAAACAAACGGTCTATTCTCATTTCGAAGGAAAAGATGCTCTCTTTAAAGCGGCAATCTCATAGATGCTCTCTTTAAAGCAGCAATCTCATCGAAGTGCAGATCTTACCAACTCGACACCCAGCAACTTATCGACGCCACTTCAGGTTCACTCTCACTATTAGAATGTTTACGAAAAGTTGGCTGTCAGTTTGTGCGACTATTACAAGATCCTGAAGCCATTGCTATCTTTCGAGTAATTATAGCTGAAGCGGTAAATAGCCCCCATGTGGCAACGCTTTTTTATCAGGCTGGCCCCGAAGCTTCCCTATCTACATTGAGTGATGTCATAGAGAAGTTCGGAGAAGGTAGCTTAAGCCGTGATATCGCCCAACAGCTGGCAGTTGACTATTGCGCCCTGCTTAAGGGGGAATATCACACAATGATGCTGTGCGGCATACAGTCTCCGCTTCAAGACGAAGCGATTACAGCCCACGTAAATAGCGCGGCTGAAAAGATCCTTTTACTCTTTACCCACTATACTCAGCAACACAATTAGTCGACATATGCGCATATGCACACTTGCGTTTTGATTTGTGGAAAGCCCTTTTCAATAAAACGCCAAACTGAGAAAAACGTATGGCAAGATTAACGTTGCGCTAATGACTTAACCCCAGCGGTATTATAAACTAGCGCCGTTTTCGTTGATGATTGAGAAGCGCATGTCTGACTTTACCGGTAACCACATTCTTTCGGTTAATCAATTCGATCGCGAGGCCATTGAGAAAGTGTTCTCAGTTGCCAATTCCATGCAACCCTATGCCAAACGACAAAAGCGCACAACCGTGCTAGATGGCGCCATTCTCGGTAACCTTTTCTTTGAGCCAAGTACCCGTACGCGAGTTAGCTTTGGTACCGCATTCAACCTTTTAGGTGGTGAAGTTAGAGAAACCACCGGCATGTCGAGCTCTGCGCTGGCTAAAGGTGAGTCATTGTACGACACAGCCCGTGTGCTGAGCGGCTATTCCGACATTATTGCAATGCGACATCCTGCGGCGGGTTCAGTGGCAGAATTTGCCGAAGGTAGTCGTGTACCTGTTATCAACGGTGGTGATGGTGCAAACGAACACCCAACCCAAGCACTGTTGGACTTGTTCACGATTAAACGTGAACTGGAATACAATGGTCACGGCATTGACGGCTTACACATCGCCATGATTGGTGATTTGCGTTACGGCCGAACAGTACACTCTTTATCTCGCTTGTTATGTTTGTTTAAAAACATTCGCTTTACGCTCATTTCGCCAAAAGAGCTGGCCATGCCTCAGCCCATCATAGACGCCATCGAAAATGCGGGGCACCAGCTTACGATTACCGATACCCTTGAAGGGAATATGGATGCGGACATATGCTATCAAACACGCATTCAGGAAGAGCGCTTTCCTTCTCAAGAAGAAGCCAACAAATACCGAGGTAAGTTCCGCCTTAATCAGTCGATTTACACGAAACACTTTCAGTCGAAGACCGTTATCATGCATCCACTTCCACGAGATTCACGTATGGAAGCCAACGAATTAGATAACGATCTAAACCTTAATCCAAACCTCGCCATTTTTAGACAAACCGACAACGGTGTACTTGTCAGAATGGCATTGTTTGCGCTTACTCTGGGTGTAGAAAACCTTCTCACTAAGTACGAGCGTGACGTTGTTTGGTACAGCAATAAGAGTAAGTAATTACATGCAAAAATCTGAAGCCCTATTTACCCGCGCCCAAAAAACCATTCCTGGTGGCGTAAATTCACCCGTTCGCGCTTTTAAAGCGGTAGGCGGTACACCTCGCTTCATCACGAAAGCTGATGGCGCTTACATGTGGGATACGGATGGTAAGCAATATATTGACTATATTCAGTCTTGGGGCCCTATGGTTCTAGGTCACAATAACGCTCAAATTCGCGAAGCGGTTATTGAAGCGTCGTATAACGGCCTATCTTTCGGTGCACCTACCGAAGCTGAAGTGATCATGGCTGAGTTGGTTAGCGAACTGGTTCCATCTATGGAAATGGTACGCATGGTGAACTCTGGTACAGAAGCCACCATGTCAGCTATTCGCCTGGCTCGCGGCTACACGAGCAGAAACAAAATTGTTAAGTTTGAAGGCTGCTACCACGGGCACGCCGACTCACTGCTAGTGAAAGCGGGCTCAGGGGCGCTAACCCTTGGTGTACCAAGTTCACCAGGTGTTCCAGCAAATGTTGCTGAGCATACGCTTACCGTTGAATACAACAACCTAGACAGCGTAAAAGAAATCTTCGAAGCCCATGGCGATGAAATTGCGTGCATTATCGTTGAACCTGTCGCAGGTAACATGAACTGTATCCCTCCTGTGGAAGGCTTCCTTGAAGGACTTCGCGCTATTTGTGACCAATATGGCAGCGTATTGATTTTTGATGAAGTAATGACAGGCTTCCGCGTATCTCGCGGCGGGGCGCAAGAGCGTTACAACATCAAACCAGACCTGACTTGCTTGGGTAAAGTCATTGGCGGCGGCATGCCAGTGGGCTGTTTTGGTGGCCGTCGTGACATTATTACTCACATAGCACCGACAGGGCCAATTTACCAAGCGGGTACGCTTTCTGGTAACCCAGTAGCAATGGCTGCAGGTCTTGCTGCTTTAACGCAAATAAAGCAGCCTGGACTTTACGATTCAATTTTCGAAAATACGCAAACGCTAGTGGATGGTTTCCAAGCCCTTGCTGACAAACACAATATTAGTCTAACTACTAATATTGCCGGCAGTATGTTTGGGATATTCTTTACTGACGTAGAGAAAGTCACGAACTACAAGCAAGCAATTAACTGTAATACCGAGCAATTCAACAAGTTCTATCACGGTATGCTAGAGCAAGGCGTTTACTTAGCACCTGCATCTTATGAAGCGGGCTTTGTTTCTAAAGCGCATGACGCTGCAGTCATTGAGCAAACCCTTGCTGCAGCAGATAAAGTGTTCTCAACGCTTTAAGTTAATTCCTTTCTGGTAATTTTTGCACTAATACGCCCACCGTGGCGTGTTAGTGCCTCTTCTTCATTGCTTCTCTCATACGTAACGCTTGAATTCCTCGCGGGCTAGATTATTAGCCTTCATTTAAAAGCAGTTTATAGGTGTGGTGTTATCAATGGATTGGCAGTTTGGCGCTATTTGCGCGCTTTTTCTCTACAGTGTCGCTATCACAATTTTGCACGTAAGGCGCAGCCGTCGGTTTGCATACAGAGCTAGCCAATTTAAACGTCGGCGTCATGTCTCCACCACTGTCGCAAAAAACGACGATGAAACGCACTTTCACACAGCTGCCGATGAGGCCCAAAGGCTTACACAAACCTTTCAAAAATTCATTCCAAAGCAGTTTGTGGAGCACATGTCGAATTCTGACGTAGACGCGCTGGGTCTTGGCTATGCGGCTGAAAACGACGTTGCGATTATGTTTTGCGATATCAGAGGCTTTACCGGTTTTTCTGAACGTATTACGCCACAAGAGTTGATGAACTTTCTTAATTCTTATTTCACCAGAATGAACGATCCTATTCATCAAAACCACGGTTTTATTGATAAGTTCATGGGCGACGCCATTATGGCGCTGTTCGATCATCGCGAAGGATCTTCACAACAAAAAGCTATGGATGCGGTTAATGCTGCGCTCGACTTACGCAAAGCGCTGACAATATATAACGGCCATAGAAAGAACAGTAACTACGAACCAATTAATATGGGAATAGGTATCCACTTTGGCCCTGTTATTATGGGTACGGTAGGTTCAGAAGATAGGATGGATACCACCGTCATTGGCGATAGCGTAAACATTGCTTCTCGCTTAGAAGCTTTAACCCCCAAATACGAGGCGGATATTATCGTAAGTGCCCAAGTTCTTCAGACCATAGGGTCTGGCTTCCCAATTAAAACCCGCTTGCTTGACTGGGTAAGAGTGAAAGGACGAAAAGCGCCAATTGAAATATACGAGGTGTTAAGCCACCTTTCAGAGAGTGAGCAGGAAAAGAAGTTGGCGGTTCAGACCAAGATTGCCGCAGGTATCGCATGCCGTATAAATCAGCAGTGGGACGAGGCCATTTCTTTTTTTGAGACCGCTGTCGCTATGAGCCCAAACGATTCGCTAGCGCATCATCACATAGATGTTTGTCGAATTTACAAAAGCGTCGATTTTAAGGAGGATTGGGATGGTGCGCTAGTCTACTAATCCCAATGGCCATAAGCGACGGTTAAATTTAGGACTCAGATAACTTAGCCTGCTGGCGAATAAAATTAATGGATGGCGCGAAAAACGCAGCACCTGTTTCAGCACTGGTAAAGTCCAGCCATCTGTCATAATCGCCTTCACCGTTGCCGTATATTTGGCTGTGGAGCATCTGTTTAAATGGCCGCGCACTGGCACTACAGCTTACAAAGAATAAGCCTTGAGAGGCCATATCACCGTATGGCATGCCTTGCTTAATTAGCCTTGGTTCGTCGCCATCGGGCGCAACAGTGCTTGCCCTAACACAATGTGAAGATTCAGACTGTTCGCTACTTACCAAATTGTGCTCTTGCGTGGTGCCCATCACTTGTTCTTGCTGACGGCTTGAAAGACTATTCCAGCGCCTTAAATCATGGCGATAGCGTTGTATGTGAACATAGCTGCCACCGCTAAAATCAGGATCATCTTCGCCAATAATCCCGACTTGTCTGCGCTTCATTCCACGTGGATTGTCTGCGCCATAAAGAAAACCATTGAGGTCACGGCCATCTAAGTACCTAAACCCTCTTATTTGCTCTACCAGTTCTACATGAATACGCAACAAATCCATCACTTCAATGCCAACCGCATGGCAAATATCCAGCCTATCAGCGCGAATTTGAATGAAGAGATCGCAAGGCATGGTGGGGGCACTTCTATCGGGCACTTCTATCATCACACTGCATATCAGGAAAAGGGGCAAGCTCAACAGGTATCAAACCGGGGTATACCTCAGCCCAGTAACCGGTGCCAATAGCGACAACGCCGGTTACCATGGCTTCGTAGTGCTCATTCTCAAAATGCTCGAATATATCCAGCACGCGAGATAGTTTGGCGCGTACGGCTTGGCTATCGTCATCAATGACGTTCAGTAGTAAATACTGTGCATGTAAATTTGGCTCAGCGCAGAGGCCTTTTTGTGGTTGTGTCATTGCCGCTCTTGTTGTTATTAACGCCTTGTTCTGACGTTTCGCTGCTGGCGATCATTCGCCGCGCTTTGTTGTGCGAACCTTATCGTAAAGTGTAGCGGCTGCTTCAAACTTTGAAACCCTTTAAAGCGAAGCAGCAAACGGGGAACAAATTAACTCCGCCGCCTATTATTTACACTAGTGTGCTTAATAGCCCGCGGCTTGTCCATCTTTTCGCGTTTCTGAAGCGCCAAAATAGACACCTTTCTGCTCGTCCCAAGCGATGGCCTGATAGCCACCGAACGCGCCTACCACGCGTTGAAGCTTATGCCCCCGCTCCATGAGTTCTCGCTGAACGGTTTCACTGAACCCTGATTCTAAGCTCACATAGCCACCATCAGTCATCAACGCGCCCGTTGGGCTACTCGACCCACTGTGCAGTATGCGTGGAGCATCCCCCGCTTCCTGCAGATTCATTCCAAAGTCGAGAATGTTTACAATAATTTGTGCATGCATTTGAGGCTGAGTCCCACCGCCCATCACGCCAAAGCTCATCACCGGCTTACCGTTTCTTGTTACAAAAGCCGGGATAATGGTGTGAAATGGACGCTTTCCCGGGCGATATTCGTTAAAGTGCCCTTCTTCAAGGGTAAACATCTCACCTCTATTTTGAAGAATAAAACCTAGCCCTGGAGGTGTCATGCCTGAGCCCATTCCGCGGTAGTTACTTTGAATTAAGGACACCATATTGCCCTCTTTATCAGCAACGGTCAGATAAATGGTATCCCCTTCATAAATACCCGCATCAACGCGATTCGCTGCGCGTTCATTATCTATGAGCTTCTGGCGCTTAGCGGCATACTCTTTCGAAATTAGCCAGTCGACTGGAATATCGTTGAAGTCTGGATCCGAAGTCTGGATCCGCATAGAACTTAGCGCGATCTTCGAAGGCGAGCTTCTTGGCTTCAACAAAGGTATGGATGTAGTCTGCTGAGTTAAACCCCATTCCTTCGATATCATAGTGCTCAAGCACATTGAGAATCTGTAGTGCCGCTATGCCTTGTCCGTTGGGCGGAAGTTCCCACACATCATACCCGCGATAGTTAGCAGAAACGGGCTCTACCCACTCCGAGGTATGTGACGACAAATCCTGGTATGACAAAAAGCCGCCTTGAGACTTTATATAAGCATCGATAGTGCGTGCGATATCGCCCTTATAAAAAGCATCTCGCCCGCCTGTTGCAATCTTTTCATAAGTCACGGCTAAGCCAGGGTTTTTAAAAACATCGCCTTTTTGCGGTACTTTCCCGTCGATAAGAAAAGTCTCTGCGAAGCCGTCATAATGACCTATTCGCTCTTGATTCATCTGCCAGTAATAGGCAATGACTTCTGAAACAGGAAACCCCTCACGGGCATATTTGATAGATGGGGTAAGCAGCGCAGACATGGGCAGCTTGCCAAATTTTTCGTGTAGTGCAAACCAGCCATCTACAGCGCCAGGGACAGAAACGGGTAGCGGACCAAATTTTGGAATTTGATGCAAGCCACGCTCGGCAAACACCGCTTTGGTTAACTGTCTGGGTGAACGGCCAGAAGCGTTTAAGCCGACTAGCTTCTCTTGACTAGCTTTTCTTCTTTTGCATCCCACACAATGGCAAATAGGTCGCCGCCAATACCGCTGCCTGTAGGCTCAACTAAACCTAACATGGCATTGGCTGCAATAGCTGCATCAACTGCACTGCCGCCTTGTTTTAAAATATCCAATGCCACTTGCGTAGCTAATGGTTGGCTTGTTGCTGCCATGCCGTTCTTTGCAATAACTTCTGAGCGACTTGCAAAGGGTTGCCCCGTTATTCTGTCATAGCCCAAACAGCTGATACTAAAGAAAGCCAGTATCAAAGGTAGAAGTCGCACACTTGCAGTCATAACCGTCCTTTTACTAAAACGTTGCCGGTAATAAATCTAGCGTTAGTTTATCGATTCATAGTGTAGCGTTAATGTCACATTACGCCTAGGCTCTTTTCCTAAGCTCAATAATGGTCTTAAAACACATTGCATGAAACGAAAAAAGCCCCGCATTAGCTGGGCTTAAACGAAGTAATAAGGCATTATTGTTATTGTTGTTTCGTTGCCTAATCGAGACTCTCTTACGAACGGCTGCTTGTGAAGTCTGGGTATGCTTCCAGACCACATTCGCTCATGTCTACGCCGTCGAATTCTTCTTCTTCGCTCACACGTACACCCATAACCGCTTTAATCACTAGCCATACCACTAGGCTCACTACGAATACCCATACAAAGATAGTCGCTGCACCAATTAGCTGACCAGAGATGCTTGAACCATCGTTAGTGAAAGGTACAAGGATAAGACCTAGAAGACCTACCACGCCGTGAACTGAAATTGCGCCCACTGGATCGTCAATCTTAAGCTTGTCTAGTGCAACAATGCTAAGCACTACTAAAATACCACCAAGGCCGCCGAACAAAGTAGCTTGTAATGGTGTAGGTGTTGAAGGCTCTGCTGTAATAGCCACAAGACCGGCTAGTGCGCCGTTAAGTACCATAGTTAGGTCAGCTTTACCGAATAGAATGCGTGCTACGATAAGTGCAGCAATTGCACCACCAGCAGCTGCAGCATTTGTGTTCATAAATACAATCGCTACTGAGTTTGCACTTTCAACAGTTGCAGTAGCCAGTACTGAACCGCCGTTGAAGCCAAACCAACCCATCCACAGGATAAATGTACCTAAAGTTGCAAGCGGTAAGTTTGCACCTGGAATCGCGTTTACTTTACCGTCAGCGGTGTATTTACCCTTACGAGCACCAAGCACAAGAACACCAGCAAGAGCAGCAGCTGCACCAGCCATGTGAACAATACCTGAACCTGCAAAGTCAGAGAAACCAAGGTCGCCAAGCGTATACATACCGAATACTGCTTCGCCGCCCCATGTCCAAGCACCTTCCATTGGGTAGATGAAGCCCGTCATAACAACTGCGAACGCTAGGAATGCCCAAAGCTTCATACGCTCAGCTACCGCACCAGATACGATAGACATTGCTGTTGCAACAAATACTACTTGGAAGAAGAAGTCAGCAGAAGGTGCATATGTTGCTGGCTCTTCAGCGACACCTGTTGCGCCATCAGCCATGATACCGCTTAGGAATGGACCCCAGTCGCCGCCACCATACATAATGCCGTAACCGCAGCCATGATACCGCTTAGGAATGGACCCCAGTCGCCGCCACCGTACATAATGCCGTAACCGCAAATCATGTACATAGTGCAAGCGATAGCGAATAGCGCCACGTTTTTAGTTAGAATTTCTGTGGTGTTTTTCGCTCGAACAAGACCTGCTTCAAGCATCGCAAAACCTGCAGCCATCCACATAACCAGTGCACCGCAGATTAGAAAATAAAAGGTATCTAGCGCATACCCAAGTTCAAAAGTGATTTCCATTATGGTTTTCTCCGCAAATATATCGTTGTGGCTTACAGCGCGTCGCTATCCGACTCACCAGTTCGAATACGAACGGCGTGTTCAAGGTCGTAAACAAACACCTTGCCGTCTCCAATTTTGCCTGTTTTGGCAGCGCCAACGATGGCTTCTACCAGGCGCTCTACTTGATCATCCTGAACAGCAATTTCCAGTTTGACTTTAGGTAGAAAATCCACCTGATATTCCGCTCCGCGGTAAAG